>Ga0058701_10000225_pt1 | contig 45926 bp, 32 predicted proteins | sample AgamicOrMae_FD_97039 | JGI IMG/M metagenome (GOLD analysis project Ga0058701, IMG submission 97039) | Agave microbial communities from Guanajuato, Mexico - Or.Ma.e | ecosystem: Host-associated > Plants > Phyllosphere > Phylloplane/Leaf | place: Guanajuato, Mexico | collected 2012-06-04
AAGACCACCTTGATTATCCTCTTCGAAGAAGATCAATTACACACGTGACAGCTCCTGATTCTTTTATTATCAATCATGTCTGAGCACCGAGCCCGTTACAAAAACACCGCACTCAATCCTGATGAACTCAGGCGTAGAAGAGAAGAGGATAGTGTACAGCTTAGAAAGCAAAAACGTGACGAATTCATAAGCAAAAGAAGGACAATCACACAAACGGAAACCGTTGAAGATTTGGCTGATGCAAGTTCCTCAGAAAACTTTGCCGACCCTGGAGATGCATTGACTCCTCAGACACTCGATGAACTTAGAAGTACAGACCTGAACATTATCATCGAGAGTGCAAGACGACTTAGAAAATGTCTGTCCAAAGAACCAGATCCACCATTCGACGAAGTCATCGAAGCTGGCATCATTCCCAGATTAGTCGAGTTATTGGACTTCCATCACGCACCGTTGATACAGTTCGAGGTTGCGTGGATACTCACTAACATCTCTAGCAGCATAACAGAACATACAAGGATTGTTGCCTCCTCGGGTGCTGTTCCCAAATTGATAAAACTGATGGAATCATCTGACGCTAAGCTCCAGGAACAGGCTGTTTGGGCACTGGGCAACATTATCGGTGATGGAACTGATCTTCGTGACGGTGTTATATCATTTGGTTTCATCCCACTTCTACTCGAACGGATTCGTCCAGACATTGATGTAACTTTCCTTCGAAATCTAGCCTGGGTTGTAGTTAACCTGTGTCGTTATAAAGATCCACCAGTCGATCTCCAGGTTGTGAGACAACTAATACCAAAGATAAAACTATTATTAACAGTGAATGACGAAAAAGTTCTTATAGACGCAGTTTGGGCGGTCTCTTACATAATCGAGCTCGGCGCCGAATATCTCGATCTTGTTTTAGACGACGATTTGATCAGACAGATGATTGTGTCTTTAGATGGAACCGAACCAAGATTGGTTACAGCTACAGTTCGTGCCTTCGGCGCTATGGCGGCCGGAACGGATGAACAAACACAGACACTCATTAATGCCGGAGTATTGCCCATTCTCAGCAAAATTTTACAATCTAACGATCCCAAAGTTGTGAAAGATATTCTATGGTTGATCTCAAATGTCGCCGCAGGAACATCAGAACAAGCACAAGCGATGGTTGATGCCGGTTTCTTGAATCCACTTATTCATTATCTTAGAGTCGGTGATTTTTTACAACAGAAGGAGGCTACATGGGCTATTTTTAATCTATCAATTACTGGAAACGAGCAACAAATTGACGCGATGATACAGGAAGGTGTTGTTCCAGCTCTCTGTGATTTACTCACTCTCAAAGACCCCTCAATACTGAAAAAGTCCCTTGAGTCTCTTAAGAACCTGTTAAAGAAAAGTGACGACAAGATTATCACCCAACAGATAGAGTCCTGTGGTGGTCTAGATAAGATTGAGGCGTTACAAAACACTCCAAACCATGAAATTTATGAATTGGCTTATGAAATAATCGACAACTATTTCTTCCACGAAGAAATCGACTGATGGAACATCTGCCCCGAAGTATCATCGCGTTTTTACCATGAATCAATTGTGATCTGCATGCTCTGACGTCTCTTAAAAAGTGATATCGCATTTTTAACGAGAATCGACGAAAGAAAATAAAGTCTGTTCACTGAAATCTATTGTCCAAAATTCATCACATAATACTGCCTTGTTTCCATACTGCATGATAGTTGAGACTGCAATCACAAATCCTGGGATATGTATCACTGACCAATGCTAGTTGCATCTATGCTGATATTCTCTCTCACGTCAATTAGCTCTGGCTCATGATCGCCTGACTATTATTACACCTCTATCTAAGATTTCTGATAGGTGTAGGTCTATATTGTAAGCCCATCATTTGTAAACAATGAATGCTCGGTATTGGGAAGTTAGATTTTCCGAGTCAAGTGAAGCGATACGTTGATCATATGGGAGAAGTTGAAGGTTCTAGAAACTGCTCGAATCCTGAAGCTCGCAGGATTTTTTTCACAACCTGCCTATGCTTGGCGCTCGTTGGTTGTTTTGATTTGGATGCTTTTGTTTTCGGTCCAACTTCGACATACGGTTCTCCACTGCCCATCGCACTACGACGCAGTTACTAGCTTTCCAGGTCTTGATTAGTATCGCAGATATAACGACCTATCCAACTCGTATCCCTACAAGATTCTATCATCAACGCTCAGTCAACATTTAGACAATGTGTTGAATAATTAGTTTCACCGACAGTATATGGTTGATACTGTCTGGCATTCGTCTTAGAATTATGACTAACCTTTCACCGAAGCTGCTGGCTAGACTTCAGTCAGGACAAAGAGTTTTCAAGATTGACCCGACATATACTGGAATCTGACGGCGACGACCGAAAGACTGCAACAACGCCCAAAATGGACGGCCAGTTCTATACACAAAACCAATTGAAGCTTTTCGCTGAAGATCTGCCTAAGGTTTTTCTTGATGCTGGTTTTGAGCTGATTGAGCAACCTTACATCGACCATAGCCTATGTGGGTTCAGAGCGACATATTTAAGGCGCTATCTGTTGAGTCAACCTCTACCATCGTTCAACGAAGGCATATTGACCACTTTAGTGCACACTGTAGGATTACCATTCGGGCAGAATGGCCAAAGGATGGTGGTATTATCGTCACCGAGAGATTTGAAGAATGAACCTATCTGCGAGAGTCTGAAGCTGAAGATACGCTTCAACGAGGAAGGCCTACCTCAGGTCGTGATCACTGATCAGCAACGACAATCGTCTGATCCAGATTCTAGTGGGTCAAGAATACCACAAGGACATCCGAAATCCTTCAATGATGGTCAGGAACTTGAGCAAATTCAACATGATATAGCTCTTCATAGGCGATTCTTCGGTTTCGAGACCTCTCATCAATACTACAACCAAGATCTCTATCGGAGCCTATCAAATTATGTTTCGCATATTATTGAAGCTATCTCGCCGGGTCTCATTCAACTACCCTTCGAGATAAAGCTCGAGATACTCAAGAAGCTTAGCGTTGAATCAATCATCAAAATGTCACAAGTAAACAATGAGTTCAGGCGGCTGATATTCAAGAAAGGCGAATCCTTGTGGCGTCACTTATGCGCTAGAGACTTCAATTTGAGAATGATCAATAGGAAAGTTCACACATCTTGGATGGAGCTCTATCGCGACACCTATATGACGACTCAGATCGAGATATGTCGCAAAGAACGGGCCCTTCCTGGTTTGCCCGAGCGCCTAGCGCTTCCACCAGCACCATACAGATATCCCATTGGATGGATGCCGGAGATTCTACAGCTGCCATTCTATCCGATCGAAGCGGAGATACTAGCTCTTCCGCAGAATCCTCTGCGTCTCGCATTAGAGTTTCACCCCCTTCGTCGAGGAAGCAGCTTGGACAGCCTCCAAGGTATCTAAATATGAGACTAAGATTGACAAAAGAATGAACAAAAGATCATTTGTCATGCCATTTTTTAAAAGACCAGTTTGTGATAAACCTATAATTCGCTCACGCAACAACATTTTCGAGTTCTGGCTAGATTACGAGACAGTTCGCGCTCTAAAAAGACCTCGAGAGAATGAAGAGTACGTTGGTTTCGCTATGTCTTTTTGTTTCCCTACTACATAATGAGGACTTCAATCTTGATAATACATCCTGGGCGTCTACCTGTGCCGAACAGCCCATTAGGAAATCTCGCTCCGACGCTCTAATGAGGTAAAAGCCTCCGCAGGCCTATGATCATTCTATGATCAGCAGGTTGTTGTTGTGCCGTGAGAGTCGGCATTTGAAACAAGTGATGATGAGTTTCCAATAAGAATCAACGAAAGAAGATAGTCTGTCCACCGGACTCTCCCCTCCAAAGTTTATCACATTATACTAGATGATAGCTAAGACTGCGATCACGATTGCTAGGATAAGTATCAGTGACCAAAGGAAGCAGGTGCCGGATTTTCGCATAACAACATTTATGTTTCTGGTGTTCTTCCTGAGATTCTCATTCGTCCGTCCGAGCCCCTGATCGATGTCGTCTAATATTTCGTTGTGAACCTCTACCTCGGTGGCTAATTCGTTAGCCATGTATTTTTGGCGCTTTATAGCCTCGCCAAGTCTATCCAACCCCTCTTCATGTTCGCGGATTTGTCTTTGCGCTGACTGATAACTAGAATGAGGTTCGTCCAATAGTCTCCTACGATCACTTTCTTCATCGTTGAAATCGTTTCCCCATTGCGTTCTCGTCGGCCTGGCCATTACTATGAGACGATAACCTAATTTCTAATACGATCAATCCAACCAAGAAATAGGGTTTGTTTACAAATTGTTTGCGCGAAATTACCGTCAAACTAGCATTTGTGCCGAAATGGCCAGCGCATGCGAAGGGGTGTCGCTGTCAAATTTGCACTCCAAACCTGGTCTCAACAACCGAGCAAGTTGATTTCTAGCAACCGCTGATAACAGATTTGAATTTAACCCAGCAACTTGACGTTAGATTTTTTTAGGAGATACGACCAATCGACTATTGCAACATGAGAAAGCATTTCCAAGATGGAACTAGTGATTATTTCAAAGAATCGATTTCCAGAAAATATCTCTCTCGGTGGATCGCGCATCCTAAGGGCGTTGTCGAAGCCGTTCATCAGGTTTGAATCCTCTAGCTTATCCTCACCCAGTGCGCCACTCACTAGAAGTCCCATCCTGATTAGATTTCCAGAGATCCGTCTGGTAATATCTATACTTAAATTGTAGGCTTTGTCTTTTGAATTTTCTAGCTTGGACCTCAACTTCTCGTGATTGTCAAGCTCTTGCTTGTATAGTTCTATCTCTTCTTGAGTTAGATTGTTCAATAAGGCCGCCCTTCGAGTCTGAATGAGACTAGGGTGCAAAATTGATGTTTTCTTTATCACGTTGCCGGGAAGGATGGTTGTCAGTTTCAAATTATACGAAATCGTGTCCAATCTCAGGGCATTTGTAAATTGGATGAGACCGGCTTTTGTTGCTGCATAAACTGTATTGTATTCCACCGGTATGAGACCTAGTGGACTGGAAACATTCACTAGACGGCTTTCCGGTGCTGACTTGACCAGAAGAGGCATGAATTCTCTTGTCATCATGATGGGACCAAATAGATTAGTTGCCAGTATTGATTTAATCGACTCTCTGGACTGCCACTGAAATTTAGACATATGTCCCACTCCAGCCACATTGACCAGGGCATGGAATTTAAATTGCTGATGACCACTTAAGATTTCTTCAACCTTCTCGAGACACAACTTGACTGAACTCTCGGATCTTATATCAAGTTCGACGAGAAATAGCTTAGGTTCCGCCTGCTGACTTTCACTCTCAAGTGCTTCATAGCCAGGTTCCTCTTTTGAAAAGTAACAGGCTATGATTGTGAATCCTTTGCCGAGGAGAAACTTGCTCGCGGCCAGTCCTATGCCAGAAGTTGAGCCCGTGATGACTATCACTTTGTTCGAGCATTCCTGAGGCTTGAACTTGAGATCCTCATTGTAGATTTCGTATCTTATTTTCTTGACTATCTTGATCGCCAGGGACGCGCTTAAATAGATTGAGCACCAGAAAAATATGTTAATCAAGGGACTGATTAGATAAAGTTTTGTCAAGTGTGCCAATGAGACAGTTAGGTTTGCTGAAAGTGTGACAAAATCCATGCCGGCAAGTTGTTGTTGCCCAGTATCAGACAGAATAGGGACGAGCGTTCAATTTCTTGGAAATAACGTGGCAACACTTGTCTTGCCAGAGTTTTACGATGCTTCGGTTATATTGAAATCGAAAAAGCAACTCTCATAATTAACTGGACGCATGCAATGCTCACCGACAAACAGGTTTCTGCTCCAACTCGATGTCTCCAACTCGTCCATCGTTATGGCTCGTCAAAGGTGAATTGGCCGACTGAGGACCAATGGAGCCGTACTTGAGTGAAGAGATTTCCTCGAGAGAGGGTTCAATTGTTCATGATTCGCATGAGTTACGAGAACTGTAACCTGTTGAGCAACCTGAAATGCTGTCTAGGAGCTCAATTTTGACTCAACTGATAGAAATTCCAAGACAGGAAAAGGACTGTAAGAGGAGGAACCAAGTTAGAGGAATTCAGCGCCGGTATGCAAAGTATGATCGCCTGGGACTTGACGATGAATGGTGATTTTTTATTGGAGGAAGAGGCTACAGTAATCAAAAGGATGGCCACCCTCAAGGCTTCACTTCCTCGTACAAGTGACCATTTTCATCGTTGGTGTGATATTGTTGCCTGAGACCATCTGACGATTGTGAATCAGGGGGCGCGCATTGAGCGGCTGATGTTGCGTGGCTATGTCTCTCTGTCGGTTGTTGCCGCTGTTTTTGCTTTTGCTTTAGCTCTTGCCTTTGCTTTTCTTGTTCTCGCTCTCGAGGCTTGCTGGCCGAACGTGTGGAAGCCTCGAATCGCTTGCGTCTAGTTGGGGCATCGGTTGCGCTTGGTTGCACAATCAAGTGCTCGCCGATGCTTGTCGCGGGCTCGTCAAGGATTTCAGCCGACTGTTCGAAGGAGGAGGACAACATTTGCACCGTCGTTGACTGAATGGACAGAGAGCGCGAGTTGGACGAGTCGCCCGAGCGACTTCCGGAGCCGTACGACGACGCTGAGACGGAAGAGACGAGCGGCGACTGCTGGTGGCTACTTATCGGGCCCTCGTCTGTTGGCTCTCCTCCCAGTTTGGCCCTTCTATCACAAACGCTCGTCGTCGAGGCAAATAGTTCACCTCCGGTGGCCAAACCAAATCGATCACAGTTGTTGTTGCAGTTGTTTGGCACGTCGTAGTTGTCGCTGTGGCGGCTGGGCGGCCTTGGCATGGATCTGCGTGGGGGCGAACTTCCTGGATGAGGGTCCTCAAGGGGCGCCGATGTTTCCATGTGCAGCTCTTCCAGCATCTGGCCCGAACGGGCGCTCCTGAAGTGGGGGCTCGAGTTGGCCGAGCAGCTGGTTGATTTTGTGGACGAGATTGCGGGCGAGAGGTGATGAGTTTGCTGGTTTGGGATCAGCTGGGCCGTTTGTTCGTCTGCCGAATAGCTTGTATTGAAACCATTGTTAGTGCTGATGAATTGATGTTGGCCATTTAAATTGACCAAAAGTTGACCACTGGCCCTGAGCAGTCGCTTGTGATGGGGCGGCGGTTTCGAGCAACATTTGGCCTGATTGGCGTCGATTTGGTTCGCCAAGAAATCGTCCATCAGTCGGCCCATTTTGGTGCCCGTGCTCGAGTGGCCTTTGCCGCTGGAGAGTTGCTCTCGGGAGCAGTGGGCCACTGAGGCCAGATGACTCCGTTGGCAATAGGAACCAAATGGAACTTGTTCTTGCTCCTGGTTGGCGGTGGACAAAATTGTCCGCTCCAACAGGATGTCCGCCTTTTTGGATCGGCCCTTAGGGCGGAGATCTTTTGTTGGGTCAACATATCTGTCCGCATTGTTGGCCCTCTGCTTTGCCAACATCCATTTATACGAGCTCTTTTTGCACAACGAACTCCTTCTGGCCCTAGAAAATAGTTTGCCCAATAATAAAGCTGCAAATAATATCAAGCTTAAAGCCGAACCAATTAGGAAGGTCCAATGAATTATGGCGCTGGCTGGATAAGTGGAGCTTGTCTGATATGGTGCCGCTGGATTGTTGTGTCCACCAGCATGAGAACCACCAGAGCTGGGCCCAGTTGGCGTGGAAGTGCGGCCAAATAATTGGATTGGCCAGATGCTATCCAGGGCACTTGGTCCTTGCTGCGAATGATGGCCCGCTTGGCTCTGTGCCACTTGAACCACTTGCGAGCGCGCCGAAATATCTCTTAGTTGTTCGTAGTTTGTTGTCCGACTTTTGGGCCCCCCAACATTTCCTGGCAAGCTAGCCTGCTCGCCTTCGGACACCACCAGCTCGGCAGCTGTTTCATTCCTCTTGCCGTTGTTGCTTATCATTGCCACTCCTCCAAAGCCAATGGCAGGTCCAAATAGTGCTTTCTTGCCGCTTTCATGGTGACCCTGTTCGGCGTAATTAAATTCGGCCCACTTTGCCTCAGCGTTTGGGCCCGAGAAGGCCCTCTGCTTGGTGTCTCCTCGTCTCGCCGGCCGGGAACCATATTTGGCTCCCAAGCGGCTCGGTGTCTTCCTCAGAGATCCTTCTCCATCGCCATTGTCTTGTTCCGAATCTGGCCTCTTGCCTGGCAGCTGGTGGAGCTCGTCTGGATCCTGCTGGCCTCGTTCCTCGGACTCCTCGTCCTCGTCGTCCTCGTGGTCGTCGGCGTAGTTTTGAGCCGGCTGCTTGGCCTGCTGATGGCTGTTCAGATTGGGCCTCTGCTTTCCAGACACTACAGGCAGGAGATCAAGGCGGTCGGGCAGAACCCGACAGATTGGGGGGAGGAGGGGGGTCGTTTTTGGTTAGAAACCATGAATTTGGAGTTAGCCCTATTTGTTCATTAGATTGCCCGATTGGGCTCGGTTTCAGCCCGACCGGCTAGCTTCCGAGCTGGGCACCTGGAAGTGACGTCGGGACTGGACGGCTGACAAATGGAGCTCTGGCTTGGGCGCCAAACAATGGGACTAAATCGAACGCTTGCAAGAAAGCTCCACCACCAAAAGGGGCGCTTTCTCACACAGGCACGTGCCCACTTGCAGGCTGCAAGCGGCCAATCTCTACACACACTCACACCGGACCACATTCTGGCCTCTGGGTGCGGCAGCCATGCTACACTATCGACTTTCCGCCTAGAGAGTTCCAGCTGGTCGTCCTCACACTCAATTAGACGAAAACTGGCCGCCTCTTCGGCGGGGCCCTTGGCCTCTCCGAGTGGGGGCCTTTTTACTGCTGCCTGCTGAGCCCCACGGCGCTTTAGTCCTTTGTTCCTGCATCAAGAATGGTGGCAATGTGTTGGAAGCAGAGAAAATTGCAAAAAATGGTGACTGTCACCAAGTGGGATCGAACCAAAAATTGGTCCGTCCCCACTCACTATATATTTCTTCACCGGGACTCTCTCTCTCTCTCGTTAGCCCACCCTAGTCCCTTTGTGGTGCTTTGCAGAGGTTTCCGCTGTTTAGATAACGTGCTTCTCCTTGGCCCAATCAACTGAGAAACAAGACAATGGTTCGTATGGTATCCATTAGTCGAATTTCTTCACGAGATGCTGAATATTCTTTGATCTTTCATCTCGAAATCAAAGGAAGGTTGGTGAGTTTCTGCGGAGATTTTTTCTCTGTGTAGAGTCACTGCAATCGACATTGGCATGAAGCGAGTGGATGCTGAGCCATGCAGGCTCAGCCGTGGAAAATCCAACCATTTGACTTGGTTTTGCAATAATCGATGCTCATCGAGGCTTATTCTGTGTCCAGGGCCAGTCTGAATTCAGAAAACATGCCTTCTAATCTAGATTGTTTGTCGTAGTGAAATCTCATCGCCTCTCTACTCGTATGGCTCAAAGAGCTCAGCGGAGTCTGACATTTACTCACTCAATTGTAGCCATCTACCGGGCTCGTTCAAGTTGCAAAGGGGCGCATTTCTCTAGTGCAGCGTCTGGAACGGCATCCTGTCGACTTTCGACCAAGAAACAGAACTTTCCAACCGAGAACCGTGCCAAGACAGTGACGTACAGATCTGTGTGGACAATGGGCAAGATGTTATTCCAGTGGAAAATGTGTCCGGAAAATATAATCCAAGCTGACGCACAGGTTCGTAGGAGAGTCGTCACAGTGGACAGACTGAAACTTGAAACTTCCGCTCGCCGAGTGTTTCTAATCGAATCAAGACAATATCGGGTTTTCTACCAAGAGCCGGCTATCTGTGCTGTGAGTGAGCGCCTCTGTTTGCCGAGTGATCTAGTGCGGAGAAGTGGAAGCGAAAACCACCTCAGAAGCAGAGTTGAGGGCCCAGTCTAGCGGCAGTCCAGCAGTGGCGGCAAATGGAGACTAGTTGCTGGCAATCTGGAAACATAATACAATAATGGATTCCAATGCAGAATGGTAGCCAAGTGGAGGCAATCAGGATTATTAAATGAGGGCCCCTCTCTCAAGTGGGTCGGGGTGCTGATGGTGTCTGGCTCTTTCCCTTGGTTTGTCGTCGAGGAATAGGTCCAGCTTGTCTCGTGTTCTTGCTGACACAGGCCGAGTGAAAAGTCAGGAGGGGGCCTGCACAAATGGCTGGATTGGAGAGAGCCACGGCTCTCAGTCTGGTCTGGGCTCTGAGCTCGTTCTTCCACTCGGTTGGCTGTAGTTAGCATTAAATGTAACACTAAGAGCCAGCTGGAGTAAAAGCCACTGGTGGCGGATTTGGTTCGCGCGCCATGTCGTCTCCTTTGGGCCAATGGAGAACTAGGCTCCTGCGCTAAGAGCCCGCCGGCTGCACAGGAACGCTCTTTGCTGGCGGCCAAACTCCAGGCCATAAAAGAATAACTTGTGCCATTATTCGTTCACCCAGTTTTCCGAGCCAAAGTTGACCCTCTTGGTGCTCTGTTGGTGGAAAACATACGAAAATTTGGAAGCTCAACTTGCAGCTCAAAAGGCATACATTCAAAAGGATTCTGGGCGCATCTCTATTGCTGGAGAGGCAGGAATTTTCCTGAACTGGAGCGGCAGGAATATTGAAACAACTCGCCCCAAAGGAGCCCCCCCCCCCTTTTCTTGACTAAAAAGTGAGCTATCTTTGCAAATTCATGGCTCTTCTTGAGGCCCATTGTTTTGTCATCGCGTCCCCGCTCAGTTTCGATTGCAATGCATTAAGTCCAAGCACTGTGCTGCTCAACTGCTGGAAACATGCAGCCTGGCCTGTGGGGGAACAAATCGGGCAGCAAGCGGGCCAGTCTTGGGCCCCTCTAGTTCTTGGAATGGAGAGCCAGAGGGTTGGGTGGGCGGCTCGCCCAGCAAGCCCCACGATAATAATTCATTCGCCATCATAATGACAAGCGAGCAAGCGAGTTAACGCTGAAAGGCCGCAGCAATTCACTCTTCCACACTTCTTGTTCCATTGCGGCCCTCCATTGAGCTTGTTGGCCGCAGACAACAAGCGAGTGGCCCCCACACAGAGAGAGAGAGAGAGAAGAAAGCGAATCCATTTGCTCAATTTCCACCAGCTCCCACTTTCTCTCTGTGTCTCTCTCTCTCTGTCGTTTTCTGGCCTCCCTCGTTCTCTGACTCTGGCTCTCTGGCTCTCGAGTCGCCCACTCTCGCCGGCGTTCCATTCCACCAGTTCGCCACTGCCGCCGGAAGTGGCCGGGCGCCCCAACTGCGACCAGTGTCCCGGAGAGCAGCAGAGGGTGGCAGTGGCCGGCAGTGGAGCTGTGGCCGCCGAGGGGCCATCAGAGCGGAGTCAGAGGGGAGAGCGAGCGGGCGGCAGTCGATTTGCTTCCAGCTTTACTGTCGTCAATTCGATTGTGTGCGCCAAACAGTGACTGCCAACTGCAAACCAATTGAATTGTCGACCAGGGCCGGCGTCAAAAAGGGAGAGCCGCCAGCGAGGGCGCAGCCAAGGGGCAGCGGCGCGCGCCAGCAACCACGACACGAGATGGAGACGGGCGCTAAGGAGGGGTGGGGGGAAACAACATCTTTAGGCGAGCACTGGCTTGTATTTATGGCGGGCTGGCCGACTCGCTCGGCTGAGCACTGGTCGAGACGGCCACCAGCAAGGCCTGAGGGGACCAAGCGTGCTCTGCGCAAGCCTGTGATTGCCGCCCCCGGCCCATAGCGCCCCGACGATGCGGCTGGCCCTCCGACAGGCCGTGTGCACAATGCAGCCCACACGCTCTGGGACGGCCACTTTTGGGCCTCTCCTCTGCTCGTCCTCGCCAAACCGGCGTCCACTTTGACTTCCGACTTTTTGCCCCTAAGAGTCGTGTCAACACCCGGCCGCAGTTGGGCCACACGCAGCTGATCCACAATTAAAAGTGCTCCCTCGTGGGGCCCACTTCTGCCCCTGCGAGCGGGCCGGCCGGCCGGCCGTCTCGACGCTCGACGCACAATGGGAAAGAGTTTAAAATTTGCGATAAGGCCCCACGGAGCCATTTTTGATTGATCGCGGCCGCCCAACTTGCTGGGCCCCGACCACCAGAACGGGCCAGAAAGTTGCGCTGCAATTGCGGCCCCGCTCGGACGGGCCAAGTCGCCTTTTGGGCCGGCGACATCAATCAAGCGTGTCGCTGTCGCCGGGTCAGCGCCAAGTAGTGGACACACACACTGCAGTGGACTGGCACAGATAGAGCAGAGCGCCCACGACACACTTAAGCACTCCCAAGGAGAGGCCCAATTGCGCCCGGCCCTGTAGGCTCATCACGCTAAGCAATTGCGTGTTGCCCAAGGAACAGTTGCGCCAGTTAATGCGAGAAGAAAAGCGGCACAAACATGAGTTGAGAATATCTCTTTGCCTCCACTCCAGCCAGTCCACTGGAAGCACCATTGCACCCGAGCGCGAATTTGAATGAACACTCTCAATGGCCCACTGGTCGCGCTGGCCACAACACTGCTTGCCTTTCTTAAGTAACTTCCGCCCGCTTGAAATGTTATGAATGTCGCCAATGCAATGCAAAATGCACACACTCTCACTCATGGCAGCCAGGCACCAAGGCGCGCCACTGGCCCATTGTGTGCCCCACTGGTCGCCCAAGTGGGGCCCATGCACCACTTCCGGCCGAGTCCAAGTGAAGCTCTGGTGGTTGGGCCGCAGAATAATGGTCCGCCGGGTTGGCTGGTGTGTGGCTGCTATGCAATTCAATGGGGCAAAGAAATCAATCATAGAATGTTGTTTGGCCGAGGGAAAAAGGTCGCCTCTTTGGCTATGGTGGAAATCAAAACACTGGCCAAGTTGGAATAATTTCCTCGTTCCCCTTTGGTTCTCTTGATTCGCTTGTCTTTGTTTCCTCGTTGGCTACAAAGCTGGGCCCAGTCTGACCAGTGCCAAGCTAGCCGCAATGGTGTGTTTGTTCCACTTTGGCCTGGGTTCGGGATTGAAATGTGGCTGGTTGGGAGGCGGGCAAGAGAAGGTCGAATGGAATGCAACGCAATCCAATGGGACTGCACGTGGATGGAGGAGAAGGAGAAAGGAGAAAGGAGAGTGACTGCAAATGGGCCAAATGAGCAATGCTTGCGCAATCAGATACGCTCAATAATTTGGGCTCATAGGAAAAGGGGAACGGGAAAGCGTTTCAGCAAACAAGCGAGCGATTCAAATGGCGGCCGCCCCATTTTGTGGGCCCCTGTTTGACTCTCAGTTGGCAGATGCAATCTCATTAGTTGGAGTCGATGAAATTAATTGCACGACTTGCAATGCGCAACCGAAACCAGACACACGAGGGGGCCCACAAAGTGAGGCGTCCTAGAGGAGAGTTTGGGCCCAGAGTGTTGGCCAGAAAGAGACAGAGAGAGAGAGAGCGAGTGGGTTTGGGTTTGGCAGTGGGAAATGTAATTGTTGTTGAGCAGTTGAATCTTTATGTGGCATAGACGAACGCTGACGGGATGGAAGTTTAAGACTGTTTTAGACTGCTTTTCCATTGCTGCTTTAGTGTGGCGTCATTTCAACTGAGATTTCGTTAAGCATTAATATCAACTTTATGACAATTGAAGGAGAAAAAATAGCGATGACAAGGCGAAATGGGACGAGCATTGTTCAGCTCGTCTGCCTGGCCGAATGGAAGCGCTCTTCTACCATACAGGCGCCCTGTGATGGTCGCCCGGCCGGAAGCGAGCAAATCGGCCAGCCTGGTGGGCGAGCGGCAATATAAAGGAGCACCAATGTCGCGGTCGTAAAAGCCGGCCCCAATCGAGGAGAGTTGTGGCTCTTGGGCGAAAATCGGCGCCTCTTTAGGGGGCAGGCTGGCAACAAATTTGGAGCCAATAGTGCCGGCTAGTTTAGAGCCCATTTATTGCGCTGGCCAATGGCAGGGTCCAGATAGGGAACAAAATCGAATCAAATCCGACTGAGGCGCAGACAAAGAATCTACTCGCTCCTCCTGGTTGACTGTATGGACAGTGAGGTACAAGAATGGGCACACTATCTAAGCAGAGAGAGAGGGCACCTACCTTTGGCTCGTGGGTTACTGGGACGATTAGGATTATTGATGGTGAAGGAAGCTTGCGGCAAGCTCGCCGCATCCACTTGCTTGCAGAGACCGCCCGTGCAGGGCTCCTCCACGAACGTTTTGCTGGGCTCCACCTTGGAACATGAATCATTTTCATCCTCCTCATCGCCCTCGTCCGCGTAGTCCTGGTCGTCGTCTTGAATATTAGGCCCAACTATAAGCGGCTGGCCCCCACCACTACCACCACCACCACCACCACCACCACCACTGGCACCAGCAGGCCCGCTCGTCGAACGGGTCGCCCTCACTACTAATTGGGCTCCCCCTCGGCTGGCCCAACTGTCTATAATTTGTCTTCTCGATCTTATCTTGGAGAGGTCATTATTGCTGCCGTTACTAGTCTGGAGGTTGCCGTTTGTGCTGTTGGCCCCTGCCTTCTGTGTGGCCTCCAGCAACAAATCATCACAATTCAGTCGGTGTCGAGTCCGGAAACAGCTCTCGGTGCACTCGCTCCACTCGCTCCATTTCCGCCGGGCCAAAACATGCACCGGTTTGCTTGGCTTACCGACGACAGCTGTTCCCCTTCGGACCAGCCTTCTGATGGCCACACCTGATAGGGGGCCCGAACTATCGGCCAGCTCGCTTGGCGACCCATGGCCCAATATTGCTTGCCTCCCGGCCAGTGGTGGTCTCCAGTGCGCTTGGTCTGACATCGCGTATACTCTTCTTCTTGCACATATAATCGCTTCTACATATATCTTAGGCACAGTGGGACTGCTTATTGCATAGCTGGCGATGGAAGACTCCTCTCATCTCGCTCATCCTCGAAGACGCTCACCGATCTACGCTACTTCCAGTCTGAGAGAAAGATTCCAATTATATGAAGACGTCTCCCACCAACTGGCTCAGGCTAGCCCCTTCTCTCTATGGCTGCCAACCATCCTTGGGGTCCACGAGGTCCAGAGACGAGAGGCGCCTGCGCGGTTCCCCTTCCGCTGGGTCGCCATAAAGTCGCTATGCTCGCCCATGGCGCCATCTTTACTCGTTCACCGTTGCTCTGGGTTCGATGCCAACGATTTGCATCAGCTGGCCCAGTGGAGTGTTAACAAAGTAGTCGCCGCCCATTTCGCGTGAATCAATCAGCCCATCGGATGATCTCGCCGCGGCGTGGATGAAATAGAAGGGCAATGGCGATAGAGAGGCGCCGATCACCAACAGAATGGTGTTCAATGCTTGCCAGCCCACTATTATCAGAACAACTCCACTAATGATCACCAGAGTTGGATGGTCTTGCTTGATTTGCCTTGCCTGAGGGATGTGCTCAAAGAAAAACAAACCCGCAACTGTCAATAATATGGCACTCACCACTCCTGTGAGCAAAGTTTTCATCGACATAATCCTGTTGAAAAGTTTCACGATCATACATCATTCAGCTTCTTAGTTAGTATATCATTTCGTCTTCAAAGGGGGAGAGAATTCATGCATAGATCATTGACACGAATTTGATTTGTTGCTTAGCTTAGAACTTACATCAGGCCACAGAACATTATAATGCCACATATCAAATAGTTTGTCTGAAAGTACAACAAGTTTGTCTTGATACGACGGATCAGGCGGCCGGTATCGTTGAAACTGGGCACACTCCATCGGCCAGGTGCCAGGATGAACTGGGCAAGGGACCTGGGCCTGGGTATGGATATGCGTTGTGACGCAATGTTTACCCTCAAGCTACTGTCCCTTCCCGAATCTGGTCTATTGCTACCAGAAACACTTCGCTCGCTAGTACTATTATCTGGGCCGGAGTTAGAGGGCATGATGTAAAGTAATTTATTGCTCAAAGGTAGCTTGTTGAAATTTTGAAAGTTTATATACCCACAAATGCCAAACGACAGTCTCTCGTCGTAGTACTCGTAGCGTTTTCTTCTGATTTTGTATACTAGTGATTGGTTCGCTAAATATTTTTCATTCCTATATTTTTTCCGCTTTTTTTTCAGCAGGCCTTAATCTCCGCTCTAGTGTAGCTCTTTGCAGCTTTCAATGGTTATCCCACCATGTTCTTGGAAAACCACGAACACTAGCTGTGATGGTTGATTGATACCGAATCGGGCACATTGTGTTGTTGATTTTTGCATATCCCGATGATCAGTGGGGCGGAGAAACTAATTGCTAGTATCATGAATCATTCAGCATCATCTAAATTTTCGCAACACCCTCCGCTCAAGTGCAACAACACTGATCACATCCAATTTAGAGGCCCGCCCATTGTAACATCATGAAATATTTGATCTACTTACACAATTGATGCTAGCAACCAGATAATCTCTTAATCTCACAGAATCCAGATAACTAGATCCCGCATTAGAGAGAGAGAGAGAGAGAGTAGAGATTTCTGCATCAAAGGAAGCTAAACCGGTGCAATCTAATGGTTGATCATAGAAACAGAAAGAAGTTCACAGCATTTCATTGCTTCTTGCGCGCGACACAATCCTTACACCAACGTAACTGTTGATGATGCCACATTCCGTTGCGCCACCACAACCGAACGCGAAACGCTACTGGGGTGAAGAGAAGAATATTGATTCTATACATTAAGAAGATTTGTTACTCTTACAACAATGATGCTTCACTATATGCTAGCTCCTATGATAGAGCATCAGGAGGCAAGAGCTCTAGCGACAGCAAACAGAAGAATCTTTTATCCCAGGCCGAAGAGACGATAACCAATCACTCTACATCAACTAACGATCTAGCTAGACTTGCGCTTCATCACCAATACCGCCGGATATCAATTGCAAATAACTGCCGGAAGAAAGAAGGTACTCCAAGAAGCAGAGAGAATTTTTCTCAAAGGTACAGAAGGCTGAGGTGCTCAGTGGACAAGTACTGATTTGAAAAGGCCCACAAAGTTGCCCCTTCCACTATGACAATCACAACGCCGAGCAACAAATCCATTGGCAAGACGATGCGTTATGGTTCGAGTTCATGAACGTCGAAGAAGAAATCGAGTGACCGGGATGAGCTCGATAACAATCAGGGCTCCAATCACCGGTCGATGAATGATATGGAAATGCAAGCTCAGGCTCAATCTTAATATGGGAGACGCGGCAAATAAGGATCCCCCGAGTGGCCACCTTAGATCATATTCTGAAATTTATCCTGCTTATCAACAGCTATAGCAATCCAAGGAATAAAAATCTGACTGATAACACATCTAAAAATTCTACACCCTTCACCAACGGTTGGGCAGATAGCATTAGCTCGACAAGCTCTTCAATGGATGATAATCGTTCACTTGATGAGTAACGCAACAATGTCGCTCATATGATTCACGTATTCTTTTGCACTTACAGGATTCATACTGATCCATACGATCTTATGCCTGAGATGATGGACTATCCAGACTTATGTCGCATCGAGCAATATGGGTTTGTAATGTTTTATAGGATGGACAACTACCCCGAGGATTTCGACTACATGATTGAAAATCCAGAAAATCAAGAGAATCAGCTTGATATCTCGGCTGTCAAGAGTAACCACCATCAGGAGCCATCGACCAATTCATTTGGTCATCCTAGCACAACCCAGTCGATAATTCTTACAACAACTCGTCTTTGGCATCGGTAGGCAGCTCCGGTGACAGTAGAACAAACGCAACAACTGATAGTGAGTTAAACAATTTAGCAGAAATTGTATCACGTAATAATGGCTTGGATAACACTAGGGCAAGCACTACAGCCTCGCTCAGCTCAAGATTATCCTCATTGGCGACCGATGATGCATCTAATGTTGATCAACAGATGAATCAATTGAATTGGAAAGTGTCAAACCTCTCCATTGGGACCAATACTTCGCACAGTAGAGACAGTAATCATCAAAGCGAGAAGTCTGGCTCCTCCCTGTTGGGTTAATTACTCTGATGATCTCAAGATGAGCATATAAAGAAGAGGGGATTGAAATTGAATGAAATAAAAAGAGGTGTCATTTCAACAAGCGGCTCAGTAGATTCGACAGGTAGGATGAAACAGTGGGTCGTGGGAAATCCTCATCCGGGCGTCACCACCACCAACAATCGTCAAAGAATTCAGCCGTATTAGATTTAGACTCACGTTACGTAGCTCAGCAATTGACAGCTATTGATCTCGCTAATTTTCTTAATCTTCGTCCTTATTCCCCATTAGAAGGAAGTCGAACCAGTAACGAGTTCAAAGCATGATAAAAAAGCTTAATCTATTATCGCGCCATGTCGTTGTAACAATCTTGAAATCACACAACCCAAGCACCGTTGTAGATCATTGGATAGCGATTGCAATGAATCTCAGAAAGATCAAGAATTTCAACTCACTGCAAGCAATAATCGCCGGATTAACCAATGAGGCAGTCCACAGACCTAGAGAGTCTCTCTGGAATAAATTAGATAGAATAAGCTTCGCCAATTACAAGCTATCAGCCTCTATGGTTGATGCTGTTAACAACCAGATTGTGCTTAGGCAAACTCAATTGGTAGTTGAGGGGACGGCTAAGATGGATGTTGAAGATGACTCTTTGTCCCAACATATGTTCCATCGGCCGTTGATGAAGCTACCAAGATGCGTCTCATAAACTCTGAAAAATGCGCTAAGCAATTTGACTAACTCAAGTGCAACTCTTGCAGAAGAACGTTTTAGCCTCACTACTGCACATGCCATTCAGAGGATGAACAAACGACATTGAATAGGTTGGAAGTGGAACAATTCAGTCAGGCGCATCAGATGCTGAGAAAACCAGTGATACCGAGAGCTTCACGCTTGTTCGAATAGGGAGCAAAGAATCGCGTTACATTTCATTTTCATTTATAAGAGATTTTCTACGCTTTTTTTCCAATGATCGCTCGAGTTGAATCTATTGTGGACGACATTGTACTCCTGGTCCGGCGTGCATTCCAGAGTAACCAGCATCGTCGTCATCCTCTTGGTAGGCCTCTCCACGCATCCCATCGCTACCACGGCCTCCTCTTGTACGGCTTTGTCTTATATCGAGATTTACAGCGTTTACCTCTTCAACATTGTCGCCTGTCAATGGGAAGTCAATTTGCGGTTTAGGCTGGGGCAGCAACTTCTCTAGTTGAACAGCAGCAGCTGGGTCGATATGATCTGGAAATTGGACAGACATTTGAATTAAGAGATCGCCTTTAACAAACGGATTCTTGTAAGTCGGCATACCTTCGTTTGATATTGATTTAAATGAACCATGTTTGATAACTTCTCCTGGTTGGATTCTAACAATTAATACTCTCTCGTCCAGTGTGTTGATAGCACGAGTGAATCCACAAAGTGCTTCAGTTAAATTTAGTTCAAAGGTTGTGAGAAGATCGTTCTTCTGACACCTCTTGAAGCGCTCATGAGGTTTCTCATCCAAAACAACGACGATATCACCTGCCATATCTAGGCCGGGCTCCATGTCGCCTTGATTTGAGAATGTTATCTTTTGCGAATCTTCCATACCCTTGTCTATATGCACCTCAATGATCTTCTTTTCGCGAGCTATCTTTCTACCCTCGCAATTCTTACAACGATCTTTCGCAGAGATGACCTCGCCCTCACCGTTGCACTCATTGCATTTGGATTCGATCCTCTGGACTATGCTAGGTCCAACGTGCTGTATGCTGACCTTGATACCAGACCCACGGCAACCTGTACATTTCTGGGGTCCAGTGCTGGGTGACTTCGTGCCTCTACCGTCGCATTTGTCACATACAACTTTTCTTGATACTGCTAGTTTCCTAGTGGCACCATTGTATAATTCCTCTAAAGTAACTCCTAGTTGATATATCATATCTTTACCTTTCTTTGGTCCACGTTCTCTGTGCCTACCGCCACCGCCGAAAAACATTTCGAATATATCCATAGGACTGTGATCGCTAGACATGCCAGAGTGGCCTTGCTTGATCGCTTGTTCACCCCCTTGATCATAAATTTCTCTTTTTTCGGGGTTCGATAGCACTTCGTAGGCCTGACTGATTGCCTTAAAACGCTCTCCCTCATTTGGATTCTTATCGGGATGATATTTCAGAGCCAATTTTCTGTAAGATTTCTTGAGCTCATCCTCGGTTGCATTGGGACTAACGCCCAAAATATCATAATACGCTGTCTCTTTGACCATCTTGGCTATAACTGAGTAAATATGAACTTAAGGATTGCAAAAAGTAATCTGTCCACCAAAATTGGGAATATTAATCGTAAGAATTGAGCTGAGGCAGACAGTGCTGGTTTCACGACGAAGCGAGGGAACGAGCAACGCGCGCTAAACACATGCTGTATCAGCGCCTTACAAGAGAGCACTTTCTGGAAACTTATAGAGTTTCGCCAGTGATTGTGCCTAGTAAACCGACACGCCTCCCAGCGACCAGGTAGGAATGTTCGGGTTGGTCCTCGGGTATCGCCTTTGTCAAACTTGAACGGATGACTGATCATTGTAACTCGTGGTCGCATGTGGGAAAATGTATCACATATGAAAATCATGACGTGAGGATTTATCTGTTCTGAATTCAGTGGAAAACATTTCTCCAATCATGGATTCATCTAGTATCGAGGCTATCAAGAACCAGGAAAGGCTGATAGAGAAAGAGATTGCCGAAAAGATTCCCTTCGTTAGCGATTTTATACCTATCCAAGAGCTCAAAAATGATTACCAACCTGACGACGACATCTACCAGTCTAAGATAAAGAATCTAGAAAGGGATTATAAATATATCCGTAGAACTAGACCCGATGGAAACTGTTTCTTCAGAGCCTTCGGTTTTGCCTACTTTGAGTCGCTCTTATCCTGTGATAACAAGGACGACCAAGCGAATAAAGATGAATTAGATAACTTCATAACACTCATGCAAGAGAGCAAGCAACAACTCATCGAGCTAGGTCTACCATCTGTCACGATAGAAGACTTTTATGAAACCTCCCTAGAAACATTGCTCAGCATCAAGAACAAGGAAATTGAAACACCTGAACAATTATTAGAGAGATTCTGCGAACAAACGACGTCCGATTATATAGTTGTATATTTTAGACTGATAACTAGCGGCTATCTACAGAAGAATTCGGATAAGTTTTCAAATTTCATCGTAGGAACTTCGAGTATTGTTGATTTTTGCAAGACCGAAGTAGAACCGATGTATAGAGAAAGCGATCACATTCATGTTGTTGCGATTACATCAGCGTTGCAGGTTAAAACTAGGATAATTTATATGGATCGATGCTCTTCTGCCGATGGGTCAGTAAACGCGCACGATTTCCCAGATCAAGAACACCCGACCAAATGTAGGATACATCTTCTGTACCGACCTGGTCACTACGACGTCTTGTATCCACGATGATTACAGGTGATATGTAGCTCATCGAAATCAAGTATATTACTAGAATTTAATGATAATAACAACACTTAAATCGAATGCATTCGTAACCATGTACTCGAAGAACGCTGGCATTTCAGTATCCTTTCTTTCTAAGCCGTTTTAGCCTCTTTCTTTCTTCCTCCTCTCGGAGAGCCCGCGCGTCTTCCATGGCTGCCAGCTTCGAGGCCCTTCTTTCTTCTCGCTCTAGGTCCTCAAAAGTACTGACACGGCCAATTTGTCTGTATTGTCTGTCGAGCTCTGCTTCTCTTAGATCACAGCGGCGTTTATCGTAACCGAACACAGATTTGATTGTCCTTCTAACTTCGTCTCTCTGCACCTCACTATCATCCTCATCAACCACAAATCCATCTTGTTCATAGTCATCTTCATATTCATCATCCTCATCATCATCATAATAGTCATCGTTTCGATTGTGCTGGAGGCTACGTGCATAACTCTCACTGATAGGCCTGATGGGATTTGGTCTCACTGGCGGTCTCATCATCTGATGCCTGACAAGATCCTGTTGTTTGTGAAGCCTGCTTGAGGATGGCAGCATGGGTGGCTCTCTACGCACCGTTTTTTGATGTATTTCGTTGAGTTTCGTCTTTGGAGGAACTCGAGTCGCGCTCTGACCCTGTCTGAGCGCTGAGGGTGGTGGTACGATTGCAGGTTTAGGTGCTGGAGGGAGGTCTCGTGGACGGACTAGTGAATTTGATTGGACTCTAGGTTTTTTGGGAATCTTTTGCGGCGGTGGTGACTGCTTTTTGGGCTCATCGCGCCTTATCTGGTTATTATTGCTGGCAGCTAATCGCATCAATTCATCAAAATCTGTTTCAGCTAGAGTAGACTTCTTTCTCTGCTCTTTTTGAGAGGTACCATTTGACTTTTCATCTCGTAGCTTGTGCGAATCTTTGGGATTTTGGACACTCTTCTTGAAATGGATTTCCTGCTCAAGTTGTTTAGTTCGCTCCTCTTTGGCCTTTTCGATTATTTTCAACTCTGCTTTGGCTTTCCTATCACCCTGAGCAGCTCTATGTTCTAGGGTGGATAATTTTTCCTGAATTTTCTTCTCAGCCTCCTCGGCTTTTTTGCGTTCCTGTTGCTCCTTAAATTTCCTGATCGCATCAATTGATGGCTTCTTCATCTTGTTCTCTAGTATGAAAAGGGTTTACCTGAAATTGTTATAAATCGTTATGGCCTTATAGAGTGCCGGAATAAGATTCATTTGAACCAGCTGATTGGTTCAATTAAAGAGACGCTGTTGACGAGAAGATGCAGTAGAGTTTGCAACTACGCACGATAAGTGCATTTTCTGCATTCCTTTAGAAAATAACAAAAACACACCAGCACAGAAGAGGTTCATTCTGTGCTACATGTGTAGCATGAGTGAGTTCCAGGAAAATTATCCAGATTTGTCAAATCTGACGCATCACTTTTAGTCCAGGTTCATACAGACCATGTGACCCGTGATAGAAAAAATTTCAAAGGTCCAAGTCTTTCAGCGTTGTCGAATTGAGTGTCTTTGCCCGCATCAGAACATTGTGATGCTTTACAAGCCAGCACATAATCTTCTCTGTCTAGCTGTTTCAAGATATGCAAAAATCGGTCTTCGGCGAATAACTCCACAGTCCAGAATTGATATTTCTTCTAAGTCTAAAACACTCGAGTTACTAAGTACATTCTCAAGTTCGCCAGAGAAAAGATACTTTTCTCTCTCTATAAGCGATATGGCTGATCAAGTTCAGACTTCGGCGCCACCTACTCGGGCGAAGAACGACTTATCCGATATGAGAAAACCATACAGAGATCAGGACGATGGCATCGAAGAGTCACAATTGCCCTCACGAGATCCTATCAAACTTTTCGAAGTTTGGTTCAACATGGCGAAGGAAAGTAACACGGTCTATGAGCCGAACGCTTTTTGTATTTGCACAGCTAGCAAGGATGGGCAGCCATCGGCCCGGATGGTTCTGATGAAAGGTTTCGACGATGATGGTTTCAGATTTTTCACTCATTATTCGAGTCAGAAGGGTCAGAATATTGCCGAAAACCCAAAAGTATCAATGTTGTTCTACTGGGACTCGTTCAATCGCCAGGTGCGTGTTGAGGGAAAGGCTGAAAAGCTGCCTCAAGAGGTAGGCGAAGCTTATTTCAAGCGTCGCCCTCAGAGCAGCCAGATTGGTGCCGCAATTAGCGACCAGTGCTCGCTGATTGAGTCTCGCGAGGCTCTCATGAACCGATATGACGATTTGAAAGCCCGTCTTGGAGAGGAGCCTCCAGCAAAACCTCCAACATGGGGCGGCTATCTGGTGAGACCGGAACGTTTTGAGTTTTGGCAAGGTAACACAAACAGGGTCCATGACAGAATAATATTCAGGCGCCCCGTAGAGGGTGAGAAGGTGGATGAAAAGGTGACTCGCCCCGCTGAAAAAGGTTGGCTGATGGAGAGGATGCTGCCGTAATCGGCTACTATAGTCCGTGCTATCATTTTGCACCATCTCATACATTCTACACATGTGGGATCAGGTGAATAAAGCTCCTAGTTTTCACTAAACTAGCCTCATTTGAGGCAAGCATCACCGTCGCTACTCATGTCTGATTCTAAATTTAACCTTAAGTATTTGGAGCCCAGTCTGAGGTCTGAATTGAAAGACTTGAGGCAAAAATTCGATGTATCCTCCCCAAAGCTGCATTCATGAGATTAGTCCTTCTCCATTCGAGCTCTTTGAGTTGATATCGCCCTCAAAATGAGTGAAAAAAGCCAATTCCTACCGAGAGATCTATTGTATCTGATTCTGCTATGGTGCGTGCTGACATTCAGCAACAATGTCCGGGAGGATGAACAGCAGTTTACTGGTGGGAAACAAGATTACTCAGGTGCTGTTCAAGCTGCCCAATTGCAGCCAGCCAAATTGACGCCTGGACTGGTAGACTGGATATCTGAGCAATGCGAACAGATGTCGCAAGAGATGGAGGCAATCATCCGTTTGGAGGCCGATCAGAGTACGATGCGTTTCAGTTTGGTCAATTATTTGCGCTATTTGGAACTCTACGACCAGTTGGGCGCTATCGCAAAGCGAGACGACATTGACAAGTTGCGCTGGGTTTCAAGGAAATTTAGAGCTTACACAAGAGCCTACGAATCGGCCAACAACTTACTTTTGAACTATTTGCTCTTCCTCGATGAAGGCCTGAGCAAAATGGAAGCCAAAGAGAAGAAGAGCCAGCAAGTTGGTGTGAGCCAAGCGTGGGTGTCATTCTACGAAACACTTCAATACATTGCAACACACGTAAGTATAGTCTGGTAGTTATCTAACACCATCTCTCTGTCAACTTTGGCACCTTAGACCAACACCTCTCGTCTCCCAATCAATACCTTGAATCGCAAGGCCCCGCAAGGATCAAAGTTATCCAACGAGGCCTACGCTCTGGCTCAAAAATCGCCCAACGGCACACAGGACAAGGTAAGAGCTACCAGGTACTCGTTGCACGTCAGAGTCAACTAAGGTTAATCATCAAGTGAATTGATTCAAAAGAATAATCATTGGAGACAATCTGCAGTGATTTCTTTTGTCAGAAATTTTATACTTTTTTTGTTCATTTTTGTGCCGTTTAAAACTTTTTCGTCAGATCTGTCTAACATCTGTTTTCGTGTCCTCATTCCTTCATTTCCTTAAATAGATTCTCATGAGTGTCTATAGCCCCCATTCATTGTGTAAATATCTGTTTCCTTTGGAAAATCTATTGCTGTGTAAATAATGTTCTATGCTTCTTCTTATTGAAAATGGTTCCGGCATTTGTGACCAGTTTATTCGAATCCTACTTGGTCTTGGCCAAGAAGGAAGGCAGTGTGACAAGAGTTCAATAGACAAGGTTTAATTCTGATGAGAAAGGGCTCCACTTTGCAAGATCAGGATGGAGTACCCAGTAAGTAAATCTGACGGGATGCAGTTGAGTACTATGAACCAAGAATCAAACTTTTCCATAACCGGTTGAGTGATAATCAAATCTAAATGATAACCAACTCATGTTGTTCAAATCACTAACTAGTGAATCTCACGGTCTAGCGGGCGTGAAACTTTGCAGGTTCAATCCCAGTCTTAGAGGTTTCATTCTCAGTCTTAATTGTTTCACCGAAAACGGCTGCTTATCCTGTAACGATGCATAATAGTGACCAATAGATTTGCTGTAGATTCAGTCTCTTTACTTGTGTAAATATGTGGAATTTTGTTCTCTATTATCTCAATGTATGTCCTCAATGTAGTTTCCAGTTCATCACTCCCATCGATCTAAACCCATGGTGTTTGTCTTGTCTGTCTTTTCATATGGCTCTTTCCTATTTACATGCTGGCACATAGTTGTTCGTTGATACATTCTAACATACTAGGCTCTATCCAATGAGCCACATGTGGTCTGTTGGGTTGATTCGATTCTGTATGAGAAAATTGTTTGAGTGCTTTGCGCTACCCCTTTTTGTTTATCACGTTTTTCCATATGGCTTCGATATGGGTTATCTTCAGTTCGGTAATCGATCAATGTGCAGCCAACCAGCCCCCTTATAGACTCTCTTAGTTCAAAGAGGACTAGAAGCGAGTTAGGCTGTAGACTAGTTAACTGCACAGTACTTGCTTCGAATCAGAGCCAACCAATTGCTCTGCAGTGGATCCATTGGGATGATGGATACTCTGATGGTGATGATGGTTGATGATATGACGATGGTGGCTATGGTTTCGATGTTGTTGGTTTAGACTACTGTTGTCGTTCTTGTTGTTCTCAGAGGCTTGTAATTGGGCTAGAGTATTGTTTGCCGATGTGAGGGCGAGTACACCTTTTGCTGGCGATGATGAAGCACTATTGGTCGTTGCTGTCTTGCCACTGGCTGCCAAATTCGTGGCCAAATTATTAGCAGGCGGAAGAGGAAGCTTCCTTCTAACTAGCCATGGGTGTCTGAGTGCCTGAACAGGTGTCATTCGGATCATTGGGTCCCATTCGAGACATCTGCGGACAAAATCGATGAAATTTAGATCGTCGCAGCCTCCGAGTGCATGGGACCATGTACGTGAGGCTGGTGGACCCCGTGATTTGCCCCGCTTCGACCGGCCTCCCAGCAATACAACCCGACCATTTGGTAATATATCTGTTGCGCAATAGCGCGGGTAACCTTTGCTACTTATAAATAGTTTCACTCTACATGGTTTGGATTGTTGCAGTAAACTGGCTGGTGGCATACCCAAAAGTTCCATCGTACAGGCCAATTGGTCGCCCTCGTCCTCGCCGGGCAATAATGGATGACCAGTGGCCAATTCGGCTAATATACAACCAAGTGACCACATATCTATTGGCATACTATATTTTGCCCCCAAAATGGTCTCGGGCGAGCGATAGAATCGCGATTGTATATAAGAATGTATCCTTTCGTTTTCGAAACACGATGAACCAAAATCGATCACTTTGATTCCACTGCGAGATTGTTGTTTCAATAAAACATTCTCCGGTTTTAGATCACAATGAATAATACGATTCTCATGTAAAGCCTCTAAACATTTCAATATCGAGTAAGCAAAACGTCTCACCAAATGCAAACTAAAACCGGCAAATTTGTTCTTCCTCGTCAATTCATACAAATTCAAGCTTAATAATTCAAATGTAATACAAGTATGATCACGGAATATGAAATGCTCATACATATGAACAACATTCATCGTATTATTGGTATCTTTTTGGCGTAAATGTTTCAATATGCGTATTTCAGTTTGAGCTTGCTGGTGGAATCTTTTCTCATTTCTGACCATTTTTAATGCAACATTTTGCATTGTCTTATGATCAAAAGCTCTTATTACACTACCAAAACTTCCCTTACCAATTACCTTGAGCATCTCATATCGATAGGCAATATGATCATGTGCCACATGTATGTAAGAGCCGCTTGCATCATCGAAACCATAATTTTTGCATGCAATTGTTGCTGAATTAGCCAAATGTTGTGAATTCTCTGAATTCTGTCCCGTGTTTTGGTTTGTTAATTGTAGACGGGATTTGTTTGGATTTGCTCCAATAAAATAGATCTCTGGATAGTGTAAAATTTCGCTGAGTTCGTATTTGGTCAATCTTGATCGATAAACTTCAAGTACTTGTTGTGGGGAGACAACAAAAGGTTCAGCTGCCGTATTAGTTTGCTGTTGATATTTGCCTTGTTGCTCTTGTTCTATAACTGCTTGTTGTTGTTGTTGTTGTTGTTGGGCCAACTTTTGATTCTGTTCTACCTGGAACTGCTGCTGCTGCTCGTGGTGCATACTCGCCTGACTCTGATTGTGTCCACTGTGTAACTGTCTTGACGAGGCTGGAACAGTGGAGCCTCCTTGTTGCTTGCAGCCCGTGCCGCCTCCCGAGCGACTTCCGGCAGCAGAGGAAGAAGCCGATGAGTTTGCGGCGGCGGTTGCATTGCTTCCACTGACACCCCCACTGTTTGCCCGCATCGAAGACGAGGATAAACTGTTTGAGCCCAATGAGCAGCTGGGTCCAGATGCGGTGGTGTTGCCACTGCTACTCGCCGTGTTTGTTGTTCCCGCCGAGCCAATGCTTCCTGTTTGCATCAGTTGTTGCTGGTTGAAGTGCTGAGCCCCACAATTAGGCTGGCCTGGCGCCGGTATGGCCACACTGGAGCGACTTCGCTGATTGGATGGGCTGAGCTCGCTCGCGTCCGAAATGATGGAACAAGCAGCCAGTTTTCCATTGACAATGTGAGCCACCGTGCCCATGGCAAGCTCGTTGTCTTTGCTTGTAGCGATGGTCATCTTGCCGGAGATTGTGTTTTTCCACCCGATCTCTTTCACCTAATGCAACTGCTAATTTACTGGAACTCCTTAGCTCAGATTTCTTTGGAGTTCAGCGTGTTGAAGCCCTTGTGAAAAGATTTTCAAACCACCTCACTTGTTTATGGGCTCATTCTTCTCCTCCGAATTGGTTGATGTGGGTTCTCTATTGGATATAACTTGCTCGTTTCGATTCGTTGATTAGACAAGCAGTAAGATTGAGTTCATTTAACTGTCTCGTTGTCTTAATTCGGCAGCTTGTTTCTTGCCTAAACTTGGAGACTAGCAAGAGGATTGTTAAAATTATTATCGGCTTGATATTACATATTCAATGGGAGAGGAACCTCGCTCAATATTCAGCTAGTCTGCACAATCTGACCAAGTTCTCCCTCTAATCTCGACCACTCGAATATGTCCACCTATATCCTGGCCGACTAGAGCAAAAAGGTGGGTAGAAAAAAATAAATATTCTAGCTTGCCAACAAGAGAGTGTTCAGTTGGGATTGAGTGACACGAATTCGGTAGAGAGATGCTTTCGGTAACTGACCGATCGGCGACTGGAGCATTGAGGGAGGAAGTAAGAGGGAGAGGGAAAGAGAAAGAGAGAGCAAGTCAAAGGGAAAAAATCCACGATGACGGGCAAACGAGGAAACAAGATTTTTCTCTCACTCCAACTATTAGCCTCCTCTATGCTCATGTTATTGGTTCAAACACTTCGGGCTCGGAAGGGGAACGAACGCTCCGTCAGGTTCAATGCGCCACTTTGGCCCCAAAGTGTGCAGAGACTAACTAAGCCCGGGCGAGTGTTGTGGTAGCGGCTGCGGCAAGCTAGTTGTGCCTAGAGCCCTTGCGAAGAGTTGTGCGTGCCCCAGAGTTTGGCGCCACTAGTTCACTAGGTCGTGGCGGCGGCGTTGGGCCCATAGGGGCGTCTTGGCAAGAGGGAGGGGGTGCGCTTTTGTGCGCGCGCTCGTGCTACGGCTGCACGCAGTGATGGGGCGCCACAGTGGAGCGGGCGCCCCACACTGAAGCAAGCAGGCAGCTAGCCAGCCAGCCAGTAAGACGAGCCGCTCCACTCTCGCCTGTGAAGCACACAACTTGGTGTTAGTGACCTACTTCTGGGGGGCACAGGAATCTGCGCACAGGGGTGCCCCGACCCACTGGCGCAGCCGGCCCGAGTGGAGGGCTCGCCACTTGGACTAACAGAGGACGCCGGCACTAGAGGCGCACCCAGAGGGCCCCCAGCAAGCCAGTTAGGATGAGCGACGAGCGCGAGGGGCCACCAAATGGGCTGGGGGGGGGGTTGAGAATCTGCCACCGGCGGCGCTAGTTCCTATTTGGAGGTGGCGTCCCGCGCCGCCGAGGGCGCGATTCAGCCGGCTCTGAGCGAGCTCGAAGCGGTGGCGGCAAGATTAGTTGGCGCTGGGTGTTCGTGCCTCCGTCTGGGGGCGCCTCCAAAACGAGCGGCTATGTGTGCCCCGGCGCATAACAAAGACGCGCCCGCCCGCCGGCTGCGGCGGCACCGCCTTTGCCCATCCACAATGCGGAAGTTGCCGCCTCCCAATGCAGGACACTGGCTCACTTGTGACCTAATTCGAGTTCGGACCGCGCCAACTACAACAAAGCCCAGGCATCCTCTTGGCAAGCGCCGGCGTGTCCACCAAGGCAACCCGTGCAAAGGAGTGCCAGAAGGGCCAGACCCCAGCACACAAGCACTGCTCCACGCCTCTCTGTCCGGGCTCATTGTCCTCAAAGAGTTGGCGATTGTCTCTTGCTCTTATTTTCCGATCGAACCGAGCAAATTTCCCCCACCAGCTAGCTCCCATTAGATTTGCCTCGATCGTCAATCGTCAGCCGTTGGGAATGTGCGTGGGGTCACAAATAAGATGCGGGACAGTGCGAAGAGGAAGTCTGGCGCTGAGCAGAGACGACAGCTGGATACTGCTGGGGGAGACTTGCGAACGTTGAGGGCCAATTAATGCAATGGCCAATATTCAACCGGGAAGCTAGCGAGTGATTGAATCCAATGATGAGACTCTAGGCTCGCTCGATGGGGCAATGGGTTATGATCAAAGAGGGCGCCTAGATGCATTGTATAAGGACAAAGCGGGTCGAAGCTACACTGTGATAGCCCCCTTCAAACTTGGACAGAGCAGTTGAGTCTCATGGTTTGTCGAGATTAGCTTTACTCGCGACGAATCGACTTAAAAGCATGTGCTTTAGATGCAAATGAGGCGCACTTATCCGCTCTCGACTTGCCAGTCTTCTCTCTTCCTGGAGCATGACTAAGTAGACCAATTGCAAGCTAGACGTCCTTTCAGCAGCCACACAAAGGGAGGAAAAAACGCGGCCGAGCTTAACCTAGTCTAGCATCGCTTTATCTCTCCCCTATCTTGCAGACTCGCTGAATTTACCTCGCTGAGGGGCCGCATTAAGTCTGCGTGCGGATATGTAGAAAATAGACAGAAAGGGAGATGGACTCCAGTTCGGAGTTATGTCATGATCACAAAATGCTTATCGGATTGGACAGCTTCGGTTTATGCCAAGTAGCTCCGCTTTAGAGCTTAGATGTTACTTTCGTTGTTATTGTGCCAATTCAACAAGCATCCAGCTCAAAAACTCTCCGAGGACGCAAGATGCGGCCGCTCTTCGGATTGTCACTCGATTTTTCTTGTTCAATGGCAGAAAATGCCCTCCAAGAGAAAGAATTGGTGTCAAGAAATAAAATTTGGAGTAAACAGATCTAATTGAGGTCCCTGTGATAGCAAGCATAGTGGTCTATTCTAATCCCACAGGATCCCGAAGTTTCGTGCAACGAGCTCAATCCTTTTCTTGCATTCGGTATGGATGAATGAATCAAACGGAAGGACCTGAAGACACTCTCTTGACAGACCTCGAGGTTCGTGACAAGAATTTGAGGGTGTGAATATTTTTAGAACTTCAAGTTAGTCAATGCACTAAACCATTTGAATCTACGGCTCACTGAACGGGATAAAATAATTTGAGCTTACTACCTTATGGATCTGAGTTTACTCTCATGGAATGACATTCCCGAGAAGGGAAAGCATAGTGCCCCGAAACCAGTTAGCGCGCAATCTAAGGTCTGAAAATTGAATGATGCATGAGAGTTGAAATTTGCGAGAACAATCCCGGTTTTGTTTGTGCTTTCTTATCGATTGTGCTCTCCGCCTATTGACTTTTCCAATACTTTCGATGCTAATCGTTTTTGATCTAGCCCTCCACTTGTGCATTAGCAGAGCGCTTTCACGTCCAACAGTTACCGATCAAATGGTGGGATCGTCCAAGAGAGCGTCGTGAATTTAAATCCGTTGGGTGGATGCAAAGTTTTTCGATAGTTTGACTAGAGAGAAGTCTGGATCAAACACGAGGGAAAGGTTTCAACTTGTAAAAATCTTTGAGAGAGTTTTCCTAAAACAATCTCTTCTAGTTTCGGGAAGTGGCTCAAACATGTTGTTCGTAAGGATCAGATCTAAATGCGAGCTAGATGAGATCAATGGAATAGAGGCACACCATTCTGATGCAAATTCCGAAGTCAGTCACAGGTCAATTGCAAAAACTTTGTTAAGTCTATTCAATTTCACGCTGAAAGTTATAGCGTTCAATCGCTGATGGTGTGGATTAAAGTCAACTGTCACCGGTATGTTGATCCACCGAGGTTCCAAAACCTGTCATCAAAAGCTTCTTCCAGTTGAGGAGTTGGAAGTTAACCACCTTGGTTTTAGTAAAAAATCCTTGCCTAATTGACCGAGATGGACCATCGAGGACGAAATCCTAACCCTCAATCTTGGAACTTCCGCTCTTTGAAGACTCCCAGATGTCGGCATCGCGATATGCTTGCTCTCAGGATGATCGCAGCTGAAATTTCAGCTCGAGGATGGCAAGTGATATGTCGGTCACCGGGCAAAACATCTTGAAAGAGACCCTCTATTATGTGTACAAGCATACAGCGACTTTTTAAGCGGAAAGATGTGGTGTACTTCTCTGGACCGTAACAAGATGTTGTCCCAAGATGGCTACAGAGCTTTCCAAAAACGGCCGCACAGTAAACACTTGATTCAAACTCATCGACTGAGGACCAGCGATGCCAGCAAGCTCACCTCTGTACAGCACGATCAAAAATAACACAATTATGGCCTCGCAACTCCGACATCTTTTCTGATAATTCCATCTTTATCTCCCATGTTATATCTTCATTTATTCCAGGGAATAATGTAAGGACTCATCGATTTGAGATAGTCGTCTTAGGCTTTTGACTTGAATTTCGCAGGCCTCTATCTCTTATCACAAGTGGGATTTACCTGTATGATAGACAAACAACAATTCCATATTGAGCAGAACCAGACCAGTATTATATTCCCAGCTGTGGATTTTCACAAAAATATTGAAACAATGGATTCATCACCTCCTGAATCCATCGATAATGATTCGGCGGAAGGCCAAGGTATTAAGGATTTTACTCCGTCTACGGAGGACAGGACCACAATTATGGACCCTGGCTCTCCGACTCCAGTATCGAGAAGTCCGAGTATCTCACGAGACGTACCCTCTAAAAACATTCAAAACCTCCCACCGAATCCATCTGAGCACTCTCAGAGCTTAGAGCAGCAACTACTTAAGGCTAAAAAGGATCTCGAGAGCATCGTGATAAAATATGCTCGTAGTGAGAGTGAGAATCTACGCATTAAGTGCAAAATGGAAGAACTGGATAAGAAACTAAAAAGAGCAATCAAGGATAATGAATCATTGGCCAATCGTATCAAAATACTAACAAATGATAAGACTAACATTACTGCTACATTGAATGCCAAGTTGGCTCAGTTGACAGTTCTAGAACAACGCAATAACTCTCTCAGTACCGCCCAGACTGAAAAATTGAAACATCTTGAAGAGAAATGCTCAGAGTTAGAAAAGAAGAACACGGATATGATTGGTCAAATCGATACTTACAAACAGAAGGAGGCCGAACTTCTGGATTTCAGTGAAAGATTATCCATGAAACACTTGCTGCTCCAGAATGAGTTGACCAATGCGTTGGAGAACGCGCCAGATTACAAGAAGCAATATGAGGAAGTTCTCGCAGATAATACAAAATTGCTCGAAACAAATCAAGATTGTCTCGCCAAGGTGTCTTCTTTGGAAGAAGAGCTCTCAAAGGAGAGGGACAAGTATAACAATCTAGTCGAGAAGAGGGCCGAGGATGAGTTGAGCTACCGAAGGCGCATAGATGAGCTTGAGAATGAGGTTAAGGTGATGCGCCGCAAGCACCAAATTGCGGCCAAGGAGATCTTCAAACAGATGAGAAAAATCAGTAACACAGGCAATACTCAAACAATAAAGTCATCATAGTAGAGAATATAGATGTTACCTGTTGAGAGAGACGAATGTTGCCCAAATCGAGATCACTTATTTACTCCGACCATGATCTACTAGCTAGGCTGTGAGATTGCCACCCGTTATGATGCTGAAAGTAAGTGGTCTATCGGAAACGATCTTGCCGCCCAAGTGGTTGTGAGAGTGGAGGGGTATCGTCGATGAAGCTCAGCGTGATCGTCGCCGCAAGCAAATACATGTATGGATTCCGGGTGCTATTGAAGCAGAGATATAAACAATGGGCCCCGTTGAATGACGAGTCTATTTCAGATTCTAATGATTGGATCTATTTGTTTGTAGTCGTGACTGCATCCTTGTTAATGAGCGCCTCTTTTCCCCCATGAGCCAAGGCACGGCTGGCTTGAGACAGATGGTGCTTCGCGCGCTCTAGACGGTCTAGACTAGACCGCGCCTCAAAGAGCGCAAGTGAGGCGTGTGCGCTTCCAAGTGGTCATTGCGATTGCCCCCACAGAGCGTATCCCCAAAAGCGAGCTTAGGTGCCATCGGAAAAAGCCATACGACTCAGTCGATGAGGCTCGGCAAGTGCGAGCGCTCGCCCCTAGGTGCCTGGGAGCTTGCGAAAATCAACCGAGCGCCACCACGCCGCCGCTTTTAGCCCCCTATCTGCCCGCGGCCACAGCCATATAACCACACAACGGATCGATGTTTAGCCCCACCCGCTAGGTTCCAATTCCGCTATTTGGCCCCTATGTGTCGCGGGAAAACAGGGATTTGGGTTTCGATCACCGAGCCCGTCCCACCAAGGCCTTTCTCTGGCAGTTCAACGGACAGAGGGGTCGGGCCTCTGGATAGAAATTTGTCCATGATAAAGATTTTTCGCCGATCAATCGATATCAGAACTTAGTTTACCTTCTATGAAAGATTATGTTTGACTTAGATTGCTTTGAAGTTGGGTAGGATACATGAATGATGCATAGATAGGCGTTCGATGTTTCGAATGTGAAACCTTGATAGGAATTCTAGTTAGCTAATAGTTTACAGAGGCCGAGCGGCGGTAACAAGGGTTGTGAAAATAGCTGTCCAAAGTTGGTTTGCTAGCTACTTGTGAGAAAGATTATTGTTCAGAAGTGGCCAGGAATTTAGGCCGGGAAAGATCTTCATATGCAAGATTGAGGCAGGAGAAGGGAACAGAAAACATGAGTAGGCGAGGTCTCGGGGAGGCTGCAAGTAAATCTCCAATCATACGGGTAACTAGCGCCCAATCAACGGATTCAAACTTTAGTGGGGCGATTTCTAGCAGGTTAATGAGTCATAACCAGCCAGAAGCGGCACGGGAGGACAAAGGCCCACCACAACAGGTTGAGATGGGGTCCAATTCGATGGAACAGATCCCTTTGAGGAGCGATCCAAACAAGGACGAGCAACCACAAGTTATCCACAACAAGGCCGATCAAAAATCGAAACCAAAAAACGCAAATGAGGGTGAAAACGAAAGGACCCATGCATATGGGATGCGATGGTTTGTATTGGCCATATTTTGCTCTCACTCGGCAATAAATTCATTCCAATGGATTCAGTACTCTAGCATCACCAACATAGTGACCAGTTATTATGGTGTAAGCAATCTGGAGGTTAATCTAACCTCATTGGTCTACATGATAACCTATATTCCATTTATCATTCACGCAAGTCTCATGCTTGAGAGAGTTGGATTACGCTCGGCAATATGCATTGGAGCGGCGGGAACCGCTCTGGGCTCCGTGATCAAACTGATCATTGGAAGCTCTCCCACTCCTCAAGCCTTCTGGGGAATGATGATTGGACAAACAGTGGTTGCATTGTCTCAACTATATATCATAAGTATTCCTCCATTGTTGGCTGCAGTTTGGTTTCCAGATCATCAAGTTTCCACCGCCACCGGAATTGGTGTGTTCGGCAATCAGCTTGGTATAGCGCTTGGCTTTATTGTTCCACCACTCTTAGTGAGTGGCAACCAGGCCACCAAGGATCAATTAGGTAACGAGCTATATGGTTTGGGTCTCGGGGTGGCCGCGTTATCCATAGGTATCTGTTTCTTGGCGTTGGCCTGTCTCAAAGACAAACCACCGAAGCCGCCCGGTTCAGCCAGCTTGCATGCAGAGCACCAGCACAAAGACCAACAACAAGCTTCAAGTAGCCTGATTGTAAGCGAAGCGAGTTGCTCTCACAGCAATATGGAGACTTTCGCCTCCATTAAGGGACTTTGTCGGGAGAGAGATTTTCAGTTACTTACTTTGAGTTATGGAATCAATGTTGGCTGCTTCTATGCTGTTTCGACTGTACTCAATCAAATGGTGGCCAAGAAATGGGCAAATCCAGACGATTTAGCCGGAACCATGGGCCTTCTAATAGTTGTCAGTGGTATGGCTGGTTCAGTTATGTGTGGTCAACTGTTAGATAGAACTCACGCTTACAAACTCATCATAGTTCTTATCTATCTTATGTCGCTTGTTTCCATGCTTTTGTTCACACTAGTACTCAGAACGATTAGCCTAATATGGCCACTATATGTATCATCGACAATACTTGGATTCTTTATGACTGGCTATTTGCCACTTGGTTTTGAATTTGCGGCCGAAATCACCTACCCGCATCCTGCAAACACACCAGCCGGCCTCTTAAACTTGTCCGCACAGGTAAGTCAATGAGGCAACCACTCGAGTACCTAAAATGATTGTCAAAATGATAGAGCTTAAAAACTAATCGAACTTCACGAACACACAGGTCTTCGGATTGGGCCTAACCTATGCATCATCAATGATTGTGGACACCCACATGGGCGACCTTTGGGCCAACTTATTCCTCACTGGATGTCTCGCCATTGGTCTCCTCTTGACCGTTTATATGAAGGCAAATTTGAAACGACAACAAGCGGTTGTGGAGGAGCAAAGGAAGGAGGAAGGTTTAGCATGATATCAATCGAATATTGTGCGGTGCCTAATTCTCAGTTAGTTTCTCTGTCTCAACACCGTCTATGAACCCTTTTCCTCGACAGGCTCTTTGTTTTTCAATAAATCAGCACGATCTCAATTGTTTTCCTCTCCAAACTGATCGATTGCGTTCTCCATAGCGACACTTTTACTTCGTCCCGATCGAATAAGTTACCAGTTGTCTAGAACGACACAACAGGACCATGATTAGAGTCCAAATCGAAGGAAAAACATCAATATGCTGGAAGGAACTTTGGTGGTAACCACCAGCGTTGGAAATAGCGTCTCAAGCTTTCTCACTTGAGTTAGTTCTGATGTCTGGGGTTTGATCTCAACAACCGGTCAACATGCCGAACATTTGGTTCCATAGGCTAGCCTGCGATTGAGACATTGCACCTTGACCGTCAAGCGATCGATGACAACGCAATGGCGGCCGAGGAAATGAACGAAAAATCTGGGAAATCAACAACAATAATAAAATTCAAACAATGAAGTTATCATAGCTAGAGTCGAGTTAAGCAACACCTGTTGAGACAAATGTGTCATGGACAAGAAGACGGCTCTCAGGATAGTAGGAAACGGTCATTTTCATCTAATTTCATGATCAAGGTGCCCATAAGGGCATGTCGCCGCAAATGAGGTGGGTGGGATGGTCCAGGGTTATGACAGGCGTAAATTTAATGAGAAAACAGTCTAAGTGGTTTCTCGTCAATAATCAGCAAGTCGAATTTCCGAGCACCCTTTCGTTTCAAGTTGTGTCATCTGGCTACATCCGGACAGTCAATAGGATTGAGATGTGGATGATACGGCGGAAGTTTGAAAGGATGGTCACTGGTGGATAATTTGATAGAATCTTGGCCTGAAAGAGAGACAGATTGGTGCCGATTAGGCTGGCAATGAATTTTTAGAAGCAGGGACCGGCGAGATAGATTGGTGGAGCACGCAGTCTGAGAGACGGTGAGCAGAAGGCAATCTATTGCCTGTGCCGTTCCACTGCTGCTGCCCATTGTAAGCCGGGCGAAAAGTTGGGCCACGAATGCGTTGCTTGCGCCCCGCTCGTTCCTCTTGCTTTATTTATCCCGCTGGTCACACACAGGCAAATTCGCCGCGAACCAATGTTGCCTGCCGCCACACTGTGAGTTCTAGGCCGTCTGCCATGGCCAATTGGAGGAAGACCATGGAGTAAACGGGCCGCATTGCTTCTCCATGGTGGCCAGCCTCTATATGTGAGCAATCAGCGCTCACAGAGTGAGTGAGGAAAACGCGCGCCAGCTTACACACACATAGACACAGGGACTCTTGAGGCTTGTGTTGTAGGCGAGACATTGAAGGAACACTGAAAGCGGCGAACGAACTAGCGAACGAACGAGCGAACGAACAAGAGCAGCAGCAGTGGCTGTTGCGCGCCGTCGATCCAGCTTTGTGCTAAACCCAAATACGCAGCGCCAATGGGAGCCTGTTTGTCTGTGCGTGTGTGCACATCGGCAGAATCCACTCTTTGCCTGTCTGTATGTTGGAGGCATCAAGGACTTGATGGCTGTTTTTCTACTATTATCTGCTGTCGCCGACGTCCTCCTCGATATTAGTAGACTCGTGCGCTGATTATACAATTAAACTCTCTAGGGTCAGTCCATTTTTGCTGGGAAACCATAATACTAGCCAACTTATTGCCGTAATCAACTACATTCAATTTCTACTTCTAGAATCCCTCGATACGATTTACTGTCAAATATAAAATCATAACCGGACAAAGGCGTTCAGAGGTCCTATTCTTAAAAGCGTCTGACTTATCCTGATTAACATTCAGATTGATCAAGACCAATACAGGCTTCTAAAAAACGAATCTCTATCAGGCACAAGATATTTCAACACCATTTGCGTGATCCAATTGGTAAATTGAAACTGGGCCCCCTGTACATCTGTCAGAGTCTCAGTATTCATATCACTCGCCCCGTCTCATTGAAGAGTATAATACACGTTCTCGAAGCGAACGACTTTGAATGAAGACAAAAATTATAACTTTAAGCGCGGTTGCCAGAAGGACCCAATATCGAATCTTCCCAAATACCTGATCCAGAACCACTTACACATCGACTCAAGCCTTCAACATGAGCGCAACACACAGGAACAACCTCGATAGCAAGCCGTCCACATCTTCTAAAGTAACTCAATCAATTCCTTCCAAAGCTGGATACGCAGAAAGTGGTGGAGGAGGAAACGATGTGGCCATCAGCGGGGACAGTGTTGTTTTCTCTCCCTCGGATGTAAATTTTACTGGGACCCCTAATAAGAAACTAACCCCCAATAAGGAAAATCACAACCCTCCTCCATCTGCCACAACTTCGGTTTCAGCCCCCAACAGCTCGACCACCACGACTCCACCGGGAACCTCGGTTTCCTTAACTAACCCGACACCAATCAAATCTTCTCCAGTGTCTTCGTCAGCCTTAAATCCACTGAATACTTCCTCTAACGTCAAGGCTAGCTCTCAAAGCAACCCCACAACTAGTGAAAACTCCTCTGGAACTATTGCTCAAAGTACAAATAGAAGCGAAAGAACACCATCCACCCGCGCAAATGGCCCTTCTCTTGAATCAAGAGCAAGCACCGAAGGTCATCGAACCCCAAACACTGAGAATCTAAGTAAGACGAACCTTTACATACGAGGTCTTGCCGCCGATACCACAGACGAAGTCCTCTTCAACTTATGCTCCCGCTTTGGAAACATCACTTCGACCAAGGCAATCATGGACAAGAGTTCTGGATCTTGTAGAGGTATGATATAAGCTCTCTTTTTCTCTCTCTCTCTCTTTCTCTTTAGTAGCAAGACCCCTTCCTAACATTCGTTTCTAACACGGTGATTTCTTGATCAGGCTACGGCTTCGTTCAATTCAGGGATGCTCACTCAGCCGAACTTGCCGTCCAGGAGTTGAGCAAGTCCGGAGTTCAAGCCCAGATGGCGAGGATATCTCCCGTTTATTCTTCACACAATCACCATCATTCCCACCACAATCATCACCATCAATTTCACCATAATCATTTTCACTCGAACAACCAGAACAATGGTAACGTGCATCATCACCATTCGAACGGCGGAAATAATCACGGTGGTAGCTTCTCTATCGGTCGGAATCATGGCAATAGTCATGCGCATAGTCAGCACAATAACTATCACAATAATGTAAGTGCTCCCCTTGATGGTCATGCAGGACCTTTACAAGAGTACTTGGTATCACAGTTCAATAATCTGACCAACTTTATCATTTCAATTTGTCGAACTCAGAGCGATCCGGACCCAACAAATCTATACATTGCCAATCTGCCTTTAAATATGACTGAGCAGGAACTGGAACAGTTGTTGTCAAATTTTGGACCAGTTGTCTCGACAAGAATACTGAGAGATCTTGACAATAGATCCAAAGGAATAGGCTTCGCTAGGTAAGTATTTTTGGTGCAATTATTCACGAAAACCTCAGTGCTTCGTCTTACTAACTCATCTCTCAACTTAAATTAAATCATTCTCAGGATGGAATCGAGGGACAAATGTCAAGAAATCATAGATAATCTTAATGGAAAATTATACAAGGGTCTAGATGAAGCCTTACTTGTTAAATTTGCCGATGGCGGCGTTAAGAAACGGCATTCGCATATCAACTCTCACCACCACAATAGCCACCATCTTCATCACCAGCAACCCCAGCATATCAAGATGCATCAAGAGGAAAGTCGTTGGAGAGATGGGGGTAACACGTCAGGAGATAGCAGTAATGTCTCTAGTTTCGATCAGCAAAGCAATATCTCACATGGTAGCCAACTGACTGATCTCGCAATGATGGGCGCAATGGGTTATCATCGCCTCCAACCAGCATTCCCTCCAACTATGGCTCCAAACGGCCCCTATCCTGCCCCGCTTGGTCCATCCTCGAGCGGTCCTCAGTGGATCCATCACAGTCATCCACCAGGTCAAGGGTAAGTTGAAATAACATTCAAAATATAAAAGAATCAGACTAAAAAGAATCAATCCTAACTTTCCCGTCAACGATTGCAGATGGAACTATATCCCACAACAAATGATCCCTGCCAGCGGTTTACCTCCCTCAACTCAAGCTGCCACAGCCTCTTTCCCCTTTGGCCACATCTCATCATTGACATCTCAGATGCAGGGACTCCAGCTATCACATCATTCTGCTGCGCCCATGCCAGAAAATTACCTCCAGCCTCAACATCAGTGGGCTCCTATGTGGCCGCACCCGATGGCCCCTCATCAACCCAACCAAGCACACACGTTGCGGCTAGCGGCACCGATTCAGCATTCCCATCAACAGCTAACACCAGAACACTCGATACAGACCACCAATGTGACAACCACTCCTGCGGCGCCATTAATCGCACCAATTCTACCGCAAGAGAGTATGGATGACTCCAAGCAGCCTGCCACAGCAGGCGAAAGTAAAAATCCGATCTCCCACCTGTGAGCGAATAAGCTAGTCGATATATATATATACATGTATATATATCTGTGGTACTCAAGAACCCGATAAGAAGGTGTGATATTCAGATTCAAGTTATCTTTTTGTTAGAATAAATAAGAAGCGATTGGAATTAACCGTTCACAGCTACATGGGAAGTCTGATAGGAATACGCACACTATCATTCATCAGAGTAAGAGCGTAATACTTCGGGAGGCAGGTTAGCGAGTGATCTTTCATCATTGAGACCACAAGCGGTTGAAGAGTTATATAAGTCTTAGGGATCCGGTGGCAGAGAGCAGAATGTTTTGAACCCAGTTGTGACATCTAGACGAAGCGCCGTCTAGTCTGCTTATCCTGTTTGAAATTTCCGAGCTTACGCAAGTGGTGTACCGAGGTTGCATGATGCTGATAACGAGACTATCAAGATGCGTATCTGTGTCTCCTGCTGCCACCGGTAACCTTAGACCATGACGACTTTCAATAACCGGAAGGTTGAGTTTGGAATTGAAGTCGCTGCTCGCATACAAAACAACAATGTTATAAGTTAGTTGTAAATGAATCGCTCACCAGTCTCCTCCAGCTTTCAATTCAACGAGCGGCCTTGAGTGCCTTAACTCACAGCCTGTTTCATTCTGTCCAAGTCAGCTGCATTGTCGCAGACTGGAAGATCTCCTCACTCGTATGAACTTGTCGGTTAATTATGACCGCCGACAAGGTTCTTAGACAGTGACTGAGGTTGAACTACAAAACAACTAGTGTATCTCACAGGAAATAGATGGCTCGACCAAACTTCTGTCTCACTGTAGGACAACTGTAAGGGAGGCGAGTTGTCTCGATAGGGAAAGATCTGTGTGAAGAAACAAGTGACGGCAACCAAAGCAGTGAATACTTTTCCGGTACCATCACACACATGCTCAGAAAGTTACTCTTGCCTGTCGTTTTGAGAGTAAGAGCTCATAACAAGAATGAAAATCTTCGCGATTATATGAAGCTTTTAAAGTAAAGAAATCTCAGTCTATTGATCGCTAAGCAACTTGGGGCAGTTTTCGTGAGAGAAAGGATCGCACACAAGAGCCAGTCTCCGTTTTGCGGCGCTAAAAGTGTGAACATAAGTTTGGCTGTGGAATCATGTGGAACAAGGTTCATCAGTGATTGAGACTGAGTGAGCTCGTCACAACCAACTGTTGATAAATTTGTGCATCATGGCGCGACGGATGAAACCGATCTAGGGGTTTTTCCATCGCACCGCCGGGACCTACTGGTCTCTCTTCTGCCACTGTCTGGTTGAGTCTCATCCATCGCGGGAGACTCTCTTCGTAGTACCTGATCTTATTTGAGGCCAGAGGAGGTTCATCGCGCATCGAATTTGCATTCGTGTTAGATTCCTAGAGGCGACTGTAAGCAGGAGGCCACTCCAGCACTTGAGGCCTTTCTCTGTCGGTTTTTACTGCTAGCGGATGTTGGGTAGACTCCTCCCTTATAGAAATCGGCTTGCGAGAAAGAAAATGCTCGTGTACTGGTTGTAACACGGTTCTATACTCCTACGTGCCGATACGAGTCTGATCATCTGGGCGAGATTGCTTTGATAGTGGGCCTGGCGGCGCAGCGAGTACATAATTGATGGCCAGCTCGAGGTTGTTTTGGTCAACGTGCAAAATCAAGCGCAACTGGTTCTGTCTTTGGTGTCATATTTATACTGGGCTACTTCCCAAGCTAAAAGCGATCATCGCTCATGATAGCAAGCCTAAATGAAGAGATGTGACTGTTTCCATAGCACACGAGAGGCGATGCGTTGAAGATGGAGAGAGAGAGAGAGAGGGGAGACAAACTATGGCATCAAGAGGAGAGAGATTACAAAGAACACTTCCATCTCATGAGAGTTGACTATTCTTGTTGGTCATAATTTAACAGCTTGCTAGGAAGCGTTAATTTAGTTTGCACATATGGAAACGTTTATGGCAGACCTTCCAGACTTTAGTGGAAAGAGATTATCTCATACTCCCAGAAGATTGATTCAAACTTCTACACCTGTTCGTGTTGCGGCCAACAAGCGAAGCAAGGGATGCGACCGCCGCCTGTGGTCCCGCGTTTCATTTAGTGATCCCTCATTTTAGTCTTGCTAGACCACCCTTGCATGGTGGCTGCTCTGCCTTGTTTGTCGGCAGACTGTCGGGAGACTAATTTATAAATAGTTGAGCGTGTATGTATGCAGACTTGCTTCACCTGCTGAGGGGCAAAAAAGATCAAATGATGGATATTACGGAATATGGAATGCAAACAACTGGCTCAACACCACCACCACCGACAACAACAACAACAACAACGAAATCGCTCCAATCGAAATATACGAACCAGAAGTACGAGTAGAAGTTGAAAGGGAAAGGGAAGAAATGAGTGAGCTGGCAAACAAGCAGGCGAGCGAGCAATTGCTCACGATGGGCAAGTCCCCACTCTCAGCCTGACGGACTGGTGCCAACAAATTATCAATCCATTTCAGTTTGTGTACGTTGCCTCTCTCTCTCCGTGTTGATATGCTGGCCACTAGTTTGAGGAGATGATGACGATGATGATGGTCATTGTTGAAGCTAAACCTAGTTGGTCTCTGAGGGATGCGAGAGTGGTGTGAGTGGTGGTGTCCCGTCGGTCAGGAAGAGTTGCTGGAGTTTCTTTTGGTCACACTAATAGTGGATTGAAAAAGTAGGAAGAAACGAGGGACAGGCAAGGGGGAAGGCATATTGAAAGGAGTAGGAAGCGGACCTGCGAACATTGGCTCTCTCTGACTCTCTCTCTTTCAATAGATTCTGCCTATCACGGACGCATGCTTGAGAGCTCACAGCTACCGCTGGCGTAACTTGTTGGCCAGTTTGAGATCCTCGACAAATTCACTTCACTACGCGTTAGGTAAATTATGAAATACTTCGCCATGGAACAAATAGTCTAGCTCCATTTGTTGGCAGCCTCGCTGGCTGTTCTCATTGAGCTCGAGAGCTCGGACAATGAGATCAGGCTGAATCTTTCCCTCAAGCGCATGGCAAGTCCCCGGTCGTTAGTAAACCAATTTTCGCCACCACCAGCTCTTTGTGTAGCCCAATCCAAAGTAGCGCCAGAAGCTCAGCACACTTCAGAGACCATTCATGAGCAACGACGATTGGTTAAGAATGGCATCAGCTAGTTGTTGCCATCTCAAACCCGACAGACAAGCAATCAATTTGACCACAACTCTCCTCCAGATTCGCCCCTTTCGCTCGTCTGAACTGCCTCCTTGCTCTTCTATCGCGTCGTCACGGACAATTGCAAGAGATGTTGGCTAGTTTTCGGCTCACCAACTTTTTTCTCAGATTCACTCGGAAATGTCATGATCGGAACATGACAATTTCTTGGCACATCTCATCTCTCTCTCTCTCTCTTTCTAGCTCATCCGCATGCATTGGACTGCGAGGCCATGCAACAGTTGCTGCAACCGCCGCTCGAACGTGCTTGGACGTATGTCTCGACAAGGCGGTGGACCTCCTTGTGTAAGAGAAAAACACAGAAGGATGCCTTTGCCGGCGATCAAACTACGGCGCACAAAGCCCCATATGGTTTTCTTTCATCGAACCCCTTGAAGCAAACTGTCGGAAGGTGAGCGTAATCTGAACCAGCTTAGGCCGACCCTAATGATCAGCCCAAAACACCTTGAGCGCTCAGGAAGCTAGCTTGCCTCTACTCGAGAGACAGGCGCTGGCGTTGGGCTAAATTACCCTACTAGTTAACATAATACTAGTCAGAGATAACCTTAGATATTGAGTTCCGTCCTTGGCTCCTTACTTGGCTGGAGCAGACCAAGATGGATTAAAGACCTATGGACCACCAACTGGCAGTGGTACATACGTTAGGAATGAATCTGGTGGAGATTTCGATCTGCTTTGTTAGTACAGCCGGACGGCAACGTGATAGTGATGTAAAGTAGATTGAAAATGATCGCAGTGCCTAAGTAGCCCCAGCTTATCTCTTGATTGTGTACCATACATGTCTCAGGCATATTACTAGAGGATGATAACTTATTCATTTATTGAACAGCTCGCTGAGACTGTACTCAGTCATGTCGTTTAGTTACGACCGCTTGTCAACAGACGAGCAGGCGTCGTTAAATTTCTTGGCATCTTTGGCATGTCCATCATCAGTAGCATCTTTTCTGTACAGCTTGTCTTTGCTTGCTGAGCTAGCCAGAGTTAAATGTCATTAACTAAATTGACAGTTTCAAACAGCGGCGATGTTTTCGAATCCAGCACTTTCCGACGAATCAAACTCACGACGACTCCACCAGACCGCTTGCGTGGTGGACCCAAAGTTGATGGTGGTCATTATGATGAGTGAATGGTAATATTGATGATGATGACAATAATTATTATAATAATTATAACAGTAATGATTATGATAATACACTTGCCCTAGCCCGCAGATCGCTCCCGGCTCTGATCAATGAGAGTAAGCCGCCGTTCGAGCTCTGAATAAGATTAGCAATATATATCGGTGTATGTCTGTACAGTTTACTCGATGAAATCACCAAGTTTCTAAGGTCTAGAGAATCGTGAAGATTTTTCATAGAGGAACTCGTTGTCCACTGCCTCTGGTGGTGCGGTGACAATTTCGGCCACGTTTCCATGGATGTCGGCGGATAATTTTGATGGCGGGTAGTTGAGCCCCTCGTCAGAGACCATCATCTTGGCCCCGACTGTTCTTTGGATACTAAGTGGTCTTGTTGAGGCACCATTCGTTCCATGAACCACCTTCTCGGTTGAAGCGGCGCCCTCCGAGTCAGTTGGATCGGCGACACGATACGAGGCACTCATTTTCTGGTAGCCAAACTGGCTAGACTTTGGGACACGCTGTCGTCTGATTTGCTC
>Ga0058701_10000226_pt1 | contig 45886 bp, 85 predicted proteins | sample AgamicOrMae_FD_97039 | JGI IMG/M metagenome (GOLD analysis project Ga0058701, IMG submission 97039) | Agave microbial communities from Guanajuato, Mexico - Or.Ma.e | ecosystem: Host-associated > Plants > Phyllosphere > Phylloplane/Leaf | place: Guanajuato, Mexico | collected 2012-06-04
CAGCTTGGTGAGGATCTGCCGTACCTGATCGAGTTCCACAGTTTGTCGCCCTTCGTCCACAGGCGCTCGCGCGCGCCCTCTTGTCGTCTAGTACGTACCGAACTACGTAAACGCTGTGTCTAGAGGTAGGGGGTTTCTGCGGCTTTGCCGCAGGGGTCTGGGGGGCCTAGCCCCCCAGATAGCGGTCTGGAAGACCGCCTAGAGCAAGGTGTGGGACCTTGCCGAGCTGTGTCCCGCCCACCGTCACGGGGCGACGGCGGATGGCCGAGGGTGCGGGGCGCACACTTCGGCTCTCGGGCGCTCGGCGGTCCAGGTTGCGATCCTCTGACTGCGAGTCGTGTTGCGGTTACGCGGTGTCGATAGCGCCCCCTGTGTGTCGGGGCGCTGGGATCGGGCTTGGCACCTGTCGTCGGCTGCTGGCATACTGATCCCGCAGACCGCCGCGCTGGTGTTGACTAGGCCCTTCCCCAGCGCCTGCGGTCCGGGGTCTCCCATATGCCTGCCAGGGCGGGAGACCCCGTTTGCATTAGCTGGCCTTGCTGTGACGCCGGACAGTAGACCTATCCCACGTCTCCTCGCACCCTACCCGACACGGCAGACGAAAGCCAATCAGCCAGTAGCCAGTGGTCAGGCGACGCCGTCGAACAGGGTGGGCTCGGTGGTGAGCGCGTCGAGGCGGCGGCGGCTCATCTCGACGTACTCGGCTACGGCGTCAATGCCGACGTAGCGGTAGCCGTTGCGCAGCGCCGCGACCCCGGTGGACGCCGACCCGTTGAATGGATCCAGGACCGTGCCGCCCGGCGGGCACACCAACTTGGCGACCCACTCGGCCAGGGCCGGCGGGTAGGTGGCCGGGTGGGGGCAGTTGATTCGGTCCCATTCGGGCTTGCGCCCGATGTTCACCTCTGCCACGTCGCGGACCCTGGCGACCGCGCCGTCTCTAGGCATAGAGGATCGGGCCCCCCTGATGCCGTGGCCCCATCCGTGCCGGGTCGCTGCGGAGTCGACGGGTGCGTCGAGGTCGAGGTTGGTCGGGCGCCTCGCCGGTTCTCCGTTGGCCTTCGGGTCGGCGTACACGTCGCCGTGCCTTCCGAACCAGTGCAGGGATTCGTACGTCCGCCTCGGTCTGTCGATCCTGCCCGCTGGCGGCCCGGAGCGCTTGAACCAGATGAGTTCCTCGATCTCGGCCCAGCCGTCTTCGCGCAAGGCGAGGCGGGTGCGCAGCGTGTAGTCGCTGATCTGCCCGTTGCGGACGTGGGGGCGGATGTTGATGACGACGGAGCCGTCGGGCTTGAGGAGGCGTCGGGCCTCGCGCATCCATGCCACGGTCCACGCCGGGTAGTCGGCTTCCGCAATGCCGCCGTACGTGGCCTTCCGCTGCTCGGCGTACGGCGGGGACGTGATCACCGCGTCTACCGACTCGGCCGGCATCTGGCGCATGACGTCGAGGCAGTCGCCGTGGTGTAGGGCGTAGTCGGGCACTTGCGGATGGTAGCGGCAACCGACCAGTAGCCGGTGGCTGCGCGTGGCGGCTCGCAGAGCTCGCCGGCAGGGGTGCGTGCCCGGGGTGTGGTCGTGCGCGCCGGCCTGTCCGGGTGGGCTCCGTTCGGCGTCGCGGCCCTCGCTGGTGGCCCTACGTCGACCGCCACGAACACCGCCGCGGGCAACAGCCTCGCGCGCGAATACTTGACAAGGTGGTTACGCTCTGCCCCGACGCCAGTCGGGGCAGTTAAGTCACCTAAGTTGTCGCGGGCGCGCGCGTGAGCAGGTGGGCCCGCGGCGGTGTTCGCACCGGACGCCGCAGACCCACCAGCGAGCCCCGCGACGCCGCACGGAGCCCACCCGGACAGGCCGGCGCGCACGCCCCTCACGACCCGGGGCGCGGACCGTGTCGGCCGGGCAGACGCTGTCCGTGAAGCGCGGCAATGTGCCAAGATGCAGACGACCCGCCGCAGCGTGTGCGCGCTACGACGGGTCTGACCACCGGCAACCTGAGGAAGCAGGCGCCAGATGGCTGAGCAGAGCCTACCCACCGGCCCGATGAGCGATGACGAGATCCGTCGGGCGCTAGCCGAAGCGCTGGCCGAAGCGGACTCGGGGTACCAGCCCGACCCCACGATGAGCGACGCCGAGTTCTGGGCGCATCACGCCGACGCGTTGTTGCCGGTGGTGCGGCGGGCGCAGGCGACGGCACTCAGGGACGCGGCCACCTACTGGGATCGGCCCAACATCCGGACCATCGCGTCAGACCTGCGTGAGCGGGCTCAGCGGCTCGACCCGCAGTGAGCATCCCGCCCGAGGTTGTGTGGTGGGTGTCGGTCGGCGGGATGGCCGGCCAGGTCGGCATCCTGTTGGGCATCCGGTGGCAGCGTTCCGGCTGGTTCGGCAAGGGCCCCGGTGCTTGAGCTCGAGGCCGCCAGTTTTGTTCTGCACCACGCGTTCGGCGATGAGGACGACGAGGACCCCCCGGACCGGCCCCAGCGCCCTGGCGGCGGGGTAGGGGTGTTCCGGAAGTCGACGCGGCCCGGTATCGGCGAGACCCTCGACGAGGTTCCCCGGCCGGGCTGGTGGCGCAAAGCCAAGACCGTCGTGATCGTGTGCGCGTTCTCGGCCAGGAGCGTCTACAAGGCCGGGCGGTTCACCTGGCGGCACCCGGTGCTGGCCGTTGAGAGCGCGGCCGGTGTGGGGCTGCTGGTGGCCGTGGCGGTGTGGGGCGTGTGGGCCGTCGCCGTGCCCGCTGGTATGGCCGCACAACTGGCTTGGCTGCTGGCGTGCGCGTGGGCCGAACGTTCCCCCACCACCTTCGCTCGGTACATCCAGCGCCCCCTGCGCTGTTTTCGGCGCCGGACGTGCGTCTACCGGAGACGGTGGCAGCCGGCCACCCGCAGGGCCGGGCTGACGTACAGGGAGAAGAGCTACGAAGCGAAGCCCGTCCTGGGCCGGGTGCGCGCGGGCACCCATTTTGACATCGTGCGGGTGACGATGCTGGACGGGCACACCGTCGCCCATTGGGCCAAGGCCGCCGAGCAGCTCGCGTCGTCGTTCCGGGTGGAGGCGGTGCGCGCCTACCCGGTGCGCGGCAAGTCCCATCAGGTTGAACTCAAGTGCCGCGTCGTGGACCCGTTGAGGGCCGTCGTGAGCTTCGATCGACTTTGGGGGAATCGACCGGCTGTCACGCCCCTCAAAGTCGCCTCAAACGTCGACCTAGCAAGGGTGCCGGTCGGCATGCGGGAGGACGGCAAGCCGTTGTTGCTGCCCGCCAACCGTCACCTGCTGATTGCGGGGGAAAGTCGGGCCGGCAAGTCGAGCCTCATCTGGGCGCTGGTGGCCGGGGTTGCGCCGCTGATCGCCGCTGGCTCGCTCAAGGTGGTCGCGATCGACCCAAAGGGAATCGAGCTGTCCGCCGGTGCGCCGCTGTGGGAGGGGCACTGCGAGACCGGCCGAGCCGCGGACGCCGCCCGCTTCCTCGAGCACGTCGTCAAGCTCATGGAGCAGCGCAAGGCGGAGCTGCAGGGCAAGGCCCGCAAGATCGAGGAGTTTACGCCCAAGACCCCTGCGCGCATCGTCATCGTTGATGAGATCGCGGCCCTGACGGCGTGGGTCAAGGACCCCAAGATCGCCAGGCGTCTCGACGAGTCCCTCGGGCTGATTCAGTCTCAGGGCGCGGCGTTGGGGTTCTGGCTGTGGGCGGCCACGCAGCTCCCCCACAAGGAGGTGCTGGGCACGGTGCGGGACCTTTCCCAGGCGCGGGTGGCGTTCCGTACGTCGGACCACCTGCACGCGGACATGATCCTTGGCCAAGGCGCGCGTAATCGCGGCGCGCTCACTGACCAGATCAGTACCGACACCAAGGGTGTCTGCTACGTCGTTGAGGACGGCGAACCGGACCCCGTGCGCGCTCGCATCGCCTACCTGTCCGATGCGGAGATCGCGCGGGTGGCTAGCCGGTACGGACGGAAGCTGCACGCCGTACCGGCCGCCGCCGCTAGCTGAGGACCGAGGTCTGCTCGTACCACGGAAGGGCGTCGTGCGCGGCGTCCTTCTCGTGGCGGGCTGCCATCACCCCGGCGAAGTCCACAGCGTGAGCCTCGGCCAGGAACCCCACCTCGGCGGCGAACGCTTCGGCGGCTTCGTTGCCGGCGAACCCCGCGGCGTGGACGCTGATGAGGAACCGGACCTCGGCGGCGAACCGCTCAGCGGCCTCATGCGCCAGCGCGGCGGACTCGCGGCGCTCGAACGCCTGCCCGCGGCGGTAGACGGCCATCTGTGCGGCGTGCACGCCGTCCACCCGGTAGCCGGGCATCCAGTCGGTGGTGGTGCGGATCAGCTCGGAAGCCTCGGCGCGCGTGGGCTCGTGGGTGGCGCTCATCGCGCGGCCCGACGGCCGGGGTAGCGCCTGACGATCACGCGATCGTCGGCCAGCAGGATCGTTCCGTACAGGTTGATGGAGGTGACGGTGCGGGTGAGCAGCGTCGAGCCTTCGGGGAGGTGGGGGAGGAGGGGTCCGGGGCTAGGGCCGTACACGCTGTTAACCCTACGTTGCATCCCTGAAGATCGCTAGGCATACATACGCAAGATCAGTACCCGTACATGAGGAGGCCCCGCCGACCGGGAGGGGGACCGGGTCGACGGGGCCTCACTCGCGGCGCGGCTGCTCAGCGCCACCTACTCACAGCGAGCGTACGGGCACTCAGAAGACCCCGCAGGACCGCGCCACGTTCCCACCCGGCGCGTACAGATAGATGCACTGGTAGCGCGGCATCGACGGGGACGGCTCCGCGGACGCCTGAGACGTGCCGACCGCAGCCGGCACCAAGACCACGCCGGCCGTGAGCACTCCGGTGACGACGGCGGCCCGAGCGGCGCGCCGGGCAGATGCGATGAGCACAGGGACTCTCCTTCATGTCGGGGGACGGACCGTGATCCTACCGACACGCACCGTCGCACCCGGCTAGGCCACGCCGTCGAACAGATCTCGGGAAGCGAGCCGGGTTGCGGCGACCTCGCAGTACCGCTCTTCGGTCTCGATGCCGATGGCGCGGTGCCCGGACGCCTTCGCGGCCAGCAGAGTCGAGCCGCCGCCCATGAACGGATCGAGCACCAGGCCGCCAGGCGGCGTGACGGGTAGCAGCAGCTCAGCGAGAAGCCCAACCGGCTTGTCGACCGGGTGTAGGCGGGCCTTGGAGTTGACCGAGGAGTGCTTGAGGACGTCGGGGCAGCCGCGTGCGTCGCTGCGGTAGTAGCCCTCCCAGCGGGCAGCTAGGACCAGTTCGTGCTGCGCCCGCCACGGGGCTCCCATGCCGATGCGGCCCTTGTCCCACACGAGGGAGCGGACGACGTCGAAGCGCCGGTATGCCTCGGGGTAGAAGACGGGATAGCTGTCGCCGTTGCAGAAACTCAGCAGGTGCCCGCTGGGCTTTAGGGCGGGCACCGTTCCGTCGAGGATGGTCGACCAGAACGCGGCCAGGATCGACGTGTCCCCCCACGAGCGCTGCCAGTGCGTCCGGCTGGAGTAGTGCGTCGCTGGCATGAAAAACGGCGGGTCGGTCAGGACAACATCGACGCTCCCCAAGGCGATCTGTGGCAGCACGTCCCGGCTGTCGCCGTGGTAGAGCGTGACGGACTCGTCGGCGTAGTAGGGCTGCACGCACGGAGGCTAACGGCTAGTTGCCGTTTGACACGAACAGTCGCACCCTTCCCACGACACGAGGCAGCCCCGCCGACCAAGGTGGCCGGCGGGGCTGGACTCCAGAGCTCCCCGTTATGGAGCGTGGTCGAGGTGCTTGTAGGCGCCACCAACCGAGCGGCGTGGCTTCCAGTCGTGGTCGCAGGCCTGGCAGCGCAGCCGTTGCGAGATGATCGACCCGGCTTCGGCGTACCCGTCACCGAGGCCGTACAACCGCCCTTCCACCAACACCACGCCATCGTCGAAGACGCTGAGCTCCTCGCAGACCTCAATCAGCGATAGCCGCTCGGACTTGCAGCGCACGCAACGGACGTGGGCTGCAGTCGCGTCACGCGGGGTGTCGGTCACGCGGTCACCGCCACGTAGACGGCGTACCCGTCGCGGGTCGTGGTGGGCAGCAGTGCCCGCCCGTTGTCGGTGCACCGGGACAGCTCCCCGGACACGACGCCCCAGTGCAGCCGCAGCCGGCTCACGAGCTCCGGGGTGGTGACACCCGCAGCGCCGGCCTTCACCAGCGCAGCGCGCACCTGAGCCGCCCCAGACAGCTTCGGAGCGGGGGAACCGTTCCGCGATGGAACGGTTGGCCGGGTGGAACGCACCTTGCCGTCGAGGCCGGTCGCGTTGTCCGGCAGCTCCTTGCCCTTGAGTGCACGCGAGACGGTCGCCTTGCCCACGCCCGCGCCCTCGGCCACGGCAGCCTGCGACAGGCCCGCACGGACCTGCTCGGCCCACTTCTCCGCGCGCTCGTCCACCGGCAGCGCCTTGATCATGCGCAGGTGCGGCAGCATCTCGGCGACGTATTCGCCCCACGACGTGTACCCGAACACCTCCCAGTCCCGCTCGGCGTACGCCTGAACGAGAGCGTCGTCGGCGACCTCGAGGGCGTTGCGGATGACCAGCAGGCGCCCCTCGGCCTGCTGCCTGCGGACGTCGGTCGTGGCGATCGTCTCGGTGGTCACTGGTTGCCTTCCTTGGCGTTCGGGCAGAGCTGGCCGGAGCGCGCCTCGCGTCCGTGTGTTCCGTTGGCGCTCTTGCAGGCGGGGCAGTGTCGCGCTGGGACGTTCAAGCACTCGCACAGGCTCAGGGGGTGTTGGCAGCGGTCGCACCATCCGGACCAGCCGCCCAACAGCGGGATCACCGTCGGATCCTTGCCCGGCCGCGGCGCAGTTCGGCGCCGGCCAGATCCAGGACGCCGCCGCTCAACCTGATGCCTCGGCCTCGACAAGAGCCGCACAACCCGTAAGTGACGCGGTCGCCGTCGCCGATCACGCCGCCGCAGCAGGGGCAGGTGCCGGTCACTGGTCGCCCCCGAGCAGGCCCGCAGCGACGAGGAGGTCTTCGTTGACGCGCATCATGCGTTCCGTTCCGTCGGGGAAGCGCATCAGGCACCTCCGGTAGAAGCGGCCGTCCTCGATGGAGACGGAGTTGGTCATGTGCAGGACGAGGGGGTTGCGGCGGCGCGGCGCTAGGGCGGGGCGGCCACACAGGCGGCGAATCGCGTTCATGCACCCTTCTTCGACACGTCGGGGGCAGGGGTTGAGTCGACCCCACCCGTCGGGGTGAGGACGTAGCGGCGGAGCGCTTCGGTGATGACGTCGGTGACGGTGCGCCCTTCGTCGTGGGCCTTGAGTCGGGCGGCGCGCCACAGCCTTCCGTCGACCCGGACGGACCGCGGCGGCGTGTGGGTGGGGTTAGGCATCAGGTCGCCTCCCGGTTCCGGCCCTCGATCAGGGCCAGGAGCTCGTCGGCGCGCGCAAGGTACGGCTCCTGTACGCAACGTCCCCACCGCTTCGGGTCGGGGCTGCGCCGACATTCGTACTCGTTGTCGAACAGCCACCGCCCGACCGCCTCGCGCAGATCGGGGTCACTCACTTCGCCACGGTCCCTCTGACAGTGCCTCCGCGGGCTCGCCTTGCGGCTTGTATCCGACGGGCCAGCGCTCGCCGTTTTGGTGGTTCCAGCAGGCCAGTACCTTTGGGTGGTCGAGGAAGTACTGCCGCCAGGCCAGGTCACGCGGGGAAAGAGTGGCGGGGTCTGCGGCGAGGAGTTCAGTGCGGGTCACGGGGAAGCCTCCAGAAGGTCGGTGAGGGGCCGCCCGGAGTGGCGGCCCCTCATCAGGGTCAGTGCCGGTCAGCGCTCCCCGGCGAGGTGTGCGGCGGCGTCCTTCTCCGCCTTGGCCTGCGCCTTGGCCCTGCTGGCGCGGTCCGTCGGGAAAAAGGCCATGCGGGCGCCGAGGGAGCCGCAAGAGCACGAGTACCGGCGGCCCTTGGCCGGAGCACCGTTCGAGTAGGTCACGTAGGTGATCGTGTGGGCGGCGGTGCTCGTCTGCGTCATGGGATGACCGTAAGCCCTGTCAATACACGTGTCAATACACGACACGCGGAATCAGACGGCGCGTCGCGTGCCATCGGTGAACTGCGGTGGACGCACCGCGGGCATGGGCCTGGTGGGTGGAGCGACCTCGTCCATCTCGACGGTGTGCTGGTCCACACCGAGCAGCCACGACGCCGGGACCCCGGTGATGACCTCGAGCTTCATGGCCAGATAGACGGGGTCATCGGGGCGATTGCGGCCTACCTCCCAGCTGGCGACGGTCGAGCTGGACACGTTGAGGGCTTCGGCGAGCTCGTCTTGGCTCCAGCCGAGCTCGCGGCGGACTTTCCTCAGACGGTCCGAAAACGACCATGAGGGAGTCCAGCGGGAAGTGGGAGGCACACGTCCACCGTCCCATCCCTACGCATCCTTACGCAACAAGCCACGACACGCGGTCGCAGGATGTGTGAGATCGCGTGCGTATGCGTATGGTCACTCCCCGTGAAGCTCACTGAGAACGAGGGGGGCGACCACGTGCAGTCACGTACCGCCGATGACCGACTGATGAGTGTCGGCGAGGTCGCACGACACTTCGGCGTTCACGTCGCGACAGTCCGTCGTTGGGATGCCGACGGGATCCTCGTGCCCACCTCGCGCACCCTCGGCGGGCAGCGGCGCTACCGCCGCCAGGACGTCCTCGACGCGCAGCCGGCGACCGACCAGTGAGCGCCCACCTGGGCCCCGCGTTCGCGTCCCCCGACGAACTTGCCGAGGCGCACCACCGGCGCGTGTTCGACGAGTTCGCCGAGATCCTCGCGCACGACGACGACGCTTTTCAGCTGGTGGCCGACGCCATCGCGGACTCCCGCGACAAGGGCTTCCGGCACGTGCGTGACCGCGACTCCGCTGACGTCCTCAACGACGTCATCGCCGCGCTGCGAAAGTTCGCCGTTCGGGTCAACACCGGCCACGCCCCTGCCGATGACCTGGGTGTGAGCGCGAACCGCTCCTAGAACTCCCCCGCCGGGATCGCTCAGCCCGACCCCGGCGGGTGTCCAACCCCCAGCACACAGCAACGGCGTCTGCCTCCCCCGACAAGAGAACGCAGACGCCGCAACCGAGAGGAAGCCTACGCCATGACCGCGACCATCCCCTTCATCGACTGGACGCCGGGAACGAACACGGCGGAAATCCTGGGCCTGCCGAAGCCGCCCGTGCCCGGTTCGCCGATGACGCCCACCGCCGAGATCGGCTTCCCCTGGATGCTGCCCACGGTCACCCGCCGCACGTCGCGGGCTCGCGCGTTCCGCACCACCACCTCCCGCGCCTGGCGCGCCGCCCTCGCCCTCATCGGCCTCGTCGGTGTGGCGGTCGTCCTTTACCAGTTCGTGATGGCCACCAAGCCCCTCGGTCAGATCCTGATCGTCATGTCCGACGGCGGGTTCCTGCAGTGATCGGCACGGTGCTGGCGCTGGGGTCCGCGGCGGTCATCGTGTTCGCCGCGTTCGCAGCCCGCCTCGCCGACCAGGGCGACACCCAGCTCGCCCACCCCGACACCGAAGCGGACTGGCTCGGGGTGTGGCCCACCGACCTCACCGACGAAGAGGTCGACCTGCTCTTCAACGACATCCGCGAAGCCTTCTACGAGGAGACCCCGTGAACTACTACCCCGAGCAGCTGCGGCAGATCGCCGCCATGTGCGAGGCGCTCAACAACGTGGATAAGTCGTCAGGCGTGTCCGCCGGGAACCTCACGATCAAGAACCGGATTCCGGTCATCGACAACGAGGATGACGCCGAGACGCCGCTGGGGTATCTGATCGACGAGATCGGTGGCGCATGGTCGTTCGAGCCGGTCAAGGACGGTGGCGAGTGACCGCCCCTGTTGTCCTCGACGCTGCCCCGCTGTGGGTGAACGGCACCTGGCGCGCGACTTGTAGCTGCTGCTGGTGGACCGTGCTCCCCGCCCCCGCCCCCGCCCGATGACGCGCACCCCTCGCGCCCGCCGCAACGGCGAGGACGTCGTTACGAAGCGCGCCGTCCAACTGTCCGACGACGACCTCGGTTGCATCGTCCAGCACCCCGGTAACCGCGGCTGGCTACAGGGCGTCTCCCCGACTCAGGGCGGCATGTGGGTCTGCACCACTACCGGTGTTGCCATCTACCCGTTCGACGCCGAGTTCCTGGTGTGGGGCCGCGATGAGCAGCGGACCGTCCTTGACCGGTTCAAGCGAGAGGCGACCGCCCGATGAGGCATCGCCCCGAGACGGTCGAGCTCGCCGCCGCCATCGCACGCCACCCCGCCGGCAAGAAGAAGGAGCCCAGCCCGTGACCCTCGTCGAGTTCCCCGACCTAGAGCAGGGCTCGGAGGAGTGGTTGGCCGCGCGCTGCGGCCTGGTGACGGCATCGGTCGTCGGGCAGCTGGTCACGCCGAAGACCATCAAGCCGGCCAGCAACGACGAGTCCCGCGCCCTCACCTTCCTCCTGGTCGCCGAACGCATCACCGGGTTTGTCGACCCGGTTTACGTCAACGCCGACATGGCGCGCGGCCAGTTCGACGAGCCGCTCGCCCGCAACCTGTACAGCGAGACGTACGCCCCCGTCTCCGAGACCGGGTTCATGGTGCGCACCGAGCCGACGTGGAAGCTCGGCTACAGCCCAGATGGCCTGGTCGGTGACGACGGGCTGATCGAGGTGAAGTCGCCGCGGGCGAAGACGCACCTCCGCACGATCCTCAACGACGAGGTCCCGTCGTACCACATGGCACAGATCCAAGCCGGGCTGCTGGTCACCGGCCGCGACTGGCTGGACTACCTGTCCTACTCGGGCGGGATGCCGATGTTTCGCAAGAGGGTCTACCCGGATCAGCGGTGGTTCGACGCGATTGTGACCGCCGTCGAGCAGTTCGAGCGGGTCGCCGCCCAGATGGTCGCCGACTACGCGACTGCAGTTACCGACCTACCCACAACCGAACGCATCCTCGACCTGGACATGGTGATCTGACGTGGCCGAGTGCACCTGCACAGAGCTGGAGCGGATGACTGTCTGCCACGACATGCGCAACGAGCCGCACGTCGTCGGCTGCCCGCGCTGGGGGACACGCAAGACCGCGTTGGCCTTCTGCGTCTTGTGCAACGGCACCGGCTCCTACCCAGATGACCAGACGTGCGGCCAGTGCTGCGGCCTCGGCGAAGTCGTCTACCTCCGGTATCCGATCCGACGAAAGGACGGCTGACGTGACCGACCTCGACATGAGCGGGACCATCGCGCCCAAGAGTGACCAGCTCGACGCCGTTGACCTCCTGGGAGGCGACCGCACATTCACGATCGCGCGCGTCACCCGGAACAACGACGAGCAGCCGTTCAACTTCCACCTCGCCGAGTTCCCTCGACCGTGGCGCCCGAACCTGTCGATGCGACGGGTGCTCATGGCGTGCTGGGGCCCTGACGCGGCCACCTACGTCGGCCGCCGCGTCACTCTCTACTGCGACCCCGACGTGGAGTTCGGCGGGGCTGCCGTCGGTGGGACGCGGATCCGCGCGCTGTCCCACCTCGACAAGCCCAAGCAGGTGCCTCTCCTCGTCAAGCGCGGCAAGAGCAAGGTCTTCACCGTCAAGCCTCTTCCGGCCGTGACGGAACCCGTCGCGGACACGGCCACTCGGGAGCAGCGCAACCGCATCGCCGAGCTGTTGCGCGAGCAGGGCGTCACCGACAAGGACACCAGCCTCGCCATGGTCAGCCAGGCGGTCGGCCGGGATGTGGAGTCCACGGCCAGCCTGACCCGCGCCGAGGCCGACGACGTCATCAAGCAGCTCGCCACGCCCGCGCCGGCCACCGACCAGCAGCCGGCTGACGGCTCGTGGCCCGAGACCGCCAAGATCCCCGGGACGGAGAACTGACGTGGGTAAGAAGCAGCGGCCCGAGGTTCCTGAGCAGCCCATCGCGCCGGAGCGGCACTGGACGGTCGAGAAGTGGGACGGCACCACTGACGAGGTGACGGCCTACAACATGGAGATCGCCTCGGGCGGCACGCTGGTGTTCTACGACGAGGAGGCGTACATCCTCCTCGCCTACTCCGCGTCGCACTGGGCCACCGTGAGCGCCCAGTGAGGGTGGTCGGCATCGACCCCAGCCTGTCGGCGACGGGCATCGCGCACGCTGACGGCGCCCTGAGCACCGTCGGTGGCGACTCGAAGCTCGGGGACCTGCGGCTGGCGCGGCTGGCCGATGCGGTGGCTGAGGCCATCGTGGACGCGGATCTCGTGGTGCTCGAGGATCTGCCGACGCACGCCAAGTCCGCGGGGCTCACCGGCCGTTCCCAGGGCGTCGTGCGGCTGGCCCTGGTCAATGCCGGCGTGCCCTACACCGCCGTCGTCCCTGCGGTGCTCAAGCGGTACGCCACCGGCCGCGGCAACGCCATGAAGACCGACATGCGGATGGAGCTCTACAAGCGCACCGGCCTCGACCTCCGCGACGACAACCAAGTGGACGCCTGGTGGCTCCGCGCCGCCGGGTTGCAGCACCTCGGCGAGCCCGCCGTGAAGCTCCCCGCCGCACAGGTCGACGTCCTCGACAAGGTCCGCTGGCCCGGGAAGCAGGCAGCGTGAGCGTCGCCCCGATCACCTGGCAGATCATCGCCCCGCCCAAGGCCCGCGACGGTGACTCCATCTACCTGGTGCGCGAGCGGGTGGAGTTCACCGATGAGGCCGGGCTGTGCAACATCCGCCGCGACAGCAAGCCGAAGCTGTGCCGGGCGACGTGGCTCAAGTGCCCCGAGATTTCCGGGCCGAACGCGGACCCGGTGAACGGCCCCAGGGCGCGCGCGGACGCACAGCAGTGGCTGGACCTGTACTGGAACCCCGGCGCGCTGCTGGCGGTCCAGTGGGGCTTTGAGAAGTACGGCAGGCCGTTGATCGACGTTCGGACGGTGCTGGGGGAGTCCCTGTCGGTGTGGATGACGAGCGAGCGTGGCTGGGACGTGTACCGGTGAGCGGTGCGCGACCGTCCAACTACTGAGCGACACACCGGGCCACGTATAGACGCGGTGTGTAGGTATGCGTATGGTCCGTGGGGTGACTGAGCCGCCGATGTGCCCAGCCTGCCCACACACCATCCACATCCACGACCAGCACGGATGCGTCGCCGCGTCCGGCTGCACCTGCACCCGGAGCCCCAAATGAACGCCCCCAACTACGAAAATCGCGCGGCCTGCCGACCTGGCTCCGGTCACGACCCCGAACTGTGGTTCAGCGAGACGGGCACTCCTCACGGGGATCGGGTCGCCGCGCGGGCCAAGCGCATCTGCGCCGGCTGTCCTGAGATCGCACGCTGCCTCGACTACGCCCTGGCCCGTAAGGATCACGGCGTGTGGGGCGGGTTGACGGCCGAAGAACGTCACCAGTGGCGCCGCAACAACCGCCGGGCCGCATCATGAGCGCCCCCTACTACCAGGACGGCGCAGTCACCCTCTACCACGGCGACGCACTCGAGATCCTGCCCAGCATCGACGACGCGTCCGCGACCGCGATGATCCTCGACCCCCCGTACTCTATGGTCCCCAACGCCGTCCGAGGCCGAGACGACGGCGCCGCCGGCACCTCCGGCGCGCCCATGCGACTGCTGTCCGAAACGGCCGCGCACACCCGCCGCATCCTCCGCGACGGAGGCATCGGCGCCTTCCTATGCGACTGGCGCCGCGTCCCCGACGTGTCCTACCTCGTCACCCTCACCGGCCTGCGCCTCGCCACCTGCGTCGCCTGGACCCGCACCACCGTCGGCACCGGCGGCCTGTTCCGCGGCGCCTGGGACCCAGTGCTCATCACCTCCAACGGCGCACCCGACGCCATCGACCGCGCCGCCATCCCCAACGTCATTGAAGCCAACCCGCCCGCGCGCCGCTGCCACCCTTACGAGAAGCCCCCGCTGCTGTGGGAGCACATCCTGCGCCGAATCACCCCCGGAACCGTGGTCGACCCGTTCGCCGGCTCAGGCTCATCCGCCGTCGCCGCAACAGCCCTCGGCCACACCTGGATCGGCGTCGAAGTCGACGAACGCCACTGCGAGACCATCGCGGCCCGCCTCTCTCAGGTCGACCTGTTTGGCGGTGTCGCATGAGCGGCGAGCTCACGACCGACTTCCTGCTCGAATGGTCGATTGACCGGCAGCGGCGCGCCATGTCCGCGGAGGACCGCTGCGGCTACTGCAAGCCGTACTGCGCCACGTCCCGCTGGCACGGCATCACGTGCCGCTCATGCAAGTGCCCGTCTAGCCTCAAGGAGCACCGCAAGTGACCGCCGTCCTGTCGAAGAACGCTGCCGCCGCGACCCGCATCGCCGAACAGGCCACCGACGCCGCCGACCTCCGCCGCCTCCTGGGCATGCTCGGGTTGGTGGACGACCGCGGGCAGCTGCTCCCCGACGACGACGAACCCCACAACGTCCCCGTCCTCATGCACTCCGCGTCGTCCGACCGGCTGACGATCCCGATGACGGTGCGGCCGGCCGTCTCCACCGCGCCCCAGGCGTTGCGCGAGCTCCCCCCGGTGGTCGTGCCACCCAAGGCCACCAAGCGCAAGCCCCCGCGGCCGATCAACCACGGCACAACCGGCGGCTACCGCGCCCACTCCCGCTACGGCATCCCCATGTGCGACCCCTGCCGCGAAGCTCAGGCCGCCGTCAAGCGCCACGGCCGCCCCGCCAAGACGGAGCACCAGTACGTCCACGGCACCGCGTTCGGTTACCGCCGCGAGATGAAGGAGCACGGCGCCGCGTGCGACGCCTGCCGCGACGCCAAGCGCACCGCCGACCGCGAATGGACCGCCGCCCGCCGCGCCCGCCAGAAGGTCGCACAGTGACCGCCGCGTTCGAGCTCGACATCGACGACGTCGCCGTAGCCCTCGCAGTCCGCGGCGACAAGACGGTCAACCTGACCCGCGACGAGATGCGCGCCGCCTGGCAGATCCTCGAGGCCCGCCAGCTGTCCGCCCGGGTCATTGCCGAGACCCTCGGCGTCACCGATCGGCAGGTCACCCGCTGGCGTTCCGGGAAGCACCTCCCGATCGCCCGCCGCGTCACCCCACCACTGGCCGTCGCACCCGAACCCCCCGCACCCAAGCGCGCCCCAGGCCCCTGGACGCCACCCACGTTCGAGGCCCGCACCATCACCCTGTCCCCGCGCGTTGCGCAGATCCTCGACGGCATCTGCATCGGCCAGACCGACGCCCAAATCGCCGCCGACCACTACCTCACCATCGACTCCGTCAAGACCTACGTAAAGCGCCTGTACCGGTACATGGGGGCCCGCAACCGCGCTCACGCCGCCGCACTCGTCTGCACCGGCGCCGTCACCATCGAAGTGAGAGCACTGTGACCCTTCCGTACTACCAGGACGACGCCGTCACCCTCTATCACGGGGACTGCCGCGAAGTAATGGCCGACCTGCCTCGTACGTGCGACGTGCTGATGACGGACCCCCCGTACGCCTCTGCCGCTGCCACAGTCACTACCGGCCGCGCCAAAGCCAAATGGGGGGGCAACTGGGGAGACATGTCCCTCGTAGCGTTCATGGTGGAAGCCACCCTCACTGGCGCACCCCTCATCGAAGGACACGAGGTCTACTGGTTCACAGACCACCTCGGCTACGCCGCCACCGTTCCCGTCATGTTCCGCCGGTACCCGTCGGTCCAGTCAATCGTCTGGGACAAAGACGCCCTCGGGATGGGCGCCCGGTACCGCAAGCAAACCGAGTTCATCGTCTACGCCTGGACGCAGCAGGCACCCGAGTTCGCCAGCAAAAGCGCCCGAGACCTTATCCGCCTACGGCCCACATTCGACGGCGGTAAAGTTCACTCCGCGCAGAAGCCGGTCGAACTCATGGCCGAGTTGCTCCGCCCCTCCGCCGGTACATGCGTCCTTGACCCGTACGCGGGCAGCGGAACCACCCTTCTCGCCGCTCGCCAGCTTGGCCGCAAGGCAGTCGGCGTCGAGATCGAGGAACGGTACTGCGAGATCGCCGCGACTCGGCTCGCGTCCCGAGACTTGTTCGATGGTGTCGCGTGACCGTCCTCTTGATGGATCTCAACCCCGGCCGACCTGTGGTCGCCACCATCGCCCGACCGGACGCCGCAGCGGTTGAGCAGCTGCTGCGGGACGGCGCTGATAACCACACCATCGCCCGCAGGCTGGGGATCAGCTACACGGCTGCCCAAGCGCGCATCAACCGGGTCCTCACCGCCACCAGCATGCCCGACCGCACCGCGTTGGCTGTGGCCCTCCTGCGGCACGACGTCGTGCTACGCGTCCACGCATCGCACGAAAGCAGCCGCGGCAGTAAGAGGACTGCGGCATGAGGGATCACCGTCGCATCAACCTAGGCGACCTCAGCCACCTAGCCCCCGAAGACGCCGAGCTCTACGCCGCCCTCTACGCCGAACGCAACATGGTGTCCCGCGGCGAACTAGCCCGAGTCCAGAACAACGCGGGCCTCCGCAAGCACAGGCGGGTCGCGTGACAACCGGCAACCGGTCGGTGGCTTGCGGTAAGATGGGAGGCGCAAATAGCGAGGCCGCCAGGTGTTGGCGCACCCGACGGCCTCTTGACCCGCCTTCTGTCTTCACCTACAGGAAGGAGGGCCTTCGGTGAGCATTATGCCACCCAACGGCTCCCCCAAGCCCACCCTGCGCGGCGTGGCCCAGATGATGACCGCCAGCCCCGACGGTTTCACTCAGGAAGTCGGCGCGCTGCTGGACACCATCGGATACCTGCACGAGCCCCCCGTAGCTTGCGACGGCTGCCGCGAGGTCGAGGGTGCCTGCTTCGTCACCGAACAGGCGCAGACCATCGCCTACGCGTGGCTGCTCAAGGTCATCGAGGAGCGCGGCTGATGGCCCGCAACTTCGCCCAGGTCCAGCTCCGCATCTGGGTCGACGACGAGTGGACGGCGCTGTCGGTCGAGGCGCAGCACCTCTACATGCTGCTGCTGTCCCAGGAGGACATCGGCCCGTCGGGTCTCATCCCGCTCCGGCCGCGACGCTGGGCCAAGCTGGCTCGCAATGCCTCGGTCGACAACGTCATGGCGTCGCTCGCTGAGCTCGACGCCGGCTCATTCCTCGTGGTCGACGAGGAGACGTCGGAGGTGCTGGTCCGCACGTTCATCCGTAACGGCGAGAACTACAAGCACGTCCGGCTGCTACGGACGGCGCTGAACCAGGCTGAGCGGGCCGAGAGCCCTCGCATCCGGTCGGCGCTGGGCCAGGAGCTCGCGAAGCTGCCCAAGGTCGTCGTGCCCGAGCCGACGCCGCGGAACGCCAAGGCCGTCGAGGAAGCACAGCTAGAGCAGAAGCACCTGGACGAGGTCGTGTCGCTGCTGTGCGACGCGCCGCCGGACCCGGGTCATGGGATGGCGCCATGGGATGAGGGCATGGGATGGGGCCATCCCACCGTTCCCGTTACGGTTCCCGTTCCCGTTCCCGCACCTGGTCTTCCTTCATCTGAGAATCAATCTCTAGTAGGTAACGCGCGCGCGAGGCTGCGCACCGTCGCCCACTGCTACCTCCACGTGGGGGAGCTCGCCCACAACTGCCGATGCTGCGAATCCGAGCGGAAGGTGTCGTGATGTTCTGCGACGCGCCGGGCCGCGTATAGCCAGAGCGCGTAGGTATGCGTACCGTTGACGCAACCCACCCCACCCAGCCAGGGAGCAGCCGTGAAGACGCTCACCGACCGACAGCGAGCAATCCACCGCTACCTGTTGCGGGACCCGAACATGCCGCTCACGGTCGCAGAGATTGCCGCAGACCTGCACCTGTCGCCGGGCACCGTCCGCGCGGCCCTCAAGACGCTGGAGCGTCACAGCTGCGTCGAACAGCGCGGGGTCGCGTTCACGGGCGGCACCACCTGGACTGCGTCGTGACCCGGGACCGGTACGCCGAGCTCGACGAAACCCCCCGCGAACCCTGGACCGAAACCTCATCCCCCGGCATCCGCAGGTTGGCACTGCAGCAAACCGAAGCCGCCGTGAGAGCCGTGAAAGAGCGCCGCAAGAAGCCCACCGAGGAGACCCCGTGAACGACGACCAGGCGTGGCAGCAAATCGCCGACGTCCTCCGCGTCAAGCCGGCGTACTGGGCGATGCAGGAACTCAACGCCACCGACCTCGCCCACTACCTGCTGCCTGTTGTGCGCGCCCTCATCGCCGACGAACTCGACAGCGTCGCCAACGGGCTCATGAACGACCGCGAACAAGCGTGGGTCCAAGCCCGCGCCACCGCCCTCAGGGAGACCCAGCCGTGACCTGCCCCCACTGCCACGAAACCAACGCCCACACCACCGACTGCATCAACGCCTACCTCACCGACGCGGCTGACGAGCAGTCAGCCGCAGTCGAAACGGACCACCTCCCGGACTGCAGCCACTACTGCGTGGGGGATTGCGTAGATGCCTGAGCTACGGCACCGGCTCACCCTCCACCACGCGGCAGGCCACGGACACCTCCCCGCCTGCTCCTGCTCCTGGCAAGCCCGCGAATGGTTCCCCCGCCACATCGACGCAGCCGGCGCCTACGGAGAACACCTCACCCAAGTCACCCTCACCGGAGGACCAAGATGACCCGCGAACCCGCACCTGAGCCCACCGCGGACGAACAGCGCGTTATCGACCGCTTCGACCCGTTCCGCCCCGAACGCGTCCTCACCGACCTCCGCAACCGCATCGACCACGACATCCGCGCCGTCTGGGCCACCCAGCCCATCGAGCCCTTCCAGAGCTGGCAGGAACAGGACCAGGCCGAGGAAGCCATGCGCCGATCAGCCCGAGCCGCCGGCATCGACGTGGACCGCTGCTAGTGAACTGGCTCCTCACCGACGGACCCACCTGGGCACAGACCGCCGCGATCGCCGCACCCCTGTACGTGTACGGGCTGTGGACCGTCATCGACCGTGGCCGAGCCCTGCAACGCGCGCAGGAGGCCGAGCACACCGCCAACGACGCCCTCGACCTCGCCGACGACGCGATCGCGTGGTGCCAGCAAGTCCACGACGTCCTGCATCGCCCTGAGAGCCGCCTGGACGCCCCGGCCACCGACTACCGGCCAGATGACACCAACCCCATCATCCTGACCCCGCAAAACGGCGCTGAAGGCGTCGGACGGGTCCACACCCAGCCCCAACCCACCACACACGGCGCCACCGCCTACGGCCGACACAGGAAGCCCCGATGACCCCCTGCACCGACCCGCACCTCCACTCCGCCCACCTGACCATCTGGGGACGCCTCGCCTACGGCACACCGCTACGGCTCTACCGCGTCATCCCTCACCGCTGGACCACCCGCGACTGCCCCTACGCAGAGGTGTACGGGCGCGGCTTGCGAGCCGGCATCGACTTGATGTGCGAAGACGTCACCCCACAGGCCGGCCAGTGACCGACCTCGTGATCAGGACGCTCACGCTGCAGTTCCTCCCCGACAAGGTCCGCGTCGCCACCGTCATCCCCGCACTCACCATCTACGCCACCACCGGCATCACCATCTGCGCCGCCCTCGCCGCCCGAGACCTCATCCGCCGCTGATGTCCATCTACTGGAGCTCGCTGGCCGCGTTCGCCCGCGTCCTCGCCGACGAAGCCACCCACCACCTCACCCAAGGAGCCCGCGTGAACTGCGCCATCGGCACCAACGCCCACCCAGCCGAGCAGGGCTACCTGTGCGGTGGCCATCTAGAGCGTCTGTCCGCGACATTGCGAGACATTGAGGACCAGGCCTCCGTGCTCAGTGCCGTGCCGTCGTTCGCAGCCAAGACCGGACGCTCCGGCTCCCTCGCCTCCCACAGGTCGCCCGCCGTCCTCGATGCGATCGTCGCCACCGACCCCCGCAGCGCGACCCCCGGAACCAACGACCCACTCGCCTACGACGACACCGCCAGCGTCCTCAACACCCTCCACACCTGGGCACACCACATCCGCGCAGAACGCGGCTTCAACCGCCCCACCGCCATCACCATCACCGGCGAACGCGACACCCTCACCCGCAGCCTCGACTGGATCGCCGGCCAGCACTACGCCCGCGACTTCTACGCCGAAATGCGCGCACTCCTCAACCAGCTCAAGCGCACCAACGGCACCGAAGACGACCGACCCCAAGGCCGCTGCTACCTACCCGTCGACGGCCTCATCTGCGGCGGACCCATCTGGATCGACGACGCCCACGGCCACGCAACCTGCGCACGCTGCCACCAAACCTGGGACGGCGCACAACTCGCCCTCCTCCACCACGCCCTCGAACAAGCCAAACTCGAAGCAGCACGCCCCCACACCCACGACGGACGCCCCATGCTCACCGCACAAGAGCTCGTCAACCAGGGCTACAGCAGCAGCATCGCCAACGTCCGCACCACCGCACACCGACGCCGACACACCGCCGTCCAAGGCCACTACGACCCCCACGTCTTCGAAAAGGTCCAGGCATGACCGACCAGCCGATGCAATGCCTTCACCCGATCGACCGCCGCCGCAACGGCATGTGCCAGGTCTGCAAGGCGCGCGGCTCCGAGCTGCTCAAGCCCACGACGCTCATGTAGCACAGCGTGACCCCACGTTGACAACCGGCCACTAGCCGTGTGTAATCGGGGCCGTCGCGCGGTAGCGTCTCTACATACCGCCCACACAGACCAGCTCCGTCCGATACGGAGCGGAACCCTCAGCCGCTTGAGGGCCCACGGTGGGGAAGACCATGGGGCAAGACGCGGCGGCTGACCCGGCACCAATCTCCGGGACCACAACAAATTGGCCGCCGACCCGGAGCTAACTCCGGTGTAGGTTGCCCCCGCCGGTAGCGGGAGCGTCGCCCACCACAGCGCCGCTGACGAGGAAACAGGCACCCGGCAAGGTCCGGAACGTGGACCTGTCCCCCGCTACCGGCCCACAAAGCAGGAGCCACGGCCATGCAGCCGAACGCGCCAACACACACCTTCGAGACGCGCGTCCTCGTCGCCTGCATCGCCGTAGGTTCCGTTCTTGGCGCACTAGTGGCATGGCTGAGAGGCGATCCGTGACCATCACCGAGATCACCATCGAACAAGCCATCACCTACGCCTGGGAAGACGTTCAGGCCGCACGCGTCGCAGCACAGCGCAGCCCCAACGCCGACACCGTCGCGTACCAGGCGCTGTGCGAAGCCACCCTCAACGACCTGCTCGACGCCTGGCCCGCCTACCAACAGTGACCGTCAAGCGCATCAGCGGGGCTACCAGGCAAGCCCGCAACAAGCGCATCCTTGCCGTCTCTGACATCTGCTGGATCTGCGGCAACCCCGGTGCCGACGCAATCGACCACGTCATCCCACTAACCCGCGGCGGCACCGAACACCCCAGCAACCTCCGGCCCGCGCACCACGACGTACCACCCCACTGCAACCGCATCAAGGGCGACCGCCTACCAGCGGACAGCAACCGCAAGGTCATCCTCATCGCAGGCCCACCAGGGGCCGGCAAAACCACACTCGCCCACACCTACGGCCTCGAGGTGTACGACCTCGACGACGAAAAGTGGAACGGCAACAACGGCCTGTTCACTGCCAACCTCCGGCTACTCAGGGAGAACCCAGCAGCCAGAGCCGTCGTCATCCGCACCGCCGCATCACTCAGCGCCAGGCAGAAAGCAGCCTCGCTGTGTGGCGCAACTGAAGTCGTCGTACTGGACACCCCGTTGCCCGTCTGCATCGAGCGCATCAGGCAACGCAGGCGAACCGAACCACCCATCGGCTACCAGATCGCCGGCGCGCGAAAGTGGTGGCACGAGTACGAACCAGGCGACGTCCGCACTGCTGTAGAGTCCCTCGCACTCCGACGCAGCGGCTCCCTAGCGTGAGCGCGACCGTCACCAACCGTCACACCCCAGGGGGAGGGCCCCGCCCCACCCCCTGGGGGGCCGGTCCTCGGCATACGTAGCGTCCCTCCCCGGTACTTTTCCAAGGCTCCCTGGCTCTCAGGTAAGCCGTGCGTGCCCTGTGTGCCCCGCTGACGCCCCAGGAGGTGCCTCGTGTCCCGCAAGCCCTTGCGCGCTGTGAGTGACGTTGACGCGCCTCTGAGCGGGTCGCGGTCGGTGACGGCTGCGGCCGAGCACGGCACCACCCGTGAGCTGCTGGTGGCGATGCGGGCTCGGGTGGCTGCGGCGGTGGAGGACTCGGGGACGCCGGCACGGGATCTGGCGTCGTTGACGAAGCGGCTGATGGACATCGCTCGGGACATCGAAGCGATCGACGCCCGTGATCAGCAGGAGGGCAGCAGTCGCCGTGGCCCAGTCCCAGACGAAGCCTTCGACGCCTCGGCTGTCTGAGGCCGCGCGGCATCTGGTCATTCCGTCGGGGATTGTGACGACGGGTTGGCCGCAGGTACAGGCGAAGGGCGAGGAACTCGGGATCGGGTTCGACTGGTGGCAGCAGGCGCTGGGCCGGGTGGTGCTGGGGAAGCGGGCGGACGGCAAGTACGCGGCCACGGTCGGCGGTGTGGTGCTCAGCATTCCTCGCCAGGTGGGTAAGACGTACTTCGTTGGTGCGCTTCTGGTGCTCTTGTGCGTGCTGTTTCCCGGGATGAAGATCATTTGGACGGCGCATCGGACGCGGACCGCGACGAACACGTTTCAGTCGCTGCAGGGCATGTGCCGGCGCAAGAAGGTTGCGCCGCATGTCGCCAACGTGCGGACGACGAATGGCGAGCAGGAGATCAGCTTCCTCAATGGGTCGCGGATTTTGTTCGGTGCCCGGGAGCAGGGCTTCGGTCGTGGGTTCGATGAGGTCGACATCGAGGTGTTCGACGAGGCGCAGATCCTGACGGAGAAGGCGCTTGAGGACATGGTGGCGGCGACGAACCAGGCGCAGCACCCGCACGGGGCGCTGTTGTTCTACATGGGGACGCCGCCGCGGCCGGTGGACCCGGGTGAGGCGTTCTCTTTGCGCCGGGTGAAGGCGTTGGACGGCAAGTCCAAGGACATGGTGTTCTGTGAGTTTAGCGCGGACCCCGATGCGGACCCGGATGATCGGGCGCAGTGGGCGAAAGCCAATGTGTCGTTCCCTGATCGGACGCCGCTGGAGTCGATGCTGCGGTTGCGGGAGAACCTGCCCTCGGATGAGTCGTGGTTCCGTGAGGCGCTGGGCATCTGGGACGACGTGTCCGGTAAGCGGGTCATTCCGGAACACATCTGGGCGTCGTGTGCCGACGAGCAGTCGATGGCGGCGGATCTGCTAGCGCTCGCCATTGACGTGTCCCCGGATCGTTCGGTGGCGTCGGTGGCGATGGCCGGTCAGCGCGCTGACGAAGATTGGCACATCGAGTTGGATGAGCAGCGCAATGGTACGGGCTGGATCGTGCAGCACGTCAAGCGCAGGTGCGAGGCCAACAAGATTCGAGCGGTCGTGGTGGACGGGATGTCGCCGGCCGCGTCGCTGATCCCTGACCTCGAGCGGGAGAAGATTCACGTCACGGTGACGAGTGCGCGGGATATGGCGCAAGCGTGTGGTGCGGTTTATGACGGCGCGTTCGGGGAGTGGCTGCATCACATCGGTCAGCCGCAGGTGAACGCTGCGCTGGGTGCCGCTGGTAAGCGGGACATCGGTGATGGCGGGTGGGGCTGGTCTCGGAAGAACAGCGAGCTCGATATTACGGCGTTGGTGGCTTGCACGTTGGCTTTGTGGGGGTCGCAGGCGGCTCGGCAGAAGGTGAAGCGGCCGGGTCGTGGGTCGGCTGGTGGCAGGTCTGTTGGTGGCCGTCGGGCCGTGGTGTTGGCCTAACTAGGAGCGGGGGAGCGCGTGGCGTTCGAGCGCATCAACCTGCCCGGGGTCTCTGACGATGACAAGGCCACGCTGAACCGGCTGCTGGAGGAGTTGCAGGCGAAGCAGGAGCGCAACCTGCTGCGTGCCAGCTATTACGACGGCAAGCGTGCGATCCGCCAGGTCGGGACGGTCATTCCGCCGCAGTACTACCGGCTGGGTATCGTCCTCGGCTGGTCCGCCAAGGCCGTTGACATTCTCGCTCGCCGGTGCAATCTGGACGGGTTCGTGTGGCCGGACGGCGACTTGGACGATCTGGGTCTCGAGGAGTTCAGCGAGGCTAACAGCCTGCGTACTGAGATCAGCGCCGCCCTTATTGCCAGTCTGCAGCATGGGCCGGCGTTCCTGGTGAATACCCGAGGCGGCGCGGATGAGCCTGAGTCGCTGCTGCATGTGAAGGACGCGCTGAACGCCACCGGGGACTGGAACGGGCGCAAGCGGCGCCTGGACAGCCTGCTGTCGGTGACCGGGTGGGACGACGAGGGCAAGCCGAGCTCGCTGGCGCTGTACCTGGACGGCCGGACGATCACGGCGGAGAAGGACGGCCCGAACTGGTCGGTGGACGTTTCGGATCACCCGTGGGGTGTGCCGGCTGAGGTACTGCCGTACAAGCCGAATCCTCGGCGCCCGTTCGGGTCCTCCCGGATCAGTCGGCCGATCATGTCGTTGCACGATCAGGCTCTGCGAGCGGTGATCCGCCTCGAGGGCCACATGGACGTGTACTCGTTCCCGGAGTTCTGGCTGCTGGGCGCGGACGAGTCGATCTTCAAGAACGCGGATGGGTCGCAGAAGGCGTCGTGGCAGGTGATGCTGGGGCGGATCAAGGGCGTCCCGGACGATGATGACGCTGAGCAGCCCCGCGCGGACGTCAAGAAGTTCGACGCAGCGAGCCCAGAGCCTCATCTGGCGCAGTTGAACGCGCTGGCGAAGATGTTCGCGCGTGAGGCCAGTCTGCCGGATACGTCGGTGGCGATCACGGACATCGCCAACCCGACCAGCGCCGAGGCTTACGACGCCAGCCAGAACGAGCTGATCGCGGAGGCTGAGGGCGCCACGGACGACTGGACTCCCCCACTCCGGCGGGCCATTGCCCGGGGGTTGGCTATTCAGAACGGCCTGACCGCGGTTCCGGACGAGTGGAAGACCCTCGATGCGAAGTGGCGCAGTCCGCGGTTCCTGTCGAAGGCTCAGCAGGCCGACGCCGGGCAGAAGCAGCTTGCCGCGGTGCCGTGGCTGGCGGAGACCGAGGTCGGTCTGGAGCTTCTCGGGCTGGATGAGCAGCAGATCCGGCGGGCGATGGCCGACCGCAGGCGCAACGGCGGGTCGGCGGCACTTCGGGCGGTCGCGGCTGCGGCTGCGGCGCAGCAGCAGCCTTCCGTCACAAGCGAAACGGTGGTGACTGGTGGCGGTTCCGGTGTCGCTGGTGGAGGCGTACCGGCGTGACCTTGCGGCGCTGCTGAACATCGCGCAGGGCGATCTGGCGGTGTTGTTTCGTGGCGCGTCGGATGGTGTGGAGCTCCGTGAGGCGCTGATGGATGTGCTGCCGCAGTTGGTGGCGATCTATGGGGAGGCTGCGGCGGCTTTGGCGGCGGATTGGTACGACGAGGTCCGCGACAGCAGCGACGCGTCGGGCCGGTTCCGGGCCATCCCGGCGGAGCTTCCTGACCGTGGGCGCACGGACTCCCTCGCCTCCTGGGGTGTGGCGCCCGTCTTCGGTGGCTCCGGTGTGAATGCGGCTCAAGCGCTTGTGGCGGGCGGATTCCAGCGGATCATCGCCGACGCCGGCCGCGACACGGTCATCACTTCCCTCAAAGAGGACCCGCAAGGCAGGGGCTGGCGCAGGCACACCCGCGGCGGTTGCGACTTCTGCAAGCTCGTGGCGTCCAAGGGGGCCGTGTACTCCCCGGAGACCGCGTCCTTCTCCTCGCACGACAACTGCGGCTGTGTCGCGGTGCCCTCGATCGGTGAGGCCGTCGAGGTGAAGCCGTATGTGCCGTCGCAGCGCTTCCGCAGTGATAAGCAGCGGGCGGCGAACAACAAGCGCGTCCGTAAGGCGATAGCAGCCCGCGCGGCGCGTAACACCTAGTCCCCCGGTGCCGCACGGCGCCGACTTCCCGCACGGGAGAACCCATGAGTGACACCCCGACCGACGCTGCCCCCGACCAGGTTGAGGCTCCTGCACAGGAGTCGAAGCCGGAGGTCGACTGGAAGGCCAAGGCACGTGAGTGGGAGCAGCGCGCCAAGAGCAACAAGGCGGCGGCTGACCGGCTCGCGGAGCTCGAGGAAGCGAACAAGACCGAGGCGCAGAAGGTTGCCGAGCGTCTGGCTGAGGCTGAGGCCAAGGCTCAGGCGGCGGAGCAGCGTGCGCTGCGGTTCGAGATCGCTACCGAGTTCGGTCTGACGGGTGAGGGCGCGAAGGCGCTCGAGCACATCGCGTCTGAGGACGGGATGCGGGCTGTCGCTCAGCTTCTTGCCGGCAAGGCCGAGCAGGAGCGCAAGCAGGGCAACGTCGTTCCCCGCGAGGGCACCGGTACGGGCTCTGCTGCTGCCGATGAGCGGTCCGCGTTCGCGGCGTACCTCACCGGCAACCCCACCTGACCTTTCTCCTAGAAGGAGCCCTCGATGGCTACCCCGTTCAAGACCGGTGACGCCCGCTACAACGGCGTGTTCACCATTCCGCAGACCGACCTGGGTCGGATCACCGAGCGCGTGCAGAACGACTCGGTGCTGGCCCGCCTGTCGCCGGAGCGGCCGACGCTGTTCGGTGACGTCGGCGCCACCCGGATGACCCGTAAGCCGCGCGCCGAGATCGTCGCTGAGGGCGCGAACAAGTCCTCGGAGACGGCCGGTTGGGACAGCGTGGTCGCGTCCCCGGTGAAGATTCAGACCACGGTTCGGATGACGGACGAGGTGAAGTGGGCCGACCAGGACCACGCGCTCGGGATCATCGATGACCTGACCAACGCGCTCGGTGAGTCGATCGCCCGCGCGGTGGACCTCATCGGTATCCACGGGATCAACCCGGTCACCGGTACCCGCGCCACGTCGATCACGACGTTCCTGGACCAGACCACGACCCGCGTCACGGCTGCTGGTGCTCCGTCGGCTGAGGTGCTGTCGGCGGTCGGCACGATCATGGCCGGCGCTTACGTGCCGACCGGCATCGGGCTGGACGCGGGGTACGCGTTCGACCTGGCCACGGAGACCTACGACGACGGCCGGGAGCGCAACCCGGGCCTCGGCTTCGGCGGCAACATCGGCGCCTACAAGGGCCTGTCGGTCGCCACCAGCAACAGCGTGTCGGGTCGCCCCGAGGCCGCCGACACCGGCCTGCGCGCCCTCGTCGGCGACTTCACGCAGGTCCAGTGGGGCTTCCAGCGGCGCATCCCGGTCCACACCATCGAGTACGGCGACCCGGACGGCAACGGCGACCTGCAGCGCAACAACCAGATTGCCTACCGCGCTGAGGCCGTGCTCTATGTGGCCATTTTCGATCTCGACGCTTTCGCTGCCGTCGAGGTCGCCTGAGATGCCGCGTCTGCGTCACCGCCGCACTGGGGTGGTGATCGACGTCGCTGAGGACCGGGTCCGGCTGCTCCCCGCCTACGAGGTGGTGGGCGGTGCGGCCCCGGTCCTAGCGGTCGAGGAGAAGACGGCGGCGGTGGACCCGGATGAGGACGAGGGCTACGAGGGCCTCACGGTGCTCGAGCTCAAGGCCGAGATCCACCGCCGTAACCAGGACCGTGAGCGGGGCGACAAGCTGTCGGATGACGGCAAGAAGGTCGACCTGATTGCGCGCCTGGTCGCTGACGACAACCGCAACGACTGAGGGGTGTGACCGTGGCCGCCGTCGCTTTGGTGCCCGAAGACCTCGCCCCCTTCGCTGAGATTCCTGAGGCGAAGGCCCTGGCGATGATCGAGGACGCTCTGGCGCTGGCGGCCACGGTCGCCCCCTGCATCATCGAGACCACGTTCGCGCACGAGGCCGCGGCGCGGGCGATTCTGCGGGGCGCGATCCTGCGCTGGCACGAAGCCGGTACGGGTGCCCTGCAGTCCGAGGGCATCGGCTCTTACAACTACACGGTGGACAACCGGCAGCAGCGCCGGGGCATGTTCTGGCCGTCGGAGATCACTCAGCTGCAGGAGTTGTGCAAGACCAACGGCGAGGCGTCTGGCGCGTTCGCCGTCGACACGTTGGGTGTGGGCACCCCGATCGAGCACGCCGACATCTGTTCGTTGCGGTTCGGGGCCACGTACTGCTCGTGTGGGGCGATCCTGACGCAGACGGTGCCGCTGTGGGAGCGGTCCTGGTGAGCCTGGCCGCGCTGCTGTCCGGGGACGTCGTCACGGTCACCCCGTATGCGGAGGAGACCGCTTACGGGCCCACCTGGGGCGACCCGGTTGAGGTGTCGTGTCGGGTGGAGTACGGCCGGAAGCTGGTCCGCAATACGGCCGGTGACGAGGTCGTTTCCGAGACCACTATCTACGTCCTCCCTGTGCTGCCCGACGGGCGCCGTGCGGTGGACGTGTTCCCCGTCGAGTCGCTGGTCACCCACGAGGGCCGGCAGGGCACGGTGATCGGCGCGGCCCCGCACCGTGGGATGGGCGGCACCGTTTATGTCGAGGTGACCACCACATGAGCATGCGGTGGAACGGCGCGCAGATCCTCGCCGCCCTGACCGAGCACGGCGAGGGCGCCCTCGAGGACGCCGCAGAGCATCTGCTGCGGTGCTCGCAGGACATCGTCCCGTACGACACGGGAGATCTGTCCCGCTCCGGCAAATCCGGCATCCGCTCTCCCGGCCGGGCGGCGGTCACTTACCGCGACCGCAGCGCCGTGCCGGCGCACGAGCGCCTCGACGTGCCCGCCGGCAACGGAAAGTCTCGCAAGTACCTCGAGACGCCCTTCAACTCGGAGCGCGCCCGGATGTTGGCGATCATCTCCGAGCGGCTGTCACGGGGCCTCACGTGAGCTGGACGAACCGACTGCTGGCCGGCATCGGGCAGCACCTTGCGGCCAACGCCGGGGCCACCTGGCGCCCCACAGGGGCGTACACGACGGCCGATAAGTGGCCGGTCGTCATCACCGCCGTCCCCGCGTCCCCTGATGAGGTCATTGTCCTCACCCCGTACAGCGTGACTGACGACTTCGGCACCTCTGACGTGGTGCAGGGCGTGCAGGTCCGCACCCGGGGCACGCGTGACCCGCGGCCGGTGTCGGACCGCAACGACGCCATCTACGACGCCCTGCACGGGCTCGCGCACGTCGTCTTGAACGGCGTCCACATCGTGTCGATCGAACGCAACTCCGCTGCCTACCTCGGGGTGGATGCGAACGGCCGACATGAGTACACGTCCAACTTCTATGTCCAGGCGGCTCGGCCGTCGACCCATCGCACCGACTGACGGAGGCACCCCGTGACCGCTCCTGCTACCCCCGAGACCCTCGTCAGCACGCTGGCGCGCAAGTTCCGCCTCGACGTGAACACCGGCCCGCGCGCCACCCCCGTGTGGGTGCAGGTGCGGGGCATCACCAACCTGACCGCCGGCCTGGACACCAGCCTCGAGGACGACTCGGACTACGACTCCGACGGCTGGGCCAGCCAGACCAAGACGCAGCTCGCCTGGACGATCACCGCGACCGTGAAGCGCGGTAAGGGCGTGGAGACCGGCGCGTACGACCCGGGGCAGGAGGCGCTGCGCCTCGCCGCTGAGGAGTTCGGCGCCGACGGTGTCGTGGACGTGCGCTGGTACGACCGTGAGGGTGGCGAGGAGGCGTACCGCGGCGACGCTGAGGTGTCCTGGGCCCCCGCCGGGGGGTCGACCACGGACCTGGACACGGCCGAGGTGACGCTGACCGGTAAGGGCCGGCGCAACGTGATCGACAACCCTGAGGCCGCCTGAGCGGTCGGTTAGACGGCGGGGGTCGGGCCTTCCTGGGATGGGGCCCGGCTCCCGCTTCACATCCCAGGCCATCCCAGGCCATCCCAGGAGATTGCTGTGTCCGCGTTCCGTGACCTCGATGAGATCCTCGTCGACAAGCCCGTGCGTCTGCCGATCAAGGGCAAGACCTACGAGTTCCCCGGTTCGATTCCGGCGCGTACGGGGCTGATGCTGCAGCGCATCGCCGCCGCCGCGCACAAGGCCAAGAACGCCAGCCCCACCGACCTGGCCGAAGAGGTCCTCTCCGATGAGGAGGAGATCGACCTTCGCGGGGAACTGATGGGGTCCACCGAGGTGGAGATGGCCCGCGACGGGCTGACCACCGCGCACACCTCACACGTGTTCCAGACGCTGCTGATCTGGCACATGGCCGGCGAGGAGGCCGCGGCTGCCGCGTGGGAGTCCCTGGGAAAAGTTCAGGTGCCGAATCGGGCGGCTCGCAGGGCCTCCAGGGGTTCGGCGAGTACGACCCGGTCACCGGCCTCTACGAGTACTACTACGACCCCGCCGCGGAAGCGGGCAGCTCCGGCATCACCTGGGTCCGCCTCCTCGAGCACTGGAGCCTGATCGAGGCCGACCTGCACGACCGCTACGGCATCGACGTCGAGCTGTGCCTGAGCCGGTCGTGGCGGTGGCTGCGCACCCGGATCGTGGGCCTGCTGTCGATCCCCCCCGCGGTGGCCCCGGATGGGACCCCGATCCCCGCCACCCGCATCGGGCTGGCGCTGAACCCCCCGAACCCGGACAAGAGGCGGAGGTAGCCGCGTGGCGTTGACCCTGGGCGAGCTCACCGCGTTCCTCAAGCTGGACGACTCCGGGTTCAAGGCGGGGCTGGGCGACGCCGAGGGCCGGTTCAGCGACTTCGCGGCGAAGAGCGCCAAGCTGGCGGCCGCCGCCGCCACCGGGGTCGGGGCGATGTTCGCCGCCGGCATCGTCGGCGCGATGGACGTGGAGAAGGCCAACGACAAACTGGCCGCGCAGCTAGGGGCGACGGGGCAGCGCGCCGGGGACCTGGGGAAGATCGCCGGTGACCTGTACGCGGGCGCGTACGGGGAGTCGATGGAGCAGGTCAACGAGGCCATCCGCGGCGTGATCCAGTCCGGCGCGGTGATGGAGGGCGCCTCCAACGAGCAGATCCAGTCGGTCACGGCGAAGGTGCTGGACCTGGCGACGGCGTTCGATCAGGACCTTGGGGCGACCACGAACGCCGTGGGCCAGATGATCCGCACCGGGCTGGCGGCGAACGCCGACGAGGCCATGGACATCCTCACCGTCGGCATGCAGCAGGGCGCCGACGCCTCCGGGGACCTGCTGGACACCTTCGTCGAGTACCCGGCGCTGTTCCAGCGGCTGGGGATCGACGGGCAGACCGCGATGGGCCTGATCGAGCAGGGTATGGCCGGGGGCGCTCGCAACGCCGATCTGGTGGCGGACGCGCTCAAGGAGTTTCAGATCCGCGCCACCGACGGGTCGAAGACGTCCGCCGAGGCGTTCCAGGCGCTGGGGCTGTCCGCGAAGGACATGACCGCGCAGATCGCCGGGGGCGGTGAGGGCGCCACCAAGGGCCTGGACACCATCCTCGACCGGCTGCGCGGCATGGAGGACCCGGTCGCGCGCAACGCCGCCGCCGTGGGGCTGTTCGGCACCCAGGCCGAGGACCTGGGTGAGGCGCTGTTCGCCATGGACCCCTCGGAGGCCGTGGCCGCGCTCGGCGACGTCGCCGGGGCCGCGGACAAGATGGGCGCCACCCTCAACGACAACGCCGCCACCAACCTCGAGGCGTTCAAGCGGCAGGCCACGCAGACGTTCGTCGACATCTTCGGCGGCAAGGTGCTGCCGGTGGTGAATTCGATCGCGTCGACGCTGGCGACCCAGTTCGGGCCTGCGGTCAGCGCCGCGTCGACGGTGCTGTCGGGCACGCTGTTGCCGGCCGCGCGGTCGGTGTTCGACTTCCTCGCGCAGCACCAGACCACTGTGTCCGTCATCGCCGGCCTGATCGGTGGGGTGCTGGTGGCGGCGCTGAGTGTGTGGGCGGTGCGGTCTACGGTGGCCGCTGCCACGAACACGGTCGCCTGGTTCACCACAGCCGCCGCATCGACCACCAGCGCCGCGACGCAGTCCAAGTCCGCGTTGCAGGTCGTCGTCGGCTGGGTACTGATGGGCACGCAGGCCGCCGCGCAAGGCATCAAGATCGCCGCAGTGTGGACCGCGCAGATCGTCGCGTCGGCCGTCGCGGGCGCCGCGTCATTCGCCGTGCAGGCCGCCCGGGTGGTCGCCGGATGGGTACTGATGGCCGCGCAGGCTGTCGCGCACGGCGCTGTGGTCGCCGCGCAGTGGGCGATGGCGGCGGCCCGGGTCGTGGCGTCGCTGGCGGTCATGGCCGCGCAGTTCGTCGCGCAGGGCGCCGTGATGGCCGCATCCATGGCCGCCACCGCAGCACGAGTGGTCGCCGGGTGGGTGCTGATGGGCGCCCAGGCGCTGATCCAGGCCGCCCGCATGGCCGCCGCATGGTTCATCGCGCTCGGCCCGATCGGCTGGGCCATCGCCGCGGTGATCGCCGTGGTCGCCCTCATCATCGCCAACTGGGACAAGGTCGTCGCGGCGACGAAGGCGGCGTGGTCGGCGGTGTCCAACGGGGTCATCAACGCCTGGAACTGGATCAAGAGCGCGGTGTCGGCAGCCGTCTCCTTCGTCGTCGGCGTCGTCACCGGCGCGTGGAACGCGGTCCGCAACGGCACGATCAACGCCTGGAACAACGTCCGTAACGCGGTCGGCGGCGGCGTCGATGGCGTCGTGTCGTTCGTCCGCAGCCTGCCGGGGAAGATCCTGTCGGCGCTGGGCAACATGGGCAGCCTGCTGTGGAACGCCGGCAAGTCCGTCATCGACGGGTTCATCAACGGCATCAAGTCCGCGTTCAACACGGTCCGCAGCACCCTGTCCAACCTGACCGGGATGCTGCCGGACTGGAAGGGCCCCGCCGAGCGGGATGCAGTGATCCTGCGGAACGCCGGCCGCCTGGTGATGCAGGGCTTCGAGAACGGGCTGGTGTCCAAGTTCGGCGACATCCGCGACACCCTGGGGGGGCTCACCTCGCAGATCGGCGGCATCCAGCCGACCGTGGCGCTGGCCTCGGCTCCTGTTCTGCGTGCCCCGGTGTCGGCCGTGGAGCCACGGCAGTCCGGGCCGCTGTTCACCGTGGACCGCATGACCGTGGTCGAGGGCACCGCCGATGACGTGGCCCGCAAGCTGGCCCTGGAAGCGAGGACGAGGTGACACGTGGCGTCGTTCACGCTGACTGAGGTTCGCCGCAACCTGGCTCCCAATCCGCGGGTCGCCAACGGCGGTGCGGGGTGGGGCTCGACTAGCACCGGTGGCACGCTGGCCGCTTCCACGGTCGCGGTCACCGACCACCCGGCCGGGCTCGCCACCGCGTCTCGCCGTACGTACACCGCCGCGTCCACCGGTGTGGCGACCAGCGTGAACTACGGCGGCAGCACCGCTCCGCACACCATTCCGGTCGCTGCTGGGGAGACGGTCACCGGCAGCATCTACGGGCGCACTTCTAGGGCCGGTCAGACCGCGCTGTGCCGCCTGCTCTGGCTGAATGACGCGGGCACCCAGGTCGGCACTCCGGTGCTGGGGGCGTCGTCGACGACCGCGGCGGACACGTGGACCCGTTACAGCCACACGGCGACCGCGCCGGTCGGCGCGACCCGGGTGCGGGTCGACTACGCACTGACGGCCGGGGCGCTGTGGCAGGTCGGGGACACCATCGATGCCACCGGGGTCCTGGTCGAGGTCGGTGCCACCGCCGGGGCCTACTTCGACGGGGACACCCCGGACGCCTCCCCCGTGTTCTACACGTGGGGTGGGGTGGCGAACGCGTCGCCGTCGATCGCGCAGCAGGTGACCGCGGACGCGGAACCGGCCGCCGCGCCTACCGCGCCTTCCGCTGGTCGTGGCGCCACGGCGGTGCGGTGGCGCGACTTGACCCTTGCCACCGGCGCGGATCAGCTCTACCGGATCACGTCGCTGGAGGGCTGGGAGGATCGCCCGGACGCCCGGTATGACAAGCAGGTCCGGTCTCGCGGGCACGGCACGCACTCGGCGCCGATGTGGGCCGATGAGCGGATCGTGACGGTGGAGGGGTTCAGCGATTCACCTGAGCGCCGCGACGAGCTGCTGTGGGGGCTGCAAAGCGCTGCTGCGTTCGACGCTCTGGAGGCGCCGCTGACGGTAACGCACGCTGGGCGCACGCTGACTGCTGGAGCGCAGTTGCTCGCCGCGCGGGTGGTACGCCGACAGTGGGGGATCGGCCGGTTCGGGTGGTTGCTGCAGTGGCGCTGCCCGGACCCGCTGCGGTACGGCGACGCTGTGAGCGTCTCCACGGGCCTCCCGTCGCCAGGTGGCGGGCTGGCCTATGACCTGACCTATAACCTGGACTACGGCGTGTTGGGCGCGTTGGGGCAGCTCCAGCTGTCCAACCCGGGCACGGCCCCGGCGTCGATCCGGTTCGACGTGACCGGCTCGCTGCAGGGCGGGTTCGAGCTGTCGGCGGGCGGTCAGCGGCTGGTGTACCCGTACGCGGTGCAGTTCGGGCAGACGCTGACGATCGACACCGCCGACGGGTCGGTAGTGGTGGAGGGCACGGCGGATCGGCGGGCGAACATGACGGTGGCGGACTGGATGCAGGTTCCGGCGCAGTCGACGTTGACGGTGCAGTTCACCGGTCTGGCCCCTTTGTTCGAGCCGACCGCTTCTCTGACGGCGACGGTGCGAGGGGCTTACTGGTGAGCGTCGTCCACGTATGCCCGTAGCGCCCGCACGATCACATCGGTCACGGTCTCGCCACGCTTGGCGGCTTTGGCTTTGGCGGTGTTCCACAGGCCGACGCCGACTCGCACGGAGCGGGCCGGGGTCGCAGGCTGGTTAGGCATTAGGCGACGGTCCAGTCCTCGCCGTAGAAGTGCAGGCGGCCGTCGGACTTGATCTGGCCCTCGACGGTGATGGTGTCGCCGATGACACCGCGCGGGTTGGGTGTCCACACGGTCGCGCCGTCGATGACGGGCGCCTGGTCGTGGGCGTAGGCGCTCGCGGGCTCGCCAGCTTCGACGATGGTGCCGTCGGTGGTGGTGATCGCGTAGACCTTGATCGCCACGCCCTTGAAGGTGTCGTCGGTGATCGCGGTGAGGGTCCCGGTGATCGCCTGGCTGCTCATGCCGGTGACTATGCCCGGTGTCCCTACACCTTGTCAATACACCCGGGAGGTGAGTTGCGCTGAGCGTTGCGGTGCTCATCGGGGAGTTCAAGTCCGGCCGCATCATCACCACCCTCACCTCCGGGGACGTCACGGGTCTGCGCTGGTCTGACGAGCTCAACGCGGCCGGCTCCATCACCGGGGTCACGATTCCGGAGCCGGTCGTCAGGAAGTACCACCTGCGGGAGCACACCCACGGGTGGCGCAACTTCCTCGCCGTCGAAGTGGACGGCCGGATCGTGCAGGCCGGCCCGGTCACCTCCCGCACCTGGGACTGGGAGTCCGGGACGCTCACGCTGGGTGCGGCGGGGCTGTGGGCGTACCTGGACCGGGTGAAGGTCCGCATCAGCCCCCTCGCCGCGCCGATCCAGCGGAACTCGCTGACCATCGCCGGTAAGAGCCTGGGTGGGATCGCGCGCGGCCTTGTCGCCCAGTTGCTGACGTTCTACTACACGCAGTTGCCGATCGTGCTTCCCCCCGATGAGGCCGGGGACCACGAGGAGACGTTCCCGATGTGGAAGCTCCTCACGTACGGGGAGCAGATTCGGCAGATCACGCAGCGCGCCGTGGACGCCCCGGATGTGCGGTTCGTGCCGCGCCGCAAGGCCGGGGACCCGCGCTTCCTCGAGTGGGTGATGCAGGTCGGCACCGACCTCACCCCGCAGTTGTTCCAGGCCGGACCCGATTGGGTGTTCGACACCACCGCCCCCAAGTCCCCGGTGCTGGGTATCTCGACGGATGAGGACCCGACGGAGATGGCGCAGCGGGTGTACTTGACCGGGTACGGCCAGGAGGAAGACATCCTCATGGTGATGCGGGAGGACAACTCGCTGTTGGAGCGGGGGTGGCCGCGCACCGACGCCGACGACGCGCACCACACGGTGGAGCGGCTGAACACGCTGGCGGGGCACGCGGAGGCGCTGTTGGCGCGCCGGGCCCGCCCGATCGAGGTGTGGCGGCTGACGGTGCGCGCCCGCCGAGACGACGGGCGCCCGGGGATCGGCTGGGAGGTGATGGCCGGCGACTACTGCCAGGTCACCACCAAGGGTGATGCCTGGATTCCGGACGGCACCCGCACCATGCGCGTCAAGACCGTCACCGGTGACCTGTCGGACAACCTGACCCTGGAGATGTACCCGATGGCGGCACAGCTGTGACGCAGGAGGCTGGCACGCCGCCCGGGTTTTGGGAGCGGGTCGAGCAGATCGCCGAACGCGCCGTCGCCAAGTACGCCAGAAGCGGGGCGCTTCGCAACGCCAGCATCTCCGGCGGCAACGGCCTCACCATCCGCGACGGCGGCCGGTTCAGCGTCCGCTACCCGCAGGACCTTGGCGGCGGTATGGCCGTCTACGTAGGCGACATCGTCGCCGACGACGGCGTCACCTACCAGGGCACCGGCCTGCTCGTCGAGGACGCCTCCGGTAAGGACGTTGCCACGTTCCGCACCAGCGCCGCCACCGGCGGCTCCGTGGTCATCCTCCGAGACCGCGACGAACGCACCGTCGTCAACACCGACTCCCTCTTCGGGGGCCTGTCCCGCCCCTACGTCTCCCAGCCGCTCTACGCCAACCGCTACCAGGACATGACCGTGTCCAGCGTGTCCGGCACCTTCGAAACGGTCTTCGGCGGCGGCTTCTACAAGAACCACGCCGGCCTGTCGGTGACCATCCGCGCCACCATGGACACCGCCGGCACCACCGGCGAACTTCGGGTCCTGGTCAACGGGCAGCAGTTGGGCCCGGTGGCCACCCTCGGCTTCTCCGTCAACACGTACGGCTTCTTCGGGAACGTCCCCGGCGAGATCGACGACTGGATCGCGGTAGAGGTGCAAGCGCGGCGCACGTCGGCGACCGGCGCCGTCCGCACCGTCCCCGTGTCGATGTACTCCCGCGCCGGGTTCTAGCCCAGCCGGGTCGGCGCCAGCCCCTCGATGGGCGGCGGCGGCGTCATCGGCTGCGACGGGGGCTCCCCGGGCAGCCGCTTGGGCAGCGCCGGGGTGTACCTGCCGTCCTCGTCGAACGTGCCGACACCTTCCATCGCCTGCCCGGTCTCACTCATGCACTGATGCTATTCGATCATTAGGGAGCGGCATGGCCGACGCATTGCACACCCCCGGCGTGGTCTCCGCGCAGGACGCCCGCCTCGACGACGCCGGCCTCATCGCCGTGGCCGGCAACACGGCGGTCGACGTCCGCACCGGCGTGCTGCCCGGCCCGAACTTCACCTCCCTGGTGGTGGGCACGACTGCGACGGCGCCGATGACGGTGCAGATCCGCACCAACCACTGGGTCACCTCGCGCGGCGCGGCCAACGGGCCGTACAGGGGCTCCAACGAGGTCACCCGCGTCGTCAACCTGACCGCGGCCCCGGGGTCGAACTCCCGCATTGACGTCGTGTACGTGAAGATGCAGGACAACACCCCCGGCATCCCCACCCCCGACGGCGTCGCGGGGGAGGAGTACGGGGTCGTCACCGGCACCGCCGCAGCCGTCCCCACCAAGCCCGCCCTGCCCGTCGGCGCGCTCGAACTCGCCACCGTCACCATCACCACCGGCGCCACCAACACCCTCGGCGCCGGGGTCACCATCGCCAACACGGTCCGCTACACCGGGCTGCGCGGCACCCCCATCCCGGTGCGCAACGCCACCGAGCGCGACGCCATCATCTCCGCCGGAGCCGGCTACCCCACCCTCACCGTCGCTCGCCTCGACGCCAACGGGGTCTTGGAGCAGTACGACGGGTCGACCTGGCGCCGCTACCAGTTCAACGAAGACACCGGCTGGCTCGACACCCCGGGCGTCGGCGGCGCCTTCTCCTTCGGCACCGGCGGGTCCAAGTACCGCGTCCGCAACGGCTTCTGCTCGCTGCGCTCCCACATCGCGTTCTTGAACAACGGCAACCCGATCAACCTCACCGTCCCCGACAGCCAGGGCACCTTCACGCTGCCGCCCATCGCCCGCCCCACGTTCGCCATCGCCGCCCCCGCCACCTACCTGTACGGCGGCACCGGCCACGGCTCCGTGCTGGAGACGGTGTTCGGCACCGACGGCACCGTCCGCGTCAACGGCCGCGGACTCCAAGGCGGCGGCTTCCAGATCTACGCCACCTACCCCGTCGGCTGAGAGAGGGCCCCTCATGGAGACCTCGTATAACGGCTGGACCGCCAGCCAGAACCCGGCCGACTTCGGAGGCATCCAGCCGCTCGTCGTCGCGGGCGAGTCGTTCGCCCCCGGTGTCCGCAAGGGTGACGTGCACACCGTCCTCGGCTACGTCGCCGAGCAGATGCACAAGCGCGTCGAACCCATCGTCCGCCCGGATTGGCACCAGCAGGACGACTGGGGCTACTCCTACCGGCAGAACCGCAACGCGGCCAACCTGTCCTGCCACTCCTCGGCCACGGCGATCGACTACAACGCCACCCGGCACCCCAACGGCAAGCGCGGCACGTTCACCGCCGCCCAGGTCGCCGAGATCCGCAAAATCCTCGCCGAAGTCGCCGGCACCGTCCGCTGGGGCGGCGACTTCACCGGCACCCCGGACGAGATGCACTTCGAGATCGTCAAGCCCCCCGGCGACGTCGCCCGCGTCGCCGTCAAGCTCCGCAACTCTCCCGCCGCCGCCATCCAGGAAGAGGACGACATGCCCGACGAAGCCACCTTCAAGCGCTGGGTCCGCGAGGCCACCCACCACGCCGCGCTCAACGACGCAGGCGACTTCGGCTCCGGCCCCGGCTTCCTGCACTTCATCGACCACATCCTCGACATCAAGCGCGGCGTCGCCGACCTGCCCCGCGCCGTCGTGGACCGCCCCGTCGGCCCCAACAAGGAGCCCCTGTTCCGCATGGTGCAGACGATGGCCGAGCGCCAGGCCGCGTCCACCAAGCTCCTCGAGGCCCTCGCGTCGAAGGACCCCGCCGCCATCGCCGGGCAGATCCCCGCCGACCTCGCCCGCCAGGTCGCCGACGAACTCGGAAAGCGACTGGCCGTCTGATGGCGTCCTGTTCCCACCGCAACCCCGACGGCTCCTCGGCGTGGGTGCTCGTTAAGCGGATGAACGGCTACGCCTACTACCGGTGCTCCCGCTGCGGCGCGAACAGCACCGTCCGTACCGCCTGACGTGCTGACTGTCCTTCCGGCTCCGCGCGTCAGCGACGAGGAGGCCGCCGTGCGCGTCGCATCCCACCTCGCCTGGCCCGGCTGGGAACGGTTCTCCTTGGGCGCTTGCTCGGCGTTCCATCTGCTGCTCGCAGGGGCGCTGCTGTTCGCCCCGGATCATCAGGTCTACAACGCCGGCACCAAGCCCATCTTCGACCTCGCACCCCGGTGGCTGTGGGGGCTGGCCTGCCTGTCCGCGGGCGTCACAGCGCTGCTGGTGCTGCACCGGCCCACCATGCTCCGGCAGATGGCGACGTGGTACGTCGTCATCCCACTCGGGTCGATGTGGTCGGGCACCTTCCTCCTCGCCCTGGTCAACGGGTACGGCTCCGCCATCGGCGCAGTCGTGTTCCCGTTTCTCTACCTGTGGTTCGCCACCGCAGCGTTCCGTATTTCCATACGAAAGCGGTGAGGTGTGTGGCTGTACGCGGCCGAAGCGGCCGATCCGGGGGGAAATGCTGCACTCATCACAGCCATCTTCGGGCTCGTGGGCACGGTCGTGGTGACCGCGGGCAGCGTCGCCGCCGCACTGTTCAACTCGCGGTCTAACCGCACCACCCCTTCTCCTCCCCCACCAGACCCTGCAGCGCCCTCGACCGACCTGGCGGTGCTGCGGGACGCAATCAAGGATGTGGTGGAAGACGTGGAGTTCCTCAGAGAGCGAACCGCGGTTCACGGTCAACGGATCATCGACCTGGCCGAGACCACCAACATGGCCGACCGCCGCATCGACCTCATCGAGCGGGCCAAGGACATCGACCATCCGGGGTGGCGGACCCGGTGATCACGGCCCGTTCCCTCTGGCCGACCGCGCTTGGCCCTCGGCAGCCCCGTGAGGTGCCCGAGGTGGGCAGGCGCCACACACGCACGGACCACGACCATCAAGTGCCGCGGCCCCTTCGGTTCGCCCTGGTCGCCCTCACCCTCATGGTGCTGGTCCTCGCGTGCTGCGTGTGGGGCCTTGGTGTGGCGGTCCTCCGCGCGGACGAGTACGTGAAGGGCCGCGGCGAGTACCGCGACGCCGAGACCGCCCGCATGCAGCAGGAACTGAACGACCTTGCCTGCGGGATGCTCGACACCCTCCCCGCCGACGAGCCCCTGCTGCACCCGATGCGGGACAAGTACCACTGCGGCCCCGGCGTGCCTTTCGACGAGCTCCCGCCGGAGATCCGCCGCGACATCGGCGATCGCCTCAGCCTGCTCAAGCCCCCAGTGATCCCCGATGACCGGCTGCCTGGCTCCACCGCCACGCCACGCACCCGGCCCGCCCAACCAGGAGTCGACTGACGTGTTCACGAGGACGTTCGCCCTCGACGCCGCCGAGCGGGCAGCTAAGACGTTCGCTCAGACCGTCGTCGCGTTCTTCGGGGCCGGTGCGCTGAACATTGTCACCGCCCAGTGGGGCGAGGCACTGTCCCTCGGCGCCGGGGCTGCGGTCCTGTCGGTGCTGACGTCGGTGGCGTCGTCGCGGGTGCACAACGCGGACTCGGCCTCACTGGTCGACGCCCCCGGCAAGCACGCGGCTGACCGGGACCGGTAGTGCCGTTCACCGACGAGCCGAGGCTGCGCTACGTCGGGATGGGCTGGTACGAATCGCTCGGGCCGACCGTTCACGTCAGCCCCAAGTGGATCACCACCATCCCCACCGGCACCCGCTCCGACCTCGCCTCCACCCCCCGGATCTTCTGGAACATCCTCCCGCCGACGGGCGCCTACGAGCAGGCGGCGTTCGTCCACGACGAGGGCTGCGTAGAGCTCCGCCGCGCCTACGACGAGGGGCGCCCCCCGCGCCTCACGTCACGCGAGGTCGACGCACAGTTCGTGTTCATCCTCTGCGAAGCCGACCAGCACGCGTGCAAGGTCGGTGACAAGGCCGGGCGCATCCCCTGGTGGAAGCGGCACATCCTCTGGACCGGCGTCCGGCTCGGGGCGCTCACCAACCCGGCACGCCGCGCCGGCTGGTGGAGGGACGCACCCGCGGTGCTGACCACCACGGCTCTCCTCCTGACAGCGCTCCTAGCTGTCGTGTTCGGCCTCGACCGCCTCGCCCACTGGATCTTCTAGGGAGCTCCCATGCCCACGCGCATGTACCACCCCAACATCTTGCGAGTCGTCACCGTCGCCGACACCGACGTGCCCAAGATGACCCTGTGGGGCTATAAGACCCTCGCCGCCGGGCAGAATCCGCCCGCACTCCCGGGTGCCCAGCCGAGCCTGACCGTCGGCCAGATCGTCACCGACCCCGCTCTGCGGGCCGCCTTCGCACCGCGACGCACCCGGACCGTGCTGGCTGTCGGGGACAGTCTCACCGAGGGCTCCGGCGCGGGCGGCGGTGGCCTCACCACCGACGTCGCCGTGTTCCCCACCCGCGCCCACGGAGCTCTGCAGTACCAGGGCGGGTCGTGGGTCACCTGGGCGCTGCTGGCGTCGCAAGCCCGCTGGACCATCGGCGGGGTGTTCGCCACCGGCGGCTACACCGCCGCGCAGATCCTCGCCACCCACGTGCCGGCTGCCATCGCCGCCGCCAAGCCCGGGGACACCGTCGTCGTCCTCGCCGGCACCAACGGCAACGTGTTCACCGACGTGCAGGCCATCCACGAGGCACTGCGCAACGCCGGACTCCACACCGTCGCCGTCACCATCCCCCCCTCGACCAGTTCCACGCTCTCCAACGTCGCGGCGTTCAACGCCCGACTCAAGGCGTACGCCGCCGCCAAGGCGATCCCCCTGGTCGACGTCCACGGCGCCCTGGTCGACCCGGCCACCGGCGCATACCTGACCGCCTACAACGGCGACGGTGTCCACCCCAACCAGCTTGGCGCGCAACTCATGGGGCAGACCATCGCCACCGTCCTCAACGGGTTCCACGCAACCCCGGTGCCACTCGTAGAGCACAACGCCGCGATCACCGGCCAGCTGCAGAGCAACCCGCTCGCGCAGGCCGCGCTGACCAGCGGTACAGATTTCGGCACGCTGTCCGGCCTCGGAACGTCCACCATCGCGCAGGCATCGGATGCGGACTTCCGGGGCGGCAAGTGCTACCTGTTCACCCGGGGTGACACCGACATCAACGGGCGGCTCAAGACGGCCACCCTGGTCCCCGGGAACCGGATGCGCGTCGGCATGGCACTCAAGGCCGCGGCTGGCACTAGCTGGGGAATGCGCTGGGAGTCGAACACCACCGGTCAGAAAGTGCTGCTCGGCGTCGGATACCCGACCTCGTTCAGCGTGCCGCAGGGCATCGCCCGGTTCTACGTGGAGTTCACCGTTCCCACGCTCCCGGACTACGTCTACCGGTCCCCTCGGCTTTACGTCGGCGGGGCAGGCGCGGCCCTGTCGCTGGGGGAGATCACGGTCCAGGACCTGACCGCGATGGGCGTCGTCTAGCCACTGGCGCGTGCGGCCCGCACGAGTAGTCCCCACTGTCGGCGTCGTCCTCTAGGGAGCCCTATGCCTACGCGCATGTACCACCGGAACACCCGTGCTGCCGTGATCACGGTGGCCGACGTCGACGTCCCCAGGTACACGGCGTGGGGCTACAAGGCGCTTGCCAACGGCGAGAACCCGCCGGCCCCGCCCAGCAGTGGCGGTGGCGGCGGGAGCGGTGGGGGGTGGCGCAACGGCATCGACCTGCGCGACTGGGCCGACTACGACGCAACCGGCACCAACTCCATGAACGGCGTGCTCGCAGCAGCCATGACCCAGGCCGCCGAAGGGGACACCATCAACGTCCCCCGCGGGGTGTTCGCACTCACCGACGAGTGGGCGATCACCAAAAACGTCCGCATCGTCGGCGCGGGCGTCCAAGACGTCTACCCCAGCCTCAACACCGCAGTCACCTTCGACAACCCCACCGTGGCCCCGTACCTGACCGGCACCGTGTTCCTCCAGACCGCGGCAGGAAAGAACGCCATCTCGGTCACCAAGTCCGCCGCGTCCGTGCGCCTCAAGGACTTCGGGGTCCGCTTCGCCGACGCGATCCGGTTCAACAACACTGGGCACGGCATCAGCGGCGTGCCGACCGCCATGTACCAGACCGGACACGACCACGGCCTCACCGCGTTCAAAATTTCCGACGTACGCGTGTACGGGCACGACGGCAACCACTACGGCTTGTACCTGATCAACCCGCTACACGGCTCCATCGACGACTTCCGCTCCTACGGCGGCGGCGGCATGCACGTCGAGTGCGACTCCTACGGCGGCAACTACGGCAACCTGGTGGTCTCCCACGCCTTCTCGCACCTCTTCTGCCCCGGCACGGCCAACGGGTACAACCTGCGCAGCCGCGTGGCTTCCGGAACATCGGGCGTGCTGAACCTGATGACCTTCATCCGGCCGCAGTGCAACAGCACGGATCAGACCGCCCGCTACAGCAAGGCGGCGACTTCCAACCAATACCTCTTCCGTGCGAGCCAGCCCGCCAGTACCAACGCGCTCACTGTGCTCAACCCCGACTTCGAGACCACTGTCAACAGCAAGGTCGACTTCGGTGGCGGCTCCAACTTCATCGACCCCGCGGGCATCTTCGGCGCGAGTTCCGACGCCGCGTCCCGGACTTTTCGGGTGTTCCGGTCCACGCAGGGAGCCAAGGGCCTGAACTCGGACATGACCGTCTCGAACGTCAACACCCCCGGGCCCACGGTGGCCGCCGGTACCGGGCTGGGGACCGGGGGCACAGCCACCATCTCGGCGGGTGGTGACGACCTCGCGGGTGGCGTGGACTTCGTCGCCGGATCGGCCGCCACCGTCGCGTTCCAGCCGCTGTTCACCGTCACCTGGGGGCGGCTGACCGCCGCCACCTCAGTCGTGCTCACGGCGCGGAACGGGTCGACCGCACAGCTCAACCTTTACGTCTCCAACGTCACCGGGACCGGATTCACCGTCAACGCCGCCGTCGCTCCGACCGCCGGAGCCACCTACAAAGTGTCCTTCCTGGTGGCCCGGTGATCGTCCTGTTCTAACCCGCACCAACACGAAGCCCCCAGCCTCTCGCCGAGGCTGGGGGCGTTTCGTGCGTTTTAGGGGCGTTCGCGGCGGTCGGCGGCGCGCACGCTGCGGCCGATGAGGACAGCGGCGGGGACGGCGAGCAGCACCCACACGAGGGCGACCCACACCAGCCAGTGCATCAGCCGCGCTCGTGTCGGCCGTGCTCGATGGCGTCCATCAGCCGGCGCCCGTAGTCCTCCACCGACGAGCGGAAAGCTTCGGGCAGCCTGTGCAGCTCCTCAGGCAGCTCCCACCGCGGCGGGGGTGCCTGCACACCCATCGCAGAGTAAACGCGCGACACGGGCACGCTGAGGGCCGTAGCGAGGCCCTGCGCCACCCGATCCGACACCACGCCCCGGTGCCGGCCCCGGGACAGGTTTCGCAACGTCTCATACGACAGGCCGCCGTTCGTGCGCGCAGCCGCCGCCCGCAACGACAGATCCAGTTCGGCCAGGCGCAGCGTCACCAACTCCTGCAGCGACTCCCGCGACACCTCAAGCGCCAGCGTCACAGCCCCTCCACCCGGATCGTCATCTGCCGGTGCACTTCCTCCGCGAGCCCGACCGTCACCGCCGCCACGTCCTCAGCCTGCTGCCGAAACAGGAACCGCGACCACGACACGTGCGCGGCCTGCGACCGCATCAGGTACTGGCCGGCGACCGTGTGCCACGCCGCCAGCGTGTCCTGCGCCCGGTCCAGGTCCTCAGCGGTCCACATGTCCGGAAGCGCGATCTGCAGCGGAATGCCGTCGGGCACATTGGCCCAGTCCGGTAGCCGGTACGTGGTGCCGGTAGCGACGGTCATCTGTCCTCCGGGGAAGTAGGTAGCGACGGGGTCAAGGTCGCTTGGTGCTTAGGGTTGCACAACTACGCTTAGATGGACAACAGGCAGCTCCCGCGTGTCGAGGCCACCGGCTATCTGCCGCTCTGCACGCAGGTCAGCGAACACATCTCCCGGCCGCCCTCACGGAACCGGTCCCGGGTGCGTCGCGGCAGCTCACCCCCGCACCCGGCGCACACCTTCGCCCGCCTCGAGCGAGCGGCACCCGGGCGTTCCCCGAACGGCGACAGGCCCTGCGCCCACGCCCACTGTTCACACCCGCCGGCCCCACAGATCACCACCGTCCGGCGCCCGGTCATCACCTGCCACACCGCACCCACCGGGTCCGTGCAGTGCGCGCACCGAGCGGCCGGGGCGGTCACCGGTTCCACCCCGACTCCTTGGTGATGGCGCAATAGTTGGCTGAGCAGTTCGGGTAGCAGTCGTCGCAGATGCCGCCGTCCTGCTGGTCCTCCGGTACCTGCCGCTTGCAGCAGTCGCACGCTGGGTCGATCGGGTAGCGGGGCCCGGAACCGAGCCCGCCGATCGCGGCATCGCTGAACTCGCCATCCTCAGTCAGCTGCGAGGGAGTCCGGAAGCGCGGGCAGAAGTTGGCGTGGACGGGGAAGAAGCCGTCCCTTGTCGCACAGGTGCAGCCGGACTCCTCGTCGCTGTCCAGCAGCTCAAGAGTCCTGAGCGCCTGGGTGTAGCCCGACGCGAGACCACCGTGCCAGTGGTGGCCGGAGTCGCTGAACGGACGCCCCTTGGCCTCCTCGGCGGCCTGGTCCCGCAGCTTGGTGAGGATCTGCCGTACCTGATCGAGTTCCACAGTTTGTCGCCCTTCGTCCACAGGCGCTCGCGCGCGCCCTCTTGTCGTCTAGTACGTACCGAACTACGTAAACGCTGTGTCTAG
>Ga0058701_10000227_pt1 | contig 45738 bp, 40 predicted proteins | sample AgamicOrMae_FD_97039 | JGI IMG/M metagenome (GOLD analysis project Ga0058701, IMG submission 97039) | Agave microbial communities from Guanajuato, Mexico - Or.Ma.e | ecosystem: Host-associated > Plants > Phyllosphere > Phylloplane/Leaf | place: Guanajuato, Mexico | collected 2012-06-04
GCGCTGACATCAAGGCGCCAGCGGGTGGCTCCATCACATAACTGGCGGCTCCTTTCGGCTCATGACATGAATTCAACCGAATATCATCCTGTCGCTATGTTTTTGGAAAATTAAACGGCTTATTTGATTCATTACTATTAAAACTTGAGATGCCGCCAAAGAGGTGTTCGGACTTTTTGTTATGTTCAAACTCGAGACCATCCATCGATAGACACTATTAACTAAATCGATTCACCACCTTTGCGCTTATTTATTGCTTAGTGATTTCGAACACTGGTGATGGGCAACATTTAGACAACCGTGAAGATCCAGAGTTAGTATCACCGATGATTTCACTTGCTCACAAGTTGCAGAGATACTGTGTGATCTACCAATTCTCACGAGTTGGGCCCCACTGTACATCTAAGGCCCTTACCCAAAGTATTAAACGAGAGTATTTTTGGCGTCTTCATTGGGATATCTTAAATGCATGAAACAGCCACCCCTCCCCATTATAGACTGTTAAGAAGAACATGTACATTCAAAATTATCTGCTATGCATCCTGTACTTGATCCTCGTCATTCTACATTTATTCACTCTATGCCGTGAAGAATTTCATCGCAGCCTGATCTCAGTGTTTTCCACAGCCTTACTAGGTGAAACGATTTGGACCACTCTAATAGCTTCACATCAAATAGTAGAGCAATATGGAAATGATTTTGAGAATTTGCCTTCACTGATCACTATGAATTCGGATAAGTTCCAGTACAATGCTCAGTTTATACACATTGTATCCATGAATTTCTTTATCTTATTCTTGTTGATTGTGGCTAAGGGGTGGCCAATAACAAGACGTGATATGCCATTCAAGTACGCATTTGCAATATTCTGGCTCTTTTGTATTTCTGCAGATCTCACAAGTTTTTATTGGACGAGTATATCAAGTGATTTATCTAGCGTACCGAATGTCAGCCAAGAGAACCCCAACAACTCATCGCAGGAAGCAAGTAATTCGAGTATAAGTACAAGCATGAAACCACTGCTCAAAACCACGGCAGATGCAACTGCTACAGGGTCAACGATTGATGAAGAGCTCCACGACTTCCAGAGCAATTTCAATAGCATGCAACACAAATTTAGTCTGCTGTTAAGAATCCTTATAATGGTCTACTTCTTACTCGAACTTCGCACTACAATGATTATTGAACAGGAAAAGAAAAACCTCCAATTCTACCTCAACTTCGGAGCTTCAACCATGGTATGGCTTTGTCATACGTTGATTGTTTATTTCATATCTCTGAGAGTTGATTCTAAATGGAGGCAAGAGTTAATCTCTGGTTGTTCGTCAGCGGCAAATTTTATCGGTTTCGCGGCCACAACAAGACTCCTATGGCCTTGGAATCCTCGTTCGCAATTATTTCGGAGACGCGCAGTCCATTCTTGTGCACCTGATAGCGGTTGCAGCGTCGGCGGAGGCCAGCTTGACAACTACTTAACTATCATTCAAACTGAAGATGCTGAAAGGAACTATCTAGAAGAACATTCTGAGGAGTATGATGGATTAGAGATGCGAGACCTTAGCAGATATACAGGTGAACAGAGGAACTCCTGACGAATTTTGAGCTCTGGTAGCTTCTTATGCGACGCAAAAAATTTTTTATACCTATTGATAACTATTGATGATAAATTTTCCCCTCCTAGGCCTTATATTTAGTTGATAATTTATATGCAATTTTTAGATCAAATCGAATAAATCCTAAGTCAAAACTGATCGCTTTAGACATTTTGAATATTGGCGCCCTCCTATAGATAAGTTAGTTTGTTACATCTCTGTGCGGCCGCACAGAACTCATGTCCAAAGACCACGCTTTACTTTCCACGCGCAGAGAGAAGCTCGTGTTTGCAAGACTGTTCGTTTGATCATTTCTCGAACTTGCATCATCACGTGAAAGTACGACTTTTAGTCTATCAGAGGTGGTCACTTCTAGATTATTAATTCGTGGGAAACCATCTTGCTGTCAAATCATTGTTGTTGTCTGTTTGAATCATCCGTCGTGTCACAAAATGTCGGCCCAATCAATGCTCGCCCTCGGTGGCAGTAGACTATCGGGAAACTCAGTGAGGTCACAAAACTTTATGGCTTGTAGCGCCATTGCAAATGTTGTCAAGAGTAGCTTAGGTCCTGTAGGTCTTGACAAGATGCTTGTCGATGACATAGGCGATGTTCAAATAACAAATGACGGAGCTACAATATTGAATCTACTCGAGGTTGAGCACCCAGCCGCCAAGGTGCTTGTAGATTTGGCTAAACTTCAAGATGAAGAAGTTGGCGACGGGACAACATCTGTTGTGCTAATCGCTGCCGAACTCTTGAAGAATGCGCAAGACTTAGTACACAACAAAATCCATCCAACTTCAATAATTAGTGGCTATAGACTCGCGTGCAAGGAAGCCTGCAAGTATGTTTCAGAAAATCTCACAGTTAGTGTTGATACCCTTGGCAAGGAAAGTCTGGTTAATGCAGCTCGAACATCAATGTCATCCAAGTTAGTCTCAACTGACACGGACTTTTTTTCAAACATGGTTGTAGATGCGGTCATGGCCGTCAAACAAACAGACGGAAAAGGAGCTACTGTCTATCCAGTCAAATCAATTCACGTTCTCAAAGCAACCGGAAAAAGCCCGAATGAATCAATGATGATCAACGGGTACGCTTTAAATTGCACTGTAGCGCACCAACAGATGCCGAAATACGCCAAGAATGCTAAGATAGCTTTGCTTGATTTTTCCCTACAGAAGGCGAAAATGAATCTAGGTGTTCATGTTATAATCAATGATCCAGACAAGTTGGAGGCCATTAGAGAGAGGGAGTCCCTCATACCGAAGGAGCGTATAGAGAAAATCATTTCCGCTGGTGCTAATGTTATCCTGACCACCGGAGGCATAGATGATTTGTGTAATAAGTATTTGATAGAGAACGGTATTATGGCAGTCACGAGGTGCTTGAAACTAGACCTCAAGAAGATCGCTAAAGCAACTGGTGGTCAATTACTATCTTCATTGGCCAACATGGACGGCGAAGAATCATTTGACGTTTCGTCCCTCGGCGAGGCCGCTGAAGTCGTCCAAGAAAGAGTTGCTGACAACGAATTGATACTCATCAAGTCACCCAAAAACCACAACTCAGCGTCAATTATACTTAGAGGCCCCAATGACTACTTCTTGGACGAAGCTGAGAGATCCCTCCACGATGCATTTTGTGTCGTGAAGAGAGTCCTGGAATCGAAGAAGTTGGTGCCTGGAGGTGGAGCTGTGGAAGCTGCTTTATCTATCTATCTAGAGAGTTTCGCAACTTCACTGAGTAGTGTAGAACAGCTGGCGATTGCAGAGTTCGCCAAAAGTCTTCTTGTTATACCAAAAACTCTCGCCGTCAATGCGGCAAAAGATGCTTCAGACTTGGTGGCCAAACTGCGAGCTTATCACAATAGCTCCCAGACCAAAGACGAACACGCAAATTTAAAATGGGTAGGCTTGGATTTAGTCAATGGGGTTGTACGTGACAACAAAGAGGCCGGTGTACTGGAGCCTTCCGTATCGAAGATCAAGTCCCTCAAATTCGCCACTGAGGCAGCGATCACAATACTGCGGATAGACGATCTGATTAAGATTGAGCCCAAACAAGATGATAAACAAATGGACCAATGTGGTGCGGGCGACTATTAAACTTGATCTACAGCTAATTACTTGCTTTATTTAGTCTCTTGTCCTTCGATGTATTTGCTGCGGCCTTGTGTGCCGCGTAACACTTCTCCAGAACCTCAGATTGTTTCATACACCGCTGAGGATCGAAGTCGTGCCTTTCGTAGCATTCGAACAAGCTCATCATCTCGGGGATGCAGAAAACGGTACTTTCTTTTCTAGAGGTTTTGAGGTTGTCGATATCCACTTCCTTCAATTTCATCGGTATATACTGTGTGATCCTAAGCGGTATTCCTGCCCCATCTAGAGGAGAGTTGCTCGGTCTACGGCCGTTCGGTCGAAGTCTCAGACGGAACTGTGTTCGTTTGTGTATGAAGGACATTCTGACTAGCTATATATTCAAATTGAAGCCAATGAATCAATTCTGAATTATTCAACTATGGGTGGTCGAATTGGGTCGAGGTTAAGCCGTATAAATATGGGTAAATAGATTTTGTGGTCTCCTGTGGGGATCCGTGAAGTCAGAACAGTGCGAAAAATTTAAATCACATGGATCTAGAAATCAAGCAAAATAGTGAAAAAATTAGCCGCGAGAAGCAGGATTCGAACCTGCGCGGGCAGAGCCCAATGGATATCTCGTTTCTCAAAGAATTTCAAGTCCATCGCCTTAACCACTCGGCCATCCTCGCTAGGCCTGAAGTTGGGCAGTTCCAAGCAATATTCGAACTTGCCCATTAGGAGTATGCTGTTGTTGGTCAACAGATTTGGCGGGCTCATAATGCCATAAAGGCTGCCAACCACCGACCTTAGACCGAAGAAAGTTCAGCATGCTTCATATCCCGGGTCCTCTTTCCAATTAGAACACCATATCACAGTGTCTCTTCTGGCCCCCCCACTCAATTGCTCAACATCGAAATGACCGAACCTCAAGAAGAATTATTCAACGACGAGGATCAGGGCTCATCCAGCCACTCCTTCTCCTCAACGGATGATCAACACGTATCCGACGATCATGCACCGATAAATGGATCAACAGCGCTGCTTGAGTCAGAAGATGAAATAGAAGAAGAGAATATCTCTGAAAGTGAGAGTGAATATGAGGAGGAAAAGCCGAAGCGTACCTCTGGCAAGAAACTCAGTAGGAGCAAGAAGCTCAAAGTCTCTCAATTCATCGACGACGAAGCCGAATTATCTGGCGATGATGTAGTGAGCGAAGATGAGCTAGAGTTGAGTGATGACGACCAGCTCGACCCAGATTTAGTCGACCACGAGGCGAAAGATCTGGGGAGCGAAGAGGAAGAGGAGGTCCGTAGGATTTATCACAAACAACTTGAGACCGAGGACAGGAAACAATTGTTGTTGTTACAAGAGAAACTTGAAGAGAACGAGATTGCTATTGGTCAACGAAGACGAAGAAAGTTCCGCTGGCAGACTAAAGAATTGATGGAAACTTCGTTGAAGCGCCATTATGACCCCGATGACGATGATAGCCAGGAGGGGAGTGATGACGAGGAGGACGATTTTAATTACAGTGAGCTGAATCCTCGTTTGCGCCGACCTGGGTCCATCGTGATTGGTTCCACCAAAATAAGCAACAGCACTAGTCACCTATTAGATCCCTATGAAGAGGACGACGACCAATCGCAAGGGACAAACCTTTCTAGTGGTAGAGGACATTTTAAATCTGGAGCTCTGAACGCAGCCGCCCCATCTACGATGAGCGATGATTCCAATAGTAATACTATGAGTAGTCGTTTGACGAGTAGAAGTCGAACAACTAATAGTAGCTTGGCCTCTGATATGAACCGTTATCTCTACAGAGACAAGGAGGTGGTCGAGGCCTTATCAACCAGAGAAACTATAATTACGACTAGGGAGGAAAAGGACCGCGTTATACAAAGAGAACTGAAACGAGTGTTAACTTCCACAAGTATTTTCGACCAACTGTATAGCTAGGATTAATGAAATTTCCCCATTCTCTCAAGAATGTCTCAAAAGTCACTTGTTGCAATTTTTGAAATATTGATTATTTAATCTAATAACCCTCATAGAGCCCATATTGATAATGATGCCGATCCTTAGAGTCTCGAACATCATTATAGTTTCGATCTACTTCTTGTTTAAAATGGTGCTGTGAATTTATATCGTTAGGGATGGGGCTATGATTGAAAGCAAATTGTGGCTGCGCTCGAGCAGTCACCTGAGATGTTTGATGGGCCAAAGGTTGGTGCACTAATTGCTGTTGCTGTGTATTAAGTTGGCTTTGCAGGAGGTTGGTATGACCCAAAGATTGACCACCAAAGACTTGAAACGCTTGATTAACAACTGCGCATATGTATTGCATGTTTGGTCTGGCGTCCGGATTTGGATTGAGACATTCAACGGCCAACTGTCTGAGCGAGGGACTAATCTGTGTATAACTATCTAAACTAGGATACTCAGCCCTCATTATTCTATCCATGAGCCATTGCAAGTTGTATTGTCTGCCACCATTCTGTGCCTCCAGTTGTTGCTCATTTGATTCATTCGTTGCCTGGAAGTCCATCTTATCATTGTAGTTGATTGTTGGCTGACAAGAGTTTGGTTGTTTGTGCTTCTGCTTGGGCGACTCTTGTTGTTGGTTAAATATACTAAAAGGTGAGTTGAGTGTTATAAGTTCATAAAGCACACAGCCCAAGGACCAAACATCCGAGCTAAATCCATATCCTGCTTCTCTAATTCGCTCGGGCGACATATAGTAGAAAGTGCCCACAATCGAGTGAGCATCATAGGTGTTCTGGCTAAAGAATCTGCCTAGTCCAAAGTCGCCCAATTTGACACAACCATCAGAGGTCATGAAGATATTTGCGGGCTTTATATCACGATGCAAGATTCGTCTTGAGTGAATGTATTCAACAGCAGAAGAGATTTGGGTGAAATATTTGAGAATAGTTTGCTCTGGAATGAGACGTTTCTTTCTCTGAAAGTATTTGATCAACTTAGATAGATCACCACCATCTGCGAGTTCAAGCACAATGAACAGCTCATTGCGCTCGATGAAAGATACATAAAAATTGATAATATTCTTGTGCTTAACCTTTTGCAACAAATTCACCTCCTTCAGGTAATCCATTCGAGCTTGGCTATTTTGTATATCACACAATTCAATCCGCTTGAGTGCAACTAGTTTCTCCCTCCTCGGTCTTGGCTCTGCCTCATTGGCTGGTGTGTAATGATGCTGACTCGTGGAAGGATTGAGAATTGTTTCCTGAACGCCAGTCATTGATGGAACAGGTGCATAGTTGATACTGTTCAGTGCCCTTGCCGATTCGGAAGCGGAATTGTGGCCTGATCCTCTCAGAGGTAGTGACTGGGCGTTATCCGGCACGGGATGGTAAATTCCGTCCGATGGATCAATCCATTTGGCCTTATAGACTGTGCTGAACTGACCCCGGCCCAAACGGGCAATTATTTCAAACTTGAGCCCCTTTTCGCTAGACATCATTCTGGACTACAACTCGTGCTTGTAGGTAAGCTTTTTTGGCTCCTTGTTGGTAAGACTGAATGACAACAAGAATGGCTACTCAAAAGTCTCCAATCAGTGATGAAATTTTGAACGTTGTCCGACATGCTGTGCCATCCGAAGTCAATTGGGCTTTGCATTTTCAACTAACTTTTCCTGAGGCAATCCTCATTAGCTTACATTGAACCCCGCATCGTGTGTCATTGTCTATCTCAATCAGTGAGATAGTTAGAACAACAGAAGGAATATCTAGCTCGACAACTGCGAAATGTTTGCAGTGGCCATCGGTGTTTTTACTCATCTATGATGGATCTTCGCCTTTTTTGCTCTCCACTCCTTTCAGTTAATCAGTCGATAATGGTGAAAACAAGCGAGAGAATAAAAGGGAGAGAACTTAATTCAGCTGAGGGGACCACCAGCCAAGTGAACTAGTTGGATCAATGCACGGTGATCACTAGTCTACTGGTAGCTCACATGCAGTCTAAACAAAGAAAGTTGTTTGTAACTTTTTTGTTTGCCCACACGACAAAACAATGCTCCAGACGTGATCCCGAATTGTCTCCCAATCATTCCCACTGGAGACCTACTAGCCTAAGGTTGTTCGACAGCTGTTACGTGTCATACTCGTGTGACTGTGACAATTTCTATCAATTTAGCCCGGCCTAAACTTTGTCCCGTCTGGCTAGACGTAATCGTCATACAGATGATTGTCATTCCACTGCGAAGAAGACTCAAGATCGTGGTCGTCGAAATTGACGCTTCATTGGGGGCTGGAGTCGCCCGAGAATCGTTCGTGATTAGATCTGATCACCACCTCATGTGACTTCTCTCTCTCCATCAACTAACAGCTTGAATAAGCACTCGGCCATACACTTGGGAATCTCCAAGCTTCATTCCTCGAGATCTAACTCAGATGCCAATTAGTTGGAATCTGATCCGATCGAGGAGTAACTTTGGTTGGAGGGAAGCATTTCGTAGATTGCATTCATTTGCATCGGCTGACGATCGGTTCAAGATCAAGTCTGCAATTGATGTTTGAGCAGAATGTATCGAGTGACTTCTTCGCACTGGGGGTCCTCTTCATAATTATCGCTATCAACTTTGGAGCCCAGCACATGAGCAGACTAGATGATGCATCTCCGTATCACGCTCACCAGGCTCATCAAGCTAGTCTCCATGCTCGCTTGAGGGGACCTCTCTGTATGCTCCCGTCTCTTCGCTTCGAAATGAATATACGACGAATCTCGTCTAGCTTGCCATAAGTGAGGTATGGTGACAATTCTTAGCTGGCTCGAGGTTGAAGTCTAGAGCTAATTACGCCTCATTCGGAGCGAAACCATACTGGTTTGGCTCAGTCTAGGTGCTCTGCGAGCTATTGCTCTTTGTAGTCAAGCATCACAGGAGGCAAGGGTTGAAGGGAGGCGAAGTGAAGCCCAGACTATGATTCCTAGAGGTTACAGTGGGGATGAACTCCAGCAGATGTCGAATCTGGTGGAGTTCATCCCCACTGGATCGAATCTGATCAATATGGAAAAGGCTTCATAAATGCTTCATAATCGTCATGACGGAAGCATTATACCCGAACCATGGACATAACTTACCGAATAGGATAAGGTTGGATCGTTTGAAAGAGCCTTTTGATGAGCCGGCCAACGAAGTCTCAACAGAAGCACCCAACTTTCGTCCGTGATAATCTCGGAATGGATTGGCTAACCAGTTGCACCACAGGAAAGACAAACAAGATAATGGATTAAGTCGATCAGAGTGCGTGTGTTTGCGACCCTCGTTGGCAGCAGACAAAACAAGAAGCTCAAAAAATGCCAGTTTTGGAGCCCCTCGTTTTGTTCTAGGGCCAAAGGATTCTATCACATTCATTGGGGTCCAAAATGGGTCAATTTTAGGCTCCAAATCGTCGGAAAGCCTGACGAGATGGTTCGAGAATCGAGAGCAAGTCAAACAAGAGAGCAGCCCGATCGCCACTGTCTCGGTCTCTGGAATCCAATGCCAAAGTCTAGCAGCGGAAGTCTTCCTGACTTCTACTCGGTCCTTCAGGACCGAGTTTGCCCTCCGGTCGAGCATGCACATAGAGAATGGTGGGCTGGCAACAAACGCCCTCGAACTGAGGCCGGACGGCGCACCTTAGCCGCCGCATGACATTCTGCCTCTCGTCTGCCGGTCAATGGCAATCGACAATGGCAATTGCAGTGCCTCCTCGAGCGTGAGCTCGCTTTTACGAGCGTCAAAATGAGCATCACCATTTAGGACGGCCACACTCGAACGAACTAGACCCAATCGAAGGCGAGAACAACTCCAAGGAATTCCACCTTATTCTCCCAGGCTGGCTGCCACACCAGAGAGCAAAGTGTTCGAGTCTTATTCATTCTGCCAAGAGTCAACTGCATCATCATGCTGCTCGTGACCCGTGCACTCGAGAGAGCGAGTTATTTGCACCTGCTGGCCAACAATTGCAAGCCCTCACTTGCTCGCCCTTAGCTAGGCCTATTTGCCGGCCCGAATCTAAAGATCTTTTGCTCGCCGGCGAAGTCTCAGCGACAACTGTGTGTTAAAAAGGGTTTCCAAGTGGGGGGAAAAGCAGTTGAAATGGAGGCAGAGTAGAGCGAGCGGAAATTCAAATGCTTTGGGCTGGCTGTGGCGAAGTGGACAACAAGACTCGAGGCTTGATTAATGTCCTTTTTGCCGATATATGTCTCAAGACTCGTCCCAATGGCTCCAATGGCGGCCCAGTGTGTGTCCGTCTGGGCGTCTGTCTCTGCGTCCGATCACTTGGTGGTCAGTGCAGTCGAAGTGGCCTTGAGTGGCCGGCAGAGACTGGCCAGTGGTCTGAGAGTTTTGTGGAGACGGGCGAGGTTTGTTAGGCGACGAGCGGCGCCACAGGCAAGGCAAAAGGACAAAAGAGGCCCCTCAAGTGGCGCCCTAAAGGCGGGCGGAAGTGTCCCCAGTGGGCAGGCGTCTTAGTGGCCTCTTGGAGCGTGGCCAGTTTGGCGTGTAAAATGGGCGCGGCTCGTAAAGAGTGGCCTTTTTTCTGCCAGCCAGGCCCGCAGCTTACCTGTGTTTAGGGGGTTGGGGGCCAGTGTTGCGCAATGATCAATAGTCGTTCGTTTCCCTTTCTGCAGGTTCGCTTCAAAACTCAATTGATGAGAAGGGAGGGGTGTCTGCGGGGCGCCAAGGAGGTTTTGGGGACCCAACAGGCTTTGGGGCAGCAACTGAAAGCAGCAACTGAAAGCGAAAGCGAACGAGGCTAAGCCAAGGGAGGCGGAAGAGGAAGGACGCCAAATCAATTACAATGTTCGTCGGCCGCTCTCTGTCTTGCTCGTGTGTTTCGGCCAACTCGGTGGGGCAATTTTTCATTTGCTCCCCTTGTTCTGGCGGCCCTCCACAGCAGTGGCCCGTCGACTGTCCCCGGCCGGCCCGCTCAACTGGCGTCCAGTTGGACACGAGCTTCCTCCAACCGCAACCGTGGAGCCAACGGTTGGCCGCCGAGTGGCCTGCACGCCATCACACTCCCACTCGCCTCGGCCGGACCGGAATTTGGCCCCTGGTCCTTAGCGCTTGGCCGAGGAGACGGCGAGCCGAGGCCAGAGACAGGCGGCGAGACCGAGCGAGAGATTACCTCTGGCGCCAGTCTAGTTGGGTTTGCGGGCCAGCTGGCCCATTGTGCATGCTCCGGCGTGTCGCTAGGTGACGTTGTCGGGCCGCGAGCCAGTTTGTGTGGCTCGCGGGCCACACAAACTCCCTTGCCAGCGAGACGAGGTCCGTCGGAGGCCGCCTTGCCGAGGCTGGCCCCAGGCGACCGATGGGCGGCCTTTGTTGTGGGCGGCACTGCGGCCCATTGGAGGCGCTGCAGGCCCGTGCTCTGTGCTCTGTGCACTGCGCTCTGCGTGCTGCGGCGGCGCGCGTCTCAGGCAGTGCTAACCCAACGAGAGTTGTACGCGCCCTGCGGCCCATCGCGCGCCGTCGCGGCCCACTTGGTCTCGCGCAACAGAGCGCAGGCCAGGCGGCGGGGCTTGTCCTCGTCTGCCTCCGAACACTTTTTGGCCCCAAGCTCGTCCGCCTCGGCTCCTGAAGCCCGAACAGATTTGGCCCGCCAAGACACACAACTGGCAGCCCGTCGACCCCGCCGACCAGATGGACAGACGGACGGGCCGGCTTGACATGAGGACAGACGCCGCGAGCTGAGGGAGGCCGAGGGGCAGCCAAAGAGCTGGGGGCAAAAAAGGCAAAAAGCAAAAAAGCAAAAGAGCAGAGCCAAGCGATAATTGCTGCTGTCCTAAGCAAACTTCTCGCCTCACTTACTCGGCCGGCCGCGCGAGCTGAGGGGCTCCTCTTCTTTGCATGCTCCTCCTCCAACAAGAATCTCCTCGTTGGCTCCTCGTTGGCCGGATCATGAATGGGTCCACAAGGAGGGTCTCCTTCTGGGCACATTTGCGTGCAGACATGCGGAGACAGTCGTCTGGCCGGGCGGCGAACAAGTTGTCTCCCCGTCTGACAGGCTGGCTGCCGTCCGGCTGGAGGTGGACGCGAAATGGGCGCCGCCGGAAGGGAGGCGACCCCGCGCGAGTTCGGCCTCCTTTTGCCCTCTTTTTGGGGCCTCCCTCAAGCCGGCGGGCCCGGCACAAGAGCGGACAAGTGTCGGCGCTCGAGATGACGCATTTAGATTTGCCAGTTTTTGCCCCGTCAACGCCAAACAAAGCGGCCACCAGAGGCGAGCTCGCCAAAGGCAAACTGAAGCAAACTCTGCCAGGCCTCACATGACCAATCTGGGCGCTCGTGGGCCGCTCGCTGGGCACTATCTCTCATCTGGCGCCACTTGTCTGCCCGCTCGCGGCTCGTCCTCGCCGAGCTGGCCCCGCTGGGCCCCCGCTCGAGCCATTGGGGCGCAAAAATCATCCCGCCGGCCTTCTCGTGGCGCCTCTGCCGCAGCTCCCAAGCTCGCGCTCGCCCGGCCGCCCGCCCGAGGGGCCAGCTCGAGTCTGGCCATGAAGGAGGCGCGGCCCCAAACAGCCCCGAGTGGTGCCATCTCCGAGCAGCCGGGCAGCCGAGAGCAGACAGTCCGCCGGGGCCGCAATGTAACAGATTGCACAGGTGCATGGGAGCTGCTCGCACACACTCGCTGCCTGGCGCCAGAGAGCCTCTGGCGCGCAGTGCACTGTGCACAGGCCCCTTGTGTGTGCGTGTCACGTGGATGGAGGGCGACTTTTGTGCGCGCCTCTGCGTGTCGTGGACTTGAACTGTGCACTACACAGTCTGTACTACAGTTTGTGTACCACAGACTGTGTAGGCTGCAAGCTGAAAGCTGCAACCAAAACACAGACTCTCTCTAGGCACACTCTCTCTTCAGCGCCACCCCAGCCAGAGATCGATCATAATCGTCATTTCCATTTTCATTTTCTCCCACCAATCAAACAATGGCCGCCCACCGATTGGACTTGTTTTGGAGCACTTGTTTGGGCGGAAATTTCCATTCCATTTCCATTTCCTTCTGCCTCTCCACTCGCCGGCCCACACCTCAGCCCTGGACTCCTTTCACTTGGCCGCCGTCCGTCGTCCGAGGGGGCCCGTCTCATTCGATTCGGAAACATCAAACGCCCCTGAAGGCTTGTCGAAATTTATTTCCGCCCCAGCGAAGAATTTGCTCGCATTTATGGGCGAAAGTTGCGCCCCAACTTTGCCTGTCTGGTGCCCTTAGCTCGAGCTTGGCGGCCGGCCAGCTTTGCGGCCGGCCAGCTCGAGCTCTGCGGGCAGCCCTGTGCTCTGGCGCTGCGTGTGTGGCCCTCAGGCAGGCCTGCTGGTGGTGGACAGGCCATTTGGAGTGGCCAAGGACACAGGAGGCAGCAGTGGCGCCTCGGCCGCCCAAGCTCGTCGTCCGGCCGCACTCCAGGCGGACAAACAATGAAATTTAAAACGTTGCTTAATGATTCGCTTGTAGTTTATTGTGTCGCGCTGGAAGTTGAAAAGCGTTTGGCGCCACTCTCGTGATGATAGTAATTTCTCTCCAACGGGCCCCCCTCCCCCTCCTAAGCTTGGGGCGGGAGGGGGGCCGTGCATTCTGGGCGAGCGCAAACATGTGCCCGCGCCGCCCGGCTGACAGTCTGGGGGCGGCTTATTTCGCCCACAGCAGAGTGCAAAATAAACATCATCAATCATTGTCAAGATAATCTGCCAAAGAGATGAGACGCACCAGCGGCCGGCCGCACGGAAGCCACTCGCTGGCCCGCCCGCCGGAGCTTAGATTACGCCCGCCCATGGCCAAGCTCTGCAGCCGAGCCGTTCTGCAGTTTGCGCAGCTCTGCGGCTCTACAGCTCTCGAGCTTCCCAGCTGGCAAGTTCGCCAGCTTTCGAGATCGTCGGCCGCCCACCCGCACCTCTGCCTCGGCGTGGGCGCTACACACAAGCACCAACAGCGCCACACACCAGCACCACACTGGGGCCGCAAATCTCTCGTCATTATTATTATTATTGCTATTATTACCATTGCTATTGCGATTATTTTCAATATTGTTTCGCGGCGATATTGTTCCCGGAAAGGTCAGAGTGCGTGTGGCGGGGCCCTGCGAGCCAGCTGATGCCTGGGCGTGGCGGGAAGTGGGCGCCACCTGTTTGGCGTCGAGCGGGCGGCAGGAAGCGAGGCAGAGGCGCGTTCCTGCGGGCGCTTGTGTGCGGCTGCACTTTTCGCATGCGCACGCCAAAGCATTGCGCGCAATGTGCGCCACGTGCAGCCACTTTGTTTTGGTCCTGCCGCAGGACCAAACCAAAACAAAGGCCCAGCGGCCTGTGCACTGCACACAGTCTGCGGCACACTAGGCACACTCGCTTGCTCCTTGGGGCCGGCGGGGCCAATTTGCGGGCCAAATACAAATAATGGGCTCAAATTGAAGTGGCGCTCAGCCGAGGCCCATCGACGAGATCATTAATCTGGCCCGCAAGGAGCGGCCTCGAATTTCGCTCCCTCTTTGCGGGCTCCCTCTGCTTGGGGCTCCAGAGGGGCCCCCTGTGAAGGCGCCGCCGAGGCTGAGCTCGCGCAGCTGAGCCACCGAGGCCGAGCTCCTCTGCAGCTGTGGGCCCCATTTCGATGGTTTGGATTTAAAATTCACAAATCATCCTCATTCGGCGGGCCAGAAGGGGGCGCAAACTGGCGCCGGCCAGCAGGCGGCTAACAGTTTGCAGGACACAGTTGCAGCCCGCCAATTGCAAGCACAGGCGCGCGCCCTTGCCAGCCGGGCGCACAAGTGGCGGAAGTGGGTTTTGGGCTCGCCATTCAGCGCCGGCCGCTCCAAATGATAATTAATGGCCTCGGATTTCATTAGATCTCGCCGGGCGGCCAGAGGACGCCCTTGGCCGCTCGCCGGCGGCTTAGGATGCGCCCCTCTGGGCGCCGAAGAGGCTGGCCAAAGCCGGAAACAAAAGTGGGCGTTTCGGGCGGTTCGGGAGAAAAGTGGCCCCATTTTAGTTGCCTCCTCTCTGTCTCTGTCTCTGTGTCTGTCTGGCGTCTCTCTAGCTTGCCGCTCGCTCGGCAAGCCTGTCAGCAGGCTGGCAAGCTCGCCGGCTCGCCACTTGTCCATCGGCGAGCCCAGATGTCCGCCCAGCTGTGTCGTGTGCCGTCTGGACACATAGCAGTCCACAAACAGTCCTCACACAGTCCACACACAGTCCTCACTCAGTCCACCAAGCTGGCCCAAAAAGCAGGAGGGCGTGGCGGCAAGGCGGCTCACAGGAAGCGGACAGTGAGCGGCGCCTCAACGGGTCAGCGGGGCACAATTGGGCCGCGATTCAATTAGACGGGCGGCCTTTGTGTTTGGGCCGGTTGAAACTTTTTTGCTCATTTGTTTGTCCGCCTTCTGTGGCCTTGGTCTGCCGGCGGCCGTCTGGCCCCAGCTACAGACTGGGGGCGGTCCCGACCGAGATGGGCCTCGCGCCAAGCTCGCCGCCAGCTCCAGTCTGCGGCACTGTCGAGAACCATCGAGAACCGGCTAATGACTGGCCTCCAACGTCTCTCATCGACGCCCCAACGATGCCCAACCACGTGGGGGGCCACTCCGCGCGCCTCTCAGCCACTTCCGGCCCCTGTCAGCCGGCCGGCCGCCCACTTCCGGCCGGAAGGTTTTAGATTAATGAAAAGGGGCGCCCTCTTGAGGAGGAGGGGCCGAGTTGGGCGAGTTTGGCTGCGTGAGGGAGTCTTAGAGGGCTAAGTGCGCCTGCATGTCTCTGGGCCGCGCGGCCAGCAAATAAACTAATGGCGCCCCGCGGACAGTCTGCGCCCGCACTTTGGCCGACTAATAACAATTGGCCCGACCCAAATCGATCGCTTAGCGCTCTCTGCTCGCGTCTTGGCGCTCGAGCTTGGCGCTCGAGCTAGCCCAAAGCTAGCCCAAAGCTAGTCTCTAGCTTGGCCCGAGCTGCAACGAGCTGCCCTAAGATCAGAGATCGGCAGATTGGGCAACGAGCGAGCTGGCCGGCGAGCGAGCTGTGGGCCAAATTGCGCCCACAACGAGCAGCCTCTCGCCTTGCCGCCGCGAGCTCGCCGGGCAAATCTAATGAATTTTGATAAATTCATTCGATAAAATTGCCGGCCCACTTGGCTGGCCAGCGGGCGGGGCAGTGGGGCGGACGAGCAGTCCTAAGGGGCGCTGGCAACTCGGCAGAGGAGCGGCCGAGTTGCCAGTGGCGAGCGGGCGGCCAGCGAGCGAGGCGAAGGGGAAAAGGGACGCCCTTCCGGCCAGTTTGGCAAGGCCCAGCGGGGCCCAAGCTGCGCTGGAGCTTGCTGGAGGCGGCCCCAAAGTGGCACTTGTGTTTGGGGGGAAAAAACTGCCTTTGGCCGGGCGGTTTTCTGCGCCTGAATGTTGGCGAAAGGCAAATAATTGGCGCCACTCGGCCGCCTCGGCCAGCCTCTCTCCAGCCCAGCCAAATGGTCGCCCTCCGCTAGGCGCTGGCCACTCGCGCGAGCTTAGGGCACAGTTCAGGGGCCCAGCTTGGCCCACACTGCTCGCTGCTGAAATGCGACCGCCGGAAGGCCGCGATCAATCGTGCCCGTGCGGCTCGCGTGTCCGCCCAGCCGCCCGCCCTTTCCCTTTCGGCGCCTCCTCTTCCCCCCCCCCAAATGGCCGCCCATTCGGCCCAACTGTCTGCCCATCTGTCTGTCTGCCTGTTCGTCTGTCTGTCTGTGCGGCTGGCGTGGTGTGGTGTGGTGTGTAATTGTGGTCGCCGAGCAGGTGTGGCCCGTGCGAGTTGGCGCCGAGCGGCGACTTCTGGCCGCTGGCCGCTGGGCCTTTGGGCGGCACCTGTAGGCTGCGGGCGGGCGTTTGTGTGCGGCGCGCCAGGCGGCCATTTGGGGGCTCCTTAGGGCCGCCCCCAAATGGCAGTGCCTCAGCTGCCTAGACCGCCTGCAGCTGCGCCCAGTCTAGTCTGGCCGAGGGCGCCCAGTCGAGTCTTGCCAAAGGCGCCTTGTCCAATATTGTTCTCCCTGATTCCTCGCTCGCCTTCGTTTATCAAGCCCAACAGGAAGAGGCCCCACTTCTACATGAGCAAACCCGGCTTGCTGGCGAATGGGCGAAGGGGCGCGCCTCAGCCGCACTAGATCTCTGCCAGAGTCGCGGTGTAATTTGCCCGCTCGGCCCACCATCAGCAGGCCAACCGGGCTCCAGTGGGCCATCTTTTTGCCCTCCTTCTTCTTCCTCCTCTTCTGCTTCTTGGCCGCTCCTCCTTGGGGCAAACAGGCGCCCTGCTCTGGCCAAGAGCAGCCAACCAGCAAGCCAGCCAGCGCGGCATGCTCGCTCGGCCGCCGAGCGAGCGATAAAATTCGAATTAAATGAACGTTTGGCCCGCCCTATGCCCCACGCCTGCCGAGCCCCCAAGGCCGAGCTCGCGCTTGGCCCCAATTGGGCCAAGCGCCCGGGACGGGCTGGCCGCGCTTAGGGCGAGCTAAGGGCGTTTGGGAGACGCGCGTCTGAGCGGCACCAGAGCTAAGGGTGCTCCCTCGAGCAGCCGGCCGCTGGCTTCATTTGGCAACACTTTGGGCTGCAACTCTCTGGGGCTTGCCCACCCTGCAAACCGGCGCTGCAAACTTACAAAACTGGCTGACACGCTCCTTGTTGCCGGCGACAATTGTTCGCTATAATTTGCATCAGCCGCCCACTTTTGCCTCCTCCTTCTGCTTCTCCCTCTCTCCCTTTTCTGCTCTCCTTCTCCCTTCCGCCTGCCACTTGCCGCCGCTCGTCCGCCCCAAATGGGCGCCCCTTAGCTCGCTTGGTGGCTCGCTTGCTAGCCTGCTCGCTAGCTAGCTCGCCGCCTGCTCGCCACTTACTAGCTAGCTCGCCTCTGGCTAGCTCGCCTCTAGCTTGCCAGCGCGGCGCCAGCTGCTCCAAGATGCCCATTTTGCCCACCGCCGAACAGCGCTCCTGGCGGCTGGCCGCTGGCGGCTGGCTCCTACTGGCTGGCTTGCTGGATGGCTCCCAGTGACTGGCTCCTGACTGCTGGCGGCCACTCTTTAATGGGTGCCAGGGGCCCACATCCGGCCGGAGCTGCGACGTGACTCAAGTGGGCGCCCCCGCGCGTCTTGCTGCGGACGTGACGCGCGCCACAGTCGCCCTTCCGCCGCCCGCGGATCAATGCGGCCGGAAACTGCCAGCCACTGTCTCGGCCAATGCCAATTGTTGAACCCCGACCAACTTCTTCTCCTCCTTCTTCCTCTTCTGCGCCCAATTGGCGGCCACTTGTCGGCCGCCCAAACTTGCACGCCCAGGCCAATTTTTCGCCCAATTATCGGCCCAATCCATTTGGAGTGCTCCAAATGAGAGTCGCGTCCGCTCGCTCGCTCGGGCCCCAAGCCCCAAGCTTGGCCGCCGACACTCCTCGAACACTCGCGGGCGATCGGGTCTGTCTCCACGACCTGCCACTCTGGGGGGCCACTTCTGCCACTTGCTCCACTTCCTCCTCTTCTGCCCCTCCCGCCGCTGAGTGCCCCATGTGTCCGGCCGGACATCTGGCGCCGGACTGCAGCTGGCCGGCGGAAGTTGGCTCGGTTTTCCCAGAAGTGAGTGTCGTTGGGGCCGTTCTGGGCAGGTTTCCGGCGGCCCTGGGAGGCGTTTTATGCGACTTCTTGCATAAGAGGCGCCCTTTGAACTGCCCCTCTGTGCTGGTGGGCGCGCGCCGCTCCACTGCACTGGGCCGACTACTGTGCGTTGTGCATAAGCGGGCTGTGTATTGTGCACTGTGGACTGTATGCAGTGTGCAGTGTGCACTAAGCACAAGCGACCGAGCCGCAAAGCGATGGCGCCCAATTGGTCGCCTCTCGCTCCACTTTGGGGCCAATTTGGGCCCGGGCTTCTCTCTCTATTAGGCCCCAATATGCGCACCATTTTGTTTGATGATCGAAATGGAAATTTCTCACCCCTTTGGGCGCGCGTGCCGCCCCTCACTGGCCGCGCCTCAGCCAACACTTGCCCTTGGAGTCTGCATGGGCCCCAGTTGCTGCGGCCCCAGTCTGCGCCTCCCAGTTGCCAGTGGGCAGAGGGGGGCCACTTTTGCGCCCGCCAGCCAGCCAGAGGCCATGTGTTGGCGCCCCCTCGAGTGCAGAGAAGGTCTGCCCAGAGGCCAGCGCAAGCTCGGCAAGCGCAGTCTGCTTGGAAGGCTTGGAAGGCGCCCAAAGTGGATGGGGCCCATTTGGGGAGCTGTTTTGTTTGTTTAGCGGCCAGTTATCTGCAAACAAACAGCTAATCATGCAGACCCCAATGGCAAGGAGGCGCATATTCATCGGGCTTGCGAGAGGCGCGTTAGAGGCGCCCTCACGCCTGACGCCAACTCTGCGAACTGGCGCAAAGTGGCTCCACGCGGCCCCCTCACGCCCAGGCCAAGCAGTGCCCCGGCGGGCCGCACACAGTCCACCGAGAGCCAGACTCGCCAGAGGCGCCATATTGGTCCCACTTGCTCTCTCGCTCTCTCTCAGTGCAGGCTGGGCAAGACGGCCAGTCTTGGCAGAGGCGCGCGCCGCCAAGATGGATGGTCTTGGCAGGGGCGCCTCTTGGGCGCTGGCTCGCTCGAGGCCGCAGACAAGTGTCCGGGCGCGCATTGGCCCGCTCGAGACGCCGATTGTCTTCTGACGAGTGGGCGCCAGTTTCCAGCGGGCAGTTTCGAGCCCACGCTGCTTGTTGGCCGCCCACAGGAACCAGTTGTTGGGGCCGCCCTTGAGCGAGGCCACTTTGTTTGGGCACTTCTTTGGGCGCTTCTTTGGGCGCTTCTTGGCCCCCAAACAAGCAGACAGACGCACAGACAGACAGACGGCCGGCCCGGAGGGTGAGCTTAGGCTGCGCGTTGGGCGGCCAGTTGGCCTTTTTGGCCGGCCAGTCGACGATTTGATGAGCCCGTCCGGACGGCTGTCTGCCCAACAGGCCGAGCGGCCCGGCCGGCCGCTCGTTTCCGGCTGGAAGTGGGCGAAAATAATAAAGATTGAGCCGGAAGGGGCGCGTTTGTCGAGCTTGTTGTTGGCGGAAGTGGAAGTGGAAGTGGGAGTGGAATTGGAGGCGGAAGGCGGAAGGCGAGCAAGTGGGGCTAAGCTGGCGCGTAATCGGGCGATATTGCGCCGCTCTGCTTTGCCCTCTGTGCTCTGTTCAAGGAGGCTAGTCTGCGGGACAAATATTTGGCCGGCTGAGCGGCGGCCAGACTGCGGCGGCGCCCAGATTGAGCCGCCCATCTGGCCGTTCTGGACTCATATTTGGCGTCCGTTTGGCGCCGCGAGGCTGCCGCTGGCAAGCTCGAGCGGCGCCCAGGTGGCTTATGGGGGCGGAATTGGGCGCCGCCGCTGGTGGGCTCGCATGGGGGCGGCCCTAAGGGTGGGCGCGGATTGCGCCCGGCCAGTGCAAGGGGCGCCTCGCTTGCCTCGCTCGGCCAATGAAGACGCCAAGTGGCGCTCTCTCGGCCGGGCACAATGGGGCTTTGGGCGGCGGATTTGCCACTTAAATGGATTCACTATGCAAATTATGACACTGGCTTTCCAGTTTGAGCTTCGGCCCACCGGGGACAGTGGTCGGAAGGCCCCACTGGAGGGGCCTTCCGGCCGCTCGAGGCTTGAGGCTTGAGGCTTGAGGCGTGTCGCTCGCAAGAGTGCGCCTTTTGAGGGCTGCCCTTTGGTGTGGGGCGAGCCAGGCTGCTCGGTCCACCACCAGCGAGACAAAGGCGGCGGCTCGCTGGCCACTTGTGGGGCATTATTTGGCGCCCTCATTCGGTCCGCCTGCGCGACCGGAATACGCGCTGCAAATTCATTGCGCTGCCTGACAACCAAATATACTGCGCCCATCGGCCGGCCTGCTCTCTCCCTCTGGCTTGGGCCCAGAGACGAGCACTTGGCGGCAGAAGCTTGGCAGCCGGAGCTTGCCGAGCGCCAGCTCGATGCCGGCCCGCAAACAGGGCTGCCAATTGGCGCCGGAATGCGCCTCCCAGTCGCTGGCCGGCATAAATATTCGCCACCGGCCACCTCTGCTTGCTGGCCGCATCGCGGGCGGCTTGCGGGCGCCTTTTTACGGCCCAGCTTCCGGCGGGGGGCCGCACTGTGGCCCTGAGCTCGCTGGCGGGCGACTGTGGCGAGCTGGGGTCGCTTGCTGCCGCGTGGTGGCGCTCGCGTTCCGCCCGGCACGCGCTCACTGCACACTGTGTGCGCCATTTGCTGCACTGCGCTGGATGCTTTCCCGCAGGCTCACTGCACTGCACGCACGCCGCAGACTGTGTGCCGCGGACTGTGTGCCGCAGACTGTGTGCCGCACACAGTCTTGCGCCGTGTTTGCGTGCCGCCGAGTGGCCAGATTGCGCCCCCAACGCCAAGCCAGCCGAGCGAGCGCGCCACTGACGCCGATCGGACGAGACCGGCTCATGAATACGTGGGCGCCCATTTTCTGCGGCTTTAAACTGGCCGAGCTGGCTGCTTGCCGGGCGCCGCTTCCGGCCGGCCAGGCCGAATCAGCGCCGCACTCGCGCCCCACAGGAGCGCCAGAAACGGGGGCCCATCCGGCGGCGGCGCCCCAGCGCGCCCGGAACCAGTGGAGCGGCGCGCCTCCCAGTGGACAGGTGGCCGGCCGGCGCACTGGCCGGAAGGGGCTGGCTGGCAATCACTCGCCGGATGTGGCAGATGCGGGCTGGCTGCAGACGAGGGCTAGGCGCAGACGAGGGCTGGCCGCAGACTGGGGCTGGCCGTAGACTAGGTGCGTTCCGGCGGCGCCTGATTGCTGGGGCTGCAAGTTGGAGGTAGGAGGCTGGAAGTTGCGCACTAGCCGCAAGAAACACCGGCCGAGTGACACGTTGAGCCCAGATGATAGAGGCTCGCTCTCTAGACAAGACAAGCTCGCGCTTGGCGCGCGCAGATGCAGAGCTGCCTCTAGTTCTAGTTCTAGTTCTCGTTCTCGTTCTCGTTCGGGATCCATTTGGGCGCTCTGCTCGGGCAAATATTCATACAAATTCGCCTCCGCCGAGGCCCATTTGCCGCCTCGCTTCCGGCGCGCCGAGTGGTCCGCAGGAGTGGCGGCGTGCGAGCTTGCCAGCTCGCGCCAAGCCCGCCGCTCTGGAGAAACAATTTCCCCTCGGCGGCCCTAAGCAGCGGCCCTGCGAGCTCTGAGTCGGCCGGCCGGCGAGCGAGCGGAACAGGCGCGGATTTACATAAGCCAAAGGCGCTGGAAGAGCTCCTGGCTCCTGCAGGGCGGCCCCTCCGCAGACTGTGTGCGGCCGCTCGTCGCTGGCGGCGCCTAATGTGGCGCCAGTTGCGGCCAGCGCCCGCCAGTGGCCGCACTTCCGCCGCCTCCAGAGCAACAACAAGAACGAGGAGCACGAGAGCTAGTTGTCGGTGGGCGCAAGCAGCGCGATCAACTGGCAGCCTCGCCGGGCGGCACAATGCGGGGCTCTATGAATTTTAGCGGCCCATTTGCTTTTATGCGATCTCGCCCCTTTCGCTTCCTGCCCACGAGGCAGCCTTTGTCTCGCTGGCCTTGTGGCCGCTTCGAGTTTGGGCGCTCTTTGAGTTGCGGGCCGCAAACAGTTGCAAGCGCCCAACTGGCTTGGACTGCCTTCCACTTGGACTGCCAGAGACTGGGGCCGCCCGCAGCTCTGGCTTGCGAGCGAGCTTCACGCGAGCTCCACGCGAGCCAAGCTCCAAACTGGACGGCTCCAGTTTCCGCCCCCTCGGCCAGTGGGCGCCCCCACACAGTCAGAGACCACACAGTGAGCGTCACACTTCGCCCACACGCGAGCGCATTCGAGCTCTAGTCTGTGGCCCTGGCGCCAAGCTCGAGCCACTTGCGACTGTTCGATGGTCTCGCTGGCTGTGGGCGGGCGACTGTGCTCCTTTGGACTAAAGCTGGCGGCCACTTTCGGCTTTTGGGCGGAAATATTCGCCGGAAAATATTGTTTACTTTTGGCTAAGTGTGAAAAGATGTGCACAAAGTGAAAAGGGCACACCAAAAAGAGGCTCCTCCAATGTCACGCCGCCTCGACCAAAAGAGCCAACAGACAGACACAAACTCAAACTCAAACCGAAACTCAAACTCAGAGGCAGAAGTGTGCGCTCGGCCATGTCAAAGCTCCTGATGGATCAGTGACACTCGTCGGTCCACTTTTTGCCACTTTCTGCCCATCCAGAAAGGCCGATAATAAGCCAGCTTTTTCCCCTTTTTATCCTGATTTGAGCTCCTCCCTCACTGAGTCGTACCGCTTTCGGACTAGGATTCGAGCTTAGGTTCGGTTTGAGATCCATCTAATGGACTGAGAAGGCCCGCTGGATCTCTCATCCGACGGGAGTTCTCTCGGGCGGCTCGTCAAGCCCGACAGGAAGTGGACATTGAGCACTGGTGGAGCATTGGGATGTTCCATCGTGAAATCTGGTCAATTTACGCTGAGCGATGGAGAGCAGAAGAGGGAAAAATATGGACTGTCTATGGACGAGATGGTGTTGGATTTGGTTTGGGGTTGATCTGATTTAAAGTTGGAGGAAAATTGGCAAAAATCCGGCCGACAAACAGTCTGCGGTTAAAAGTTTTGCAAAATTCTGTTTTTATTTAACTTCATTTCCTTTATTTCCTCGACCATTTTGCTCCCTTTCGCCAATTTCCGCTCGCCTCGTGTTTGCAGAGAGATTTCTCTTCGCGAGGAATTGCAGTCTCTCCTTGCAAATTGCACTCTCTCATTGCAAAATGCAGTCTCTCTTCGCAGATTGCAAATATTGATCCGTCGGTCGATTTGGTCACTCGGCGAGCAGAGACTGTGTCCATCTCTTTGGGCCGACGATTTGCTCCCATTTTTCACTGTTTGCAGTTCCCATTTAACAGTTTGCACTATTTTTACCGCCCACAGTTCGCACACTTTGCTCCCGAGGCTTAGGTGTAGGAGCAGCGAGGGAAAAGGCGATCATAAATATTTATCGATTTTCAGCCTGTAACTTCCTTTGGCGCTGCTCTTTTGAGCCCAGCTTTTGGACTGCTCTTTTGGGCGGCAAAAAGTGGCCCCCGCCGATTAGACGACAGGCTGACGACTGGCTCGCTTGGTCAAGACAAGCCAGCGGCTGACAGACGAGAGAGAATGAGACAGAGACAAAGAGGGCGCCTGAGACTGTCTCTAGTTGGCGGCTCAAAATTACTTCTGGCAAGCTCGGCGGCAAAGAGCAAAAGAGCAAAAGAGCAAAAAGGAGTGTAAAGCTTTGGAAAGGGAAGGAAAGCTGGTTTGGAAACAATTTCTCTCTGCAACCAGATTTCTCCTCTCGATTCGGAGCCCTTTTGGTGGACAGTCTTCCGAGTGGATGCGCCACAATTGCCAGCGCGATTCAATTTGGACACACTGGGCGCTGAAATGGAGTGTTTGCGGTCTGCCTTGGGGCCCAAAGTGGCCAAGTTTGGGGGAGCCAAAAATGATCTGTAAAGCTCAAAGTGGCAAATTAGCCATCGGAGCTGGCCACTGTCTCACGATCGTGCTTTTGCTCGTGCTCGGCGGTCAGTCAGCCGTTGGGGGCGGCAAGCAGAGGAAGCACGCGCGCTGAATATACACTGTCTCTTTGCATGCCGGCTCGCTGCTCTGGCCGACAGAGAGACTGTGTGTTTGTATTGAGCCAAAGGGGAGCTGAGAAGGCGGAACACGAGCCACAAGCTGGGCCATTTTGTTTGGTCACGCGCCAAAGCTGAGGGGCGCCCCCACAAGCAGCCGAGGGGCATCCATCTTTTGCAGCGCGCTAGACTGGCTCTGGCGGTTGCACGCGCGCACCAAATGGGCTTGCGGCCGGCCACTGGACGAGCGCCATTGTTGTTTAGCTCTTGGCTGGGCTGAGTGGAGCCAGTGGGGCCAGTTGGCGAGCTTGCCAGAGGACAGCGAGTGCACAGTTGGGCTCGAGTTCGAGCTCGAGTGGAAGCCGGCGGAAGGGGAGCCCAAGTGGGGGCGCCCGTGGCGAGCTAAGCGTTTGCAGGCAAAGTGGGCAGCCTATGAGCGCCTTTGAGCTTGGGCTAGTCTTCAATGTGCAGTGTGCAGAGTGCAGAGTGCAGAGTGCAGTGTGCAGAGTGCAGAGTGCAATAGAGTGGACGAAATGAGAGCCCGATGGACAAGTGGAGATCAAATGGTCCGATTTGGGCCCGGCCGGCCCATTGGAATTGGATTTTATTCCAAACTAATATTAAACTGGGCCCGCATGGGCTTGCGGTGGGCGCCAGTTTACTTTTGAATGAGCGTTCCGGCCAAGACGAGAGCCAATGGGGCGCCAGCGGGCAGCGTGGCTGGCCAGTGGCCGTCAGAAGTCGGCCTGTGGGGCTCGAGATGTTTGGCTTGGCGGCCAGTTGGCTGGCCCAGAGGAGCCAGTTGGGACAGTCTTGGCTTCGTGTGACTTGGGCTATTCTGACCTAGAGCTAGTCTCAGTTGAGCGAGCAGGCCCGCAGACTGTTGGGGGAGCCACAATGGACCATTGTTGTCGTTGCGGCTCGGGCTGAGCTCAGGTCGGGCGGGCCGAGTAAGACATTAGTTGAATGGGCCGGCCGGCGTTCTTGAGCCAGTTCTTGGGCCAGTTCTTGGGGCCAGTTCTTGGCGCATTTTGGCCAGGCTAAGGCGCGCGGATAACGATCGGCCGCGCGAAGGAGCACGAGCGGCGAGCGAGAGAGTCTCGCCAAAGTCTTGCCAACAGTCGAAAGGACGCGCTCTTATTGTTTTTTTCGCCCTTCTGATCAGAAGAGGGCTCCTTTCGGCCCCTTTTCGAGCCTCTTTGGGCCACTTTGGGGCCGTTCTGCTGCGTGTTAGTGTCTCTCCGCGAGCCAGACCAATGCAGACGAGCCAAATCTTGGCCATATCTTTGCGGCGCAATGGGCGGAAGTTGACGAAAACTGGCTGCACAGAGGCCGAAAGGGGGCGGGAAAAGGGGGGCCTAAAGAGGGAAAATGGAGGAAAAAAGTGATAGAGAGGCAGGCGAGCTGGTCCGCGGGCGTCGAGCCTTGCGGGCGGCCAGAGACTAGGTCCAGCGAGGGCGAGGCGATGCGGCCTTGTACGAGTGTGGCTTCGGATAGTTGGAGGATCTTTAATGAAAATTGATTGATTTCTGGCCAGACACTTGGGCCGCCGGCTTGGCGCTGGCAGCTCGGCACAGATAAGGCGCCAAGAAGAGTGGGGGCGCTCTCGTGTTTGGGGCGCTCGTGTTTGGGCGAGCTTGTTGTTGGGAAGAGTGTGTTTGTTGTGAGCTCGAGCGACAAGCCAGGAGGACGAGCTGGCAGCTCGAGTTTGAGCTCGCCAGTGGCGCGATGGGTGCCAGTCCATTGGGCTGGCGGAAGTTTTTGTTTTTCCAGCAAGCTTTTTCCCCTTCTGACAGCTTGACACCGCTTTTTGTTGGCCTCTTTGTGCGGGCAATATCATCTGGCTCGAGCGAGGCCGGCCGGAACTCGGAGTGACGGCCGCGATTAGACACACTCGCGCGCGGCCTCGCCAGACGGACTGCCGCCCAGGCCAATGGAGCGCTGCTTCACAGGCGTCCCGTTTGCGCCCCTTCCGCCGCCGCCAACCAGCCGAGAGGCGCCTCTCGGCTCTTGTGCTCTGGCCGTCACTTCCGGCGCGCCGGCCGACTGGGCGCGATTAGCTTGGGGCGCGCAAATGGCCGCTCAGACTGTCTCGCTCACTCGAGACAGTCTGAGCGAGCTTGGCCCGCACGCAGCTTGCTGCTAGGCTTGTCTTGGGCGACTTGGCGAGCTCGTTTCGGGCGTCTTGGCGAGCTTGCTTTTGCCGTCTTGGCGAGCTTGCTTTTGCCGTCTTGGCGAGCTCGTTTCGGGCGTCTTGGCGAGCTTGTCTTAGCAGTCTTACCACAGTGGCACCTAGCCGCTGGCTTGATCCGGGCGGCCAGATATTGGGCCGCGCGTGAGGCCGCCCTCTGGCTGGAAGGCGCGCCGGAAACGAGCCCGGCGAGCACAAGTGAGCACGGCCGAGCGCACAAACAATGCCCACTGGATGGCAGAATGGACACTGGCCATTCACAGGACGGTCGATTTGTCGGAGCTGTCCTTGCGATCGAGGCTGAGCGAGCAGAAGCCGCACTCGCCGGCGAGCTGTTGCTGGCGGCGCTCGTCTCCCGTGGACAGTCCCCCCTCTTGGTTCTCGCTCTCGGCGGCCTTCTCGCCGCCCTGCACTCGACCGGCGGCCTTCGACGGCTTCCTGTCCGTCGGGGACCCCCCACTCTGCTCGCTGTGGGCGATGTGGGCGCCCTCCGAAGGAGCCCCGGCCGGCAAACGGAGCTCGAGGCCGCCCTTCGGACTGGCCGGCTCGCTGGCCGCGTCGGGCCGGCCCGCGCGCGGCTCGCCCGCACACGCGCAGCAGTAGCAGCCCTTGCGGCGACACGCCCTCTTCCAGTGGCAGCCCGCGCAGTCCGAGCCCGACTCAACACCAGGTCCACAGCCTCCTCGCTGCCTCGCCTGCCCATCCGACTCGGCCTGGCACGCCAAACAGCTGGCCGCCGACCACGCCGAGGTCAGCTCGCCGCCCGCCTGCCTACCGGCGCGCTCCCTGTGCTGCCTGCGCCGGGTGGGCGTGGCCTGCGGCGTGGATGGGCGCGGCTGCGGTTTCGCCTCCGACTGGCCGCCGTGCTCGCCCTCGGCCTTGTGCTGGTCCCGCTGAGCGGCCGTCGTGCTCGGCGGCTCGGGAGCTGCGCCCGGGCCGGAAGTGGGCGCCTGTCTCAGCTCAGTGGCCGCCTCCTGGGCGGCCGGGCTTGACAGAGGCTGGCCGGCGGGCGGCTGCCGTTCGGGCGGCTTGGGGCCACTCGATAGAGGAGCACCTCCTGGAGGAGCACCTGGTGGAGAGTGGACAGTGGTCGGTGGCTTGGGTCTTGGTGCGGGCGCCGGGGGGCCGCAGTCGGGCAGCAGGTCCTTGTTGGAGAGGTTGATGCGGGCGCGCGAGTGGTGCTGGTCGAGGGTGGCGCCGCGCGGCACCAGCGTGTGTCCGGTGACTGTGGTTGCGGGCGGCTGGCCTGGGTGCTGGTGGGCGCCGAGGGGGGCGGCGAGGGGCCCCGTCTGCTGGAGACTGTAGACGTTGGCGGCGGCGGCGGCGGCGGCCGTGAGTCCGGGCGCGTAGTAGGCGAAGTTTGAGTGGGCGCCCGGGGGGGCCGCGGCGCACAGACTGGCCGCCTGCAGTGTGGCCGGCCCTTGGGGTGCGGGCGCTCCAGTGCGCGCGGCCGCCGCCGCGGCCACTTGGTGCGCGTGCAGCTGGCTGGCGGCCGCGTTCGAGCGCACGGCCAGCGAGCGGGGCAGGTGCTCCACGGGCATGATGCGGCGCCGCTTCTTGGGCAGCTTGGCGCGCGCCTGAGTGTGCGAGTAGAACATGGCAAAGTTTGACACAATTACGGGCACTGTTTGGCCGCAGTTCCGATTTCGTTGGTCCAGTTCGTTTTGTTCGTCCCAGTTCCACAAGGCGGTTTTTCGCCCAGTTCCGGTTCCGATTCCGGTGGGGGTCAAGGTTCGAGGGGGCGGCGGGAGCGTGTTAGTGGGCGAGCTGGCTGGTCACTGGGGCTTCCTCTTAGAGTCGGGGGCTAATCGTTGGCATGGGCGCGCGTCTGGCCGCGCGTCTGGCCGGCCGGTTGCGTGCCCGGCCCATTAGGAGGCCACGCGTGACGGCGCATCTGTCTTCTTTCGTCATCGGCCGGCTCACTGCTGGCCAGGCGGCGCCCAAGGAGCGCCGAGGGCGCCCGCACGCAGAGGACGCCTCTTGGCCAGCAGCGAGCCTTCCTGTTGGCCTGGCCAGACTTCCCGTTGGCCTGGCCAGCAGCAGGCAGCCGGCAGCCAACAGGAAGCGCCGGCGGGCCCACTTTGGCGCGGGCAATTAGCTGATTGACTTACCTGGCAGCGCGATGGTCAGCACGCCGGCCAGCGCGCACAGAGCGCCCACGAACATGCCTGCTCGTGTGCGGCCATGCGCGACCAATTTTGGGGTGCAGAGAGAGATGTTGGCGCCGAGGAGAAGGAGCCATGTTTTTGCGCCCGCAGCCAGTCGTTCCGGTCGAGTGTTTGGTGTTCAGTGTTCGGTGTTTGGTGTTTGGTGTCCAACGTACAAGATCCAACATACGAGGTCCGGCGAGTTCAGTGTCCAGCGAGTTGGACGGCCAGTCCAGTGCGTTTGGTGTTTCGTTCGGAGCTTAGTGTTAGTTTGCTATTACTTTCTTGCTCAAGTGTGCGCCAGCCACGCGAACAGGTGGCCCCAGATTCGCGTCCACTGCAAGATTGCATCGGCGAGTGGTGGGTGCACGCGCCACACTGGCCCTTCGCCCCCATTTGGCTCTTTGTTGCCGCCGAGCTGCACGCAACTGGCGCCCAAATGGCCCCCGACTGCCCAGGGCCAGATGGCCGGCCAGATTGGGCCAAGCTTCCCGCTCCTTAGGGCGCTCCTTGGGGCGCTCCTAAGGGCCTTCTTGCAAGCCGCTGGCGACCGGAAGCGGCCGCAGGAGGCCGACGAGTGAGGCCTCCTGCGCGTTTGGGGCCAGTCTGGGCGGCGTGTTTATCGTTTCTCGTATCGCTGGGCGGCCCAAGTGGGCGGCTGGAGGAGAGAGGCTGGAAGAGAGAGACTGGAGGAGGCTGGCTATTTAGTCGCATCACGTTGCCGGCCGATCGATTGAGCCGTCGAGCGCGGACCTCCAGCCGGCCGGGAGCTCTTTTTTCGCTTCTAGCTCAAGCTGGCCGGCCTTTGGGGTGCCCAAGTGGCCCCATTTGCGTGGCGCCGTCTTTATGGATCCGGCCGGAGAGCGTGGGCGCTAGTCTGTGGCCGAAGCCAAGCTAGTGTCTGGCTAGAGCTAGTCTCTGGCTGGTGCTAGTCTCTGGCCACTGTTTGTGCACAAGCAGCGCCCTTCAAACTGGAGCGCGGTGATGATTTAGTGATGTAGCGGAGGTTTCACGAGATTAGACGGCCGGCGAGCAGCGAGCGGCGAGAGGGCACAGCAAGCGGCCAATCTTCAATCCTCAGCCTCCGATTTTCAATTCTCGGCGCAAAGTTCTCGGCCGGAAATTCTCAAAAGCGCCAAAGCTCCATGCGCGAATCTGGAATTTCAAATCTCAAATCTCAAATCGCCAATCTCAAATCGCAAATCGCAAAATCCCCCGCCCTTCCTCCTCCTTCCTCCTCCTACTCTTCAACCGAAAAGCCCCACAAAGTACAACAAATAATCGAACGACGACAAGCTCCAAAGGGCCCTATTAAGCTCAAAAGTCTAATCTCGGGCCCAAACACGAGCGCGTCTCGCGGCTTGTGGCTGGCGCCCAAGTGGCGGCGCTCTGCCTATGAAGCCCTGTCCAGGAAGCAGCGCCCCTGCAAACCTTGGACGAGCCGCCAAAGTGGGCCCCTTTTTCCGGCCCACAAGGAGCGGCCAAAGAGCGCACAAAGAGACCCGCGCCGAGCTCGCCCGGCTGCTCCTCGGGGCCAGCAAGCTCGCCATCAAGCTCGCCAGCGGTCTTGCCAGCGCCGCTCACTGGCACGAGGAGACCCGTCTGACGCTCGGATGTGGCCCGAGCCACTTCCGAGTGGCGGACAGATGGATTTGGCCGCCTGGACTTGGGGCGAGCAACGCGCCAGCTCCAGGCCCACGTCCTCTGGAAGGCTCGCTCGCCGAGCGCCCAGACACCAGATTGGCCTCTGCTCAACTGTCACATGCAGGCTCCTGCGAGACGCCGGCCGAGCTCGCCAGCCAAGCTCGCTCAAATTGCCTCCAGGCCGGCCGGCCGGCGCTCCTGTCTAACCGCCGCCGAGCGCCCGCCGAGCCGTGTTTTTGGCCCTCCGCCGCCTCCGCCGCCTCCACAGGCCTCTCGTGGCCGCTTCCGGTGCCGAGTGGGCGCTCGGGGGAGCCGCGTCGTGTGGGGCGGTCTCGGCGGGCCTGGCGGGCTAAATGAAATGCACGGGCAGAGGTGCGGCAGACTGTCTGGGGCGGCCGCTCACGTGTTTTGGCGGCCGCGCGGCCGTGTTTTCTCGGCCCTAAGCGCGAGCAGAGCACAGAGCACTGCACTGTAGGGCCGCAGGCAGTGCACGGCAGCCCACGGGCAATGCAGCGGCCAAACAACAATCGATCCGACCCTATGCGTCGGGGCGGCAAACAAAGCGCTCGCAAACCAAGCGCCTGATTAACATTTTATCCTCATTTAAATCAACTGGCCGCGCAACTGGCGGCCCACCAAGACTGGCCCCTCGGCTAGTCGCCCGCTAAAAGTGGCCGCCGTGCAGAAGAGCACCCACAGAGCCTCTTGGAGGCCAGTTATCTCTCTTGGCCGTCGGCGCGCACCGCTGGCCATCCGCGGCCGGCCGGCCAATGGATCGCGTCAACTTGATGAATTATTTCCCATCACTATCGATTGGAGGCGGCCATTGTGGCGGCCACACACAAGAGCACGGCCACACACGAGCTCGAGCAGCCTCGGACGCCCCAGTCAAGGAGCCACCTGGTTCCCGCTCGGCCCACTCGAGGGCGCCCTCAAATCGGCTCAGGGCAGCTCGGGGCTTTCAGAGGCCGCCCTGAGCTTGTTGTGGGCGAAAAGATCATCCAAAAAGACCAAAAAGGGCGCCTTTTTGCGCCAGAATGACGCCAAAAAGGGCTGCAAACAAGCTCGAAGCATCGGCAGCTCACTTACCCAAGTAGGTTTTCGGTATGAGGTCGCCGTAACCAACTGTGGTCATGGTGACCAGCGCCCACCAGAGGCCAAGTGGAATGGAGTTGAAATCGTTGTCCGGGTTTGTTTGGATTCGTTCGGCGTAATAGATTAGGCTGGCAAATATAACAATGCCCAAAAGGAGAAAGAAAACCAACAGCATCAGTTCGCCCGCCGAAGCTTTGAATGTTTGAACTAGTATCTTCAGGCCGGCTGAATGGCGGGTTAGCTTGAACAATCGCATGATTCTAATAATTGAAAAAAATTCCAATATGTCGGTGTTAGTTTGTTGCACTTGGGACGAGTGTGCCGTGGTTGATTGTAGAATTGAAGGCAATAATAGATCAATATAAAAGCTTAATGTTGCTGTAAAATCAATTATGTTTACAATTGAGCGCATGAAAGCTAACTTAGATGGGCAAGAGATGAAACGCATCAATAGTTCAAAGGTGAACCAAATGTTGCAAATCATCTCAATCAACTGGAAGGCTTCGTGTGGATTTGTTGCCACCTTATCTAATGACCAAGTGCTTCTATTGTTTGGCAAATGAATAGTAACATTTTGTATAACTGGAACGCGCATGTTTGGGTCAGTTTTAAGGCAAAATGACATTATTGAAAGGCAAATGAAAAAGACTGAAACAATTCCGATGAGCTTTTTTGAGTAAGTAATTTTTAGTGGCCATTTTTTGGGCATAATTACCAGAAAGTTGACAAGTTTTTTCGGTTTTTGACAAATAGTTTAGTGTTAGTTAACATGAGCCATGTCTGAGCTTTTGCATGGCACCAAATCTTACTGTATTGACTGTTTTTGGCCAAACTTTTTACATCTAATCATATATATAATCTGATCGGATTCTTGGCCCTCGTCTTCATCTTAGAACCACCATTTTACGAACAGACAACAGACTTACCTTGGCTCCAACCGACGAGTAGGGCTCATCGAAGAAGGACCACATTTTGGGCTTCAACCTCTGCCAGTTGGAGAGCGAGTTGTTGGCGTAGTCCTCCTCGAAGCCAAACTTTCTCGCTATCTCCTCCTCGCTGGGCTTCTCCGTGTCCAAGTCGAGCCGATCGAGCACGGCCAAGGTTTCCTCAGTGTCACGATGTTGAGTGTAGGTCATCCAGCAGCAAGGTTCCACCTGAGAGAGAGAGAGAAATAACAGGGCAAAAGTATTCCAAATTTGGCACAGTTTTTGACGGAAACAACTCGATCGGTCAGAATTGGCTGAACTATCACGCAAACTTCCACAGACCAACGACAACTGTCACTGGCCACCATCCCATCCCATCTACTCACCTGGTTCGCGTCCAGGCCCCAAAACTCAAGCTCCTCCTCGAACAGAGGGCCACACACGTCGGTGGGGTAGTGCAGCTTTCCCGTTCGGTAATAGTTTAGGATCTGGCCGAAGACGCCTGGATGTCGGTCGAAAAAGTACTCGCCCATGATTGGGTCGTAATTGCCCAGGGCCTCGGTGAGGCGTGACAATCTGGTGGCAGGAATCTTCTTCAAAGTTGTCTGTTCGATGTTGTGTATCAAATGTGTGTTCAATTTTTATGGTCAAATTTGTCGATTTTCAACAGACAATTACATCAATTAGCCATTCGACCAATAAAAACCAATAATGTGCACATCAGAGCATATTAGAGGATCAGTTAGACGAGTTGGAGAACAGAATTAGAATCATATGAATGGGAGCTGAATTAGACAGAAGGAAAACACCCAAAAGCTTGGCTGTTTGAGGATTCTTCTAAGTGAAGCAAATAAATAGAGTAGAAGATTCCAAGTAAATGCAAATCACCCACCTTGTAGGTCTCATGTCGTATTCCTCCGACGTTCAAAATAACCCGATTTTCGTTAGCAACATTCAACAAATCACTATCGATCACTTTGGCAGCCGCCGGCGCATTTGCCGACGGCTTGACCATCGGACTGGCCGGTCGGCCCCCTTGGCTCGGAACAGTTGGGCTTGGCTTTTGGGCGCCATTTAGGGGCCCGCCTGTCACCTTTCTGGCTTCCGAGGGGCTTTTCTTCCCATAATTGGCTACTTCTTCCTTAGGCTCCCTTGGCTCGTTTCTATTAATATTATTATCTGCAATACCCGAGGAGCTTTTTCGCTTAACAATGCTACTTGACAAGGCTTGTGTTTCTTTGGGTTCGAGTTGCTTGTCTGGCAATTGCGGCATCTACTTCTGCGGAATGGATTCTCCTCCTCGTCTTCTTTCTAGCGGGACTTCTACCTTGTGTGGCGTCTTCTTGCTTTTTTCCCCTACTCCTCAACAGATACTCTCTCTCTCTCTCTCTCTCTCTCTCTCTACCTGCTAGCTCAAGATAGCTCAATCCTTTGTTCTCTCAAACAAACTTGTTTGGCAAACAATTCACGCCTCTCAAAACCACTTCTAATTGCTTGACCCGCGCTTTGTGGAACTCTTATGAAATCAAACTCAATTCCCTTCACTCGAGTGTGATTTCATCCAATTCACACAGTGCAACAAAGGATCTTCTCCCGCTCTCTGTCCCTCTTGCACCCTTGGCCTTGCTCTTGTGTTCCGCCCCGATGTGGTGCCTTGTAAAAAGCGCCTATCCTCAAGGAGGCCGCCTAAGAGCACATAACCTCAGCGCAAGAGAGAAGATAGAAAAACGAGATAAGAATAACAAAATTTTAACTATTTGAAATGAGATTTTCTCAGTTTAGTTAGCTTTAATGAATTCCCTTTGCCTCTCTTCCTCGTCAGTGCTGGTTCCTTCTCGTCTTTGTCGCTTTCTTTCTTTTACATATCTTTTAGACGCAATTCAGCCAGAAGAGAGAAAGGAAATCTTAAGCCTAGATTGAGTGAATTCTGGACGCTTGTGTGCCTAGCTGCTTCATATAAAGTCATTAGTTTCTCTCATTCTATCCGCATCTCTCTCCCTCTCTATCTATCTTCTTCAGCAAACACAATTCATTCCACAACTGAACAAATTCGCACCTGAAACAAACCGCGGCTTTTGTTTTCAATTTGTCTTGGCTGATTTATCTCGCTTCAGTTGGTTTGGATTCGTTGACTCTTCCAGATGTGCTGTCGTCTTCTCTTCTCTTCTTCCCTTCTCAACTCTTGATCGCAAGCTTCATTTGCAATACAAACCTCTTCCTCTTTTCTCGTCATCTCATCAAACGAAACTTATTCCTTCGTCTTCCTCTGCCTAGTCCACATTGGCGCAGAAGCAGAATCAAAATCAGCCCGTCCAGCTTGTTCATGTTAGGATGCTGCTCTGCATAGTCTCGAAGTCGCTATAATGAACGCCGACTCGACTATGAATTTTGCTTCCTGCCCGCAGAACACAAACTTGAACTACGCGTTTGACTATTGAGAGAACTCAAATGGTAGAAAAAAAGGTCTCTACAACATCGTCCAAGGCTCCGAGAACAATTTGTAATCTTTGCTCCATGTCCTCCACAACGTTATGCTCCCTCTCTCGCACCTCGCAGATCTGATAACGACTGCGCGATTCGGAAAGAGGAACCAACTGGTGCGCGTTTAGCTTCATCCTAGTTGGAAGGTCTCGCCATCTGAGGCTCCTGCGCGAGTGGCTCCACCTCTCGTTGAAATGTGACCAGAAATAATGACTGAAAATGATATAGCTACATTGGGGTTCCTGACATTGATGAAATCATGAAAATGATCCTGAATTTTCTCTAGATCAAGTGGAGTAAGCTTATCTAAAATCGATAATAATAATTATGATGATTATGATGATGATATAGTTTTTCCTTGATGATTTCCTACGATTGATTCATACTATATGGTCTAATATAAGTGAAAGATAGAGTTCAATCCTCCGCCATAAATTTTATGGTGAAATTGTTGCTAACTAGCTCATTGGGTACATTAGATTCCCATACAGGTAATGATGGTTGATCCATCTCATGATATGTGACTCGAAACGTCGATTGCTGTGGTTGCAGCTGAGGTGGTTGGCTGAGCTGTTGTTGTTGTTGTTGCTGTTGCTGTTGTTGGATTTGTTGTTGTGGCTGAGATAGTTCTTGTAGCTGCGGCTGATTGGGTGACGGGTCCAATGTTGGACTTGGGTACTGAAGTTGCAGTTGCTGCTGCTGCTGCTGGTGCGCTTCCTGTTGCTGGTGTAGTTGCTGTTGCTGGTGCTCTTGCTGTTGATGTAGCTGCTGCTGCTGCTGGACCAAATTGTTCTGAGGGGGCAAGACTACGATCTGGCGGTGAGGCTGTTGCTGGATTAGCTGTTGGGATTGTATTTGTTGGATCGACTGCTGTGGCAGGTGTTGTTGCTGTTGTTGTTGTTGATGCTGCTGTTCAATTTGGAATAATCTCTCTAGGAGGGCATCCTTATCACTGTAAATATCAAGTAAAGTTCTTTGGAGATTCCTAACCTCATCACGTATCAGTTCATTCTCCTGTTGATACCAGTGTGCATGGGGGTAAAGTTAGCCTTTCTGCGAAGTAAAGATGAATGAAAGGAAAAAATAAGTCAAATAGATACTCACATATAGGATTTCTTTGAGTCTTATTTTCATAGATTTGTATCTTTCTTCATAGCTGGGTATGAATTCGTTAGGTTTTGTTTTATCAGAGCTGTTACCATTTGTATTGCTATCAGGGGCTTGTTTCTTATCACATTTGTTATTCGTTGCCGGTGCCCGTTTTTTTCTAGCAGGCATATTTACTTATAAATTAGGTATCTATAAAGAGTAGATAGTGATGGCGACAACAATCTATGAGAATCATTTACTTAATTTCATTTGATATGCATTTCCTAGGGTTTTTGGTATATTTCACAGCACGTGCTTACAATGCAGATGGTCTGTACCTCAAACTTGGCGTCCACGTTTGGGTAAAGGCTGTGTACGCGCAAAATTGGCGTGCTCGAACAATCCACAGGCTGTGTGCTCCATTTCAATGTGAGACCTAAGGATATGCAATTCCCAAGCAACAGATGAATCGGCGTTACTGAAGTCTGGGTCCTCAACTGCTATATCGAATTGGCCCGAGCCAAAGTCAGAGCAATTTGTGCTATCAAATATAGCTTTGATGTTAGGTTTTTGCAAGAATAGAATCTTAACGGTGTCTAACAAATTTGCAACGTGCTTCGGCGGTAAGTTTAGACTCAAGATAAGTAATCGTCTTACGAAAGCACAATAGCGTTTGCTGCTCACTTGCCGACTCCTTTTGATCAACATGAGATGAATACAATCGTTTAGACTTGAAAACTCTTCATCTGTTATTGCGCTCGGGTCTAGATTTGTCAGGATAACATAGAAGTGTCTGTAGAAATTTTCGGGATCTACTTTGCCTAGCTCAGACTCTAGTGACTTGTACATAATGAACACTGTTGCCAGACAGTGTAGTTTACAATTTGTAGTGACGTTATTGTTTTCGAGAAGATGACTGATGAGCGGGAATATTCCGTTGCATATATCTATATCGATGAGATGGGAGAACTTGGCCACCCCTTCCAGAACAGGTGGAAGAAGTTTGACGAGCTTCTGTGTCTCTCTTTTCTCACCTAAGAGGTCCTCATGATATCTCAACACCCTGAAATAGGTGACGAATAGTTTCTTCAATATTTGCTGATGGAATTTCAGTTTTTGATCTTTACCAACGTGGGCCTCAGTTTCATGGAGCTCATTTTTCAATTTTTTCATCTTCTTACCGCGCTTCCTTTCTTTTCTCGATTGCTTTTTCTTCAATTCTGCCAATTTCTCCTTCTCGGCCTTCCTCTTGGCCTTGTCTTCTTCGGTGGCAGTTTTAACATCTATCAACTTTAACGAGGACAATGTTTTGAATAACAAAGCGGAGACACTAAGTTTCTTAACTTTAGTGAGGTCACAGATTGCTGAAGTAATCTCGAGGGAGATTTCGCCCAATTTGTCTTGCTGAAGCGCAAAGCTGAGATATTTATGGGCCGTTTGAGCGCAAGTTTTATGCTTAGTTTGAGCATTGTATTGGACAAGATTGGAGATTATCTGATCACGATAGTTGAAATGCGGATGAGCAACCAAGATCATCCCATAACACTCGACGGCTGTCTCAGCAAGCAGCTCTCTATCATGGGTGTCGGTTTTGATGAGTTGGGTGTAGAAGGTGGAGGCCGGTTTGTTTTTGACGCAATCGAGCATCCTTTTGAGATAATCCAAATAGTAGCTCTTGTATAGATTACTAAATGTGCGCTCATATTGTCTGAGCTTGGCGACATCCTTGCTCAATTTAACCTTGTCGTCCTCCTGGCTCTGTTTGATCCTGTAACTAGGAATGATATCTTGGAAGACCCTGGTGGCCGCCTTGGCGATCAATCTGTGCAAGCCAAGGACTGTATTCTTGTGATCGGTGGCATTGAAGGGGCCGAGTTGTGTTTTGTTGAGGCAAATGAGGAGATCCTTGAGCTTGGAAAGATTGTACTCGGGAGCACCAATGACCGTGGAGGCCGATGCTCCAATGATGGTCTCGATCTGTTTGAGAGCGTCGGCCAGATTGAGCTGAGAGTCGAGAGGATCCATGTTGTTTGACAGTTTGGAGAGAGTCAGATGTGAACAAGTATTGGGTGCCTATCCAATGAAGGATGGAAGCCACGTGGATAGTGTTTGGGTGGAGATGCCGGTGGGGTGGCGGCATGCCAATGTGAGCGGTGGGCCAGCACGCGGCAATGAAAGTGCAAGGGAAATTCTTTGAACAATTCGCACGCGCTCTGTATGTATGCCCGTGTGGCGCAATCGGTAGCGCATCGTACTTATGAAGCAGTACTGCCTGAGCTATGCGAGGGTTACCAGTTCGAGTCTGGTCATGGGCACCAATTTTTTTCCACCAAATTTCGCCCTCCCACTCGGCCCCTCCGCTCGCCCCGCCTCTCAATTGGCCATTTCCGGCCGCCCACCAGCCGGACAACTGTCTGAGCATTAGTGTCCCCCTCTAGCAGTTGTTTTTCTGCCTCCTGAACGCCTGGATGCTGCGACGAGTGTGGGGCGGCAATTTGGCACGCGCGCTAACGGTCGACGAAGAGGAGGAAGTGGCCCGCTCACGAGCAGAGGCCACGATGAGCAGCCGGAGGTCAGCAATTTGGTGTCAGAGGGCAGCCAGTTTGCGGCCGGCGGCCAGTCGATTGTCATCCAGGAGGCGTTTTGCGGCCGGCCAGGCTGGATGGGTGGCGGTGGGCAGGCGTGCGCGTGTGGCAGCTGGACCAGGCGGGCGCACAATATGTGTCACGAGTGAGCGCGCCTCGTGGGCTCCAGTTGCCAGAGAGCACTGGTTGCGCGTCTGCAGTGGGCCGGATTTTGCAAAAAATCAACAGGAAATGGATTATTGATCGTGCTTGTGGGGGAGCGCGAGGTTAGGGCCGAAAGAGGCACTCTGCGGGCACAGACTGGGAGGAGTCATTGCGCTCGGGCGGGCGCAACGCTTTGTGGCCGCAAATGTGCCAGCTTCATGAGGCAAAAGGTGCCCGTTAGGCGAACTCTTTTGGTGTCCAAAAGAGGAGGCCCTTTTGGCCTTTTGGAGCCCCTTTTGGAGTCTCAACTAGCCTGGTCGAGGTTCTAAAAGAGCCGCTCTCTGGCCGCCGTTCGTCAGCTGGCCGGAAATGGGCCGCAAGAGAGGCGAAAAGAGAAGGGAGTTGAAAATGGCATCCATTTGGTGCCAGTTGGTGGTGGTGGTGGTGGCACACGCCGAGCGGAGAGAGCCCCAAACAACTGAGGCACCAGGCGGGCAGAGCAGCGGCGCGTTGTGGCCGCGCGGAGGCGCGGCGGCAGCTGCGTTGCGCGCTGGCTGCCGCGGAAAAGGCCAGAAGAGGGCAGCCTTTGTGTGCGGCCAGAGAGCGTCTGCAGACTGCAGACTGGAGCGCGAGTTTGTCTCGCGTTTTGGGCCCAAAAGGCGCAGCTTTCGAGGCCAATGTGACAAATTTCGACCTTGCTCAGTGGCGCTCCTCTGGGACGGGCATCTCCGCGATACAAGATCGATCTTTTGGCGCCCCAATGCAATCGGAGTGCCACTCCAAATTGGCCCAGCTTTCGGGCTTGAAAAGAGAGAGGCCAACTTCTCGAATTAGCTGCTCAATTATTTGCACCCACGGAAAGGGCGAGATTATTATTGCGATTATTATGAGAGAGAGAGAGAAAGAGAAACAAGCTTGCCAGCGCCGAGGATTGCAGCCCCAAGCTGGCACTCTGCTTGGAGACTTCTGGACGCTCGAGAGGCCGAATAAGGTGGAGCCAAAGGCGTAAGGCCCAGGCTGAGGCTGAGGGCCAATGCGACGGAGGAAACGCGCAGGCATTCCTCCGGCGCCAGTCACAAGCTGGCAAGCTAGCCAGAAGTTGGCGAGCTAGTCAGAGGCTGGCAAGACAGTCAGAGGCTGGCGAGCTAGTCGAAAGCTGGCAAGCTAGTTAGTAGCAGTTGCTCGTGTGTCGCTTGTTGCGCGTGCGTCTCCTTACCTCTTCTTTGGCTCTGTGTGAGGGCGACTCTTCTCTCGCTGTCTCGACGGTGGCAGCTTGTTATTTTGAGCCCGCGAGCTTGCGGAAAGCGCGCTCTCCGTCCGCTTGGAGTTGGCCGCAAATTTGGGCCCTCGGCCAACGCAACTCGTTGGGCTCAGCTCGCTCATCTTGGGCCAGCCAAGGCGGCTTGTCACTGGCGCCTTGGGGCCCCCGAGGCGCACGCTGGAGCGAGCCCGAAAGCCGAGCCTGTGGACGCGTTCAGCGAGCACAACACTGTCTCGCTGGAGGACTTCTCGCAGCCGGCCGGGCGCCTTGGGCCGGCCTCTCGCGGCGGCCCAATGACGCAAACTGTCGCCGCCAATCAAGCCGTGCGGCCTCCCAGTCGCCTTTGTGTGCGGCTGCCGGCGAGCTAGCGGCGTCAAGCTCCAGGCCCGGATGGCGCAGCTTGGGGAGGCCCCAAAGAGCGCGCTTTGTGTGCGCTTTTTAATTACATAATTGTGCCAACTTTCGGGCGCGCGGGCGGCGCGCAGTCGAGGGGGCGTGTGGGGGCGGCAGCGAGCGGGCAGCGAGCGAATGTGGCGCGCGCGGGCCGCTGCTTCCCCCGCGCGCACTAGTCTGCGTGGCCCGCCGCCGAAGCCAGTCGCTGGAGTGCGCGCCCCTGTCTCTGGCTGCTGCCAAGTGGCGCAGTGACGAAAGGATTCCGCCACGAAAGGATTCCGCCAGCCCACGACCAATGTCAGCTGGCCGGCCCAGGAGGAAGCTCTCGCTTGAGTGCGGCGGCGGCTGCCAAGCTTGGGCGAGCTTGAGAGGCGGCCAATTTTCACCATATTTATCACATTCTCACCACACTTATCACACAATCACATGCAATTGTCGAGATCAATTCGATTGTGGCCCCGATTATCTGATGGCATCTGAATGAGATCGCACCAGATTGGCGCATCGAGACTGCTCGATTGTGCGATCTCGTTTATTCTCTTCCAGCGGTGCCTGAGCAGAGTTGCCGCTCTCTTGGACAGTCTCTGGCCGGCCTGGCGTGCAAACTAAATCCAAATCCAAATCTGAATCCAAATCTGAATCTCCAGAAGACTGCAGCGAGCCCAAGCCAAAGGGCAAGCGATGAAAGGCTGCCCAAGATCGCCTGTTCTCCGCTCGGCGCCACTCGAGCGGCTTCCCTAAGGGCCAATCCGGTGGCGCCGCTCTGGATGCGCCCGCGCGAAGCTCAACGTGGAGGCGCCGAGCTGCTGGGACCTGCAGTTCCGCCGCGCAACAAGCACAACAAAGCAGAGCAAAGCAGAGTAAAGCACCACAAGCTCAACAAGCACAAAGAGCAGAATTAGCAAATGAGCTTGCCGAGCGGCCAGGATCTAGATCGGTGACAATTGTCAACAGTCAACAGGTTCGAGTGTTCTGTTTTGATGATGACAGTCTGCGGCGTGTGCATAGGTTGCAGTGTTGCGGCTCGGAAGTGGCGAACAAGCAGCCACAGGCGCACACTGTCTCATGCACTAGGAGACAGACAGACAGAAGGACAGACAGACAGAGAGACAGACGCACGAGAGACTAGGAGGAGCTGCAGGGGGAAGAGTAGCTTGGGCGGACGAGCTGGAGCTAGTCTCCCGCTCGGCAAACAAGGAGGAAGCGCCAGAGGCTTGCTGGGGCGCGCCAAATGGGGGCCGGCAGAGTGGAGCTAAGGGCGTTTGTTTGGGCTCGCTTTTCGGGCCTTCTCCTTTGGGGATTTGCGCCTTTCGAAAGGCTTCAATCTGGACAGAGCAGAGTGCGTGTTTCTGGCCGATCTCTGTCTCTGTTTGGCCGCCCAGCTGGTCTGCCTGCGCCCAACTGGAAGGCGCCTCAACACACTGGCCAACGAGTCAGAGCGAAGCGCTCCACTGCACTTGGTCGATGGAGGAAATTGTCGCCAATTTGCTACCACCAAGCTAGCGTCAAGCTCGCTGGTAGCAAACGCTGCTTCTTACTGGCAAACGCTGCTTCTTACTGGCAAATGCTGCTCCTTGCTAGCAAATACAGTAGCAAATGATGCTCCTTAGCCGCACCTTAGCTGCACACAGAAGGGCCAATTGTGGCCCAGACTGTCTGGCCAGAGGCAGTCTGTTGGCCGTGCAGCGAAGGGCGGCCAATTTGCTTGAAGAGCCGGCCAGTTAATCAACTGAAAACTGCTCCACCTCGACCATCGCCTCAGATGATTTTCTCTTTGGCTCTCCGAACGGCGCCAAAGAAGCGCCAAATTAACATTTGCCAAGCTTCAGCCAAGCCTCACCAGCCACTGGAGCACTTCCTCCTCCAGCTGGCGAGGCTCAACTCTTTCCTCCTGCAGCCAGACAGGCAGCCGCCTCCTAGTGCTCGTCTCGCCCAGCTCACTGCCTGCTAAAGCCAACTGCTCGCCCGACTTGCTAAACCTTGGCGGCGGAAGAGGAGCCTCGGCGAGCGCGGGCGAAAAAAAGGTCGAAAAAAAAAGTGGCAAACTTCCGCAACTTCGCGCAGACAGTCAGCGAGACTGAGAGATGTGGGGCCCCTCTGGAGCGTCTGGAGGCGGGACACTGATGAACGCGGTCTCGTTTGGTCCCGCGCTATGCTCACAAGACTAGCCCGGCTTGGGACGCCCCTCGCTGTGTTTCAGACACACAGTCTTAGACACACTCTAAGATTGAGACTGTCTGGCCTCCTTTCGATTGTTTTAATTTTTCTAATCTTTTTCCAAAGCCTCAAATCAGCTGCTTCTCCATCTCTATCTGACTGCATCTAATCCATTTATCTGCCAGATATTCATTCATTAAATCTAAGAAAGATATTTTCCAATATCTTATATCTAACATCTGGAACCTCATCTCGAATATTTGAGCTCGTCCTGCTCGCAGATCTCTCAAAGACCACTCGAGATTAGAGCAACAGGTGACCGCAAATTAGGTGGCTCCAAATTGGGTCTCTCTAAATTAGCTGGCCCCAAGGCAGAGTGGACCTGCCGGGTGGTAAAAATAAACAAAACAGCCCACCTGTGCTGGTGACTGCTGACAATTGTTGGCCAAGCGCCGCTTGATCACGCGGTCGAGCGCTGGCCGACAAGCCGCCGGCAGGAAACGTGCCCCAACCAAGGACATGGAAGCGCAGCACGAGGGCAGCAGACTGGCCCGCTTGTCAATTCAGCTCTCGCTGGCTTGCCAGTTCGTTCGCTAGCTTGCCAATTCGTTCGCTAGCTTGCCAGTTCGTTCGCTGGCTTGCCAATTCGCTGGCTGGCACGTGGCGGTGGAGTGTCGCTGGAGTGACACTGCGTCTGTCGCGGTGCAACTGGGTGGATCTGGCGAATTACATGCTGTAGACGGCGGCAAGCTGAAGTGTTCGCCGAGGGAGACAGCCAATTGAGAGAGTCCCAATTGGCTTGCGGTGGTGAGGTATTTTTAGAGCCCTTTTTGGCCCCCGCCCCAGAGCTTAGCTGCGGCCAGAAAGGTTGGCAACTTTGTTCACGGGCCCCAATTGTGGAGCTACTATTGTGTGGACCAAGGGAGCCACTATCTTGCTTCCCCCAGCGGATGACACGCCGCCGACAGCTGGAACTTGTGTCAGCCCGTCGGTGTTGTCCAGCTGCGGCCGCTTGGCAAACACTCACTCGTCTCCACGAGACACAGACGAACAGACACAAAGCAAAGCAAGAGACACAAGCTCATTGTATTCGCATTGAATGGTAGCTGGAAACAGTTTTTCCCAATCTTCTTCTCAACCTCGAGAAAGCACCAAAAGTCAACACGTGGACCTCCAGGAGAAGTTTGGACTTTTCTTTTCGAAGATCCACTCAAGAGAAGACACTTCGACTGGGCTCAAGTGGACCGAGCTCCTCCGGATTGATTCAACTGAGCTTTCGAAAAGCTTCCAAACAAAAGGTAAGTGTATGATTGAATCCGATTAGGTCAGAGCAGCCAGGCTGCTCTGATCTCTAGATGTCTCTAGATGGCGCTCGAATGGGACACTTCGAAGTGGGCCTCTGGTTGTTGAGTTTGGGTTTGCCTTGAAAGGTTAGCATAATGAGTCTTCGGCTGCGTTTGGAGCTGCCACCAAGAGCTGCCAATGGCAAACAAGAGCCACTGAAGAAGTGGCCAAATTGGAAGGCTACTCTTCTTAAAGGAGGAGAATTAGTGAGATGCATTCCTTCTCCAGCTCGCTCTTCCTACTCAGCCAAGTGAGGGCGCAATTCGGACAACACCAACTGGCCAGTGGCCATTGTTCATGGTGTTGTTGTGGCTTTTCGTGTGCATGGTGCTGTTGGCGCTCCGATGGGAAGCCGCTTGGAGAAGAGTTCACGAGATGATGCGAGCCGATAAGGCAGAGCCGGTTTGTTTGCTGTGCGCCGCTTGTTTGCATTAGGTGCCGGCCTTGTTATTGTGCCGTGCTGTGGTACTGCTGGTGGTGGTGGCCTAGCTCGATTGTCGATTTCGATCAAAAGCGGCAACGCGCAAAAAAGTGTTACCTCATCAGCGGGGCCGCCCAATTGAACTCGACAAAGCACACACAAACACATAAGAGAGTGCCAATAACTGTCACACACACACACTCACTCCCTGCTTGTGTGCTAAGCTGCCATCAAGCTCCAAACATGCCACGAGGGGGGAAGAGAGAGCGAGAAAATCTTCACTCCCCTCTGGAGAATTTTTCCTATTCTCGATTCCTCTTTGTTCCAAAACCTCGCCAAAAGCACAACAACTCCTCTCTCCATTATGACCAACTTCACTTATGAGCCAACTCTCAAAAAAGCTCTCAAAAGTAAAGCTCACTTCAGAGAGCAGTTTTTATTGCCGCCGCCGCCACTCTCTAAGTATACCTTCAGAGGCTATTAATTAGCCAAAAGAGAGGCGCCCATCCATCGCTCCAACAATTCTCGCATCACATCCAATTTCATCAGCATCAACAGCACCTGTTGATGATCAGATGCTGATGCTCATCGATGGGCTATGGCGAAAAAGAACAAGCGCCATACAACCGCAAAAAGCGTCGGGGGTGGACTTGCTAGACGACGGACTGTTGTTCGTAACGAGTGAGGCGAGAACGAGCAGATTGTGGCGAGATTGCGAGTCTGCTGCTTGTGTGTGCGCTATTGTGCGATTTAATTATGATCAAGTAATAGTGGTGATAATAATATTTATGTTCATGATAAGGCGCTGCTGCTGCTTGTTCCGTGGCGACAAATATCAGTGCAGAGCAACCACCATGTGCCGTGTGTGTATGCTTTTGTGCCTAGTTGACATTTTCCCTTGATTGCCTTTCCATCTATCTTCTCGAACTTGTACAATGATAATAATAATAATAGCGATAATAATAATATCTAGGCAGTTTCTTCAAAGAACTAAATTTACTCTCACCGAACCATGTCTCTCTTTCCTTTTTAGCCTCCTGCTGCTTCTATGCTCTCTCATTAGAGTCTCTCTGAGACAGCCAACACGTAATACACTCAGCGAGAGGTGCTTAGACTCGTCCGGCTAGTAAACGTTCTCGCTCTTGTGTGAAACCAAATAAATAACAACAATCTGTTTCTAGCTTGTAAGCATAATCAATAATTTATAACAATAATAATAGCTCAATCACTTTTGGGGCCAACTGTAGAATGTGGCCGTCTGTTTCGTGTTAGTGTGTGTGGGTGCAAGTGGAGAAAGTTCGCTGAGCGAACTAGCGAACATTCGCTACTAGGGCAGGAAAGGGAATTGGCCGTCCTCTATGCTGCCTATGGACTCAGCCCGGGGGCTTCCCAGTCGCATTTCAACCAGTTAGCCAATATGTGACCAGATTGGTCGTTGCAGTTGGTCGCCAAAGAGGAGGGGCGACAAAAGGGGCGAGCCAATGATGGTTGACATACACTTGTCGATGGGTTGGCCCGTTGCGTCTGACATGGCGGCTGCTGCTGCAACCGCGGGAGCTGGGAACTGGAATGCATGGAAAAAGGGGTGATGAGCTGCGGGCGAATTGAGCTCGCGTTCCACTTGCGACTGTTGCTGCTGCGACTGCGACTGCGAC
>Ga0058701_10000228_pt1 | contig 45652 bp, 33 predicted proteins | sample AgamicOrMae_FD_97039 | JGI IMG/M metagenome (GOLD analysis project Ga0058701, IMG submission 97039) | Agave microbial communities from Guanajuato, Mexico - Or.Ma.e | ecosystem: Host-associated > Plants > Phyllosphere > Phylloplane/Leaf | place: Guanajuato, Mexico | collected 2012-06-04
AGGGCAGAAATCACGATGGAGATTCTGGTCCAAGTAGATTGGGTGGTACAATTGATTGAGTCACCAATTTTTACCCCACTTCGATTGCGCTTAATCGAGCGTACCAAGGTTAGCCAATTCCTTATACAAACTCTCTACGGACTATTGATGATTTTGCCCCAATCTGATGCCTACAAGAAGCTGAGCCATCGCCTGGATCAGGTGCAGAAGTACATAAACATTTGCCACCAATGTTGAGCGTGAGACATTATTATCACTATTACATTTTTCGCTATATCATTACCTTGTTATCTCTTATCACAATCGAGCAGAGAGAAAAGAAGTCTATCACTTGGAATTAAAAAGAATCAATATCTTTCCATAACAACTCTTGTCCCGCGAGCCAACTTGTATGCGATTGGTTTAGCGAGCTGCGAATTGATTCAGGTAATAATGATTCAGTGTAAGTTTGAAGAAGCCCAGACTGAGCAAGAGAATTCAAATGAGTTGAAACAAAAGAGACAGAGAGCTCATTTGATTGAATAATCGCTGGTTTAATCAAGCGAAGGTGTGTGATGATTTGCTTCATTCATGGCACTTTTTGTTCCACTCGTCAATGCCGGTGGTGTCTGGTGGTCGCTGTCACAACATCAAAAGATCCAGCCAGGCCGCCACAGACAAGGAGCACACTTAAAATTCCCCCTTGGCCGGCCCGAAGTCGACGTATGTCTTTAACGAGCTGGCGACCATCTGGGCAGACCAGGTGCCATGAAGAGGCAAACAAGTGGCACAGTAGACTGGCAGCAAGATGCTAGCACAGCACACAGACACTTGTTTCTTGGTCGCCGGCGTTAGTTTTGCGGCAAGCATGCCGACTGGTTTGCTTTGCGCAGGCGCCGTATGCACTGACGCAACAGGTGAGCTCGATCATAACACAGACTGTGCTCCGCACAGATGGTCACCTCGTGCCGAGGCATTCGATGGCTGGGCGCCACTCCATTGCATCCAGACGCTGTCTGTTTGGGCCAAGTCTGTGAGGGGGGACTGTGTTACCAAATTGATTGTGCGCAGTCGCACTTATAGGACTCGCGTTTGATTTCTCACCTGACCAATCCTTCTCTCTGGGGACTAGACTGACCAACGACGAGCTGGGAAAATAGCAACTATCCAACGGGAGGGGTACTAGCGAGAGGGGCTATTCAATTCTATCCAATCCCATTCTCTCTATTGTAGCCTATTTAATTTTTGTTGTTTATTTTCATACTCGTACCGGAAAAGAGGAGGAAACTCAACGATTGTCCCAATGAAGCACTAGCCGAAAGGAGGTTTGTTCGTTTGTGTCGTTGCGTGTGTGTCAGTGTGGGTGAGTGTGAGGTATGTGTGCGGGGGCTTGAGAGGGAGAACCAGACCAAATCAATTGGGCCAATGTCAACAATGTCATTCATTGCAATCAAAGCGAGGAAGTACCCCAATCGGCCGTCAAAGACTCCAGTCCAGGAGAGGCCCTTTGGATGTGAGATGGGCGATTGTCAACAGCGTTTCAGTAGGAGCGACGAGCTGCAGCGCCACAGGCGCATTCACACCGGCGAGAAGCCCCACATTTGCGAACAATGTCAGCGGGCCTTCAGCCGTAGTGATCATTTGACAACACACAAGAGGACCCACACAGGCGAGAAGCCGTTCAGTTGTGACACTTGTAGTAGGAAATTTGCCCGAAGTGATGAAAAGAAGCGCCACATGAAGGTGCACCTGAAGCAGAGATTGAAGAAAGAGATGCGAGCCGCGGCCGCTGCAGCAGCGGCCGCCGCAGCCGCCGGGGCCTGTCCACAGGCTGCCAACGAGCCCAGCTCCACCACGGGCCGAAGGTCAGAGGCCGGCTCCAATAGGGGAACCAATAGCCAACAGGGTAGACGAGGCAATAAGACCAAGGGCAGAATTAAGACTGAGCCGCAACAGCAGTCGACAGGCAACAGGGCTTTGAAATCGGATAGTGATCAGCACAGTCACCAGCAGTCGCAACAAGTGGAACAGGCCAACAAACACAACCAGGCACAACAGCAGCAGCACCAGTCGCACCAGCAACAGACAAAAACGCTACAAAGACCAAAGACTCCACACATGATCTCGGAAGCAAATCGACAGGACACCAACAATCTCGTTCTGGGCCCACAGGAGCCCAATCTGAACCACCAACACTCGCACCATCATCTCATAGGAAGCAATCATCTCATTGACCACCAGCAGCACCAGCACCAACATCAGCCTCTATTTGGGGGCTTCGTCTCGGGCCAAGAGGCGGCAAACAATCATACCAGCAGCCTATGCAACCATTCAGACCCGCAACAGCAACAGCAGCAGCAGAGCGACTCACCTCATCGACACGCTGCTCTGATTCAGCAGCACAATCAGCATTCCCAAGTGCAAACAATGCAATATCAGCACCAAACAAGCTTTAGGTCTCAGCAGCCTGTCATCTCGGCGTCGAGTCCAATGCTCAGACAGGCAGGCCTCTTTGGCAGTAGCTCGCCAGCCCCATTTCAGTCAAACTTCCAACAACAGCAGACCTTTGCATCAAGCCCCTCTTATGCAAGTGGTCGTAACTCAACCACGAACTCCACCACCACCACCGGCAATCTAGATGAACAACAGGCGCCACCAGCGGCACCAGTCTATCATAGTCTACAACATCCTCAGCAGCAATACCAAAATGCGTCCTCAACGTTGGACAGAAATCAAGAAGCTTTAGAAGTGCCAAGCTCCACCTCAACAAGTGCAACAAACTTACCGAGCAACGCGGTTCCAGATGGTCAACCAGCAGCTGGAACAGGAGCAGAAGACAATTACCTGCTCGCCTCCCAAACGACACCAATGACACCTCAACATCAGCATCACCAAACAACGGGTCTGGTGGCCCTGGACCAGCTGACTCTTGGTCACCAGCACCAGTTGATGCTGATCACCGTTCCGGCAACGGACCTTACGGTTCACTCTCTTGTGCCCCAATCTCAAGGTCAACCTTCCCAGACACTCCCAACGAACAGCCAACTACGACAAACTGTCTCGCCGCTACAACACAATTCTTTGCAACACCAATCACCGGCCACAAATCATCATAGCTATATCCATATTCACCAGCAACAAGCTTACAATATGCCAATAGATTCACAGCATCTCAATCAAGACCATCAGGCCCACCATCATACCCACAACCAACATCACCACCTGATGCAGGCCAATTACAATGCTCAGACCGGTCAAGCCTTGCAACAACACGTTCACTCCTCCACCTTTATTCATCAACATTTGGACTCAACTCAACATAGACAACTTCACAATCATTCCTATCAAACTCAGCACCACCAGCATCATGCACAAGAGCATCTTAATCAGCATCAACAAAACGACCCAAACCATAGTAGGCCACTGCATCAAGTGCAAAATCCTCACCATTCTCAGGCTATCCACTCGTACCAGCCTCATCACTTGTAGCAATAGAAGTGCAATATACCGATTGACTCAAGATAGAATTAAAATAATTAAATTACTAAATCTCTAGTGTCTATCGATAGCGTTCAATCATTGACTTTCCTGAAGCAAAGAGTTTATCTATCAGCTCATATCGCTGCGATTAGAGGTCTTTCATTCTCACTTTATTGCTTGATTTTCTTTTGTGTTTGCCCTCTCCTTAGATGAGGCCCCTTTGGGCTCGGTCAACGATCAACCTCTCCAAAAACGACGTCTATCGTTCCTATGATAGCAACTATATCTGCCAACATTAGACCTTTGCCCACCTCTTGCAGTGCAGATAAGTGTGCAAAACCTGGCGCCTTTATCTTGCATCTATATGGCTTGCTTGAACCATCTGAGACTAGATAGACACCAAACTCACCCTTCGGTGCCTCGACACACGTGTAAGTGGCACCTGGTGGAACACTATAACCTTCTGTGAATAGCTTAAAATGATGAATTAGGGCCTCCATTGAGCTTTTCATCTCACTTCTCTTCGGTGGCACAATCTTGTGGTCGTCAACCTTAATGGGGCCAGCCGGCATCATGTTCAAGCACTGACTTATTATTTTCAATGATTGACGCATTTCTTCTACACGGATCAGATATCTGTCATAACAGTCACCGTTCTCTCCATAGGGTACATCAAAGTCTAACTTGTCATAGATCTCATATGGTTGGTTCTTACGTAGATCCCATTTTATTCCTGATCCACGCAACATCACTCCTGACATACCCCAGTCCAGTGCATCTTGTGCAGATATTGTGCCTATGTTGATGGTTCTTTCTTTCCAGATTCGGTTGTCCGTGAGGAGATCCTCAATTTCGTCGATCCTTTGAGAGTACTGCTCTGCCCAAGCGTGAATATCGTGCATTAAACCGATCGGCATATCCTGACTGACACCGCCAGGTCTGATATAAGCAGCATGCAGTCGAGCACCACTTACACGTTCATAAAATTCCATCAGCTTCTCTCTCTCCTCGAAAAGCCAGAAGAATGGAGTTAGAGCACCTATGTCAAGTGCATGAGTTCCGATACCCATGATATGATTTAGGATGCGGGTGATTTCTAAGAATAGTACTCTAATATACTTGGCTCTCTCTGGCACTTCTATGTCCAGTAATTTCTCGACCGCCATTGAGAAACAATGTTCGTTCGCCATCATACTGACATAATCCAGTCTATCAAAATATGGTAAGGCTTGTGTGTAGGTCTTATACTCTATCAACTTCTCAGTTCCTCTGTGTAATAATCCGATATGAGGATCAGCTCGAACAACAACCTCACCGTCTAATTCTAGGATTAATCGGAGTACGCCATGGGCAGCTGGGTGTTGAGGGCCAAAATTAAGCACCATGTTACGTACATGTTTCTCTTTGTATATATGCAAATCAAATGGCAAGATACCTCTTTCGTCTAGAGAACGGACTTGGGCCATACCCTCCGAGAGTTCTTTGGGTCCTGGATACCAACGGGCATTTCTCTTTTGTTGATAGTTGTCAAAGGCAGTGGCATGTCTTAGTAGGGTTTTCGGTCTAAGTAGGCCGTATGTAGCCCGTTGCAAGAAGGCCATCTTGATCGCTGTACTTTTCTCAATATTTTAGTGATATTATTATTTCTAGCCCTTGCTGGCTAGTTAGTTTGATGCAAAACTAGGAAGGTAAATATACATAAATGTATGTTTTTGTAACTTTCGATGGTGGACAACCTTGCACTTTGAAGTCCCTCGCTATTTCGGCACACGCGCATGTTGAGAAAGCGGTCGTAAGCCATAGTTCGTGCAAACGTTCATTTCCAAATAACACAAATTTGTATTCCATGTCGCAACGGGTTCGAGCCCATCAGAAAGTCGATTTATTCTGAACGAGCAAGATTGACGAATCATGTTCTTGCTTATTACTCACCGCCATTGTAGTAAGATCTATTGAGACTATTAACAATCTCAATTATGCTATCATTCTAGTGCTGGTCATTGAAGTTGTATTACCTTATCTTCGGATCCAGAGCCTTTAAGCATTAAACTGTGCACACTGTGTTATTTGTCACCATAGTCAACACAAACAATTTTCCAAGAAAGTTTTTGCCATGGACGATAGTTGCCGAGACATTCCAATGAGGCTCGATATAAAGAATCAACCATTGGATTTTGATATATACTTGAGCCAGGTGATAGAAGTGCCTAGAACGCCGACCCTTGAAGTGCCCCCCTATAACTTCAAATTAGAATTGGATGCACTTGAGTTAGTGGATCGCATCATTGCACGTGAACACTTGAATGAACAACGGAAAGAACAAAATGACTCGGTTGCTATATCTAACCAGCATCTACCAATCCAAACATCGGGGGGTTGTAATCCCACCGAGCTCATCGAACAAGTAAACCCGCCATATTACAATGATATCCTCTCGGTGCCAGTAACTGTAGCATCGCCGAGTCCCCTCTCATGCGCAATTAACAGTCAAGCGAGCAGTAAGGCGAAAGTGCAACAAGAATCTTCACAAATAGAACCATCAGCCCACGAACATAGGACAATAGAAGAATTTGTCCCCCTAAAGCCCCTGATACCTCCACCAACCTGCCCAGTTGAGGAATCATTAGCCCCATCGAAATGCTTTACTAATCCCGAACAAGAACCAAGTACTTCAGCTGCTGTTTTGATGAATAACAGTCAAACAACACAGACAGTAAAAAGCGTTGATACTGATCAGCTGGTTATTGGTACAGCTGAGAAGAAACGAAGTCCCATCTCAGAGTTAGACGTGAACACTTTAACCGATTGTGATCAGAATAAGTCATACAAAGACAGTTGTTTTATCGATACAAGTCAACTATCTCAAAATGAGATAAGAAAACCAGATAAAGAGACTGACAAGGATAAAGTTGTGAATAGGATCAATCCAAGGGAATTTGAAGAGTTGCATTACAACCCATTTGACCATTTGGAGTTGCAAACTATAGACGAATTGAGGGAGTTAAACCTAGTCTTTCAGGCCTCTTTTGCCGATCAGGCAAGTAAGCAATAAAAGTTCCCTCTCGTCTAAGATAAATACCAAAACTGAACTGAGGTTTTTCAGGCAGGTTCCTCTCTGTTATTGGGTCCTACTTGAATGTCGTCGTGTTCGCACTACAACCTAGCTAACCCTGATTCCCTCGAACCGTGTAGCTAGGCGACGGCGCTGTATAATATCAAGCAAGTTGAATCCAGTCTGGCCGCATCTAATTTTGCAATATAAAAAAGTGATTGAATCTTATCGCAATGCCTTCTCGTAAGTGGACTCAAACAGGCGCGAACTCTCTCCACCCATATCCTCGATTTTTTAGTTTCCTTTGGTTTCAAGCGACTGGGTTCTCAATGTTTCCGTCGCAGCGATAGTCTTTCCTAACTCATCAGCTATGAATGATTCTACAAGGTATAATTGTTGAGGGATTTGGCGTGAACTTAGGCACGGTAGAGGGAGCGAAGCATGTCCTTGGTTTTGTTCGCGGTCTCATGAGGAAGACTAAGTGCTCGTTGTGCATCGTTGCAAATTACTAACAGGTTACGAGCCAGGTGTTGGTAATCATGAGCCGAACTCATCTGGAAAGGGGCATTTCTTATTCGGTTGACATACAGTTCGTCAAATTACTACGTTCAAACAAAGGTCAACACAGTCGGGCTGGAACGAAGATAAACAAACTTTCTGTGTCACAATGATAGATTTTTAGGCGTCAAGCTTCAAAGGTGTGGGGACACCTAGAGTGAAATCGAATGCTCGGCTTCAAAGCAGGGGAGGGGCAGTGGTTATTTTTAGATGCTTTCATTATAGCAAATTAGTTTGGCTAATTGCATCCGGAGGGAAGACCATACAGGAAGGATAAAAATATCCCCCTTGCAGGCGGGGAAATGTTGCAACACTTGCTCAGTTTGTCCCCGAGCTAGATGTCGCTGAGCTCACTGCTTTTGTCCTCTCTGACCAGTGGAAGAATGACAGCCCTTCCGAGCTCTAAATCAAGCCTACCGGCCAGTACCACTCATTACCGCCTGTTCTCCTATGTTGCTAGCCCACCTGGCCAGCCACTATCTGTAGGAGCCCCAGTGCGCCGCAGGGTCCTGTCCAGCTGGCTGAGTAGAGGAGGTCCGATGCGTAGTAGTGAGAGGGGGGGGGGGGGGGAGGTTGGAGTAAACAACCCAGCCTTAAGCTAGCAATGGCATAGGATGGAAGGTGGAGGGGGCGGAAATAAGCAGGGAAGATAATTGCGAAAATGCGTGTATCTCGACCATCGAGACGCCCCAGAGGTCTTGGCAGCGAAAAGGCTCGGGAGAGGCTCCTCTCTCAAGCGTAACGAATTGCATACCACGCGATAACCATTCCACTAGCTAAACTATCTCACAAAGTGCTAAACTCGGTATCGTGCGGCCACCATCAGGCTTTGTGGGCCAGGCAGTTCCGGTGAAACGAGAGGCCAGGAATGAGAGGGAGGGTGAGAGGGAGAGGCAGGCAAAGCCCATGCGAAAGAATAGGTGGACATTGTCTTGGCTAAGTGGCCATTTGAGCATTGGGTGTTTTTAGTGGAGCACGCGCCAACTGATCACTTCCGCTAAATGAGGCCGCTCGCCAAGGTTCAAATTGTCTCTTTTTTAAGCTCTAAGTTGAGGAGATCCTACCTCGTGTGTGAGTTTTTATGATTGACAACGTGGTCAGAGGCACGTGGACAATTGTTAGCCCACTGGTAAGGCTAGAAGTACCGTAGAATGAGCTAAATTGTTCATCAGAGGACTGGAATAGACCAGAGGGTATTGTCGTAAGGCGAACAGTGGTGCATGTTTAAAGCGGTTTTTCAACATGGGGCCCAATCTGAGGTGGGAGTGACCGCGGAAAAGGGCGGCTTTGTTGCTTTGACCATATTGTCTTTCACGGCTAGGACTGGGTCATTAGGAGGTGGAAGAGAAAGCGACAAAAGCAACAAAGTTACATTCTACATGCCGCGCCAGACGAATGAAACAACCGCCTGGTTGGGTGGGCGGCCGTGATTGATTAACTTTAGGTCAGCTGGCGTGGATAGTTAGCCCCAGAGAGGCGAAATTGGGTCAGATTTTCTTATCTGAAGCTTGATCTAGGCGTACTACCTGCAGCAGAGGCCCAAGGACATGTTGGCAGCTGTTTCTCTACGAGACCTACTGGAACACCGGCAACGAGTTGCGCAAGCGCCGATGACATTTCAATCGTCATGCGCTAGTAACTGTACCAATACTAAAACTATCCACGAGGGTGGTCCATTTTGTCACTCTTTTCCTGCTCGAGCCGGCAAAATATTTTTGTCGGCATAGGGTCAGCGCGCTAAATAGAGGAAGACGAAAAGTAACAAAAGTGAACAAGGTGGCAAGCTTGGTATCGGCTAGTGGAGATTGCGTGCATCTATAATTTTGCGAGCAAGAGTTGCGTGTCATTCGATTGTTGTTTTGCCGAGATTGTCAAATAGTGTGTAGCTCCATGATTTGGAGTAGGGCGGCAACTGAGTGAACTTTCTCTTTGCACCAGAGGGAGAGGCTAGTAGGATAGTTGCGCAGCCAATGTCCGATTGCGCGACATGGGCTGCGTGGCGAGTCGGAGTTGTCGTCGGCGATCCGGGTTTGATTGGTGTCCAACTCGGTCGGACGACGATGATGATGAGGACGATGCCGATGGTAATTCTCTAGAAAACAGCCACAAGCGCGAGTTCTTTTGCGAATCCCCAAAAAAACAGAATAATCTTCATGCGATAGATACCATCATGATGAAACCTAGTCATGATCCAAAAAGTCGCGCCTCGCGAGACCCAAGTGGACACAGGCAGCCAGCTCGTGTTGTTAAAGAGAGAAAAAGTTTTGCATGGAAATTCACCGACTTGCTGGCTCGCCGACGACCTTTATTTAGCAACGGAATAGGAATCGCCGATTGTGATAAGTTGGATACGCTGAGTCTGGATAGAAATAGGCCACAGTTAGAGAGAAAGGATAAGCAAAGTCCAAGTGAGACAGGAGATTGTAATCAGCTAAGGGAGATGGGCAAATTTGATATGGCCAACAAGAAGAGTTGTAGTACCAATAAGCTTCTAGGGGATAACCGACACATAGGAACTGTCGAGAAGCGGCCCAAAGAGCCATCGAGAGGGCCCGAAAAAGAGGTTGGTACGAATCAGCAGAGAGTCGCGCTCGCCAGTGGATTGCAATCGAGTGAAGAGGAACAGTCGAGGAGAAGACAGACTAGGAGTGCCAGTGAGGGCCAGGGGTCCACTGCCTTGAGACAAAGTGATAAAGATGAGGGTTTTAAAGAGGAAAACGAAGTGATCTTGTTCACAAGTGTTGAACAGCTCTGCTTTGATATCCTGAACTGCAAATTACTCCATAGCGAGAATCGAAACCATCAAGAACGAGTCTCAAGAAGGAGGTTGCCAAATTTGTTGTGCCTATTTCTGTTCGGAAGGCCAGGCTCGAATCGTGGCGAGTTAGCCTTCGAACTTGTTGAGCACTCCTCATTGTCGGACTTCCTAATTGCAAGCCGTGAGCCCAAATTGGGTGAACCGGAGAAGCGCCGAACACAATTATTCCAACCGAAACACTGTCCACTTTATCATTACATTGATGTCTCCTCGTTGATAGTTTGTCATCTCGATCAGCGTATCAGAGAATACAACAACCTAGTCACCCGGACACTTCGAATAAGGCGCAAACAGGCCTCAATGAGGACGTCCTTCGGCAGTTGGGATGATTCCCATACCCTCTCACAAAGGCAAGAAGACTCCGAGGAAGAGGGCGAAATTCAAAGGATTAGAAGACAGACTAGTGAGCATGAAGTGGAGGAGAGTAGCAGTAAAATTTCCGTCAGTGAAAATCAATTGGCAAACAAATCCGAAACTTCCAACGACCAGAGGGAACCATCAATAATGTCTGAGATATCGGCAAACTCGACGTGCGACCCAAATCTGTTTGAAAACCTGCTAGCTTTGAGCGTTGACAATGAAGGAAAAAGTATCAATAATTTGAGTGACCAATTTGGCAATCTACTCACTTTGAATGCTAAACAGAGATCCATCCTGCAGATGAGATTGCACAAATATAAGAACTGTATGAGCTCGAGATGGGTTATAAGTTTGATTCAAAACGAAGTAGATAGATTAGAAAAGTTGTTCACCCTCAAACTGAACAGTATCATCAAGAATCCAGAGGAAGCCAACGTTCCCGGTCGCATATATTTGATCAACTTGATCCCAAATCAGTTGAATATTTTTAAATCGTGCCTTTATTTACAACAAAATATAGAATTTAATCAATTGAGGAGACCCTTTTGGGCAGTCAAATTCGAACGAAGATCTAATATCAAAGTGATCCTAAAAGAGAGAGCAGTGAGCGATTCGTCACGATCCTCTTTAACACAATTCAGATTGCCACAAAGTTTCATCAAATTCCCTGCCTTAATCTCTAATTCGAGTGTCAACAGAACACCAAGTAATAGACATCAACCGGAAGGACAAAGTGACGATAAACAACACAAAGCAGAGCATAGCAATCAACAGGAAGACAGTGTTTTTGCTGCCACTGAAGTGCTAACTAACAATTTGGGCGATAAAATGGGGCCCAAGTATCATGAGAATTTCTCGAAGCAATTTGAAACAGTTGGTAAACTAGTGAAGCTCCGCTATAACCCCATGAGAAATGATAACTATGCAAATTATATGGACAACTGCCTTGATGTTGAGGGCAGGCCAAGGACAAGGGGGCTCCCGGGTGTGATGAATGAAGCTTCGAACGAGTATGAGGATGGGCAAGCTCGTGCCAGGAGTCGAAACTGTTCCCATTACATGGAAAGCTCGTCGGATCATCGGCGACAAGTAAGGGACAATAGTCCCTGCTCCATATCGTCGTTATCACAAAACAGCCACTCTATCGACATACTCCTATCTCCAACTCCTGATGATAAAGATTGTTGTTCGGCGCCTACGACCATTCAGAAGAACGTTTCAGAGAGTCGAGTGGGGTTGAAATCGAGAGAAAGTTTCTCAACAGGTGACAGGGAATTCGAAGTTGAAACAGCATTCCGAATGAAAATCAAGTCAGTTCCAAGTGAGCTCGCTACCACAAGAGTGACCCATGATTCCGATGGAAACACGAGAAGAAGTCCAAGTCCCAATATACTTTTGAACAATTCTAGACTATCAAATGATTCAATTCTTAGTAATGGTAATGCGAATCTTTCAGATACGTCGGATGAACATAGGTCCAAGGGAGTTTCACCGAGGAGCAAGTTGCCTAATCAAACCCCGAGGGTTGTAAATGGCTACCTCATTCCAAAGTGGGCTATTGAGTTAGAATTTATCAGAGACAAATCTTCGAAATACGTTCTTCAGCTACCCGATGCAGAGCAGCTCTGCCATCTAGACTCCATATTCAATTCCATCACACCCCAGGGTGAGCACAGTCGCTGGCTCAGAACACCTTCACCAGTGGTTGGCCATCGGAGAGGAGATGCCGGAAGTGACAATCGGAGCTCAACGGTCACAGGACTCACTAAGCGTCACTCGAGTGATTCGGGATTACCAACAAGGATCACCACATCAACAGGTGCTCGAATGCCACCCGATGACATATTGTATCTATTTCACCCTCCCCCACGATCCCCATCACGCTCGCCTCTGATGTTTAATACTGAGCGAGGTAGGCAGTGGAATAACTACTTCGTAGTTCAAACCAAGGTGGCTTATGCAAATGGGAAGAACCAAAACGTTCTGGAAGTGAAAAAGTTCCATCATAGAACATTGAAATACAAATCGCGATCTGATGTGGTAAAATTGATGAAGATCGTCACGAAGGCTCAAATGAATCTTTTGAAAGATCTGAGCACATGGTTATCTTCATCAATTGTCAATTATATGACGAAGATCGAACAAAATCATGCTGAAAAGTCCTCCAAACCACAGACACATACGGCCGACAATCTCGCGATTGGTGCCACTTCGAGTAGGAGATATTCGTCTGTCAGTAATCAGCCTCAACTATCACTCATAACCTATACTATAAGAGTCGATATGTCTCAGTATGTCAAAGAGATGAAAGAATCTAAAGAGCTAGGACTGCGATCAAGTGAGGGATTGAATTTATTTGTAGTTGATGCAGGTTTGAACCATCAATATAGGCAAACAGGCAAGAGCTCCTCGCATGAAAAACGGCCATCATCATGCATAGACTGTCAGGATGAAAAACAATTAGTTCCTCATGATGGTCGAGGTGGTGCTGATCGTCCTTCCAGTTCCATGGCTATGCTCGAAAGTAGTTCAAGGCAGGCAGGTAGAGGGCCAGATCAAACCAAGAAGCATGTTCGCTTTCGTCTTTACCAAGATCCTGGACAAGGTGGGGTCCAATCGCAGCAAAACATAGATCCTCTGCATAGATTACCTCAAACGCGCAGTTGGATCGATGACAGTTTATTCGCGAGTTGCCGGGACCGAAGCGCCTCTCAATGGGTGAATATGATAGTCCAGGAGATTAGATTAGGCTCTGATAGAGAGCGCTAGGATAAATTAGTATTGCACTTCATTCAGAAGGTGAAGAGTCGGATGATCTTGGATCCTCGCATCGTTTAGCGCCTTACACATAATGGAGCTTTAATAGTTGATATCAAACCTTAATCCAGTTGTTTCTGGATAGGAAATTAACGATCTTTTTTCTTACACTTTTATCTATATTACCATCGGCGGCCAACTTCTGGGCTATACTCTTCTTTCTTTTGTGATCTTTGCAATCTTTGAGTATAGCTGTTTTTATGCTAATATATTGTTCGGGTTTAAGGTTTGAAGATCTGCATAATCGCTTCTCACTTTCACTAAGCAACCTCCAAGATCCATCGTTCGTTGATTTACTTGGGGTGGGTGTCATGGCTCCGTTCTTCTTCTTCTCCATCAACTCTTTTATCTTCGCTTTCACCTCTCTTTCTCTGGCTAGGTTCCTAACTAATTTATTATGATCTTCAGCAGAGCCGAACTGACAGAATATTCGCAACTTTTTCTCCAAAGTATTGAATTCTTGCTCTGCCATAGACTTGTTGAGATCACTAAAGTAGGATGATAAAACAGATGTTTCAGTGGAATCTGATGAGGCACGCCTTGCCGGTGGATCCAAGCGGCGAAAGTAATTCAGTATGGTCGTCTGGCCAGGCTTGGTAGGTGATTCAGTATGACGCTTTGATGAATGATTATCGGAAGTTGTATTCACCGAGTCTCCACGATTCCGGTCATTGGTGGAAACTGGTGGATTGGTAGATGCATGGTTAGCGATTAAAGGTGATTCGTTTGTCCTACTACTAGAATGAGTGAAGTTTTGTGAGTGCACGTTTTGTGATACTGCATCCACATTTTCTTCAGGATGCATGTGGAAGAATAATTTGACTAGGTTGTATTCAAGTACGATTCTCTTCCTTCTGAAGCGTTCTCTTAATTTATCTGTGTACATGTTTATATGTGCGATCTTCAGATCTTGGTCTAGTTCTTCTGTATCATCGTTCGCATTAACAGCCAACTTAGAAACCAAAAGTTCGGCATCATTATCATATTCCCGCTCAAAATCGTCTCTTTTGGGCATATAACCAAGCTTGATCTGTTGTTCCCTACTGATATCTACGGTTTTCTCACGTTCAGGCAGTGATAAGCTTGGGGAGAGAGGCTGATCGTGCAAACACGTGTGGTCTTTAACTGTGTAGAGATTCTTATCGATGGCATTCCAGGTGCATCTACCGAAGAAGTTGTCAACGTAGACCTTAAGATAACGTTCACTACATTCTTCGGGGGTTCTAGTGCCTACAGCATTCGCGATATCTGTCCAACTTCCTAGACCATATAATTCGATGGCCTCTAGTAGGGCGAGTTCCTCGTGGGCTTTCCATGTCTCATCTATAATTGGGAACGAGCCACAGTCAACCAACTCATAAGGGTGATCACTTTGATGCTCCGCAATCTCGGCTCCTGCCGAGAAGCATTCTAGGCATAGTTTGATATCCTGGCAGGTCGTACATTTTATATAAATGCCTCTCTTTGAGTTCACCTTTTCTTCACAATAAGTGCACTCAACAGCCATTTATGAAGCTTCAAATGTTACACACAACCTCAATAAGATAAAAGGTAGTTAACGATAAATTGAGTGATCAATATACCCCGTCTTGTTCAGAGGGGCCGAAACCTCAGATTGCTAGTTGAAATAATTTGATCTCATTAAGAAAGATAATTGCAAGGCATTTTCGCATAATATAAAGGATACAGGCGATATCTCAAATCCTCTCTGGATTTGAGAGGAAAATGTTACTGTTTTAGTGATTTTTTCGTCGCGCACACATTGTACGCTGAGGAAAACTAGCGCGAAGCAAACTGAAGCGCGAATTGCACCACAAGCAGGGTAGACATTCGGCTTCCATGCAGGAACCCGCGTTCTCTGCCAATCACCTAAACCAGCGCATCTCCTATGAGTTCCTTACATTATTTCATGTAACAGGTAAGCCTCATTGTCCAGTCGGTCTGAAGATCAGAGAGCTCTCGAACGAGTTACAGAACTTGAACGAAATGTGCAATGATGGAAAGTCTTAGGCTGTATCTTCCCGCTTTATTGATTTGAAAAGGTCCCAAGAATCAATTGGGCTAGTGTTCATGTCTCTATAAATAGGATTAGCGAATCTAACAATAATTCTAATGAGTCTGGTGGATTTCGGTTGAACAAACCAGATGCAATCTAGGCAACCTCATAGAATACCGGGGAGCAACAGATAGGTTTCGTCTTCATGTATATCTGCTTATCAAGGTGCCTACCACTTGTCCTAGACATGTTGTATATTCGCATAAATCGATCTAGGGAGCAGCTGACCACCTTATAGTCTGTCTTGTCATCTTCTGGACCACTCTCAAATATGATCACATCCTTTATAGACGCTCCTCTGGCACCCTTGAAACCCCCCAGCACTTTGTGTGTCCTGGGTTGCAGTTTTTTCTTAGGTATGATCTTTCTATTGAACCTAAGCTCGATCGCAATGAGTTGACCGACGTTGGAGCCCACAACGATTGTTGCGTTATTAGAGTTCGTGTTGGAATCAGCGGATGCTATGCTAAAGAATCGACCCGCTTCGGCATATTCATTGAAAGCGGTATGATCCAAATTCACGGTAATTATTGGCTGAGTCTTCTTAGACTCAATATCATAGACACGAATCACAGAGTCTGACTTTGAACAGGTGGCTATCCTATGAGGGCCGACAAAATCTAATCCTACAACATAACACTCTGGCTGAATTCCTAGCCAGTCTTTCTCTGGCGGATCCGCATCATAGATTTTCTTCTTCGTCTTCACATCGAAAATTTTCAAGGGTATATCCCTGCCGACAATAGCCAATCTACCATCAAGGACCTTCGCACTTGTAATTTGACCTTTCTTCAGTTTGACTTCGACCTCTTTAGTCCTTTTTGCATGATAGAATACTAGTCGCTTCTCATAGACGAGAATAGTGTCTTGGTTGTCTGAAATTAGAGCTTTGATAAGATTCGCATCGCCAGTGTGAACATCACAACGTTGGGTTGTATTCCTCACCGAATCATGTATGAACAGGTCGCCTTCCTTGTAGGCAATCAGGTGCTTTGTTGAAGTCTTGTCTATTGGCCGTATGGATACAACTGGATTGGCGCTGTTTGGTTCGGGAAAATCTGGTAAAATTGATATCTCCCCCGAGGGTAGCAGAACCTTTTTCACCTGGCCAAGGTGATCGCCCACAAGTATTGAGGCCAGCTCACGGCCCATCATGGAAAACTTGGTAGTGGCTAGAGATTGTTGTTCCTCTGTTGCATGCTGCAACAACTGGCGCACTCAAGCTCAACCCGAGCACGTGGCTTAGCTAGACCTGTGGACTCCTAGACAGCTTATTTTCCAAGCGGATAATTGGATTGTATTTCCAGTAAAATGATTAAATTATGAATAAATCATTAGATACATGATCGATAATATGGTATAACATATTTTGGTGTCTCAAAATGGTCAAATTCGATAGATAATTTGTAATTTATATGATGATACAAACTGTTTCGCGCTGGATCAAGCTTGCGATAGTAGGTCAGCGCGATGGCACTTTAACTTTAAGATCATACTTTTAGGGATCATTTCTATAGTTTGATCAGCCTAGTCTGAACCGTAATCAGACTACGGTCCAACCCGCGCTGATGAGGTATGCGGGACCTCCCTGAGCGTGATGCTCGGCCCCTAGTGGCCTAGATGATCGCACCTGCTTCGGTGGGAGGGGAGGTTCCCGGTTCTGAGCGGTTAACTATGAGTGGTCCCTACTATGATCTTCGCTTTCTTTACTTAAAAATCAAAAACATCCCACCTCTGGGGTAGGGAGACCCGGCATCTTGACGGGTACTGGCCTCATGGGTCACCTGCCCTGCTCGGAGCCGTTCCCTCACGTCTCCTTGGCACCAGAGTTCGAGTTTCCGCCGGTACAGTCACATGGTCCGCCATCCGGGCAGGACTGCAACTGATACCCATGATCTCGACATAGCTAAGGCCCCCATGCATGTGATTATGTTGCCAGTCGGCAGATCTTTCCTAGGCCGATTTTGTTCGGCTAACGCAGCCGAGAGTCAGAGTCGCGTGGTTTGCAACTTCTCCATGCGCTCCCATTTGTTTACGCGATACAGTCAATTTTCTGGCATCACGATGTGAATTCCCTTGAACTATCTAAGTCTCCAGTCACCTAATGTCTCATACGGACAGGCTGAAATTTTATCTTAGTATTCCCTTAAAAATCTCACTGGAATACTTATACCAACTTATCACACTACTACGAAGATTTTCTGAATATCTCGGACTCACAAACAAGCGCAATTATGAGGATATCTTCATCCAGCTGTTACATGACAAGAAGTACGATGAGGCTCTCAAATTGGCTAAGCAAGAGAGATATCTGGACATAGACTTGGTTTATAAATGTAAATGGCGCAATAGCGCGGTCACAGTCCAATCTATCAACTCATTGCTGGGTAAGATACAGGATAAGATATGGGTCATAAATCAGTGCCTGCTAACAGTTCCTATGTCTTACGAGGCATGTAGATGCTTGCTCGACCATGGGTTGCAAGAATCTAATCTCAGGTTACTATACGAACTCGGCAACGAATCCCCCAACCGAAATTCTGACCTCAGCGAAAATGAGAAATTGTTCCGGCGGGACATCATCAGAATTAGGAGAGACAAGAAACATCATCTATTAGACGAAGACTTGTCCGATGAAGCGATAAAAGGTTTGATCGACTTCGATAATCTAAATCATCAACAAGCTGAATTGTGTAGATGCCGTCAAAATCTTCTGAGATATGAGCACTCTTTGCTCTGCTACGAGAATATTTTGGGTGACTATAGAGTCATTCAAAAATCTTTTGATCATGTATTCTATGACGAATTTCGTCGGAAGAGTCCTCTCAATAATTGCTTGGGTTTCGCAAATATGGGTGACCCCAGAGCTGTCGAGACTTGTTTATTATTTTTTCCTGACGAACTCAGCAATCACTTATTAGCGATATTATCCAATTTTCCAGAGACATTATCACCCTACCAATATAGAAACCTATTGCCCTGTTTGAGAGGTAACGAGACGGTGTATCAGTGGAAAGGTCCATCATCGTGTGAACAACGATCAACCCGCCTAGATGATTGGAGTCATTGTAGTGCAACGAACGGACTAGACGTCTATCTCAAGGAGAAGTCCGAAGCATTTGAGACTGAGTTCTACGAGGAAAATCAAAATTTGAAGAAATTCAAAGAACCTCTGACTAGTGAGCTATTAACCGAATGGTTCATTTCCAGGGCTCTCGAGATGGAGAGTCGAACTCTGTTACTCTGTAATTCGGTCCAACTATTACATTTAGGCACTGAGCTTAATGTCAAGAATCTCGACAAGGCACACGATGACCTTACTGAGTTTGATAGGATCGTTTACGACTGTTGCACTGAAGACAAGATATATCTGAGCTACAAAGAATTCGTAGATATGTCTGAGCTGGACCGACTAATATTGATGACTGGTGACTCGCAAAAAGTTTGTTTGGATAGATTCCGCTTCTATGTGATACCATATATACAGAGGCGCGAACATTTGGATCAGATGAGTTTGGAGGAGAAGATTGAGCTTTTGAGAAAATATTTCCGACACCTAGCGAACACACGTGAACAAATTTCTAAAATGATCTACAACGATTTACTTGATCGTATTGAATGTGATAAATTTGTAGCCGAATGGACAAAAGATATGGACGACGCGATTGATGAGATAGGGATTGAGATCAAGAAGATAGAACGAGAAAGGCAGGCTAAGGAGATCTCTTCTATTGCAGGTCGAACCTTGGCATTAGATGATTTCGATGCTTGTTACAGTGCCTGTCAGATAATAATGAAGAAGAATTTTCATGAGTGTTGGGCCCTCTGTTGTCAACTTGGCATGCACAAAAAATTCAACAATATTGAGGCGAAATATCGATTGCTTGCGTTTGCTCTAGCGCACTGCAATGACCCGGATGGCAAGATGACTGCCAAGATACTAGATCATGTCATAGATCTCCGAAAACGCGATCAAAAGTTGCAGATGGCATATCTACGCGACAACATGTGACAATCTAGCTTGTGAGGCAAGCAAGAAAATCCGTGTAGTATTTTACATATCAAGAGAAACCGAAGGAAGCCAACAAGTTCAGTCTAACTGAAGGACTCTTAGATCGAGACTACCCTTCGGACCAATCTAAATGCGATGCCTTTTGCAATAAATTGGACCGTGCAATATTGCTGCTCTAAATGCATCAGAAGCATCTGACACATCTGCACGTATGGAAGTGAAATTCTTCTGGTTGCACTTGAATCCATCCGTCCAACCTAACTCCCACTGTCGCCAATAAGATTAGCGTTTTTGATTCCCTCAGAGAGCAGGAATCTGTTGTATCATATGAGGAGGATGAGTAGACTTATCTGGGATTAGCATCTACAAGAAAATAAACACTAATTTGATCCATGGAGCAAGTATTCGAGATGTTGTCTGTCATTGTCTCCTCTCTCCTTGATGACTGTCTTGTGCTACTAGTCGGCGGCGAACAGTGGCGCTCTTTGAATCCACTGAAAGGTTTAATTGTCTTGCAAGCTACTTGTTGCTCAAGACCGAACCAGAGCAGTGGGCGAACAATGGAAATGAATATAAGTCGACTGATTTAGATGACAGTGTATACTGGCTTGACATTGAAATCACGCTCCCGTGAAGAATCGTTTGCATCCTTTCGTTCATACTGCTACCAACAGCAGTCTATCGAGCTTGATGTATTACATTCCGACGAGCTACTCTGCTTGTGGCCTAGTTTGATCAAGCTTTGCCTGGTGCAGATTTGTATCCATCATCGCGAGAGGAGCTGTTCTTTGCGTGTGTATTTTTCTTCGTCATATTCGTAACGGAAGTTTCAACTAACTATATGCCTCCTTTCTGACGAGCTATTATACATCTAGATAGGAATAAACAAATTAGAGAAATTTGTGAGACATTTTTCGGGTGATCTTTCTTGCTTCACGAGTGAGCAAGAGACCGCGCAAGGAGAGGCGCAACTAGTGCTTAATTGATTTAACAGATCAGAAACGGAGAGCAAGGGACAATTTTTCAGTTTTTATCCCACGAGAGACCTGAGGCAAATTCCAACCAGCTAGGCTCTTGCTCGTAGGACTCAATTCTCCTTTGAGCTAAAGATTAGAGATAGATAGATCTTGGAGACACCTTTAAGGGATCAAAATTGGCTCAATCAAAGAGATACGCAGGGGTGTTTAACTTAGTTTTCCTTCAGTGCTGATCACCATCAATGATATTTATGACAAAATTTGTGGCCGCAAACAAGAGATAGAACTCAAGGGCATATTTGTACAGCAGATTTGAATATAAATTATATGGAAAAGGAGGGAATATGTTGAGTCAAGTAACGGAACCCTTTTCGGCCGATCTCTTCTGGGTGCTATGCGTGGCCCTGGGAATAGCATTTCTATTGGCGTTCAGTGTGGGAGCCAACGATGTCTCGAACTCATTTGGCACCTCGGTGGGCTCCAAAGTATTAACCGTGACACAGGCTTGCATTTTGGCCACCATCTTCGAGGTTGCCGGGGCCACACTATTGGGCTACTCAGTTTGCGATACTTTCAGGAAGAAAATGTACGATGTGTCCGCCTACGAGGGGGCCCAATATGAGCTCATGTTGGGCGCCCTCTCGTGTCTCATCGGCTCGGCCACCTGGAACATCATAGCCACAGCATTGAAGATGCCAATTTCCGGCACCCACAGCATCGTTGGTGCAACAATCGGTTTCTCCATGATCCTACGCTGGAACTCAATCAGGTGGGCCGACATGATCCGAATCGTCACCTCATGGTTCGTGTCGCCGCTCCTCTCTGGCCTGATCTCTTCGGTGATCTATTTCACCATCTCGAAGACAATCATCCGCAAAATCGACCCACTCAGACACGGTCTCAAGGCGCTGCCCTTCTTCTACGGAGTCACTGTGTTCATCAATGTTGCCTCCGTGGTGATCGATGGGCCCGAGTTTCTGAGCATCAACGAGTTGCCACTGTACGCCGGCATTGGCATATCGCTCATGTCGGCAGCAGTGGCCATCTTCTTCGTGGCCTCCGTGATGGTGCCCAAGCTGAGGCGCGAAATCATGGACGAGCTGATGTCTCGGGGAGGCGCCCCCAAGCCCATGGGCAGACCCTCAGGGCGGCCCAGCCACACGCCAGCAAGCAGACCACCTGTTCAAGGGCACGACAATCCCAGCTTCAAGAAGGACGAGAAGCTGGATGGGCCAGAAGTTGGCCCTCAGAGACAGACGGAGGGAGACCGGAAGGAGGCAACATTTGCTCCTAGGGACGAGCTCAGTCTCGATCCGAGAAAATTGGCCGGCATGCAAAAAGATGACTCGGCCGGCCCCGAATCGAGGCCAGAGTTGAGACCAACTTCGGGCGGCCCAAGCAAGCGCCGAGGCCCACCAGTTGCCCCAAAACCGGCCCACCTGAGGCGACAGAGAGCGCAGGACGCCTCACTTCAGGGGCCCTCCATTGGCCAGGGGGAGAACTTTGAGGAGATCGATCTGTCGCCCGTGGAGGCAGCACGCAAGGTGCCACAGGTGGACAGGCCCAAGGCGGAGACAGTGATCGAGGTTGATCCCGGCAAGAAGGTAGCCTCTGGGGCGCCACAAGGACCCAGTGGGCCCACCAGCAAGATGGAGGCGCTAGCTTCGTGTGGCGAGCGTTACGAGATTGCCAGACTATTTGCCTCGCTCCAGATCCTGACCGCTTGTTTCGCCTCCTTTGCCCACGGCACCAACGATGTCAGCAATGCAGTGGCGCCTCTCATTCCCATTTGGAACATCTACACAACTGGCGAGGAGAAAACGAGCATTCCCTCGCAAATTTGGATCCTACTCTTTGGCAGTATCGGCATTTGCTGCGGCCTGTGGGCTTGGGGCAGGGCAGTGATGAGCACCATTTCGGGCGGCCTCACCAAGATCACCCCTTCGAAGGGTTTCTCCGTTGAGTTGGGCGCGGCCATAAGTGTCCTGCTGGCCACCAAGTTGGGCCTGCCCATCAGCACCACCCACTGCAAGGTGGGCTCGCTGGTCATTGTTGGCTTTGTGAGCCAGAAGTTCCTCTCCAAAGACAAACTGTTGGACCAGGCGGCCATTGTGGAGCAGCAGTCCAGCGGGACAACTGCGGGTGGACAACGACTGGAGATCATGGATGCCAAATCGGCTGGAGGGGCAGCAGCGGCAACGAAGGGCGAGTCTGAGGAGGGTGTCGATTGGAAGATGTTCGGAAACATTGCAATCACCTGGATCGTGACGGTTCCTCTGGCGGCTGCAGTGTCGGCCTCTGTCATGCTGCTGCTCAAGTGGCTGCTCCTTTAATTCCTACTTCTTTCTCACCACTTTTCACTAGTTCAATCGACGCCTAAGGAGTGGTGCACAATCTGCCACCATTCAGCCTCATACCTCAGTATACACACCACATTAGTTATAGAATATTCAAGGAGGGTATTTTACACTTCAATGAACAGACAAGAGATAGAAAGCCACACCATCAGTGGATCTGCAGGCGACGTCTCGCTATTGCGAGAAAGTGCATAACACACAGTCATGATCCATTTGTTGTGCACAGCTCGAGTCTGAGCTTTTCTCAGATTTGACAGAAGGCCAGCTATTGGGCCACCCATCATCAATCATTGGAGGGATCACTCGTGTGAGGTCGTTGAGTAAATTGTTCAAGGGGGCATTGCATGGAAACAAGGAAATTTTTTTACGGGTGCTCAGGGTGGAACCAAAGAGGATGCAAAAGAGTGAGCTTTAATTCAAGTGTTGGAAAGGTGGTGCTAGCTGCTGTTTGCTGCCGCTAGCAAGAGCTTACTAACTAGCTGTGCCCCCAAAATTGTTAACTTTTACATACAATTTGTTTTAATAGTTTGTATAGAATTTTCACTCTAAACAACTCAACAACTGCCCAATTGTTCGTTTGACAATGGCCTGAAATAGCAACTGAATGCCAGTTGAACAACGAGACCACTACTCATCACAATAACAACCACCGGCGCCATCCGTGTGGGCCCCATCCGAGCGAGCGACAGGGAGACGAAAGATTCGAGGGGAGTTTGTGAAGATTTGCTTCCGTTTTTGTGCAATATATTTGAAAATAATGGGAAAATATTCCTCAACTCTTGCTCGAAAGTTCAAACAGAGACACTCTCTGCCGAGCGGCTATCTCGTCGACCCAGCAAGAGTGGTGCTAATGCAACAACTTGGTGGCCCGCTGGTTGGCGGTGGCAATGCGTGTCTCATTGGAGTTGGCCTTCTGGTTGATCCTATCCAATTGGGAGGTCTGATTTGAGATTTCACTGCCCATGTCGATGGCCATGTTTCTCAGATTGCCAATCATGGTGCTCACCTGGCCCATGTTGTCCTCCATCTCGTCCTCGCGCGCATCCTTAGTTATTTTCGCTATATAGGCGCTCGACATTGCTCCTCCAGCTCCGTTTCGGTCGTCCACCACTCGAGCAGGCTGCCCACTGATCACCTTGCCATCCTCGCTCGACTTCCAGGTGCCCGCGTCCTCCTTGAACTCGCGCGCCTTGCCACAGGGACAAATGCCGCAACAGGCCTCCATGCCGGTGAGATTCTTCTCCGCCTCTCGCATATCCACATTGATCTTGTCCATGTCCTCCTCGATCTTGTCCAACTGTTCGCCCTGCTCATCAAGACCCACCAAAGTTCTGATTCCCGCCTCTTTGGACTCGTCGCACATGGCCAACATGCGCCTGGTGGCCTCCAGACTCTCGTCGGTCACTTGCTCGGCCCGCATGTGCAGCTGCTCCAACTCGGTGGCCGGCTTTGGGGGCGCCGCCGGCACAGCTTCCGCCTCCTTGGCGTCCTTCTGTTTGGCTGGAGCCATCTTGCCTCTGGTTTCCTTGCCACTAGTTAGCTAGAAACTGCCTCTCGGTGCTGGAGATCGTCTCGCTTGCCGCTCGCTCGCTGGCTCAGCGTGCACGCTCACTTGGGGCGACTTGGGCGCCTCTTTGCAGGCATTTTAGCATAGACAGTCAATTGCGGGCCAGCCAACAACTTGCCCAACTGGTCTCCTGGCTTGAACCTTGTCTCAAGTGCAGCAGTTCATCAAGCACAAGCACGCAACAACCACGATCAACAAGCTCACGAGCGCCCAAAAAGTCTTTTCTTCTCTTTTCTCTCCTCCTTTTCTCTATCCTAATCTTGAGGCCCCTTTTGGTGGTTGCTCCTTCTCTTCACTCGCCTTCGATTGTTACACTCTGCTCGCCGCCCACTGTCTTCCTTGCTCCTACAACTTGCCACTTTGGGCCCCCGAAAGGAGGTCAAACGGCGCTGTGGGCCTGTGGCGCTTGGGGCAGATGGCGGAGAGGCGAGAGTGGCCCGCGGTCATTTGCTTCAGTTTGCTGCTTGGAGCTTGGTGCTTGGTGCTTGGAGCTTGGAGCTTGGAGCTTGGAGTTCTCTTGATTCGATTGCGCGCTCCTCTGGCAAAGTCTTTTTGTTTATACGAGCCGCTTGCCACTGGCCGCCGATTGCCAACTGAGAGCGGCGACTCGAGCGCCTCCAGTCACGTCGAGCGAGCGCCGATGCGACGCCAAGCTAGCTAGCCAGCCAGCCAGACAGGCAGACAGACGCGCAGAGGAAGCTGGACGATTTGGTGGCAGCATGAGTGTGTGGAAAGGAGGCGGAACTGTTGTTTTGGCGCCAGAGTTGCGGCTGCGCAAGTGCAAGCCGCTTCGTCGCCGCCTCTTTGGGGCCTGGCCGCTAATTTGGGCCCAGCGAGAGTGTCTGGCTGGCTCTAGCTAGCCAACCGAGCTAGCCGAGTGTGTCTTGGGGCCGCAAAGTGGCCGGCGCCAACAATCCCACTCGAGAGGCTTGGGTGTGGGCGCGGGCGCAATATGCTTGCCTCTGGCTGGGCGGCGGCGCGTGCGAGCTACACGCACTAAGCGACGGGCGTCGCTATGCGGGCGCACTACTTTTCACTTTGTGTGCGCGCGTTCAAATATGATGAAGCACCGTTTTGGTGCCACTGCCGCTGCGAGGCTATGCTTGCGGACGGGCGGCCAGTGCACTCTCTCTTCTCTTCACTTCTCTGTCTCTGCTCGTCTCCAAGCGAGCTTAGCAGCGGGCGCCTCTTTTTCAGCCAGCGCCAGCGAGTGAAAAAGGGGAGCCGTTTTGAATAACAAGTAGCCGCAGAGGAGCCTCCAACAAACGTCGGGCCGAGAGTTGGGCCCTCCACGTGTGGTCCAGCGCGGTCCTTCCGCCGTGGAGAAGGAGGGGCGCCAAAGGATTGGGTTTCCGTGCGACGCTTTGCTCATCAGGCGGCCGTGTCTCCTTGTTTTAGTAATCAGCCACTGCAATGCGGCTTATCGGACCTAAGGGCCGGCCGCAGCTGTGCCGCCGCCGCATCGACGCCGCTCCTAAACTGTGGGAAGGCGGCGAGCGGCGGAAGTGGCGCCAAAGCGGCCAGCATGGATAATTATCGAGCCCGGCCTCTGGCGAGCTCCGTTCGCGTGCTCAGCTGGCGAGAGAGCGCTCCTTGTGAGCACTCTCGTGGCGGAGCATCGATCTTGGCAGAGGGCCCAAAGCTGCGAGTTGATGGGCGCCGAGGAGGCGAACAAAGTGTCCACAGATCAACAATGATGGAAAGCTGGCCGGGGAAAGCAAAAGTGGCCCACAATGGAGATAAAAATAATTATCCACGTTGGCAGTGGTCAGTTGGTTTGCGGGCAGTTTGGCGCCCCTTGGCTGTGGGCCAGCTGCACGAGAAGCGAGCGGCCGGCAGGCAGTGTCAAGTGCGCCGGAGGGTGCCAACTGGGCGCCAGTCGTGCGAGTTGGACGCGGGCCAGCCAAGGCCAACCAGAGCGCACGCTGAGCTGCACCAGCCGAGTGCGTCACGGCCCTGAGCAAGCGGCCGGCTCAGCGGGCGCCCGTCTCCACCCTAGTCTGCGGGGCCGCCGCTCAGCAGACGGCGCTCAGAAGCCGCCGGCCAGTCCCGCTGGGCGCCGATAATGATTCGTCGCGGCGATGATCTTGCCGCCGTTCACAGTGCTCGCTGGCCAGCTCGCTCGCCGGACGGTCAGCCTGGCCGCAGTTTAATTAAGGCGCCTCCATGTGGGCCACTGGCCGAGAGCCAGCGAGACACTCCTCTTGGATATTCCGCCCGCCATGGCCAGTCTGCGGCCGCCGAGCGAGCCCCAAAGTGGCCGCCAAGGGGGCGCAACTGGGCCCTCTAACGAGCAGCCCAGTGGAGCGAGCCGCCCGTACGAGACTGTGTGGCGAGCCCGTTGCAGCCGGCCGCTCTGTCGCCCTCGTCACTCGGCCAGTTTGGGGCGGGGGGGCAGGAAATGGTCTCGGCGAGGGCGCCCAAAGCTGCGCCGTCTTGGCGGCTCTTTGATGATTGCCCTTGTGGCCGAGTTGGCCACTGGAGCCAGACTGGCCGGCTGGCAGATGGAAACGGGGCCACAATCACGAGCGGAAGAGCAAATGCAAGCGCCAAGTGCAAGTGGCAGATCTCCAGCTGCGGCCCGGCCGTGCCTCTTGGGCCGCGCGGGCGAGCCAGCTGGCCATCTGCGAAATCCTCTGGCCTCGTTCCTATTGGATTGGGGCTGGAAAATCTTGCCGCGTCGTTTTTTTCTCCCTCTCTGCTCGCGTGTTTCCCGCAGGCTCAGGAGCGGCCGTCCAAGTGGTGAGTCGAGAAGAAAGTGGTACGAAAGAGGCGCCAGACACGCAAACACAAAGACCAATACAAACACACTCACGGGCACAAATACCAACTCGCCCGACGACAATATGTCATCGCTGGCGGCCTGAGGGGCGCCTCAGGAGCGGACGAGCTTGGCCTGGGCAGCTCGATTTTTCCGCTCGCGAGCTGCTGGCCAGCCAGGGCGGCCAGTCTTTCCAGAGGGCCAAGACGCAGTGAAGAGCCAGAGACTCCCTCTGGAAGGGTGGCCATTTGTTGTCATATTTCTGCCCACTAAGCAGAACAAATGTACCGGCGCCAACGAGCGGCCAGCGCAGAGCAGCCGCACACAACATTGCGCGCCCAATGGCCAAAAGGCGGCCCCACATTGCCAGCGGAAGACTCCAATCGGCTCCAGTCGGCTCGTCTCGCCCGGCGCCACTCCTTCCCTCTCGCAAGTTGCTCTAAGCTTGCGCTGCGCTGCAGACGAACTCCAAGGCCTCGGCCGCACCCTAAGGAGCCCAGTCTGTTGGCGCATAAACGAGAAACACTTTTTAATCCATGAAACTAGCTCGCCAAGTCGGAGCGAGCGCATCGGACTCGCTCCGGCCGAGCCAGCACTCCTTGCTGGCGTCCTTGGACTGCGTTCCCTCAGGAGGCCTGGCACTCGATGTCGCTCGTTAGGCGACTGGCCTTGCTGTCTCCACTGCTGCAGTGTGAGAGCAGAACTGGCGAGCGCGGAAACAGCTCGCCAGTTCGCCGAACAGACAGCGCCAGAGCTTGTCTCTGGCGCTGCTTGTTGTTTTCTGCTCGTTTCTCCTCGTTTCTCCTCACCAACCAAGCAACTTCCTCCAGCTCAACGTCGACCCAACAACGTCGACCCCAAACACTAATGATGCGCCAGCCAGAGAGAGAGAGAGAGCACACTATGTTGCGCCGACCCACTGGCTCGGTTTATGTAAAATGTTTCTCCCCCTCTGCCTCTCGCTTGGCCTCCCTTCTCGCCCCATGTCTCTCGCTTCACTGTCTCGGCCGCTGCTCAGTGTCTCGCCAGCGCTGCCTAGTGAAAGAGTGGCGCCCGTGTTTGTCCGCCGGCTCGCATGGTGGCCTCTGCTGCCGGTTGGCCTCGCCGGCCGCCATTGTTGGCCGCCCGCTCGCTCGCCGCCATTCTCTGCAATCTTTGGCGCCCCCTCAACAAAGAGCCGCGCCGGATGCGCACACAAATCGGCCGGCCCAGTTGGCTGGGGCGTTGATTTATTATTGGCGCCCCCACGCCAACGAGTCTCTGTGGCTGGCGGTGCCTAGAGCACACTGTATAGCGCACTGCTTAGTGCATTGGCTAGCGCACTGCATAGTGCAGAGGATATTGCAGCAGAGTGCAGTGCAGCTTAGGGCGCCCAGTCTCGCTCGCACACACAAAGGAGCCGCTCGCCCATGACCAAGGGCGCCAGTTTGCGGCCCGCGCTTTGTTCTTGGGGACGCAATCCGCTTGAAGCCCACCCAATTTACGTCGGCGCCCCCGGAAGCGCCCGCCCAGGTCTGTATCGAGTGACGTCCCGGAGTGACTGCCGACGGGAGCCCATTTTCCATATTCTCGCCGCCCCTTGACCTTGAGCGTCGGCGGCCCCCGCCGGAGACTGTCTCGCGGCAGTCTGGCCACGAGAGACCCAGTCTTAGTCTCAGTCTGGCTGGCTGCAAGAGGGGCCCAATCGGCGCCGAGGGGAGTCCAAATCAGACTCGCGGCCTTGAAATTGCTCCCGAGGAGACCAGCTTCTCGCAGCAACCAAACTGCGTAGGGGTGTGTGTAGCGTGCCAAGAGGCCTGCGACACTTGGCGTCGGTTGTCTGCGAGACGCGCAGACGCTATGCGAGCTGCCTGCTCTTGGGGCGAGCAAAACATTGAATCAAGTCGCCTGACGTTTGGGGCCGTTTGGCCAAATGGGGGCGCGTGTTGGCCTGCACAAAGGAGCCTGCGAGGAGAGCTGAACTGTCGCCAGCATGCAAAGTTGGCGCCGCTTTGGGCGCGCGGGTCACGTGCGCGCCCGAGCTCGCTGGGAGCCAGTTTGGACAAAATTAGACTGTGATGCAGCCAGTTTGGCTCAGCTGCAGCTGGCCGCCCAAGCTAGTCGTCCGGCTGGCACGCCGGTTCGCCGGAAACGGGGGGGCTTTTGTTGCGAGCGGGTGTTGCAAAATTGATAAGAGCGCTCCCAAAATGGGGCCTCCAATTGGGCCCAATTGGGGGCCGGCAAAGTTCACATGAATTGCGTGACGACTCTGGCTGCTTGGTGGGCGCTAATTTCCACACTCTCGCTGCCACACTATCGCTGCCACACTCTCGCCCAGAGTTGCAGTATTCCAGCGGGCACGGAATACTGGGACCACAGACTAGAGGGCCCAGCGGGCCAATGGGGCCCCAGTGCAGTCCTGCGCCAGCGGGCCGCCCGATGAGTGAGTGCCCCTGGCGGCCGGCCGGACGGGCGGCGTGTCGGTTGTTTGTGGAGACAAATGGAGAAATATCGCGCCCATTATTATCATCGGCGGGCCTTTAGTGGCCCTCGTTGAGCGCGGCCGGCGAGCAGAGAGTGATGGCGGCCGGCCCAATGCATCCCAGCGGACTAGAACTAAGGGCCGGCTGCACATCGGCTGCAAAATGGGCCGCACACAGCACATTGGGCAGCACACAGCACACAGTGCACAGTGCAGACTGTATGCGGAGTGCGTACAGTCTGCAGTGCGAGACGCAAGTGGCCCCAGTCTGCGAGAGGCTCCAGTTATGCTTTCCGATGGGGCGCCCCAAAGGCGACACTTCTGGCTCGCTGGGGCACGTTTCAGTGGAAATAATGTTGGCCGCTTGTCGCTGTTGTTGTTTGGTGTAAATTTGGCCCGGATGAAAAATGGCTCGCACATCGAGCGGCCAGTCCCAGTCGTTCGGGTGCGAGAAATGGACCAGGCCACTGGAGGGCCAGTTCCAACTGCGAGAGGCTCTCTAGCCGCCAGAAACAAGCTCCACTGGCGCCACTCGAGAGGCCGAAGAAAGATGAGCAGTTAGTGGCCGGCCATACATTAAGCAGCGGCAGTCCCGTCGCAGTGGCGCTGCTTAGCTCGCTCGAAGGCGACCAGAAGCGCCGCCGGAAGGGCGCCCCGCGCAGCGAGAGTCTTGGGCGACGAGAATCGTGATCTCGCTAACGAGTGGCGCCCACTCAGCACGAGCCGTCCAGAACAAGTGTCGAGCCTCGCGGCCAGAGCAAAGTAGAGCAAAAGCTCAACGGGCGTGCCAATGACAGTGATCAATTGAGAGTGGCCAACTCTCGGCGCGCGTCAGGTGGACAAGCTCGAGTACGCTCGCTAAGCTGCCGGAGGCGCCTCGTGTATCACGCCGCCGCTCGTTCGTAAGCCGCAAGCTCAGCTCCCCAGCCCATCAAAGACGAGCAGCGGGCGGCCAGTGGCCAGTGGCGACTGCTGGACACTCGTGAGTGGCGACAAGCCGCACTCGCCAAACGTCCACTAGCCAAGCGAGCTCCACTCGCGAGCTCCAATTGCAGCCCACCTGCGCCGGCGAGCGACCAAAGGCGGCCCCACTCAGCCCAAGTGCAGGCCCGTGATTGCAGCCCCCAAGCGCGCCGGCGGGCCAGCTCCCGGCCGGAAGCGGAAGGCGCCCCATTTTGAGATTGTTGCCGGCCAGCGGGCGAGGTGTGCGTCCTTGGGACTGGGTCTCGGTGGGGCGCCAGTGCACCGGTTTGGCATGGGAAGGCGGGCAGGAAGTTGGTACCAAAGTGGTGCAAGGCGGCGCGCACGCAAAGGGTTGCCGATCAATCAAAGTTTCCAAATGGGACGCTCTCGCTTGTCGCTTGGCCCATGTTTCGGGCTTGTTCCAGCCGAGCTCAAAACAGCAAAGCAAATGGGGCGACCCAAATTCATCGCAGAACAGAGTATAAGAAGGAGGAGGAGGAGGAAAAAACCATAAAACTCGGCCCACAAACAGGCGGCGAACAAGAAACTCCACCAGATACATGCAACCAGAGGACAGGTGCCCCAGTGGGTGGGACCACACTGTACTGTAGGCGCGCTTGCCTTGTGTGGGCTAGCTCACACAAGCCAGCTCAGTGCACTCTCAACTGGCGGCGGGAGAAACAAATGGCTGGCCCGCTATTTGTCTGGCCAGTTTGCCGCCTCCGCAAGCGAAGTGGGCCCAAGCCTCGAAGCTGAGCCGAGTTGATGCATTCAGCTGGTGGAATTGGTGAATTGCAGCAGAGGTCTAGGCTCGTCCGACGCTTAGCTCTGGAGGAGAAGGACCGCCCGCACACAGACACTCAAATGCAGCCGCTTAATCGGAATTTCACCCATTCATTAGCCTGCAGCTTGGCCTGGAGGGAGAGTTTATAAGTTTTAGGGCTAGTATGTGCATTCCACCATCGAGCCGAGCGGCTTGGTTGCCAGTCGGAATGGGCTGACGAGCGGAATTGGCTCGCCCGCCAGCCAGAGACCAGGCGCGGTGGGGCCAAGCTCCGTTTCAGCCCCAAAGCCGCGCCACATGCTCACTTGTTAGGTCGGCTCGATAGCACACAATGGGCCTCTGCACAACAAGCGCCGCCTCCATCGGCTAAATTCATTATGATAATCGTCATTCAAACGGCGCGCCGGCCGCCAAAGAGCCAATAAAGGCAGCCTTCTGGCGGGCTCGCTCTGGCCTGGCAACGCACGTGCCCCATTTGTTGGCAGGCCAATCGGCTGGCCGGCCGACCGCACGCTTGAGCTGGCGCATTTTTCTCCAGGTGGCTGACCAGAGTGGCCAGACTGAGCCGGGCGGAAAAGCTAAGCTTTGGTCTGGCCATGAGAGAACGTTTGAGCAGACGTTTGCTCTTGGGCCAAGTCTCGGCCGGCCGCAAGGCCAGAGGGCAGCCTGGGGCCAGCAGCTCGCAGTTGGGCCGCGAGTGGAATCTTTGCTGCTGCCTTGCTCGAAGCTCGGCCGGAAACCCGAGAGATCTCGTCCCCTCGGAGCCAAATTGCACATCGTCCAGTGGGCGCAAAGTGGCCGCCAAGGCAGCCCCACTTCTGCCGAGATGCGCCCCCGCACTCGCACACAGACCTGAGCAAAGATACGACGGCCACTTACACTGATCACTCGGCCACTCGCCGACGCAGCAGCTGACCCAAGCTTGCATCTTTGGCCCCACTCGGCCAGGTGGTCAGGCTGCCTGTTTCAAGATTAGTCCAGGCCGGCCGTGAAAGGCCAGCCGAGCGGCGCCACGTATCTGCTTCCAAGCTGGGTGGGCGCTCGCCGCTGCAACTCCTCCAAAGCGGCAAGTCGCGGCGGACGTGCCACGCAATCGTTGGCTCGTTTCCGGCGGCGCTCATTGCTGCCCGCCGGTGGCTGCTCGTCGGCCCCAAGTGTGTGCCCTTTATTCCCGCCCTAAGCTCGTCTTTCAGTCGCCACTCGCTCGGCCTCCAAATTGCCGCCGAGCTCGAATCTGGCTCATCAAATCATACATCAGCCGGCCTGCGGGCGTCTCTATGTAGTCGCCTCTATGCAGCCGGCTGGGCGCCCTTGGGCGCTGCTAAGCTGCAGGCGCGCGCTGGAGTCTCGTAGTGCAGAGCGGGCGGCCCGCACCGCAGACTGTGGCAGGAGACTGCAGGTTGAGGTGGCGCAGGCCGCAGAGATGATGCGCGCTCGCCCATCGATCGTCCAGGCGAGTCGGTTGTTTTTGTTGGCGCCTCCTTGCAGCCCGGCCGGCACCTTGTCTCCGACACTGAATGCCCCTGAGCTCGCCTGTCGCCAGAGTCCCGTGAGATTCTTTCAAGGGGCCGCCCAGTGGGCACCAGGCAGACGCCCGGGGCACTGTCAGGCCAGCGAGGGGCCGGCGCGGCGCCCCAACATCGGTCGGGGCGCAAATTAATCGAATTGAATTGGCCAACCTCGCCAGAGGGCCCCCAGAACCTGTGCCCCGCGAGAGTCTCTTCGCGTCAGAGTCCATCTTGGGCGCTGTGGCCTCGCGGCACAATGGCGGCCCGTCTAAGTGCCACTGTCTCGCCATTGTCCCCAGAGCGGACTCAGCGCGAGAGGCACTCAGTGGCGCCTTGCCAGACTGGTGCCATCTCTGCACTCTTCCTTGGCAGCCGCACACTTGCCCACTTTGGCGCCCGGCACGTCTGTCTGGCAGCCCGAGACGAGCAGGACGAGGAGGAGGAGGAGGCTAAGCGTGAGGCCACTGACAAAGAGAAGGGGGCGCGACTGGGAGACAGCAGTCTCTTGGGCGGCTTTTGTGAAAAGTGGGCAATGGAAGGGGAAAGGGTTGGGCCAAAAAAGGGGCCCATTTCCTGTTCCTGTTCCGCACAGCCGCTCGCCGAGAACAGTCTCTCGGGTTGTTTGGTTGCTGCAGTGCTCCAGTGGGCATTAACATTGTTGAATAGGAGGAACTCTCTTTGGGGCCAAAGAGACTTTACCAAAGAGACTTGGCCAAACTCTTTGGCCAAGTCGCCTTGTGTTATGATAAAACTCTGCCACGACAAATGAACACACACGCAGAGAGAGAGCTTGTGTCTCTACACAATCTTGCTGAGGGCCCGCCCAGCTGAGTGGCGTTGCAATTTGGCCCATGGACAAGGGCCAGAAATGACTACTCCCAAAACTCAATGATCTCTGTCTGTTTGCGGCACACCAACCGAGCAGCGAGAGGCGCCCAAACAGGCAAACTGGAGCCCACGTAGATTGGCGAAAAGATTTGGACGCGAGAGAAAAAAGCGACCGAGATTAAAATCAGGATCACGGCCCAAGCTTCTCTTGGGCGCTTCTCTGAGCCCAACAGAAACGGGACCAAACACAGTCCACTCCAAGCTCGCTTTTTTGCCTTTTTCTCGCCCCCGGCACGCCCCCTTCGCTGACAACAACAACTAGAGCTGCCAAACTCAGTGGGCCTCTTTGTTGTGGCCGTTTGGGTTCCCCTTTGGGCTCTTTGTGCCACTTGCTCTCTCTGCATGTCCCAGAAGGGCCGATGCGTGGCCAAGAATGGAGAAGAAAGAGGGGCACCAGTGGGCGCGTCTACATCCGTCTGGTTGGGCGGCCACTTCTTGGGGGGAGGTTTAGGCGGCTGAAAAGCGGCCAACCAAATTGTATTTGCAAAATTGGTGGCTCTTGAGGCGAAAATCCACGCCCCACGTCCAAACCGATCGAATTGTGTCCCTCCAAGCTGAGCTGAGCTGAGCTCCCAAAGCTGCCACTGTGCCCCTCCAATGGCCATTCATTCACTCGTTTCACTCCAGTCAGACACACACGGCCAACAACACAACTCCATGTGACACTATCAGCCCGTCTCGGAGTCCGCAAAGTGGCGCCACTCGAGGCCCGATTATCTGGCCAAATCTCCCAAGACACTCTAAGGTCCTAGAAGAAGCAGCCTCCGCCACCGTCGCCACTCGTCGAAGCGGAACCGAAAGAGAGGCAGGAAATGGAACAAACAGAAAGAATACAATTCACTTGCGAGCCCATTCTGTCTGGCAACCCTTTTTCCTTCTTCCCCGCCCATTTTTCCTTCCCCACCACTAAGGGCCTCTCGAGCTCTTGGTGCACCGCTGCGACTTCTCCAGCTCCTCCACAGCTGCCGCATCCTTAGGTCTCGCCAGCAAGTCGCCTCCTCCAAGCGCCGCCTCCTTCCAGCGCCTGCTCACTGGCGCGCCAACAAGCGGCCGGCCACACTCAAACAAGAGGTCAAGGGCTGGCCGCTTGTGCGGCAAAGCGTCGAGTGGGTGTTCAGCTCACCTGTTTGGGTCCATGTTAAATGTGGCGCAAATTTCCAGCCCAAACTCGGCTGCACGGCGCCCACTCCGTCGAGCTTGCCGACGATCCATTGTTGTGAGTGTCTCCACGAGGACACAAAAGCAAGTTCGATCGGCTGGCTCTTATCCCCGCCGGAAGCGGGCCAGCACAAGCCAAGGTCACGGGCTGAGCGGCGACCTGGGCGGCTAATGACATTCAGGCTAAGGTGCGGCCAGAGCTAGACACTCAGAGACGGCCAGCACGTGACTCAGAGATAATGCCATCTGCTGCCGGCCGCCAGCAGCACATGGCAACTTTACGACGATCGTCATCGGCCCTCAGGCTTCCCGTGCACTGTGGACTGTGGATTGTGGCAAGTGCACCTTTTTGAGACCTCCCTTTCCTGCCCTTTCCTCCCCCAGACCACTGGCAAGAGTACTCTCCTGGGCTCAACAATGGGACAAGGAATTATTGCTATTATTATTTCAACTTTTATTACTTCCAATATCGCCCGATACCGATTCTAAAAAAGTCCGCTCCAACCTTGAGGGAGGCTCTTCTGCCCGTTGGATCCAGTTGCGCGCCAGTGTGGCTCTGAGATCGTTAGTGCGATTTGGAATCCGGAATGATTGCCCCACTGGTTGGCATCATCAGCTGGCAGACAATGGTGGGAGCGAAATAGGCCTCCACTTACGCGCCACTTTCCGCCCCAATTGGGACCCTTCTCGACCGTCTTGGAGGGCCCCTCTTCCAGGGAGGAGAAGACTGGCTCACTGGCGCGCAAGCCCATTGTTTCCTTTAAAGTGGCGAAATAGCTTTCGCCTTTGGAGGAGGAGGAGACGCCGGAAATGGAGAGCACTTGGGAGAGAAGATTAGCTGGCGGAACAACTGGCTAAACTGGGGCCCGCCAGTAATAAGGGCCGCCCGTCTCCCAACCATCGAGTCTGCTCTTCATCTTCATGCCGCAACGATAACCGATTGCGTGAGCTGTCATTGTTATATTCCAGACTAGTGCCACTGGAGGCTCTTCCGGCCGCAAAGTGGAGTGGCCCAAAGACGCGTTAGACGCTCCATTAGGAGTGTGTTTTGTTGCGCCAATCGAGCAGATCCCAGCACTTGCGCCAACTGTCGAAGTGTCATGCTGGGCCCAGTGGCTAGCAGACGCCTTATGCTCGACCACTCTCCATTGTTTGGCCCCCAAAACTGCCTTCATTTTCAATAACTCGCTCGGCCAGACGCACACAAATTGCCCACTCACTCCCACTATTTGACTAGGCCGATAATCTGCCAGGTGTTCCAGGTGACCTTCGTTATCTCGCCTTACTCGAGCCAACTTGACTCCTCATTCGAACTCAGGTCAGACCCTCGTGGAGCTTCCAGTAATTTCCATTCAAGGCCAACTCTGGTGAGGCTCCACTTCTTCCCGCCAACTGTCTTCCTTACCAAGTCCAATCCCCCCAAGTCCAATTCATTTCTAGGTGCTCCACACGCCAATCAGGTGTCCTGGCAAAGCTCTCTGAGGGCTAAACAGTGGGACCAGAAGACGGTAAAGTTGCGTCAGAGGCTCACCAGCTTGCAAGGCCCTCTCTATTCTTGAGCTCATTTCCGTCTCCAGCTGAACGACCAAACACTCAAGACAAATACCACCATCATTGGGGGACTAAATGGTTGGCAAAATAACAATCTAGCTGCATACCATTAGGATCTCGCATCCTGTTTGACTCCTTCGTTCAATCTTTAATTTACCGCTCTCGCTCACTACCTCAGAACAATCCAACATCTCGAACATTGTCCATCCTGGTCTCTGGATGCCGATGCACGCAACTCAACACGGACAAAGTACCGCCGCTCCTAGGCTGAAAGCCGCAACCACAACAGCTCTGGGGTGCCGAGTAAATATTTGAAATGAGCCCAAGAGATTCCCGGCAAACATTCCGCATGCAATGTGCGTCTGTCTGTCTATCTGTCTCTACCACTATCTCTACAAACGCAAATGAATGGACTGCATCCTCTTATGGTTCCATGTGCCCGTAGGGACAGATTAAGACCCTTTACGCCCAGTTCGGCTCTATCCTTTCCTCTCGGCACACTGATATTCGAGACTGAACTCCATCAATTTTATATCGAGTTACGCTAACTCGATGGACTCACCAAACCAGCCCTGATACAGTCCCTCACTGCACAAGTAACCATCAAAGACAACCCGAAAGAGAGCTGATTTCGACGCAGATTTTAAGTGGCCTCCTATAGATGGTTACAATTCCAGAATCCACATAATTGGGGCCGAATAGACTAGGGCGAGAAAGCGAGCTCGTTGAATATCCAGATCGACAGTGGGCAGTTGCCGGGCCTGTAAGAGTCTTAATTGTTGCGAAATTTTTGCACCGAAGTGCACTGAAGAATGACAGATTGAGAATGGTTTATTGCTTATGATGTCATAGTATTCTTCATATGTCTAGAGAGTTCCAGTTTTGATTGCTCCTGCGAATTTCACCGAAAATTTACAAATTACAAATTGCTTAAATTGCTTCGTGATCTTGATTTGGTCAAAGTTTTGGTGAGCCTCATACGCTCTAATGCTTCATTTTTGACATCATTATGGCGCTATGTTTTGTGTGTTACAGAAAAAATATATCATAATTAGGGATATTTAGGCCTCTTGAACGACTAGTTATTTGATACTAAACTCTTTGAGCGTGGAATCTAGAGCAGCAGTGTTTCCGGATGTGTAGGAGGCAAAAGCACTATTGAATAGTAACAGTTGCTTGTGAACAACTTGTACTGTATTCTCTTCAAGCAACCGCATTTTGATTTTCACATCCTCCTTCAACTGTTCGTATCGCATCCTGGCTAACTCTAATCTATCACTTGAGTAATTGATTGATGATTGGGCCGATATATAATTTACCGAGTTTCTCTCAGCATCGTATTCCAATCTGGCAGCCTCGTATTGCGATATGGTCGTTAAGGTATCTTCTATCGTCTTGTTGATTAGTGTAGACAGGTTGGAGCAATAGAAATTCAGCGCAGCCAATAATTTCTCACCATTCTTGATTGCAACATTCAATGTAAATGCATTTTTTTTAAAGTCCTCATTTAAACCAAGATTCGAGACTCTTAGATGATTGAACACGGGCAAGAAATCCTCATAGTGATCGCATGTTGAATTTGCTGAATTTTTTGAACCAGACTGTGCTTGATTACGAGTGGGACTGGTGGCTGTAGTTGTAGATAATGATAAATTGTTGCCTAAGCTTGAAAAGTTTGCAACCACTTGCTTGCTGGATTTGTTCTTGTAATGATTTAGATGGTGGCTATTGGCGGAGTTGGAATTGTTCGTGGGATTACTGTTGTTTGAACCATGATTAGTTGACGCAAAACCCTTTATTGACATCTCATTCATTAGACTGTGCAACTGCTTTTGAGTCTTAACCAATTGTGTATAATGACTAGTCATCTGTTGGCCGGTGCGAAGCATTTGAACCAATCTGGTTCTATTGATTCGCAATTGTTCGAAGTCAGCTTGTAATAGATTGTCATTAGTTATAGAGCCGATGCCTCTCTTTTCGTTGAGCAATTGTTTCGTGCATTTGAATGTAGTAACTGACCATTCTTTGATGGAATCCATTGGAGATTGACCAGGCGGTAGAGTTATCAATTTGGTAACTAGATTCTGGCTCGAGATGATGGCACGTGATGGTGGGGTCAGCATACGTGTTGTTCCACTAGAATCAGTGGCAGAGAATATCCTAGTCTCCGACGATGCAGGGGCAGCTGTTGATGGGGGGTTATTTGTTGCTGGATTTGCTATGGCTTCCTTGGTTGGAGATGATTCTAATGGAAGGTGATGAAAATCAATCGGTTGAGAAAATTTTTGTTGTAACGATTGTTTGGGTGAAAAGAACAATGTTAATGGTTCGTTCGACACGTGCACACGCTTGTTTATCACTTGAGCCAATTCTTAATCTCACTTTATTTTTTATCTCAGATAATCATGGGGCAGCAAGCGTAATCTGAGCTGAAAAGGCGCTTGTCCAACAGCTTTACACGCTATTCTTCTGCAGTCGACTTACCATTTATGATTGGCGTCTGAAAAGGGGATTCTATGGCCGTTTTGTTGACTGATAACCCTGTACTTCCATTCACAATGGACGTCAACATAAGGGATCCACCGTTACTGCTACTGTTGGTCACAGGAGTCCTAGTTGCATTAATGTTGTTTTGTTGTTGTGTCGAACTAGTACAGCTATTGGTGACGATCGGAGTTTGATCATCGAACCCAACGTTTGTATAGCTATGGAATTTGTTTGTTGTTGAGGTCATTTTGACTGGCCTAAACTCACATCGTTAGTTATACCAATTTTCATACCATAAAATGACTTCTCACATTAGCCATATCTTCGATTGATGTAAATATCCAGTTTTCTATATCATTCAGTACACTATCGTTCAGTATACTCTAGACTGGTTAGAATTGGATCATCGTATACTTGGACTGGAGTATCCATTTTCCGGATGATTATTGGATGAGAGGAGAAGAAATAGAAAGAGAGGGAGACAAAATAGTTCGCCTCTATGCATCATGCTTCCTAGAGAGGAACTTGTTTCCTTCGTTCACTCGGGCTCAAGAGGGGACCGTAATCATAACATTAGTATTACTACGCACAATCTATGCTGCAAGCTGACGCTGGGAGTTATCTATCCGATGTTGACCAATGGTGCAAGATGGGCGAAGAGGCCAGCGTATACGGTAGTCAGGGACCCGACAGGTTCTCCTCCCCTAGGTCCTGCATCCAGTGTGCTTCCGATAGTGCACAAGAGTGTTTGCCCGGAAAGCTCGCCAGGAGTGAAGGAGGTGGAGCATGCACAGCAAGTTAGGCCGACGTGAAACTGGGCCTTGATCATAACGGCTCGCTGAGCCCGTCCCAGCTTGGCTGAAGATTTGCCATCGAAAAGTATCCGTTAGGTGGTTAGCTGAGAAAGGATTACGGCGTTTCGTAAATCTCGCCATAGTAAGTCCGCCCTCGGATCGAAGAAATTTCAACCCTCGTTGGCTCCTTTGTTACATAACCAGTCCAAGTAGATCCCATAGAGTTTCAGTCTGATGGGAATGTGCCGTGATTGAATGAATTTATTCATTGACTGATCATGGGAACCAAAATCAAAAGATCTCATTCCAAACCCGGGCCTCAGTATTATCCCCCTACTCTTCTCTCCTCCCAACTGATGACTGATTTTTGGCCGGCACTGCTAGAGCTGTGGGCGCTCAAATTAGACGCAACAAACTTCAGCTCTGAAACGTGCTCGCTGGCACGCTCATACAATCCGATCATGTGTCATGCTCTCGCCTCAAATCTGCTATACTCCACCTGTAATTACTCATAGTTAACACATCTTGGCTTCAATTGTCCCCTAATAAGCGATTTCACTCAGCTTCCATTGATTGGATACACTCTGTATACCGAATCCCATCAGGATGAACTATTCGCCGACTACTAGAGTTTAGGACACATTTCAACTTCACTATAAGCACTACTATCTGTGAGCTTATGTGCTTGTGATGCTAGTCCTGGGTTACATTAGAGCTCATATGTAACTTATTATTACCCCTACTGGTTGTTATAATAGATGAACATTCTAGGGCATTCTCTTCAGCATATCATTGGCATCATCCGTACCTCTCCCGCCGGCAATCGGTGCTGCGTACAAACTAAACTTGGGCCAAGATAATCATCACTCATTAATGCCGTTCACATTTTACCTCTCTATATCAGAGTCCGTCAATATCTGTACAACAATCATATAAGAAATTGCCGCAAGTAAACCAGCATGAATAGTGCGCCGGTGCCGAGAGGATTAGTCAACCTAGGCAATACATGTTATTTCAATTCCGTTATCCAAGTTCTCCTCAACGCACCATTATTCGGTGCCTTGATGGAAGAACGGACCTCTACAACGGACAACAAATATACCCTCAGTGATCCTGATAGTGAAGAGTCAATTGAAGTTGAGCTACCCGAATGTGATCAAGCCGTCAGGTCATTGGTTGATTTATATAAACAATACATGAATCAGCCACAAAGACCGAAACCTAGTAATAATACGAGCAATCTCCAGCCAATATCGCCCAACAAGCTCATGAATAGTATCAGGCAAAAAACTGGACGATTCCAGCGCCAATTGCAAGAAGATAGTCATGAACTACTGAGATCTCTAATAGATATCATAAGATCTGATGAAGTGCGACGCCAGAAGGCAGCGATCTCGTCGTATCACGGTGAGAAAAAATCTAATATCAAAGCAGATGTATTTACAATAGTTGATATGATATTCGGTGGTCACTTTTTGTCCAGCGTCAAGTGCCAAAAATGCCGCTACAAATCTCAACATTTGGAGCCCTTCTATGACTTATCATTGGCTATCACAGATCCTATAAATGATATACGCGCTGCGATTGCAAACTTTACCTCAAATGCAGTCCTGGATGGAGATAATAAGTTCATCTGTGAGAGATGCTCCAAGATCAATGGGAAGAAAACCTACGAAGCTGGTGTGAAGTCCACTAATATAGCCGTTCCACCGAATGTGCTGACATTACATCTGAAGCGTTTTGAAGCGGACGGCGGAATGAGGGGTGGACTAGGTGGAGGAAGAAAGACTAAAGGTAAGAATACTAGCGGCCGACGAGCAAGAAAGAGTGGTAACAAGAAGGATGATGACGACAACGAAGACGACGATTCATCCAGTCAGATTGGCGGTTGTATCAACTTCAGAAAGATCAACAAGCACATAGAGTTCTCTGAGCTCCTTGATCTGTCTGATTTCACCAGCGATCTTTGTTATGATCTTACGAAAATCAACAAATGGCCTCGGATACATCATGGTGATCCAATTTGGTACTCTCTATTCGGAGTTATCTGTCACTCAGGAAACTTGCGTGGGGGACACTATACAGCTTATGTAAAAAGTGAGGAGTTTACTGAACGTATGGAAGCTTTCGCTGAATTTATCCAAACGACGCCTTATCTGCCAGACATGGCCGATATCGACAAGATTCGCGAGTTGATAAAACAACACGACTTGAGTCATTGTGAAACCACTGATAAGTATCGTGACAATGATTCTGATTTTCAGAACGGAGATTCGGCCTCTGAATGCAACGAGAAACCTAAATCCATTGGGGGGAACTGGTACCACATAAGTGATTCACAAGTTCGGAAGTCCAATCTGACCAATGTGTTAAGCTCACAAGCTTACATACTTTTCTACAGGCGAGTGATATAGTAGTAAATATATACAAAGAATAACACTGAGGCGGGTGAGATTTTTTTACTTCCCGAGTTGCACTTTCGTGCAGTCTTTCGTCTTGTCTTTATGTACCTTCAGGTTGCCCAAAATTTCATCCGTTAGTCGTTGAAACCTGTTTAGACTGTGGTGGACTCGTTGCAGCAGCGCATGAAGCTGAAACGGCGCATGATAAGCTGCTCGCGGTAAGCTTCGAGGATGCGCAATTGGCGCACTTTCACGCCAAGGCATTTGAGATATAACGATGGGATGACCGATCGCCAGCCAGCATCGGCTCTACAGGTCATCCTGATATCTGAGCAAAGAGAACGCCTGTGTATGCATCTCTACGAGCTACGCATCTTCATTCGACGATGAGCGTTCCGTTATTCTTACTTCCGAGTCTAGAAATCTACGCACTCGCTGCAGCCGAAACGTCCAGTTCTAAGGCAAACATCAATCTCCTCTTTTGTTACTGTCTCTCTCTTATTTTGGCCCCTTGACCAGTCAGATTAGAAGCTCCTCTCAGCAAAAATGTCGTCCGAAGCACTCCAATCGCAATATGAAGATATTATATCGATAGCCAGAAGAGCATTCTCCAATGGAACGACGAAAAACATCGAATTCAGACGCCATCAACTCAAGCAACTGTATCGTCTCTTGGATGAGAACGAACAACAGTTTGTCGAGGCCCTGAAATTGGATCTGAAGAAGCCAAGATTCGAGTCTGTAATGACCGAGATCGACTTCGTTCTCAATGACATCAGATCTGCGTTGAATAATTTAGACAAGTGGACGAAACCAAAGTTTGTCTCAAGATGCTTTGTAACACTAGTGGATGACAACTATATCTATTACGAGCCGTATGGAGTTGTACTAGTCTTAGGAGCATGGAACTATCCAATTCAGTTGGCATTTTCGCCCCTAGTTGGGGCCATCGCCGCAGGAAACGCTTGCATCGTGAAGCCGAGCGAGATCGCGATGGCCACTGCTAAGCTGGTGCAAAAACTGTTACCCTTATATCTAGACAGAGAGGCATTCCATTGTATAATGGGTGATGGTAAGTGCGCTCAGGCTTTGGTTAGCTCGCCGCAAATTGACTACGTCTTTTTCACGGGCTCAAGCCAAATTGGCAGATTGATCTATCAGACAGCATCGAATAATTTGACTCCATGCACCCTTGAGATGGGCGGTAAGTCACCGGTGTATGTTGATGAAAAAACGTATCTAAAGCATTGCAAGGGCAGTTTTGATGAGAAATTGTTTGAGACAACAGTGAGACGTATCCTTTGGGGAAAATTTCTGAACACTGGACAAACTTGTGTGGCGCCAGATTATTTGCTCTGTACAAGACTGATTAGCGACAAATTCATGCAAGTGGCGCGCACAATCATCGACCAATTTTACGGCTCAACTGCAATCAAAAACGACGACTATGGTCGAATCGTTAGCTCTCGCCACTACGAGCGTCTAACCACCATATTGAAGGCCCAACTTAAACTTCAAGATGAGGAAACTTTGATAGGTGGCCACTTTTGTGTTGATCCAAAGGATAGATTCTACATTGAGCCAACCGTGTTAGTCTGCACATCCACCGATGACCCAATTATGAAGTCAGAAATATTTGGTCCTATCCTGCCGATCGTGGTTGTCCAAGATGAGAATGAGGCCATAAGGTTTATCAACTCGAGAGATAAACCCCTGTCTATGTATATTTTCTCGACAAGAGACGAACTGGTCAGAAAATTCAGGGAACAAACCTCCAGTGGATCAATATGTGTAAATGACACAGTCATCCATTTGGTGGCGGAGGCACTTCCTTTCGGAGGGGTAGGAAAGTCGGGAATTGGGGCCTATCATGGTAAACATAGTTTTAAGACATTCTCACACAAGAAGTCTGTCTTACACAGGGGTTTTAATCCAATCATCGAATGGGTTGCCAAGAAACGCTATCCCCCGTATTCTGAGAATCACCTAAAGCGCATGCTACGCTTGCTCAAGCGACGTCCAAATCCGATCCCTCTCGAGACCGGCGAGGCAATCGGTTTGTTGAGCTTCATGCTAGGTCTCTTGACCTGCTATTACTGCATGGTCTTCACCCAATCAGATTTTTATTTGACATTCTAAGAATGTAAATCCGAATTAAACTGTCGAACTTCCTACGTGATTATAGTTGCTCGATTTAGAACCGATAACTCGTTCAACGGATGGCGAATACGTTTCATGCGTTAGCCTTTTCCTAGGTCTGGCTTTCCTTGTTATATCTAACAAAAAATTGCTTTCCCAACTCGTAGATGGAAATCATGATGGCACATGAGGGGGCCACCTTTATTACACGTGGCACGATTCCTGAAAACAGTCCAGGCACTCCTGATTGTCTATAGATCTGTCGTAACATATCGATTGTTCTAGGACTAGGATAATTGTGTCGTCTTGCAGGATCGATTAAGTCTCGTTCGCCCAATTCTATCTGGCGATGAGTCTTGGCTACATCGAATGGGAGGGTGGTGATGGCAGCGATCGAGCCAGCGAAGGCTCCGGCACTCAAGCTGAACTTTAACGTTGGATGCCGTTGATCAAAGCTTTCTTTCATAAATTCATATGAGGCCCAGTATATGGACGAAAAAGGGATATCACGCATCAGAGTGGGACCAAGGCCACGCCACATACTTAATGGCCCCTCATGCCTGACCAATTGTCGAATCGCCTCGGATATCTCCCAATAACTCATCTTCTGTGATTGCATCTTCGTTCTGATCATTTCGAGTGGACTTATTGTAGTGGCAGCGATACAGCGAGCGGCAGCGCCACAGAAAACAGGGATCCATAATGGTTGCTGACTAGAGCCATGCCATGACCAGAGATCGGCACGTAGTCTATCGTATGCAGTAAAATATATTACGGTCGCTGGAATAGCCATGAGTAGCGTGGGTGGCAACCCAGACCAGAGAGACTTGATGCCCTCGTTGCGGCTTATTTTTAGTAAAGCGTCAAATGTTCCATTGAAGTGTCCCGGTATAGGTCGCCTGTACCATTTAACATCCCTCGGGTCTATATGCATCGTAGATCCATTGGGCATATGTGCATGATTTGAGCCGTTTCCATTAACACAATAACAAAGATGTTCCATAAGACCGTTACAATAAAGAAAGCACTTGTTACGGTAAAAATTCTTTTGCTGAGCTTGTAGGCGAATCTTAACAACATCCAATGGTGTAACTATCACTGAAGTTGCCAAGGCGCCTATGGTTGACGAGATCATCTGTTGTGTCGGGGTTATCATGTGAACATCGTCTGACATTTTCGACTCCTTAACACTAGTTCCTGAGTGTGCTCTTGCACTTTGATCTCCCAATGGTGAACTAGCTGTAAGAGGTAGTTGATGTTTGCCATTGATGTCAATCTTGTCGATATTTTTCATGGTCGTGCTCGCTTGCCCATCCTGACTGGCTGCCTCTGGTTTTGAACTCTGTTTGTCTGGGTCCATCAAAGGAAGTCCTGCATATGAATAGACACCGGATTACAATAGTCACCTGCAACAGGAACTACTGTTGGAGTAATAACCTCCTGTGATGGATAGATCCGGGAGGATTTGGATGGAACGAGGAAAATAAAATCTACAAAAACAACACGCGACGACCACGTTATCGCGCGTACACAATGCGTGAGGCGCATCATGCAGGACGCATGCACTTGAGACGCAGTACTTGCCATTGTTTGGGCAGGTCTAGAGCGGTTGAACGAAACGCTTTTTCGTAAAAAAGGGGGGAAGGCATTTTTACGAAAACGCTACGAAACGGTTTCGTTTCAGTTTCGTATTTCGTATTTTTCGTATTTTTTCGTATTTTTC
>Ga0058701_10000230_pt1 | contig 45408 bp, 38 predicted proteins | sample AgamicOrMae_FD_97039 | JGI IMG/M metagenome (GOLD analysis project Ga0058701, IMG submission 97039) | Agave microbial communities from Guanajuato, Mexico - Or.Ma.e | ecosystem: Host-associated > Plants > Phyllosphere > Phylloplane/Leaf | place: Guanajuato, Mexico | collected 2012-06-04
AACACACCCATCCAGGGCACACAGAGCTAATCAGTGGCATGTTTGAGCCGGACTGTCTACATCTTGTGAGCTCTTTATAGGACTCTATGAGAGCCAGATGGCGAGCTAGGGTGATCTCGTAGATTTTGTCGCAGCCGATAGATCCCTGCGCGGTTATGAACTTGGGAAACTGATAGTGATTCCGTCTCGGGGGAAAGCAAGCTTACTTTCGAAAGCTTAGGCCACGAGCCTCACCTTGAGTATCATTAAACCGGCAATCTCATAAAATTTGAAGCCACAAAAATTAGCGAAAGGGGCAAGCTAGCACAGGCAGAGTATTCTAGTGATGCTTTCCCCATTTGAGCATGCGCATCGGGCCGCAATCGTTCGGCTTGACTAGACAGAAGTCTAACCATTCATCGACCCGTGAGATGCTCGAAAATATCTTGCTCAACTTATCATTTGACGATATGATTACCTCTGAACAGGCACACTAGAGAGTTCTTTCTACCACGTCGATACAATTATGCCTTCCGAAGCATATTCTCGACAGGTCGCATCCATGGACCAGCACGAGCAAGCGGCTCAATACCGACTAGAGTTGAAACGCTTGGAGTGCCTATAAATGATCCCCGTGATTGCTGCGAGCTGTTGGCGGAATCTTATTACTTAATCTAGATAAGAGTTCCCCTCAGAATTCCCGTGTTGTACCGAGCTAAATTTTCGTCACAATGCGCTTCGGTTCGTTCTCCGATCTCATGGAAGGCTTGCGAGGGACGAAAGGAGAAAAACTGGTTTCTCTCCAGTTGCTTTTCCTCAAAGTTTCTCAAGTAGACAGTGTATGGAAGTCTTCATTTAGAATTGTCGCCTCTTTCTCTGAGAGAATTCCATGTTCCATCTCTCTCGCAAACAAAGAGCCCAGAAATAAGATATCCTCTCATTGAGTAAGATTCAAAGGCCGAACCAATATGGCTCGATTGATTGGGATTTCGGTTCTCTCGGTGGCTCTCTTTTGCAGCCTGCCGCTGTTGCAACCAACAACTGCTGGCATTGTGAAGGATATCTTCCAGAAGATCACCAATACAAATAACAAGACTGAATCTATTGTGAAAGAATCGGCCCCCATTTGCGGAAGTGGAGCTTTCTCGCCGCCGAATGAAGCTTCGCTCTCGCCCGAAATCATATTTATCACTAATCGACCCAGTAGGGTGGTAGGCGGGTCTTCGGAAAATCATCACAGTTCCGGCCAGCATGATAGTTATGGGTCTGAAGACAGAGAAGAACTGCGAAGCAACGATGGAAACGAACAAAAGCGTCGCAACCCGAATTCAAACTCAAGTTCTAAGCCTTATCCGAATTCGAATACAAATTCAAACTCGTACTCTAATCCAAATACAAATTCGAACTCGCACTCTAATTCAAATTATGATCACAACTCAAGCTCTCACTCAAGCTCTAATCATCAACATGACCAAGTGTCCGAAGTGGCGAACGAATACACTTTCCACGTTGAGAATGTTACCCTAAGAGACCTTGAGGAGCGTGGCTTCAACAGAGACGCTCCCGTTACCTTTCTGATGCACGGTTTCACCAGCGGCTACCCATTGCAGGCCTGGATATCGGCCATCGTTGAGGCCTACACAATAGATCGACAATCTGGCCAAGGTGGGGGAGACAGTTTCAAGGATCAAAGCAATCTGCAGGATAGCAGGCCCTACAGTGAAGAGCGACGAAGAGGCAGTTCCTCAAATTCAAATGTATACCATCAGACGTCCTCGAACAATCAACAAAATCATAGCAATAGTCACTCCAGTGGTGGTTCAAAACTCGATCATAATCTCTTCATCATCAATTGGAACTACGCTGCTCGAGGCATTCTGTATCCAAGAGCAGTGGCCAACATCCCCATCGTGGCCTCCTATGCCACCAAATTCATAAACGAGAAATTACTTGACGAGGCCCGAATGGACCCAAATAGGATAGAGCTAATTGGTCACTCGCTCGGAGCCCACTTGGCCGGTTTCATAGGCAAGAACACTAGGCAGAAATTGGGCCGTATCTATGGCCTAGACCCGGCTGGGCCTTGTTTCGGCACATTAGCGGGCCCGCTCTATCCATCAAGCAAAAGATTGGCCCCTAGTGACGCGAAGGATGTGGTCACCATTCAGACCAACTCAGCTCTCCTTGGTATCGATAAGCCTCTGGGAAGACACTCTATTTTTGTTGAAGGAGGCGCCAATCAGCCCGGATGCAAAGGTGGCGGAGCCCTGAAAAGCTTGCACACTCTGACCTGGGATGGGGGCGACTTTGACACTGTGGCCTGCTCGCACTCGAGGGCGCCAAACTTGCTTACCTACAGATATGACCAGAGTGATCCGGAGGACAGCTGCCAAATGGTGGCTTATGCCTGCAAAGATTGGGACTCTTTTCTGGCTGGACATTGTGGAGTCTGCCAGCAAGACGCAGCTTCAAGTGAACAGAGTAGGCCCACATCAAACCGAAATGGTGGCCCACTGCAACCTGTTGCGTGCCGCCGATTTGGTCTCGACTGGCAATACTACAAAAAAGGTGCAAGCAACCATGGCTCTTCATCCTACCAGTCGAATGGACAGCAAGGTTCCTCTAGCCACGGCTATGGTTCCTCTGGCTACGGTCAAAGCTCGTCGAGTAACGGCCACGGCTCTTCGGGTTATGGCCATGGTTCGAGCTCATACGATCGTGATGTTGGAAGTTCTCATCGTGATAATGAGAGATATAATGGCGGAAGCAGTAGCTCTCAGAATGGCAGAGATGAATTCTCATCTGGTGGACGCCGGCGAGAGAACTCGAATGGACGCAACAAACGAGCCGCTAATTCTAGCTCATCCGATGAGAATTCTTCCAGAGACAGGAAGCGAGATGATAGAGATGTGGAGAGCATCAGTATGTTTATAAGAACTGGCGACACTCAACCATATTGTACTTTCCATTATCAGGTGGTACTGGAACTGAACGAGGCTTTTCCAAGTAGAGGCAGACCGCCCATGTCCATAATTCTTCAGGATACTGACAGTTCAGGCGAAGGCAATAGGAAGAGTGAGCAGAATTCATTGTCTAGCGACGAGTTTGGAAAAAGATTCGACGACAAGACCTACACTGATCTCATGACGAGCAATAGGAAGAGCAAGAGGATCGACCATGCAACTCTTATAATGAGAAATGGACTCGAGAATGGGCATCGATTCTTCAGGAACCTCCACATCAACTATATGAGCCACTCTGACCCAGAGGTCCGGCGCCGTCTTTCATCGAAACTCTGCCCCGTCAAGACTGAAGTCGATCGAAGGCGGGACAACAAATCAAATCGTTTCTATTTCAAGCCTTGTGATAGCTCGCCAGGCAACAACGACCAACAGGATGGCTATCAGAAGCCTTACAATGGGCAGAATCATAGGGAGACAAATTCCGAGAGCAATCAACATGGTCAAGGAAACAGCAATAATCATGGTTCCTCATCTTATAACGGCAGGGATCGCGAGGTCAATCATAGTTATAAGAATCAGACCAATCACGGATCTAGTTCCTACTGGCAGTAATGCACCGGCTGGCAAAACATTCAATATGTCACTCGTATAATTTGTGGGATCTTTTCTGAGATGACCAAGACCTCGTGACTAGGTCTCTGTAGCTTCCTAGATTAAAGAGGCCCTCAAGGGCCGGACTTCGACTTTCGACCCACTTGCTGAACCTGCTCGCGACGTGCGAAAACACTTGTCCGACTCTTCATACAGTTCTGCGCTGGTGTTTGCCTGCTGGGCGGTCAACAGCGGACCATGAACCTCCTGCACACAATCTTACATCTCTTACGGGCCAGCGCCTGTTGCGCTAGTCGCACATTACAGCACGAGCGAATGACCAAACACGAGCATATGGTCTGGTTTATGGCTACGCGATCTTGCCCTACTGTATGAGGACGCGAACAAATAGGATAGCAACACGTGGTAATCCTCCGTAAACGAACCACTACTCTAGACTCATTATTCCTTGGCAATCAACCATGGCCATCCAACTTCAGGTCGTTGACGGTGGAAGCTTGTTTGAAGGCAAGGATGAGGGGCATTGTATCCTCTTGTTGGAAGAAGCAGATGGTCTCAAAACTTTCAAAGAATATTCAACAGTTCATGAATTTTTGGAATCAATCATCAATATGTACGAAGAGTACCGGGAGAGAGTGGGCATCACCGCCGGACTGAGGAGTTTCAACGACTGGATGGATAGCTTCACTCGTATAGAAGTCTTCACATATGACATGAGATTGGGAAGATACCACCTCGTCAAGCGAGACCAACTAAAGAACGAATTCGAGGATAGTAGCCACGAGCCACAGATCAGGAATCCTGGGTCGACTATGAGACAGGAGAAGAAGACAAAGATGCAAAACGGCTTCACGAACTTGACCCGGGCAGATCTTGACAAAGAACTTGACCAAGTTGCCATGAGCCATAAGAGGGCTATGTCATCTTCTGAAGACGAAGACTGGGATCAATAAGGGGGGATCCCTCACTGAGAGCGCTATTCTGAAAATAAATATATGTATGTGTAAATGTAAGTGAAATCATTTATCAAAGTAATTTTTTAGTTGTTATTTACATCGATCGGGTTGTAGATCAGCCTCCATGCAACCGAATGTTGGGCGATTGTCAGCGCTTCCATAGGTTTGCTGTCATAAGCTGATTCATCAGCATTTGAGCGACTTGGGCCACCTGATTGTTGCTATTACCAGCGCTAACTGGTGGCGGTGGTTGCGGAGGTGGAACGGGAGGGGCTGCCGGGCTTCCAGCCATCAAGGATGTCAGGGTGTTGGAGAATTGAGGATTCAATTGGAAAAAAGAGGCTAGCGCGGCAGGTGTCAGACTACCAAGAGCAGCTAAGGGATTGTTAAGATTGAGATTTTGTAGAATATTTGGCGCTGGAGTTGTGTTGGTGGTCGATGTTAGGGAAGTTGTGGATCTACTAGAGGGTGCCGATGGGGATTGACTTATGCGCTGCCAATTGGTTGCCTGTTGCTGCTGCGAAGATGACGATGATCTCGGAGTGGAAGTATGAGATGTCGATTGCAGTAATGATGAGTGTCTCTGATTGTTAATGCTGGAACTTCCACTCGTTGTTGGAGTCGACGGACTTGTTACAACACTGGCAGCCTCAGCCATGATCTTTTGATCGATATCTTGCTCCTGCTTAGCTGCCTTACTCAACAGTGATTTAATGCGGTTAGCCTGAGAATTCTTTAACGATTTCTTCAAATGATTACCGACGCAATTCTCACAAACTGGATTCGATCGTCTCCATGACCATGATGGGGTAAAATCAGTTCCACACGTTGAACATTCGTGGGGCTTCTCCAGTGGTTGAGTCTCTAGTGGATGTTTGGTCTGCGTCAAATAATCAACACAGGCTTCTAGACCAAGATAGCAGACAAACTCAACATTGTTTGCGTTCGGTATAAACTCTATACCTGGTTGGGTATGTTTCTGTGGCAGTTGCATCAGAGTTTGCTCGAGTTGTTTCTGAACAGCCTGCTTGGCGGCTGTTCTCCTCTGAACCAACAACTGTGCAGCTTGCGACTTGTTGAAGGGAGATTGCTGTTGCGTTGGGGTAATACTCAAGCTGGATTGTTGTTGCCTAGACCTATTGGATGACAATAGGTTACTGGCATTCATCAACAAAGACTGCTGTTGCTGTCCAGATAGGGACCCTCTCACATCTTGTAAAACATTTGGGGCGGTGGTCAGAGGTTGTCGGTGCAATTGGGGATTACTACCGGAATGGGCCCGTCTGCTCGATTGGCCACCTCCTGGTGTTAGAGTTGTACCTCCTCTCACGTCTTGGATTACATTGGGTGGCGTGGTAATAGGTTGCCTAGATATGTTGCTAGCTGAGCGTCTGGTAGCGGCACCGGCTGGGGTCCCAAGAAGACCGCAGGGGCTCGAATTGGCCGCCGCCATTGCATTGAATTGATTCATTAGGAAATTCTGCTGATTTGGATTGAGGCCAAACATTGCCTGGACAACATTTGGTGGAGTTGTTATGGGATTACGTGAGAGATTTCCAACATGTGGCGGGGCGATTCCAGCTGGGGTGGGCTGCCTCATGTGAGGTGGCTGATTCCACAACGTGTTACTCTTTGTTCTCTGATGGGCATGAGCTGGAGTTTGATTCATCGATGAGGTTCCAGGCGGTAAATTCTTGATATCATTACTAACTTGATGATTCTTTGATGATAGCGGATTGCCACTTGGGGTCAGATTATTATTATTGGCCGACAAACCTGGCCTAAGTTTCTTGGCCGGATTCGCGGTCTGACTATTGTTGTTATTCAACAAATGGTTTGAAGAGATATTGTTGATCTGCTGTTGTGTTACAGGTTGATGAGAGGACTGCGGTTGCTGCGATTGTTGTTGTTGTTGCTGTTGTTGTTGTTGCTGCTGCTGTTGTTGCTGTTGTTGTTGCTGCTGCTGTTGCTGGTTGATCGGCCTGGTTTGTGATTGTCGGATTTTCTTCATCAAGACTAGCCGATGCTCTTCATTGATCAACTTAGCCTTAAGCTTTTTGATCCGAGCTGCTCGGCCATTCCTGTTATTGATGTTATTATTATCATCCTCAGGTGGATTTTTGATTGATGCTTTGGGTAGGCTAGTTGGAGTGTCCAGATTGGAGCTACCTGCGTTCAATGATGTCATTGTGGATAGTGTATGATCAGACGATGATATGCGATAACTAAAGGGCTATTCTCAAGATGGGCATTATAATCATGTGATTCCGCGAACAATATACAATTTATGAACAAACAGCAGACGGACAAGTAAGCGCAGCGGCCGACCCACAAGCACCGCCAATTCCTCTACACGACGAAAACGAAAACTACGGCGACGACTTCGATGAGGAGGATGAAGGCGACAAGCGACCGCGTCGACGTCGACTGTGCTGTCGAATTGCGGAGAGCGAAAGAGAGATAGAACGAATGGCGCGGACAACAACAACTGTACCAGCAACAGACCTAAAGAGGGAGGGCGCTCTCTCGAGCGATTTCTTACTTCTCTTCTACGCTCATTGCACTCTGCTCTCTCTGTGTGGGTTACCGTATGATCGGGTGAAAAAAAACTTGAAGCAGCAGCAGCGCTTGCGGTGCCCTGGCCCTGCTGCTCACTCATTCGCACACACAACGATTGAGATCTTTCAGCTGCTGCCGCCATCCTTGCCCGCCGTGTCCGTGCGCCAGTCTGTCTGTCCGTTTGTGTCCCCCTACTGCTGAAAGCCGCTGCCTGTGCGTCTGTGCGCTCGTGTGCGACGGACACTGCGGACCATCCGCAGCACAAATGGTCGCAATTTGGTTTCCCATTTTGCAAGTTCACTGAGCTTCTCATTGTTGGTCCCAAGGATTACGCGAATCTAGTGGGCAAGTTCAAATTTCGCGCGCTTCAACATGAGATTCTTTCGACCATTGGGCGCCACCGCGCACTTTTCCGCCACGCGCCAGATCAGTCGCACAGTTCTGTCTCCAGCTCCAGCTTCCCGGCGGCAGCTGAGGTTCGTCTCTTGCTAGCGCTAGAAGATGGAGAAAAGATGGGGGATAAGCACAGGATTCGATCGCACAAAATACACACACACACACAGACACATGCACAGAAGAAAGACAAAAATACGCACCATACGAAGTCACAGACAAACACACACACACACACACCCTCTCAGACGCACTGGCACACAAACAATCAGACCAAACAGACACAAATATTCACGCTACCACACACATGCGCGCGGCGACACCGACATTCGTCTAGACACGAATCAAATTTTGCTAGATCGAAACGGGCTGTTGATAATTTCAAATTCTCTCTCTATTATTGCAACTTACGACCATCTTAGGTGAATTATATTACCCTTTTGACAATATTATTGTCACTCGTTAGTCATCTCAACCTTGTTATCATAATCCATCTAACATGAGCTCGAATTTGGCTGCTCCAACTCCAGCCAACGGCGATGCCGACTCGGCCCCAGATAGGAATGTCGAAATGTGGAAGATAAGAAGATTGATCAAGAGTTTAGAGGCTGCCCGTGGAAACGGAACTTCCATGATCTCATTGATTATGGCACCACGTGAACAAATTTCCCGCATGTCTAAATTATTAGGTGATGAACATGGTACAGCATCAAATATTAAGTCACGTGTTAACAGATTGTCAGTTCTCAGCGCCATTACATCCGTCCAAAACAGGCTCAAATTGTACACCCGTGTTCCTAATAATGGCCTTGTTATCTATTGTGGAACAATTGTAACAGAAGATGGTAAAGAGAAGAAAGTGAACATCGATTTCGAGCCATTCAAGCCTATCAATACGACCCTATATCTTTGTGATAATAAATTTCATACCGAACCTCTAACACATCTCTTAGCAGATGATGATAAATTTGGTTTTATTGTAATGGATGGTAGTGGAACATTATTTGGAACATTACAGGGCAATACAAAAGAAACGTTAACTAAGTTCACCGTCGATCTGCCGAAAAAACACGGCCGTGGAGGTCAGTCAGCTCTGAGGTTTGCTAGGTTACGTATGGAGAAGCGGCACAACTATGTTAGGAAAGTAGCTGAAGTGGCGGCTCAACTATTTTTAACCAATGACAAGCCAAATGTTTCCGGACTTATATTAGCTGGTTCAGCCGATTTTAAGAAAGAGCTTGGCCTATCTGATATGTTTGACAAAAGATTGAGGGAGAAAGTTATTAAAACTGTTGATATATCCTACGGTAACGAAAAGGGTTTCGATGAAGCAATCAAATTATCAGCAGATTTGTTATCAGGTGTAAAACTTGTGCAGGAGAAGAAACTGATTCAGAGATACTTTGATGAAATAGAGCAAGAATCTGGCAAATATTGTTCGGGTATCCAAGATACAATGCGAGCCCTCGAGATGGGTGCTGTGGAGATCACGATCGTTTGGGAGAACTACGATATGCAACGATACATCATAAAGAAGTCGAACGCTGAGCAAGAAGTATTATATTTAACAGAAGAGCAGTGGAGCAAGAGACGAGGCGAATATGAGAATAGCTCCGATGCCGACTCCATAGAGTGTACTCCATTTCTCGAGTGGTTAGCAGAGAACTATAGAACATTCGGCACATCGTTGGAAATCATAACGAATAGATCTCCTGAGGGTAACATGTTTGTGGAAGGTTTCGGTGGACTGGGTGGTTTGCTCCGCTATAGAGTTGAATTTGATACCATAAACCTAGCTGAAGAAATGAATGACCTGCTCGACCTTGAAGAGATCTAAATACGTCGCGAAGAACTTTGGTAAAACTTACCTATGAAAAGATCAGTGTTGAACAATAAATATAAGTTACAACAGACACAAACTGGCAGCTTGTAAGACTCGGTCCATGTCAATATCATCATCGTCTCATCGGAAAGGATCTCTATCGCCTGTAGCATTCCACTTATTAGAACGTGCGCAAATCCTGTCTCCGTTCGCTGTGTGCGGATCTCTTCAGACATGCATCGTTGAACCATGTGGTAATATTTGGACATTGTTGATTTCATGGTCTCCTCCAAATCTCTAAGCAAGACACCACCCGTATTCATTACCTATCTCACCTCGTGCGCGAAGACTGCTGCCTCACCTGCCTCTAAGAGTGACACATGACCACAATTTCAGATAGATGAATTCCGCCCACAAACTCAAGATACTTCCGTCATTGGCTCTACCTTCACAAGTTAAGAAAACTCTCCTCGGCAACCCTAATCATGAAATTCAGCGTATTGTCATTGACTTCAGTTCACCCAACATCGCTAAACCGTTCCACTTTGGCCATTTGAAATCAACCATATTGGGCAACTTTCTCGCTAACATATCTCGCTTCTATGGACATCACGTGATAAAGCTAAATTACGTCGGAGATTGGGGCACTCAATATGGTTTGCTTAGTCTTGGTTTGGACGAAGGCAATCAACTCGACTCAATCAAAGATGCATCGGGTCGAACAGTTTTGGAGAAACTGGTATCAATCTATGTCGACGCAAACAATCGCGCCAAGCAAGATGAAAAATTCTATACACAAGCAAGAGAGCGATTCAGAATGATGGACGCTGAGGAGGATGCAGAACAGCTTGATAAGTGGCGACTCGTTCGATCTATATCTTTAAAAGAGTTAATCGAATCTTACTCTACTATAGGATTAGACTTTGACGAATATGAATTTGAGTCAGACTACGCTAGACCAGCTCGCGAACTGGTTGAAGAAATGAAGCAAAAGGGTCTAGTCAAAGAAGTAGAAACTCCCGATAAACTTGATGCTGGGGCAAACTCATTATGCATCGTGGAAGTGATAAAAAATAACAAACTTATCCAAGTGCCTATCCTCAAATCTGATGGAACAACCCTCTACATTACACGAGACCTGGCCGCTGCTATCAAGCGCCATTCGAAGCACAATCTGGACAAAATGCTCTATGTAGTTGGGGCAGACCAAGAGAAGCATTTTCACAGCTTGAAAGAAATTGTTCGTAAGGTTGTGGAAGAGGATTGGGTAAATAATCTATTTCATGTGAAAGTTGGAAAGGTTGTTGGAATGAGCTCTAGAACCGGAAAATTTCTCCTCTTGTCAAAATTGATTGATGAGGCAACCGAAAGATTCATAGAATCGACGAAGAGTACACCCACGAGCAAAGTGTTTGATAGTTGTGATATCCAAGATGTCGGTAAGCAGCTGGCCATCTCCTCATTATTCGTATACGACATGCGGAATAAGAGAACTCGAAACTACGAGTTCAATTGGGACCTGGCAATGAGATCCGATAACAGATCCGGCCTGCAAATTCAAGGAACTTATGCAAGGTTGTGCAGTTTATCAGAGAATGTCTCAAAAGAGAGGGGCTATGCCGCTTACGAAAGCCTTGATCAAATGGACTACAGTGAGGACTCCCTTCGAACTAATTATACACAAGATGCCAAGGAATTAGTCGATTGTCTCAATGAGTTTTCCACTGTCTTAGCCGAATCACATAAGGCTTTGGACCCATGTCCAATCGTGAACTATGCTTTCAAGTTGTGCAGACTAACCAACAGAGCGCGTCGCAACGATTTCCTGCAAGTACTGAGGGAACCAGTCGAGAGAATATCTAGAAGTCGTCTAACTCTATTCGAATGTTCCAAAGCTCAGCTAGAGTTCATCATCAACTTGATAGGCTTGAAACCATTGAAAAAAATTTAGAGTTTTATTCGAGGGGACCAGTCCAGCTGGGTGCATCAGTCGCTAGATTCTCGTATCTTGAACCGAAGGCGATCTCTCAGGTTCGGCTAGAAATGCTAGATAAATTATATCTCGAAACCAAGCTCCTACGTTGTTAATCTAAAAACGACCTCTCTTACGGGCCCGCCCGTTGTTTGAGTTGTTTGTATTATTTCCTTGATTATTGTACTGCCTATTGTTACCATTGTTATATTTCTGCTGCCGGGCATTGTTCGTTCCTCCGGAAATGGCTTGCGTGTTATCGGATGGTGCTGAGTATGATTGTTGGAAATTGAGTTGTACGCCACCGCTGGAGGCATCATCCATGGTACCTTGCAATGGAGGTGGAGGTATGTATCCGGTAAAAACTGTGGGTTGACTTTGGCTGACGGGAATTGTTGGAGCACCCATTGGAGTTTGTTGAATGTAACCCATACTGATCATGGCCGCATCTGAGAAAGATCTCACCGGCCCCGGTAAACCGAGTGCTTGAGTTCCGAGCATGGGATTAACCGGTAGGGTTTGTTGCTGCTCTACTTCTCGATTCATGTAATTACTGTTAGATTGAAAATTTTGCTGTTCATTATTTTGCTCACCGCTGTTGCTTTCTGGATTTATCATCTCTTGCAAACCATGAGTTTGGGGCCTCATCTGTGCTTCCTGTTGCCCTAGAAAGTTTTGGTTGGCTAATTGTTGCCTACGCAGAATCTCCTCCTCTCGCTGTCGTATTAACATTTCTTGTTGGCGTCTTTCTTCATCTCTTTGTTGGGCTCCACTATGCGATTGTTCTCTTTGCTGCTGCAACTTCAATTTGTTATCTTCTAGTTGCTGCAACCTACTCTGCAACTGGAGAGTTGTGTGCTCCAGGCGAGAATATTCTATAGTGTCTTGGAGACTTTTCCGGGCCTCTTGGATTTCTTGTTCCAAGCGATCACGCTTTTGTCTCTCGACTTGGTACAGGTCTTTCCATCTCAATGCAAATGAGTGCTCGAAAGTTCCTTGCTCGGCGAATCGGGGTCCAACTTCACGCTGCTCTTTGAACTCTATGGAGTTCTTGTTGACCGACTTTTCCGGTAGACCTTCCTCTTCGTCATGCTGATCATAAGGCTCAACGAGCACCGGTTTTGGATCTTGTGTCAAGACGAAACATTCCTGTTGACATCTTTTGATAGCGTACTGAGCGGACTGCTTCCTAGAGTATTCTACGATACCCTCTCCAGTAGATTTGCCCTTATCATCGACTATAACTACTGCCCGTTCAATTTCGCCGAAATAACGGAAGGCGTAAGCAAGCAATTCATTTGTCACGACAGGAGACAAATGCTTGATCTTGATCGCTGCCGCATGGGCCGCTAAACGGACCCTCAGAGCTCTCCCATCAAAATTACTACAATCTAGGGCATCTCTAGCTGCCTCAGCATTCTGTTTCGTGTCCATCTTAACGAAGGCAAATGAACTCTTTGGTCCCAGATAGATTTCTCCGATTTCACCAAACGGCTCGAATAGAACTTTCACTTGCTCTTCGGTGGTATTATGCGGCAAATTACCAACAAAAAGACGGCATCTACCGGTGAACTTTTTGCTAGGATCAGCCTTGGTCTCAATGGGTGGTAGCTCCCTAGTTGGAAAACCAGGCGTAAATCTAACCGAACCGAGGTTAGATGCATTGTCTCTACTCATACTGCTGTCTGGAAATTGACCAACTCGTTGACCACTACGTTCGCGGTGCGAACTTCTGTCCCTTTCAGCTTGGGGCGGGCCCCTATCAAGGGATTGGTTACGATTGGCGCTCTGTTGATGCTCTTGTCGGTCATCTCTTCTCCTTTCGAAGTTCCTCTGGTTCCTGTTGTTGTTATTAAAGTTACTTCTATTTTTGTTCTGCGCTTCATTGTTCTGGTTGTCATGTCGGAAATCTCGACGTGGTTGAGAGGATTGCGATTGCGATGAGGTATTGTAGTTCCTCATTTTGTCCGTATTATAGTACGTTCGAATAATCAAGTGTATGATGGGTTCTCAAGAATTAAAGAAACGTCTCGGAAGCTAGTCGTCAGAACAGCCTCAAGTCTAAAAGCAAGCAATCATCCTAGTTGATATGGGATGATATGTTCATTCTATTTATGATTAAATATTTGGTGCTGGAAATGGATATGATAGAAAAGTTTTGAAAGTGCATAGAAATACATGTAGGAAGAAAAGCTGGCTTGCATTGAAAAATACATCACACAGATGCACATTCCTGTCAGAGGGCAGGAGGAATAAGCTTGGCCATTGTGTGCCCTGACGAAGTGCTCCCACTGGAATGGCAGTGATCAGAGTTGTGAGCCATTCTTAGAGGCTCTCGCACAGCCTGAGCGCAGTAAACTGGACATCGTACGAACAGGTCGAAGTTAGTTTCGGCATCAGGGGGCATCATACCTCGACTGTGGATCTCATCTTGATATCAACTTAGGTTCAAACCCTTTTTACACGGGAATCACAGAATTAAGTATCAACTCGAGTACTGACGAGATTTATCCTTGACGAAAACAATTCAGATCGAAATCTGATTCGTTAAGCAGACATTCCATCGTCCCGTGCCATCGCTCGGCTCTACTCGAGTCCCCTCTCCATCACGGGAATCCAATCTACAAGACATAAATTGTCAAGTCAGATCGGTATCGTATTGTCAGCATGAGGTCTGAGAAAAGCTTCAGTAACCTCGTACCGAACATCTAGACGAACAACCGCATACAGTGATTCAAGTCGTTGGACGACTGAGAGTTTCTACTAGCCCGAAGTTTTATTCACGCCACTACAAGATTTTATGTGGCCTAGAATCTAGGAGAAGCTTGATTGGCAAGGCTCTGATACAATCATGAGCTGAGATTTTGTTTTCAGTGGAATGAGTGAGTCTTTAGTTTACCGTCTTTCGCAATCCTATGCAATCATCATCATTCATCATGATCAAAAGCGATTGCATAACCCTGGTTCGATTGAGGCACCGTGAATGTTCGCCCGACTGGGTTCCTTAGTACATGATATACAATAGGTAGATTGTTGGTGGACTTCAAATCTTGATTTTGTTTGCCCAATCGTTGTCTGGGTTGTCCCTTGTGGTAATGATGATGGTGATAGTGATGTTGTGTCTGTTGTTGTTGTTGCTGTGGCTGTTGTATTACACTTGTTCCCGGGCTGGAGTGCAATCTCAGTTGGGCGGATTTGGTTCCATTGTCGATATTGTTTAGCGATTTCGCAGTCTTCACCCTGAGCCTGAGTCTAGAGTTGGTATTCAATTCTCCATTCTGTTTTGGTGGCTGGGCGAACATGAATGGCGCTATGTAGTGCTCGTGACTGTGAGGTTGGTGAGCCTGTTGGAAATTAACATATTGACTGTTGTCCAAATTGACGGGCGCTCTCATTTGGTCATAGGAAAATTCGAGCGGTTGATTTGTATAGACTGGCATTGGTGGATGAAATTGAGAGTAGGATGGTTGTAGTTGTGCCGATTGCTGGCTCGAAAAGTACTCATAGGCTAGAGCTCTATTCTCATGCTGAGGGAACGAGTATTGCATCTGCTGTTGCTGTTGTTTGGGTATCTGTTCCCTCTCGGTCATCATGGATGGAGGAGTTGGTTTCCTAAATGAGGATTGTTGCTCCAAATCGTGGCTCGCCGAAGCGGGTGGCTTAGTGGATTCCTGTTGGGCGGGTGCTGTGATAGCAGCCAGCGAGTGTTGCAAGTAGCTCTGGGTGAGAGCATCGGCCGAGGGAGAGTTACTTGCCGAGACTTGTCTGAGGCGCTGGCCTGGCAACAGAGAGACGGGCACTCGAGGAGTCAGAAGGTTTGGAGTGGACAGAGAATCGGTCGAGTAGAAGTACATGTTCGAGTGATCGTCTTCGGGCGTGTTTGCGTCTCTCGTTGCGCCCACAAACGGACCCAGACGGCCAGAATTGGGCCCCAAGAAGGGGAATCCAAAGAGCGAGGTAGGAAGCAGGTTTCTCAATTGGAGAACTGCATTCGGTATTTCGGTTAGACTGGTTGATGAGCCCGAACCATTGGCCGCTGTGGATCCGGCGCCACCGTTCGAGGGGTGCTGTTCCGGTTTGCCAAGCTCCTCGACCAAGTCGATCTTCACCGGTCCATAGGGCAAGCGGGTGTAGTGGACAAGACGGTAGCGCGAGTCGAAGTTGATGTAGGTGAATTTGCCCTTGATGGTTCCATTTCTGAATGTGGTCTCCTCGCGGAAGACTTTCTGAATCTCCTCATGCTGATAGCTGGGCAAGTGGTTGCAAGAGGGGACGGGACCCTTGTCGTTTCTCTTATTATCCTGCTCAGATGTCCCCTCATTGGCCGACGAACCGGACGAGGGCCTGCTGGAGCTGTTGGGGCGCACAGGCAACATGATGGATAGTGGCGGTTGAGTAGTCGTGGTGGTAGTTTCCGGAATCGGGGTGGTTGTTGTGGTTGTTGATTTTGTCGTTGTGCTCTCCTCCGTGGTTGGCTCAGCAGTTGAGGCTGGCTCAGGAGTGGTGGTGGTTGTCGTTGTTGTGGTCGAGGGAGGAGGAGGAGGTGTAGTTGTGGTTGTAGTGGTCGTGGTTGTGCTTGTGGGAGGAGGAGTGGTGGTTGTAGTAGTTGTGGTTGTGGTTGCCTCCGGGGTGGTGGTTGTGGGCGGAGGAGCAGGAGTAGTTGTAGTGGTTGTGGTTGTAGTTTGCTCGGGAGTGGTCGTTGTGGGAGGAGGAGGAGTAGTGGTGGTTGTTGTGGTGGTCGTGGTTGTTGTTGTTGTTGTTGGTTCGGGAGTGGTTTGCTCAGGTGTGCTCGTGGTGGCTTCAGGTGTCGTTGGAGCCGGAGTGGTGGTTGTGGTGGTTGTCGTCGTTGTGGTCGGCTCGGGAGTTGAGGGCGGCCGCTCGGGCTCGGCGCTGCTGGTGGGCGGGGCGGTCGTCTCCAGCGGTTGCTCCTTCGTGACAGCTGGCGAGATTGTTGTTTCCGGAAGCTCGGGGGCGCTTGTGGTGGTGGTGGAGCTGCTTGTCGGGGCCTCGCTAGAGCCTAGCTCCTTTTGGGGCTCCTTTTCAACCACACTGGGCGCATCCTGACCGGCGCTCGGGGTTTCCTTGACATTTTCCTCGCCCTCTCTTTGCGCTGATCCGCCGAGCTTGGGTGGCTCCTCCTTGGTCGGTTCGGCTGCGGGCGGATCCTCTGAGCTTGGCGCCGGCGCTGGACTCGCGGTCGAGGCCTCTCCACTGACCGCCGACTCCTCAGTGCTGCCAACAAGCTCTCTGGATGGTTCCAAGTTCTCTCTTGGGGGTTCAGGTTTCGTTTCGGGCTCGGCAGTGCTGCTCGACTGATCCAGGCCGCCAACTGTTGGCTGCTCGCTCGATGAGCCCGTCTCGCCTGAGGACTCATTGGAGGCCTTCACGTCGGTCGAGCTTGAGGTAGGTGTGCCCTCGTCGAGCGGTTTCAATGTTGCCGCCTGGTTGGCCGCCGCTGAGCTGCCAGACTCAGCAGGCCTCTCCGGTGGACTGTCCTCGTGTGAGTCTGGCTGGCCCTGTGGCCCTGTGGTGGTCTCTCGTTTGTCCAGCTGCTCAGAGTTGACCGCCTTCGGGGTTGGCCTTGTCTCAGTCTCCACCAGTGCAGCTGTGGTCAATGCTTCGGCCGAAGCTGGTTGCCCATTGTTTCGGGCGCCCGGAAGATTGGGCGCCAAGGTGATCGGCTCGAAGGGGCTCTTGGCCACCGCCAAAGTGTCGGTGAGCTTTGGTATGCCGTAATCGTATCTCCTTCTGTCAGCGGGCCGAGCTAGCACATGCCAGCACGAGCCCACCAAGTTCAATAGAACTAGAGATCCAATCAATCGCTCAAACTAAGTTATGTTTTCATTTAGGTTTCGGTGGATAATTTTGCATTTTTTTGCAATCCAATCCAAATGGTCGAGCCAAAAATGTGAATGGTTAGCATCACGGAGTTCGAAATCTGGATAGGCTCGACAATCTTTGCCGATTGTCAGCCTCTCTTGTCGCTTCCTTTACTCACCTTGAGTGAAATCATCTTGTTGGTGAGGCCTGATTAGGACAATTCTGGTCGATTGATCAAGCCTTTGAGAGCACCCACTATTTGTGCTTCTCAGCTTCCTGCCTTCTTCGTCTGAGACAGAAGGAAGTGGTTGAACTGCAAAGTGGCGCTTATGTGTGAATCTGATTTGGATCTTATCTGTTTGAGGGTAGATGAAGAAGTCGGCTGGGTTAGGATTGAATTGAATTGGATTGAATTGGATTGGCGCTTCTTGTTCGACGATGCGTGAAGGCACAAAAGGAGCACCTTCGCCGCTGGCCAACAACTAATTTTACCTCCACGACGATTTGGTAGGTGTAAAATTCAAGGTCGAGGGTTGGCGAGAGTTGCGCAGCTCTCCTTGTCTAATTCCTCTTTTATCTTCCTCCTCCTCCTCACACCCACAAGCTCGCCTCTTTGCTGATGATACTGAAAGAAAGACTAGCAAAAGAAGGAAACTCTTCGGCGCTTCTCACTTGAATCGACCGAGTTTTGCCCTAATTGCATCATAAAAGGTTTTCAAATGTGAGAAATCTTGTAGCTTGACTAAATCGCACGCCCCGCTCGCTTCCTGCTTGTTTCTCCTCCGACTGGTCTCTCTTTCTCACTCTTGCTCGCTCGAGGCTGAAACAGAACGATTACAAGAAGGGAACACTGGAACAAGAACCAGGCAAGACTCTCACAATGAGGCAGGAACAAATTTTTATTGGCTCGCGAGGAAATTGTTGTTGCGTAAGTGTGAATCGAACCAATACGAGCTGACCACTCTCGCTCGTGGCCAAGAGGGGGCCGAATTGGAGGGATAACATTGGCCCTGGCCCAGACCAAAGGTGAGGGAAAAGGAGGCGAGAGAAAGAGAAAGAGAAAGAGAGAGAGAGAGGAAGGAAAAGGAAGAAGAAAGAGAGCCGCTGGCGTGGGTTGGTTTTTCCCGACTGGCAAATGGAATTCCCGCCTCTTCGACTCGAGACTCTAATGGTTGTTCCTGGCGCCATATTGTGTCTGTGTGAGCAAACCAACGTCGTGCCCATACTAAGCCACGCAACGCAACGCAACACAATGACCACTGCAGACTAGCCACTGGCCACACACACTTGCGCACGCCAATCCAGTGGTCAGTTGGCCAAGAGATCTCGGCGAGCCTTTTCAGTGGCAATCACGGCGCATAGTACACTAGTCTAGTTTAGAGCACAACAACTACAATTAAACCTTCGCTTGTTCTGCATCAATACACTTTTCTCGCCTTACATCTCGCCTTAAAACCAACTGGCCAACAGAGCCAGCACTTGAGTCTGCTCGGCCCACTTGGGGGCTCTCAATATATTTATATAAATCGCCGCCATTGAAGCACACTTACCTTGTTCTGTCGCTCAAGGACAAATTCCTGCTCCCTCAAATGATGCTGCGGCTTGCGCTTTGGCTCTTGTTTGATTGTGTGCAAGCTTAGGTTGCCGCTCGAGAGTAGGACTACACTTTGAGGACGAGATAATCGTGCTCGAGGAGGCCAATTCAAGTCTCAAACAGTCTGGATCGCCGAAATCTAAATCGAGTGCATCTCCTTAGTGCAGCTAAGGTGGAGAACTATTTTCTTCGCAAATTTCAATGCTCTTCTGTTGCAAAATTTCCTCTCTTTCTCGCTATCACTAGCTGTACCTCTGACTCTCTTTGAAGAGGAAGAGTCTGCTGTGTGTCTGCTTATTGTTGTCGATGTCAAACAATGGCTGCATCCTCAATTGATGGTGTCCATATTTCACTTCCTCCGATGCTTTAGTCTGACCGCAGCGAAGAGGCTTAGCCCTGGCCTTGCCGAGTGCCGGATTAGTTAGTTGATAAGTGTCGAAGATGGCCGCTGAGCATAAGCGAAACGTTCAATTATTATTCTTCTTTTTTCCTCCTTTTTCCTTTTCCTTCCAGCCGAAAGTTTCTCTCAAGGTTAGTCAAATATATTTATTTATGCCATTCTCTTGCTTCTCTCCACCGCTGCAACTAGGCAACAAACAAGACCTCGTATGTGTGTCTATGCTTTGGAGATTTGCCGCTTTTTTATGTATTCACTCATAATTTGAAGAGTTCAGTCGGAAATAGTTTGACGGGCACAAATATGAAGAAGGCCCGCTGAGGCAAGAGAGCTATAAAAATTTTCTAATCATCCTCCCCTTTTGGCCAAGAAGAACTTGTTGCTCTCTCTGTTGCGCGCATCTCCTCGACTCTTGCCCGCTTAGAATCTTGCCGATGGATGGAAAGCTCATCAGACGAGAGGAGCTGAGCAAACTGAGCAAGTCGAGACTAACCTCATGGACTCCTCAAAAGGCCAGCTCGTTTAGTGGCAAGCTCCAATACTTTTCAGACGCCACTGGCCAGTGGCCGCACTCTGCTGCATGTGTCGCCGGCCTCTCGCCCCATCCACTGGAACGCTCACACGCCTACCCTTAGGGCTTGCCGATACTCTTTTCCGGGTGGCCGACGCTAACGAGCAACACACTGGCCCAAGTTCACTGCCACCTGTTCTTCACCTCTCTCTCTCTATCTATCTATCCATCTCTGATTGTCCCCCTGTCTCTGTCTCTCCCTCTTTCTAGACTCAACCGACGAAAGGGTCTTGAATGCAACTCGTTTGCAGCATTACTCAAAGGCCTCTTCTCGTCTAGAGATATTGGCCCGTAATGTGCTCATTGATTTGCTCTTCTCGAGCTCAAATTCGAACTTCCTCCTGACACTCAACCACAAAACATTGCCGCAGCGCCTCGAGATCCAAAAGGCCTTGCTGACACTTGAAGACGAGAATAATCCTCCTACTTAGCGAGAGAGAAGCACCCAGAAGGCGAACTGGAAAGAGCCGAATACTTAGGTGAAGTTGCCAAGTCCAACAGTTTGGAACTTTTTTCTCTCTCTACCTTCATCTTTCCCCCTCTTGCTTGAGTTCGACCAAGATCTCGTGATGAGAAGAGAACGAGATAAGCTTGAGGAAAGACTGACGAGAATAAAATAAAATAAAGAAAGCATAGCACTGGCAGCTGGGTGAATGGTGGCATGCAATATTGCGCATAATCTTATCACGTTCATCCCTTAGGCTTGGCTCTCTCCCCCCAATTTGTCGCTCTTGCTCAGGCAAAATATCTCTAATGCTTATTAATTGATCAAACAAGCGGCAAGCTGCGGGATTTAATTCAAAAAGCAGCCAACTGAGACCAACGACTGACAAGATTTGCCCCCCTTCTTTGCCCGACGACTCCACGCAAACGAGGCGCGCCCAATCGAGCTCGACTCGCAAGGAGCCATTCCTTGAGCTGATCGAGAGCTCACATCAGGTGCTAATTGCGTATTGTTTATGGCTGGGCAATAGTCGATCCAAGTTTCTCGTTCGTTGTCTCCTCGCTTTTCACTCCCGCTCTTAATTGGGCGCCGCTTGATTTGCATTGGCGGGCCTTGGTCTTGCATGACAACATGACATTTGCCGCTAATTCTAATCCAAGTTCGGAGACGATCGTGAAACTCGGATTGGCCAAACTGGCTCCTCTTTGCATTCGTATCGGTCGTGAATTGGATCCTTCGAACAGCAGACAACACCTAGGCCGAAATCCGTCGCTCCTAAGCCTCACCATCATAAGTTCGATAGTCGAGCCCAGCAACTCGTGGAGATAAAGTTAGATTTGAGCGCCTCTACCAGGCCGAGCCGACACTTGTTTCTTGCTCAGTTTCCTCCTTGTATCAATCAAAACTGACGACATACAATGTGAAGCCGCGTTCTTGTAAGTGATGTCGGGCAACTTCTGCACAGCGTCTGCAGACAGACAGAATCTCGAGTTGAAATTGTTCGAGGATTTGGACTGCACGGAGAATCTCTCGCAGCCAGCAGAGGGAGTGCGGGCAGAATCGTATCCCGATTGTGCGGCAGCCCCAACGAAGTCTTCGGGAAAACCCGAAAACCGCAGAGGGGCGTCGCCCGAACTCTGTGCTGCTCCAATGAAAGGTTTTGTCACAAGTTTCATCCAAACTCTAGCGATCTTACTCCTTAGGGAATATCTAGTCACCTCTGAAAGGAGAGTCAGGTGTCAGACCGACCGATAGATCGGACTTTGGAGGGGCCACAAATACACTGTGTGGGGCGTGTAAACTGGAACTGAATTACCCGCGCGCAAACAAGCGAGCAAATACACGAGCAATGCGTGGCGCGTGCGCCCGAGCTCGCTGGAAAATGCTCAAGCAAAAGGGCCGGACTAGAAGGAACAAAAAGGTCCGATGGTTATGCTGGTTCCTGTGCTTGGGGAACATCACGAGACATTGGCCACTGTTCTCGGAGCCGGAGGGTGCCTCCCGCTGACTGCCACCGCCGTCGCCATCGCCTCAGCAGCCAACAACTCCCCCCACTGGTTCTCGGGCAACTCGAGTGCGCTCATAAAATACCGTTGCCTCCTCCTCTTTCCTCCTCTGGCCGCCCGAGGGGCACTCATTGTAGTGTGACCCGCAGGCGACACGCCCATCCAACCATATGTAACATATCCGAGCGTCTAGGAATCCTTCTCGTAACAGTTGGGGCTGGTTTGGTCTTGACTTGCGATTGATTTGATCAAATTCAATAGACCTGTAGAAATTGGAACGCGCAGAGTTTTAAGGTGCACAGTTTAGACCACAAATACCTGGCAATATATCACCCATTGGGGGCAATCTGGACGCAACCGGGTAAGATAGCCCGCACGAGTCAAAAAGGCCTGCGCGGTTCGAGTTGGCAGAGCCGAGAGTTTGTGTGGGCAAAACTGCAGCGGTATTTTCTAAATACACTCTACCGCGACGCCAACCAAGAGCACGGCGGCGACCACGACGACGACGAGGACGATGATGGCGGCTGCTGTGTAGCTGCGTTCAGCGCTCCCAATGCCGTGCAGGCAAGGAAAAAATTGCCGACTTTAATATACACAAAAAGAACCATTCGCTGATGAATAGGATAGGCAACACGCACATAATCAAAGCTATTCTCTCTCAGACAACCATTATTTGCTAAATTTATCCCAATTCCCAAATAATTTCATACATTCTTACCCATATCCTATTATCGACATCCTCTATGCTGGCCTCTCAATCAGGATCGAGTACTTCTAGATGAGTCTAAGCGAGTCCGATATTGAAATAACCTAACATTGAAACTTAACGCAAGAGTATCGACAATATCCTTCTATAACTCTTCGATGTTATGCAAGCATTCGAGGCTGGCATTTCAACTGGAGTAACAATCAAGACTGAACCGTTATATCTTTATTGATTTTCACATTTAACACAACCATTGATATTCAACTGTTCGGTGATCATTATCTGTTTTGTTCCCGTTGATTCTTGTCATGAGCTCACAAAGCACAGACAAAACGACCATAGGGTCTGCCATTGTTGACAGCGACTCAAAAGCCCAAAATAAAATGGAAAGCAACGATATTCATACAAAGACTGAGGTAAATGCTACAGCAACAGTCAATGAGGAACAGTTCACGGCTGGAGAGCAGTCGTCCTCTTTGAGACAGAAACCAGAAAACAAGACGGCAGGCGACGAGTCCAAAGGAGTAACTAGAGACACCCCCAAGAGAAGCAGTACATTTAACAACAGCAAAGACAAATCTAAATATTCTAACGCGAGTGAGAACACTGGCTCCGTCAACATGATTGGAGTAGATAAACGTATCTCCACTAGTGCTGCTGCAGCTCCCCACAAACCATCTGATGAGACGAAAACGGAAACCGGTAAGGACGACACGACACAATCTAAGACACCTGATCTGAGACTTGATCGTAACAACAGATTGCAAGAGGGCAAAAAATTATTCTCGGGTCCGAATGTTAATCAAGATATTGTTGCGAAATCTGACGCGCTAGCAAAATCTGGTAATCGGGCCTCAAGCCAGGCGCATCATATGCACCTACAACAACAACAACAGCAACAAAAGACACAGATACAACAACAGCAGCAGCAGCAACAACAACAGCAGCAACAACAACAACAGCAACAACAACAGCTACAACAGATTCAACAACACCAGCAACAGCTGCAACCACAACAACAACATCATAATCAGCATCACTACCAACAGAGTTATTCAAATAATGGGCAAGGCAACCATCAAAATAACCAGCAGCACCAAATGCATTTACATGGCAGTCAGCAACATCATGTACATCACACAAATCAACACCAGCACCATTCTCAACACTATCATCAGCAGCAGCATCAACATTACAATACAGAGCAGCTTAGCAAAACCAATCTATATATAAGAGGTTTAGATCCTGACACTAGTGATGCGGACCTTTTCTCGTTATGTAATCGTTTTGGATCCATAGTCTCAACCAAGGCTATCTTGGATAAAAGCACCAACAAGTGCAAAGGTTATGGATTTGTTGATTTTGAAACGCCAGCTGCCGCGGAAATCGCAGTTACAGAATTGCAGAAGCAGGGAGTTCTCGTCCATATGGCCAAACAACAAGAGGCTGACCCAACGAATCTCTACATAGCTAATCTACCACAAACAATGACAGAATCAGAATTAGAGAACTTACTGAGACCTTTTGGTCAAGTTGTTTCTACGAGAATCCTGATCAACCAGAACAGACAGCCTCGTGGTGTGGGTTTCGCCCGGATGGAGACAAAGGAGCAGTGTGACTCGATCATCTCTGCGCTTAATGGTCAGCTTGTGGGCTTAAAGGGAGCGAAGGAGCCGTTGTTGATTAAATTTGCCGATGGAGCAAACAAGAAGCGCCCCCATCATTTTCAGCACAAGCCCCTTGGTGCTAATCATTCTTTCATGGGTAATCATTCAAGAAGAAATGGCAATGATACCAATCATTATCACATGATAAATACTGTAGCCAGTGGTAACAGAAATTTCCACAGTGGCCCATACACGGAGCATTCGAGACAAAATCATGCTGTATCTCATCATGACAATGGATTGATAAAGCAGCAGCAGCAACAGCAGCAAATGTTGACTTCCATGCCTAGTTATCATCCACATCATCAGAATAGCGGACATCATTCATATATGATGCAACAACCGCATGCGCAAATGATGGCACCCACCTCTGCAATCGATCCAGCGATGCATTATGTGAATCTTGCCAATCAGATGCAAGGACTCCAGATTGGAAATCACCCTGTTGGCGGTTATATGTCACCGCAGCAATGGCCTCCAGTTTGGCCCGGAACCTCCAACGCATTTACAAACACCACGACGAACTCTAACCGCGACGCGCTACTACGTTAGATTGGAACTAATAAAATGATATCATTGAATACCCTCAGAAAGAGAACCCCCTTCTTGGAGATAACATGTTCGATCGCCTCTCTTATAGAGAGGTGAATTCATTAAGAAACATGTATCTGGAAAAATACATGTAAAGTTTCCTGAACCATAGCATCTGACTTTCGTGTAGGGATAGAAGATGCCTGAGCCTCCTGTTCTGTGAGATACTGATGCCAAGATTAACTGTCTTCTTTTGCTCCTCTATCATCCCGACAAAAAACTCATACATTCTAGTCGCAAGTGCATCAATGAAGGATGTATATTTCCGCATGATACCCACACTCTTCAACTGGTAGTAGTTGAGGACAGGGCTGTTTCCCCTTGATAGCCGTTGGACGGCATTGTGTAGAGCAATATGATTTGGATGACCAGAAACTCCAGCCGAGTCAAACGTGACGAGATTGGTGAGTGTCTTTGGGTATTGAGATAGATAGTTGCTGATGTGGTGGGTGATTCTGTCAATGGACCAACTTGTATGAAGGCCATCAGTTAGAAGATCATCCTCGATGATTTTAAGTTTTGCGTGAGGTTTCAGAACTTTGACCACCGACTCAAGCTCTGCAGATCTCGAGCGACCTGACTTATCCGAACTGCCGTTACTCAGACATAGTATGTGGAATGAATGTTTTCTGTCCACTAGGCTCAATATCAAGGGGCCAAAAAACATGGTCTCATCATCTGGATGGGCTGTCACGAGGAGTGTTTCATTACCAAAGAATCGGTCGATGAGTGCCGGGGATTGTTTGCTCACAATACTGAGCTGTAAATATGAGACGAAGACAACATTCGCAACCAACACTGTTAACGAAAATAGGAAGCGAGGCATGAGATGAAGAATGTTACCGAGATCCCTTTTATATTGGTATGATTAAAGACTATCCCAGGACAGTGGTATTCATCATAAAATCTGGAGTTCACTTTTCAATACGACAGATAAGGCTGAATCTAAGCAGACGCGTAAAGCAATCAAGATTCGGTCTGTCAGCAGACACTATGAGGAGCTGTGTCAAAATTCAGGATTCCACGCAGACCACTATTCAGGTATTCTGATGAGGCAATTTGATGCATCCATAATTGCCTGGTCATCACGTGCAGCGAGAGTGGATTTTAGCTCGATCGATCGGTGTAAGGTGTGGGGTTTGTTTGAGAGTGAAGCTGGACCAACTTGAGATTCGGACTGTTGACGATGGAGATCCTCGCTACCCGTGCATAAGACCGAGGATGAGCTCGCATGCCTAGAAGGCAGCACATGTCCAGGGCGATCGGAAGCAAACCCTTTTTCTTGGTACTTCCGGAGTTCCTTCAACATCTTACCCTTGTAGGGTGTTCAAGGACTCCCCGTGTGAGACCGCTGTATGCAACGACACTCTATCCACGAGTAGCCAAGGAAATTCTTCCTTTGAAAGATTTGCCTCGAAGGAGGCTACAGGCAGAATCTTTCAGACTCTACCTCCGTTTCAATGAGATCCAGTCTGAATGAAACTGTCGTATCGACTCTAGTAGATGGAATCTTGGACACGATATCTTTGAGCGGGTTGTCTTCAATTAGAAAAGAAATTAGGATAGAATGCATCGAGAGTCGGTTAGAACAAAGCTCGCTTGTTTCGACAACGATTTTTATTGCGTCCCCGACTAGCACGTGACACAAGCGTAAACGAGCATAACTCGCTCTCCAGCGAGGCTATGAATTAAAATTTCTTGAGAATCAGATCAATGATGTGTGATTTTCCTCTTACCGAAATCTTTCATTGACTCCAATCGGTTCCCACACATATGTGTTGAGTAATCTGATTTGCCCCCAATAGTGTCACAATGTCCTCATTTAAATACATCGGCTTATTCTTGAGACTCAGATACATTGTTCCAGCCACGGCAGTAGGAGGATATTACAGTGCCAAACGCAAGATCGAAGAGATAAAGTCATCCCTGCCCGATATGCCTGATTTCCTGAAAGATCTTCAGGTATCTGAAAGATTGCTCCAGCTAAAAGATTATATTGATGCTGAATACACGGCTGCCAAGCGAGAGATTGACAAGAGGAAATTCGTTGAGCGCGAAGTTACGTCGGTCGTGAAGCCAGTCTCAAAAGAAATCAGTGATAACCTAAGAAAAAACAACAACAACAACAACAATGATGAAATCATAGGTCTAAGGAGGGAGGTAGAGAAACTCAAGAAGGAAAACCGAGAGTTAAGAACTGTCTTGAGATATCCCGGAGATAATGATTCAGGTGACAACACAAACCGGTTCAAGAGGAAGATCAAGAAGTCACTCATAGAAATATATTCAGAGCTTTTAGATGAACTGAGTGGTTACGATTCCTCTTACAAAATGCATGATCATTTGCCGAAGGTAGTCGTGGTTGGGGATCAGAGTTCTGGTAAAACAAGTGTGCTTGAGATGATAGCAGGAGCTCGGATTTTTCCTCGAGGTGCTGGCGAAATGATGACTCGTGCCCCCGTACAGGTAACTTTATCAGAGGGCCCTTACCATATTGCACGTTTCAAGGACAGTCCAATTGAATTTGATCTTACTAAAGAGAGTGAGTTAGCCAATCTGCGAAGAGAGATTGAGGAACGCATGTGTAGATCTGTCAGAGGAGGCAAAACAGTGAGCAATCAAGTGATATCTCTCAGTATACAAGGTCCTGGTATTCAGCGGATGGTACTGGTAGACCTACCGGGTATTATCAGCACCGTCACGAATGAGCTGGCACCAGACACCAAGGACTGCATCAAAAAGATGGTTGTCGAGTACATGTCCAACCCAAATGCTATTATTCTTTGCATTCAGGATGGCTCTATCGATGCCGAGCGAAGTATATTCACAGATATGGTTCGAGAGATGGATGATGCCGGCCGGCGAACTATTCTAGTTTTAACAAAAGTAGATATAGCTGAGAAAACGCATGTCAATCCTTCAAAGATTAAGAAAATCCTAGATGGTGAATTGTTTCCTATGAAAGCCTTAGGCTACTATGCCGTTGTTGCAGGTGATAGTGGCAAGAACACTGACATTCAACAAATCCGTGATCACGAGGAAAATTTCTTCCTGACTTCCTCACTGGTCGAGAAAGGAATCATCAGTTCCAGACAATGCTCAACAAGGAACTTGAGCTCCAAAGTGTCAGAATGCTTTTGGTCGATGGTTAAAGAATCTGTTGAACAGCAAGCTGACGCCTACAAGGCTACTCTTCTGAATCTGGAGGCAGAATGGCAAAGAAACTTTCCCCACACTCGGCAGCTCACTAGAGATGAGCTATTCTATAATGCAAGAAATGAGCTCCTGGACGAAGTTGCACAACTAAGTCGCATCTCTACCAGAGATTGGGATCAAATAATTGTTAAGCAACTATGGGAGAAAATCCATGACCATGTTCTCGAGCGCCTGTATTTTCCTGCCGCATATTATAGAGACCGTTTCGATTCAAAAGTTGACATGGATTTGAATCGTTGGATAGAGAGTAATGAGCTCCCGAAATTAGCTGTGGAGGTGGCCCGTGAATCCATAAAGAAACAGTTCATTGATCATCTGTTCGCCAATGAGAACAAGAAGTTATCTTCGAGGGTTGGTAAAAAAGCTGACGAGGATCGAACCATCTACCAAGATTTGAAGAGAGCAGTACTGAATGATGCATTAGACAGGTATCAGTGGAAGAATCAAGCCTTAGAAATATTGCGAGTTGTTCAATTAGAAGCAGTTTCAAAGAAGATCACCCTGACCAAGGAAAATTGGACGAAGGCGATTACCTTTCTCGAAGATTCATTACAAGATTACATCAGATCAACTGATGAACAGTTAAGCCAACTCACAGGTCACGGATTCACGCAACGGTGGTTGAAATGGCAAAAAACAACACCTGAACAACATATGAACCAAGTGATCAGAAATGAATTCGATAGACTTTTAACAAATCGCTTGATGGGTGAGATTAGTGCTGATGGTGAGAGTCAAATCAGCACGGATAAATTGAGCGATACTGATTTGATAGCAATCAAGCGCAATTTAGAATCACAAGGTTTAGAAAGCTTTTCCAATGAGACGATACAGAATGTCTGGTCCCCATATTTTAGGCATCAATTTCTGCTTTCTGAAATAGGACGCGCCCGCGATTGTACCAAAATGTTTCACTTCTACGAGAATGATCTCACTTGTCAAACTGATTGCAACCATGTGTTATTTTTCTATAGGATTAAGAGATTGTTAGAGTTTACAGCAAATAGTTTAAGGCGCCAATTCCTCGAAAGCGAGTTGAGGCGTATCAACAAAGAAATTGTGGATGTTTTAGATGAGTATGGCGAAGATGACTTCGCTAAATCTAAATTGATCTCAGGGAAGCGAGTAGAATTAGCGGAGGAGCTGGTAAAGGTTCGCCAAATTCAAGATAAACTTGATGAATTCATAACGGCTTTGAATCAAGAAGAGAGCACTCCATCATTTTCCTACAACAAGTGAAAGAGAGTGATATAATCCTGCTTGTTACAATCTAGTCTGAAGATGTCTCTTATTATTGCATCCTACAATGCGAATCTAAGATGACGATTCGTCTGCGTCTTAATAAACTAAATAGAGAAATGTTAAGGCATCTTGTGTGGTTGATGAGCATTTCAAAGGTGTATCTCAGCGGAGTTTTGAACACGGCTTCTAGTTGAAGAGACAGCTGCAACAAGTGACCAACTACTGACGCGCGCAATGGCAAAAGAGACTAGGACACAAAGCCGATTATCACTAGAATGATCCAAGAGGCGCTTCCGGGACGAACAATTGAAACTCTTCGTTTCGATGGTCCATCCTCTCCAGAAGTAGATCCTTCTATGTGTCGGTTCCATAGAGGCTAGGTCTAGTCTTCGACAAGTGGCGCGATACTCATTCTACTATCCCGAGCGCGAGATGATGCCTCAGCCTGCACTTGGCAATGGCAATGCACTCTGTCGAGCTCATCCTTGAAGCCTCGGTGTTTTCATCCCCGGACTTGGCGCTAAGCCTCAGACGATCACTGTTAGTCTTGAGAATTGATCCTGCCTAACATCCTCCTGGCATATATCCTGATAGAATTCCGCTTTATCACGATAAAGGACGATCGTCTTTTTGTCTTAGTTTCCTGCCAAGCCGATGTTCCGGTTCTGTTGTTTGTGGTCAATTAACAATGATGAATGATCAACAGGTGGCGAATTGTTAAGAAATATACTTCCGGATAGTTCTGATTCATTTCTTCGAAAGCTCCATGAGCTTAGGTCCCTCTCCTATTGATGTGCTTATGAGATATTTGATTCCCATGGGAGTTATTCTCGCAAATGAGCTTATGTGATCAATCAAATCCTGTACTTCTTCGCTTTTCGGGAGCGTTGGATCTGGCCTACCCCTAATCTCTAGTTCCCCGCTTACCGGAAAGAATTTCTCGAGAACCAGTATCAGTTCAGGCAGGTAATCGTCAAGCAGATATATACAAGCGTTGGGTCCAGCATCAAATGTGTAGGCAACTTTATTGACTCCATAATATTGATTGATGGCTGTGCAAATTTTGATTATCTGCTTGCTTGTCTCGTTGAGGTACATTATTGGCGGAAATGTATCGAGACATATTGCGTGAAACTGGTTAGAATCTTTCATCGTAATATCGGCAAACTTCTCAAAGTTTCTATCTTTGATGGCGTCCTTCAATTCGGAGATGCGATTTGGCACAATCTGTGAGGCTCTATGCGAAATGAGAGCGCTCGAACAGACAGAGCGCTTCATTCCGGAAGTACTTGGAACGTCTTTTTGGTCGTCGCCGATAACGCATATTAGAACTCGCATATCGGGCCAATGATGATGATCTGCGACCTGATAAGCGAAGGAACTCTCATCATCGTGTCCTTTCACCCAATGAACGAAACCACCATACATAGATCGGCACGCGCTACCTGATGCCTTACGGGCAATCCTAGATAGACGTCCGGTATCGCTTACTCCGTATACATGACCCAAGGCAAAGGCGAGACAAGCGTAACCGGATGCGGATGAGGCTAGTCCAGCAGCGGTTGGGAAGTTGTTTTCCGTCACAATCTTAACCTTGCAACTGGAATAACACGCCCCGCTCGATTTCCTCATGTCTTCTATCATCCTTGTTACCGGTGAATTTTTGACATCAGATAACGATTGATCTTGTCCATTGAGAGTCAACCTATCCTCTGAAAAGTTTTTTGAAACAAATACTGAAGTGGTAGTGCACATGTCTTCGATGGAGAGGGTTCCACTTAGCGAGTCATTCAAGGGAATCTTGAGAGCTTCGTCAACTTTACCCCAGTACTTGACTAGAGCGATATTGACAGGTGCCTTGGCTTTGACGTAACATTCAATATCTTCGGACTCAGCCATGCTGACAGTCGGAGTATAAGTATTATGAGAATAACTTGATTATATTGCTAACTGGTATTGACGTCGACAGCAACCCAAGTTTTCCAGTCCACAGCTTGACGCAAAAAAATCGCCGCCATGTCGAAAAAGTCTGTTGCAGCAAGACTAGACCAAGGGTGGCGGGATGTTTTACTTGGCCTTGAATGTCGATGTGAAGGCCGAGCCATGTTTAAGAATACGCCACCTGTCGACATTATCTGAGACAAGTTGTTTCTTAAACGCCTGTCCGAAATACATCATCACTATGGTCATCATGAGATTTTCATCGTGACTTCATGTTGAACTAGCAGATGAAATAGCGACGAGTGACTAATCTGGTCCGTTCGTGCATGTGAGCGAATTATGACGGGAGATTTATCCAAATCCTTTTTGCTTGTTTTTAAATCTAGCATAAAAATACCTCTTTTTGTTGTATACTGCAATGCGAACCAATAGTCTGCACGCACCGAGCCAGCAATGGATTATTCACCAGCGCGTTAATATATCATCTATCTTGATTTAATTTTCGTCTCGAATCAGATCAAATAGAATATTTGAACCTTGATCTCAAGGCCCAGTTTCAGCACTAGTGGACATTCCGAGCTGATCCTGTATCACGAAAATGTTCAGTGATGATGACGAAAACGATGATCATATCATTGGTGGTTTGGACAATAACGATGATGATACAAGTGCCACACAAGAAGAATACCAGTACGATATTTTGAATGCCAATGAGATTGTGGAAAATATGGTCTCATCCATAAGAGAGGTTAATTCGATTGTACAACTAAATACTACTATAACTAGGATACTGCTCAACCATTTCCAATGGGACAAAGAGAAATTATATGAAAGATTATTTGATGATAATCGCGAAGCGCTCTTCAAGGAGGCCAAAATCGCTGACACCCCTGTAGGAACTACTAGCTTACTGGCTCCGAAGAATATGAAACCAGGCTCCCAAAGCATGTGTCCGATCTGCTGTTTTGAATCTTCTAAACCTCTCATTGGTTTAACTTGTGAGCACGCCTTTTGTCACTCTTGTTGGGTGAAGTATTTGTCCACAAAGATCATGGAAGAGGGTCAGTCTGGGCGTATAACATGTCCCACGCTGAATTGTAACATGCTGATCGATGACCAGACAGTCTTACCTCTAGTCCAAGACAAGAAAGTCAAGCTGAGGTACCAGCAATTGATCGCAAACAGCTATGTAGAATGTAACAAACAGATGAGGTGGTGCCCGAAGGCTGAATGTGGTCACGCCGTTAAAGTAGTTTATCCTGAATTTCAGCCAGTTAAATGTGTATGTGGAACCATATTCTGTTTCCTGTGTGGCGATAGTTGGCATGAGCCCGTCAAGTGTGATCTCTTAAGAAAATGGAAGAAGAAATGTGATGATGATAGCGAAACATCGCACTGGATAGCTGCGAATACCAAAGAGTGCCCTAAATGCCATGTAACGATAGAGAAGAACGGAGGATGCAATCATATGGTTTGCAAGAATTCTGATTGTAAGGCGGAATTCTGTTGGGTCTGTTTGGGAACCTGGCAGTATCATGGAACGTCTTGGTACTCATGTAACAGGTACGACGAGATCGACGCAAAAGCGGCCAGAGATGCTCAAGAGAAATCAAGGGCTCTCCTGCAACGATATCTTCATTACTGCAAACGTTACATGAACCACATGCTCAGCTTAGATTTTGAGCATAAACTATATGCCTCAGTAAAAGAGAAGATGCGTGAGATGCAACAGCACAATATGAGCTGGATTGAGGTTCAATTCCTCAAAAAAGCAGTTGATGTTCTATGTGAGTGTCGACAAACTCTAATGTACACGTATGTATTTGCATACTACCAAGTCAAGACCAACCACTCTCTAATTCTCGAAGACAATCAACGTGATCTAGAACGAGCCACCGAGGCACTTTCTGAGTGCTTGGAGCGAGAAATAACTTCCGAGAACATTAAGGATATAAAGCAGCGAGTTCAAGATCTCTACCGGTATTGCGCTGGTAGGAGAAAAATCTTGCTGGAACACGTAAGAGAGGGATATGAGTTAGATTGGTGGTTGACGGCTGATTACTGAATTCATCATTCTAGGTGAGTTCTTGCACAAGCAGATGTGATCTATCTCTGTGGCAGACTCGATTACCCTGTTGGAAAACCTTCTACAGTGCCGAAGGGTATTCTCAACTCCGCTACTGACCACCGGATACGTGATAGTAACAACTTATTTCTGGAGTATAATCCAAAGTTTACTAATAAACGATATACATGGGCTCAAACTCCTCCGATAATTTCTTTTGTATTTATTTTACGACTCTACGCCTTCTTCTTAGACACACCGACTGTTCTTCCGCGACGGCCTGTTGTCTTAGTGTGCTGACCGCGAACCCTCAGACCCCAATAATGACGTAAACCACGGTGGGCTCGGATCTTCTTAAGCATTTCTAAATCTTCACGTAGCTTTACTTCTAGCACGTTAGCCACAACTTGCGAGTTCTTGCCATCCTTAATGTCACGTTGTCTATTCAAGAACCAGGTTGGGATCTTGTATTGTAATGGGTTGGTCAATATTGTGACCAGTTTTTCTATCTCCTCCTCAGACAATTCACCAGCCCTTTTGTTTGGGTCGACATCTGCTTTACGGCATACTAGAGCGGCGAACCGGCGACCACATCCCTTGATGGCCGTTAAGGCGTAACAAATCTTCTTTCGACCATCAATATTGGTCGACATAACACGAAGGATATGTTGGAACTTCTCCGGCACAACGAGAGACATTGTTGGTTCCTTTTGTTTTATTATCTTTGTGGCAAAACTAACTCATAGAAATATTTGATAAATATAAAAGGGAAATAGCTTTCCTGGAAGCAGCAGTGAGGAATTGTGCAAATGCTGATGCTTGGTTGTGGACCATGCATGTAGATGCGCCAGTGGAAATTTCGGCGATGCTGTGCGCACGTTTTCGAAGAGCGCCAAATTTGAGCATATTCCGATTTGTCGCGGGATCTCGCGCGATGAGCAGTAAGAGGGTGTACGAAATAACTTCACTCCCTATGTACAGTTAACGCACACGTGCGGAAGGCGTGGCGCCATATGACCGAAGATTCGAGGGCGTGCGGGTTCTAGTCGAGAGTTTTGCTGTCAAATCGAATAGTGCAACCACCGAAGGATAAGAGTCGAAAGGTCCGAAAGTGTAAAATCCGCACGATTTCGACCGCATGGTTTTTGCAAATACCTCTGCAAAGCGCGCGTTCAAACTCCCACGAAAGCACGAAAAAGTCTACATGTCTCGCCTGCTCTGGTCCTCTTTATTGACCGCATTTTCCTTCAATTAGATTATGATATATTATTATAATAAAGATATGGCCCAATCACAAGACTTACAACCTGGTATCGGCCTGCAAAATATTGACTATGTGAAACTACTAAGCGGACTAAGTGATAGCGATGGCGATACTAGGAAACAAGCTGAAGAAATATACCAAGCCATTCCAGCAAAGGATCGATTCTCACTCCTTGGCGCTGCCCTTTGTCAACGGGAGCTACCTGAGGGGGTCCGCGTTTTTGCGGCAGTCTTATTGCGCCGCTTGATCATCTCATCTTGGACCGACATACAAAGTTCGATACCTGCACAACAATTGAAATCATCCTGCAACGAACTACTAGCAGTTTTGAAGAATTCAGTCAACGAAACCAGTGAGGTGAGGGATAAGATCGTTCAAGTAATAGCAGCTCTAGGTAAAAGTTATCTAAATGAAGAAAGTAAGCAGAACGAATGGTCTGAGTTTATTCAATTCATATTCGAGCTCCTCAAATCCACAAATGATGAATTTAAGGAGTGTGCCTTCAAGATCATCTCCGGTTCTCCGGAGATTTTCGGCGAGGTCAATGGTCAAACAGCATATATCGATATGTTATATGCTCACATAATGAACGATTTGAAGCAACAAGGCAAATCAGACCAGTTTTACACTTCCGTAGTGGGTGCAGCCGCCGCTCTAATGATAAACAACTCATCACATAAAGAATGCTTACAGCACTTGAGTATGATGGCCACTCCGATGGTACAACTCCTGAGCACAATCAAGGATGAATCAACAAAAGAAGACATCTGCCAAAGTTTAATCGAGGTAGCTGAGATGGCGAATCAGGCTCTAAGACCAGTAGTGGCGCCTCTATTAGAACTATGTATAAAAATTATGACGGAAAGTGATGGACTAGAATCGGACGTTAGATTCAGCGCTCTAGAATTGGCGGTTACCATGATAGAGAACGGAAAAAGGGCTGTCATCAAGAAGCGCGCGTCCCACCTGGTTCGCCCTATCATACTCAGAGTGTTGGCCTTCATGTCTACCATCGATGACGATCCAGAATGGTACACTTCTTGCACATATGGAAAAGATGACGATGACCCAGATGCTATCGGTGAAAGCGCTCTGGATAGGATTTCGAACCATCTCGGCGGTCGTCTAGTACTACCGATCCTTATGGAGGAGTGTACAACTATGCTTAGAAAACCAGAGTGGCAAGCGCGTCATGCTGCTCTCATGGCCTTCTCTTGTGCCGGAGAAGGTTGTCGCAATGAGCTGATGCATGATCTCACAAGAGTTGTAGGAGGTATACTAAACTTCCTGGACGATCCTCACCCACGCGTCAGATATGCTGCCTGTAATGCGATTGGTCAGATGGCTACGGACTTTGCACCTGAATTTGAGAATCAATTTCACTCTCAGGTGATTCCTTCGTTATGTAGGTTGCTTGTAGATTTTAGCCAAATACGCGTTCAGGCACACTCAGCTTGCGCCATGATAAATTTCTTCGAGCAATGTCCCCAAGAAATATTGTCCACATATCTAGGCCCGATTACAGAGCACATTGAAGTTGCACTCAGCCGTTATATGACTGATGGTATACCCAAAGACGAATGCAAACTCTTTGTCATAGAGAATGTTATTGTTGCCTTATCATCAGTTGCTGACTCGAGTGCGGAAATGTTTGCCTCTTATTATGAAAAATTTATGCCCTGTCTGAAATTTATTATCAAGAATTCAACCGGAAATGACGATTTAAGAACTTTGCGCGGAAAGGCAATAGAGTGCGTGAGTCTGATTGGAATGGCCGTTGGAAAGGAGAAATTTTGCTCAGATGCGTCAGAAATTATGCAAATGCTTTTGGCAACTCAAACTGGTGATCTAAAACTCGCAGATGACGATCCACAACTTTCCTACATGATGGCCGCTTGGGCAAGAATATGCCGCATACTAGGCCCAGATTTCCAAACATATCTTCCTTATGTCATGGAACCAGTGCTGAAGGCTGCATCCCTTCGAGTGGAAATCGCTCTGCTGAATGAAGAGGATAAAGCTGCCTTGGAGAACAATGGAGATTGGGAAAGTGTATCGGTTCAAGATCAGGCTGTGGGTATCCGTACAGCTGGTCTCGAGGATAAGGCAACAGCTTGTTCAATGTTAGTCAGTTACGCGCGAGAATTGAAGCAAGGTTTCGTTGACTATGTAGAGAGAACATCAGATGTATTAATTCCATTGCTCAAGTTTCCCTTCCATGATGATGTTAGGTGTGCCGCTGCCGAAGCAATGCCGCATCTATTAGAGAGCGCCAAACCAAAGGGAGAACAATTTGTGCTCAACCTATGGAGCAACATGTTTGATAATCTCATTGGATCCCTGGATATAGAAACTGAGCACTCAATCTTGAACCAGATACTGGAATCTATATCAGATTGTATCGATGTGGTAGGCGTTGCCAGTATGACTCCAGAGCGTTACGCTAAGTTGAACGAAAAATTCAATGCACAATTCAATAGCCATTTTGAGCATCTCGCCGAAGAGTATGAGCTTCGCAAGGAGGACGATTTTGAAACCGAAAGCGACTGCTCTGAGAGTGATGATGAAGATTGTCTGAGTGGTATCGCAACTGTGATACATTCTCTATTTGAAGTTTACAAGGCCACTTATTTACCCTACTTTCAGCCACTTATTGAGCCAATACTAAAGCTGTCCATAGATAATCAGGCGGTTCCATGGACGAACAGACAAACTGCCCTGTGTATTTGGGACGATTTGATAGAGTTTACTGGACAGAATGCGGTGGAATATCAAAAATTCTTCCTACCCCTCCTATCAAATGGAATAGTAGACAAAAAGACCGAAATAAGACAAGCGGCTCTCTATGGAGTTGGCCAGTTGGCCCAGCAGAATGGGCCGACTTTTTTGGAATTCTTCCAGAGTGTTATTCCAAATATTGTTCAAGTTATAAATCATCAGGACGCCAGGAGGGACGATTTTATAATGGCCACAGAGAACGGGATCTCGGCAATTGGAAAGATATTGAAATTTTGCCCCCAATTAACTAACCACCAGGAGCTTCTAAAATGTTGGATAGAATGGTTGCCCATCTGGGAGGATGAAGCTGAGGTTCCATTTGTGATGGATTATATGCTCGAATTGGTTGAGCAAAACAATCAGATTGTTATTGGACCTAACTCGAGCAATGTTCCCCGTTTGGTTGCAGTGGTTGCTGAGGTGTTTGCGCGTTCAGTGATTGAATGCAAATCTGCCACTGGACAAAGAATGGTAAACTTTATCAAGCAAATTGTGGCAAACCCCACACTGAATACTTGTTTGGCCAACCTAACCATGGCCCAGCAGAAGGCAATCCAGGAGATTGTAGCAAATCAGCAGTAGTAGCCATCTACTACAGTGCTACTACTACTAGTAAACGCGCAGTGAGAATATAGGAGAGCCGCTGGTAGGAAATTGATGGGGCGTAAATCTGTTTGAGGAGCAACAGGAAGAGAATGGCCAGAGGAGAAGAAAAAGGGAGCCACTAGGAAAGTTTGCTCCGATTGCACCCGATGAGATTGAGTGAATAATAATATCAATAATCTAATGATGGACACGATGATGAAAATGTTAGGGAAAAACGAATTCTCCAAAAGTGGGAGAGAGGAAGTGCTGCTTTTATCTCTTCGCTCTCGCTCTATGCAAAGTAGTAGTTTTGTTGTCACCCAATAAAAAAGATAGGACTATATTTCTTTTCAGCTCCCTTGAGGAGTTGATGAATAGCTTCTTTTGCCGCTCTCTCTGTCTTTATTTGCATGCGCTAGAACTATTCTCGAGTACGGAAGCTGCAAACTCGCTGGGACACCCATAAAAAGGAAACCATTCCGGCGGAATAACTGGCCTCAGTGTCACATAAATATCCTATTTGCGAGCCCTCAGGACTGGTGCATTTGTTTGTCGGCCAGCGGAAGGCAAAGATGATTCGCTCGACTTCCAGGGGGCAACCTTGGGCCCATGTTGCTTTGGCCGAGTTCAACGAGCCATTAATTAACTGGCTCGCCGGGCGGAAGCACAGAGAGAGAGAGTGAGAAGTAGTTTGGCCAAGTGGGAGCCGAGCGCGTGCCCAAAATCATAAACATGACAAGGACGAGCATTGTAGATTGGCCCAAGCAAAGGGAGAGAGAGAGAGAGAGGCTGGAGACGAGGTTGGAGAAGGCAGTGAAGGAGAGATGATATCTTTTTTGCTCCACTCTTGTTGGTTTAAGATCCTCGGAGGTGATTATTGTTTGAATTTGGCTGATTGTTGTCGGCGAGTTGGGCGCAAAAAGTAAAAAAAAGCAAAAAACAACAAAAGAAAACTCCTCTTTGGCCCTCTTTTCTCTCAGACGCCAGTCACCAGATCAAACGGCAGCAGCGAGCAATTCCAGTTGAAGACAGAGACCAACTACAATCGACTTCCGTACGATCTCTCGGCCACTGCTACTGCCAGTTATTGCCTCTCTCTACTTCGTCAGCCTCTTCTCCACCAGCCTGGGACTAGTGGGGCGAAATTATTTCCATTATTTAATTAATCGGCAAGTGAGGAAAGTGTAGCGCCGATGAGGCCGCCTGATAAGCGGCGGCCGCCACACGGAGCCAAAGGGGCGCCTCCAAGTGTCCTCCGTCGGCGGCTTATCGTGTCCAAAATCGGAACTCACTGGTCACCAGTGGAAGTTCAGGGCGACACTGAGAGAGCTGGAAACAGGAGCCAAGTGTGCTGCTCTCGAACTGACCTCTGGCCAAACGGAGGCCAGTCTTTAGTGTCGCCCTTCCAGAGGGATGGAAATTTAGCCACTGTAAGCGCAGTGGAGGGAAGAGAAATGGTATTGGATAGTGTCGATTAATGTGGGCGATCCTCTGCTCCCATTGGCTCATCATTAGGACAAATCCACGACTCGCTTCGAGTCGGACTGCGGCCGGTGAACCGCGGCCGGTTGTGCGCGCGCTCGCGTGCGGGTGCTCAACGGGCCGCGCCAACGAACAATCGTACCGACCGGTGCACGCCCCCACCGGCGCGGCGGGCCTATAGGCAGACTCTGGCCCGCCGGCGATAAGGGGCCTCTGTTTAGACTGTATTTTCATCGTTTCCTCTCTAAAACTAGCTCTGGAGGGACACGTGCAAGTTGCAGCCGCAGACCTTGGGGCGAGCCACCGAGTTGGGCGCCCAACTCGGTGGCCCCGAGTTCATTGGCATCGGATGAAATTAGTGTCGATAGTGGGGAGCAATCGTAGGTGTATGCAAAAGTCATTAATCAAGAGCAGAGACAGAGAGTGGAGAATCCTTTTGGCGTGCTCCTTTGATTTTTCCGGCCGCCCCAAAGAGCAGCAAACAGTCGGCCAAAGTGCAGGCCTAACTGTAAGTTTAGACGAAAACTGAAACAGTCTCTCTTCTAGTCGCTCGTTTCTTTCCACTCGATCTGGTTCAACTTTTCGCCCACTAATCCACTTTCGGGCCACTTGACGAAGACGAATTGCACTTCCGAAGCATCATTGCCCACCGACAACTGTGGCCAGTGGCTCGGGAGCAGTGTGATGAAAGTTGTTGCTGCATTTTTGTCCATTTGGCCGCACCCACGAACCAGCGCAATCCTATTGGCTAACCATAAATTAGACACTAATTTGGCCCCTTTTGCTGCGCCCAAAAGCGCCCCAGACTTCTACAAACCTTGAGGCCAATCAGTGGGCGCTGGTAGAGACTCTCCTCGAATCACTTTGCCCTCCTTGTCTTGCCCCAAGGACAAGGAGTCGGCCTGGAAAAGGGGCGGAACTGGTTGGGTTCTGTGCCGACAAATTGCAACCTTTTACTTATAATAACTCTCCATTTCTTGGCCCTCATCAGCACACAACTGGGGCCAGACAATCGAATTCTCTCCCCCAGACAGTCTCGTGCCATATTCCCGCCCCATCAACCTATTCGCCTTGCTCGCGGCTAACTGAAAAAAAGAGGCCCGCCTCTGGAGATTGAAATTATCCACCATGATTGCGGCCGTGAACCTGAGGGGCAATAAATTAACCTCTAATTAATATTTCAAAAGCGGAGATAAAACCAGTGGAAAACCTAAGCTACGACTAAATGATGCTACTTTTTTCCTCTGGCCACTGGCCACTGTGCTCCAAGCGTGCAGATTGGCGCCCTGCACGTGCCGCTCGAGGGCGGCCGAAGACTGTCTGTGGCTCTCGATTTGCGGGCTCCATTTTTGATGATTTGTTTCTCTTGTGTTTTTGCTCCTGAAAATAAGCCAAACATGCGGCCAAAAATGGGCCAATTGTGCAACATTTCTGCTCCTCAAACCAACTGGACCGCTGCAATAGAGACTAGGACTGACGCAATAACTATTGCTACTGCTACTGCTACTGCTGGGGAGCAGTTTCTCCACTGGTTCGATTGAAATTGAGAAACAACAATTAGGGCAGAAAGAACAACTCCATTAAGTTAACTGTGTGGCAGTCTCTTTTTCCACTGCGCCCAAACCGAAGCGAGTGAGAGGCCATCCGATCTGGCGATTGTTTGCTCGGGCACGTGTCTTTTGCTGCTCTTGAGGCTCGTCTGCTGCGAGCACTGCTCATGAGTGCATGACTCTGGCTCTTTGCAGGCTTAAAATGTGGAGCAATCGAGCTGAGGGCACGCGCGGCTCAATTGGGCCGATTGTGTGGAAAATCAATGATTTATTTCACCTGCCAAATGTGGGCCCCACTTGAATTGGGCGCTGGAAGGAGCACCACTGCACTGAAAGGCAAACGGGCCAGCAAATGGGGGCGCAGACAGTTGTCGGTGGTTCGAGTGCTTTGGACTCTTGAGCCCAATGGAGTGCAGTGCTGCGCCGACGAGCTACGCGCCCGAAAGTCGAAAGCCAAGACGATGAGTGAGTGCTCATCTGTAGGCAAATTTATTTATTACTATTACTATTATTTTGCCCCAGAAGCTATTTGCCAGCAGCGCTTTGGAGGGCGCCTTTTTGCGCCGGCAAGTTATTGTGTTTTTTCTCCCTCTCTCGTTTTGTTGAAACTTTTTTCCCACTTTATTGCATCGTCACGTTCGCCCAATTTGTGCGCCTGGCGGTCAGTGGGGGCCCTTTGGAGGCCAGGCAGCCAGTGAGTACACGGGCACAATTTATTGAGACATCCTCCAGGTCCAGACCTATGGGGCCAGCTTGGTTTCCAGCGCACTTGCCGCTCCATAGGGAGAGTGCACAAGCGAGAGAGACTGGCTCGCGCGCAATGGAAAATGCACGCACACTTGCCGCCCGCTCGCGCGCTGCTCGCCTGCAATGCAGAATGCGCACAGCGAGCACAAGCGCACAGCGAGCACAAGCGCAAACAAGCCGCCTGACAAGCGTCACTGGGCCGGCCAGCCAGCCCGTCTCGCGCCCAGACGTCTGGCCCCAAATTGGGCCAACCTTTTCCGGAAAAGAAGCGGCCCAGAGCAGAGCAGAGCAGAGCAGAGCAGAGGTGGTCAGGTCACCTTTGCCGGCGCCAATTTGGCCCCTAATTGAGCTGTTGCCGCCCACGGACGGCCGGGCGCAGTGGGGCCGAGGGGGCGCCGTCGGGGGCCCGCCGGGCGCATGATTTATCTGCCGGCGGGCCACACGCGTCGCCAGAAGAGTTGGCCGAAGGAGTGGGCCCAGTTGGGCGGTGCAAAAGTCTGGAGAAACCACAATTTCGGCCAACAGGTCGCCCACCATTAGTGCGTGGGCTGAGCTAAGGCCACGCGCGCCCCCCGCGCGCTCTCGGCCCTAAGGTCCAAGAACATGGGGCGGCCCACTCGCAAGTGGCACTTGGGCCGGCCGCCAAGGAGTCAATTTGTCGGCCAAGTCCCGGCGACAGTCAGCGGGTTTGTGGGCGGCGCTCGGGCTGCACGCTGCACTCTGCACGCTCCAAGAAGGACAGTGAGCGGCCCAGGAGGACCAGTGGCCGTTTGGTGTTTGTGTGTCGCGCGCGTTCAATCAAACGCTTCAATTGACTCGCTGACAAGTTCCCGCCGGCCAAAAGAGATGATAAATTACAAATAAACTTGCCAAACAACAACAACAAAGCTGCCAAACTTCTCTCTCTCTCTCTGTCTGGCCTCTTCTCTCCAGCGCGACTTGTTTTGACCCTCGCTCGTCTCCAACAGTCACAGTTGCCTCCTCTGTCTCTGTCTCCGTCTTCTCTGTCTTCTCTGCTCGACCTTTGCAGCTAAGGGCCGGCTGCAAATGATAGCGTCTGGCAGCGCGCCGAAAGGAACGCCACTTCTCAAATCAATCAACCTTCGCTGCCCCATTTGCTGCCCACTTTCGCGCTCCTAACTAACCGCACTGGCCAACCCCAAAAGCATACTTCCACTTCCACTTTTTTCCCACTTTCCTTCCCACTTTTAGCTACAATTCCACTTCCACTTCTAATTCCACCTCGACTTCCACCTCGACTTCCACTTCCACTTCCAATTGCAGTTGCAGTTGCAATTGCCACTCCAAGTTCCGCCCGCAGTTCCAATTGGGGCCCAGCTCAATTGGAGAGCTCGAGAGCTAGTTCTCCGTGGGGAGCATCTCGTGGCCGCTCGCAGGGCCACCAATGGCTGGAGGCGCCTCCACTTGGGGCGCACAATCGGGAGCAGCGAGTGTGACGAATGCGATTTGTTCAATTTGTTGCTCGCCCTAGTTGGCCCCAAGCTTTGGCGGCGCGTGATGGCCACACGCAGCCAAAGGACGAGCACGAGCGGCGCCCTTTTCCTCACTGGAAACTGTATTGAAAACTGCACTTCGAGGCCTCTCTGCACAAACACGCAGCGAGTGGTGTGCACTACACACTGTGTGTACTACACAGTCCCTAGTACACAATCTGCACTACACACACTCTCTCGCGCGCAGAGCCCAATTCGTCCGATGAGTCCAACGCACTCTCAACGCACTTCCAATGGACTCGCAGTGCACTCTCAATGCAGTTCCAATGCACTCTCACAATGCACTTCCAATGAACTTCCAGCCGGCCCCAAATGGAGGCCCCACACAAGGCCAAAAGGTAGCAATTTTGGACAAAATTGAAAATTCTCTCCGCTCTTGAGTGGAAAAAAGCATTATTATTCCAATTTTGCCATATTTTGATCTCTTCTCGGGGCGCTCGTCTGAATCTGAGCGGCGAACCGAGCGGCACAGTGGCGCCAGTTGGCCACTCTCATCGGCCAGCCAGTGATATCACCGCCTCTTGAGTGCAATCCCATTCACTGGGGCTGTCCTTTCCTTTCCTTTCGTGTCTTTTGGTGTCCTTTCGCGGCCTACTGCTGCCCTTTCCGGCGGGCTGTCACTGGAGGCCGCTCGGTGGCTAATTGTGCGGCCCGCTCGACTGCTGGACAATGCGCCGGATCCCAAACTCTGGCTCGCCGCAGACAACCTCTGGCGGCGACAATCTGGGCCCATTATTGATGATCATTGTCCGCCGGTTGGGCTTGTTTGCAATTGCAGCACAGGGCAACCTTGGCGACATTTGCCGCTGCAAAGAGCGCCACTTGATTAATTGACTCGTCCGGCGCGCGTTTGGAGTCACGCTGAGGGGCCAACTGAGTGTCGCCCAGCGTGAACTATGCTTTGGAGCACGTCTGAAGGCTTGTGTTTGGGCGCAACTCTCGAGCTGATTGATTGGCGGAAGTGGCGCGGGGAGACTGGGCGCGCGAGACTGTCTGCGGCGCATCAGCCGATTGGTCAATCGGCCTGAGTGACGCTGCTGGCCAGGCGTGTCGTGCGCGCGCGGAGGCGGAAGGGCGCCGAGTGGGGGCGGCGGCGCGCGCACTTAGGTCTTCACACTTGGGCCCCACTTGGACTGCACGCAGTCTCCCGCGCGAGACTGTGTTCCGCACCTGAGGGGCCGCACTCTCAACTTTGTCAAAACTGTGACAAAGTTGGCCGCATTTGAACAAACCCGAACAAAGTTGAACAATTTTAAACCAATTGGAAGCGGCTCAAAAAACAGAGTGAAAAACACTACGCCAAGGCTAAACAGCGGCCAAAACAGACCGACAAACAAGCAAGATTTATAGATTAAGTTCAAAGAGTGAAGCTCGCACAAAGCAGCGAGACTCAAGCCTCAAGACGCAGCCAAATCTGGAGCCCCAAGCGGAAGCGGAAGTGAGCTTTAGGCGCAAAGAGGCGCGCAAAGAAGCGCCCAAGAAACGCCAAGAGCGGCCCATGAGCGGCAGGCTGCAGGCCGCCTTTTGCGCGGGCCTTCTGGGCCTGCTGCTTGTGGCCGCCAGTCCCAGCGGGCAGCTGGTGGGCGGCGCCCACTGTCTGGCGGCCGAGCGGCGCGAGCTCGTCGGCGAGGCGCTGGCGGCGCTGCTCGAGCCGCAGACTAGCCGCGGCACAGACTCGGCATACCAAGAGGAGCAAGTGGAGGCGGCGCCACTTCCGGTTTCCGCGCCATTTCCGGAGTTTCGCAAACTCAAGCTGCTGCTGAGGCGACTCTTCGAGACGCCGGCAAGCCAGAGACAGTCTCCAAGTGGCGAGGCTGAGGTTGCGGAGGGCCAGGCGGCGCCAAATGCGTACCAGCGGCAGCCTAGCTTGGGCCCCATGAGCTCGGGAAGGATCCAGACGCGCTCGGTGCCAAGCGAGCTGGCGTCCAGCGAGCTGCCGCCAAACTCGCTGCTGAACAACTGGCTCCAGACGGCGATCATCGAGACGGGCGGCCTGAAGCGCAGCAGCTCGCCCGGAAGGCGCGAGTCCACCCGGCTCGCCGCCCAGCCCCTGGAGGGCGCCCTCAACTGGGGCCCGAGCACGGGACACAAGAGCACCCGCGACATCCAGCCGGTGCTCATGCGGCTGCCGCCGCGCTTCGGCCGCCGAGTCTACTGAGCGGCTCTTGGTTGCTATGAGTCATTGTCGCAAAACGGATGTGAAGGCGGATTTGGATAAGCGAGAGGAGGGGGCCACTTGTTGAGCGGGCGGCGCGCCCGGGCCGAAACAGAGGGGGCGCGGCGCGCGGGTTGCCCGCAGCGCGCAGTGGACGGGCGGCGGGAGGCGGGCGGCGAACTGCGCGCCGAGTGGGCCGGCCGGCCGGGCCCGCGCGCGCACTGGACGAGCACGAGGGAGAGGCAACGGGGCGAAGAGGAGGCGTTCGAGCAACGCAGACTAGGGCAGGCGACGTTTCGGCGACGTTGCTGAGGAGA
>Ga0058701_10000231_pt1 | contig 45359 bp, 30 predicted proteins | sample AgamicOrMae_FD_97039 | JGI IMG/M metagenome (GOLD analysis project Ga0058701, IMG submission 97039) | Agave microbial communities from Guanajuato, Mexico - Or.Ma.e | ecosystem: Host-associated > Plants > Phyllosphere > Phylloplane/Leaf | place: Guanajuato, Mexico | collected 2012-06-04
GGGGGGGGGGGGGGGGGGGGGGGAGAAGGGGGGGGGGGGGGGGGGGGGGGGGGGGGGGGGCAATTCGCAGGGAAAAATAAGGCCAGAGGGGAGGGAGAGTGAGTTTTATTTACATTTGTGTACATAGTGATTACCGGCTAGCGAGGGGGGCGAGCAGAGCTTGTGGATTGGTTAGAGTGGGCGAGGGAGGAGAAGCGAGTGGAGGAAATCAATCGATCTAATGGATTGAATTTCTCCTCCTTTCGCAACGAGATGGGACCTCGGGTTCTTGTCGAGCAAGGGACAAGAGCCAACGTGGGACCTCCTCTTGTGTGGGGCGCACAACAAAGGCTCAAGTTGTCAGCGGCCGATGGGCCCCACACAGAGAGACTGGAAATGGAAGAGGAAGGGGGGGGGGTGATGGAAGTTGAGCGACCAGCAGGGCTTTGCCGACGCCAGGGGGCTAACTTCCGACTGGCTCGTCTCTATGTGCCAGTTAAATATTTTCTCTCTTGGCCTCTCAGTGGCGTAGTTGCTCTAGAGGGCGGCTATATTTTGGACAAGCTCGACTGGGTTTGAAGCTGGCGGTCGAATTATATTTGCTCATCTTGGTTGTCGAGGGCGTTCGTGCGTTTGATCCTCGCGATCTTTTCCCTCCACCACTGCCCCCTCGGCCAGTCCGTCCGATTCATTGTTGGCCTCTTCGCTCCTTGTGGTAGGCACCCAGTGGGGCCCAATTCCGATCGGTGTTGATTGATTTGGCCCACACAATGGCCGCTGATGTTTGATGTTGCACCAGACTCGCCTTACAGGACTGACCACTGAGTTGGGCTTCCCTTCGATTGAGTAGCATCATGATACGACCATGAGATCGAGGGAAAGAGTAGCTCCCGTTTGGCACACGCGTACAGGCGATCATCTTTGCCTGCTAGTCGTCCCGAATTCTGTCCGAGGCAATCTTTCCTCTCGAGGATGGCGGATGGAACAAATGGAAAGTGTCGCAATCCATTTGGGGCTCCATTTTGGGCTCTTTGCGAGCGATCCATGAGGGTGGCTGAAAACAAAGACGGAACGTTACTGGTCATTGTGCAAATGACGTTTGCTCTTAATAGGCAAAACGAGGGGGGCGAGTGTCAACCATTGTTGGATCGTGTGAGAAAGCCCGCCAACGATCCAAATGCTTTGATTTGCACGGAGCACAGCCAGTGGAGGAGGAAGAAGAGGGAGAAAAGTTTCACGCCATCGACACCACTTTCCTGGACCAACTCGTTGCACGCGCCCTCCCGTTTTGGGCAAATCTGACGGCTGTTTGTGTCACATTTGCGCCCCTCGTTTCACCCACAACAGTCGACTGGAGAGAAAGCCTGGAGAAAGTGCCAAAAAGCGGTTCTCTGAATCAGATGACTCGTCGAAGACAAATCTTCCTTTGGACGAAGACAATTGGACCATGAGATTATTGTCTTTCATGCTAATTGTTATAAATTGTAAAATGTAACAATAGCACAATGCAGGCAAACTTATGCCGCATTGTGAACAATATTTCCTTCGATTAAGAGGGACAAAATGGCCTCACTCAGAGCTCCCTCTTACGTTGGCTTCTTAAAGGTGACAAGTCAGAGTATTTGCGTGCAACTCTTCCTAGCCGGTGGGAGTCATTTGAAACTTCGGCCTTCATTCAAGACTGTGTTCTACTCTCCTTGTGCCTGGCCATTGCTTTCCAACAGCGCCGGACAATAATCGTTTAGCGGGAATTGCTCCGTTTGATCAAAGAGAGTGATGGTCACGCCATTGATTGCAGATACATTTAGCACGATAGAATGGTGATACATGTATCTCTCTCTCTCTCTCTCCATTAGATCCGAAAGGAGAAGTTTGTTCACGGACATTGATTTTCTTGTCAGTCAAAGCAGAGTCTGCATTTTTTGCAGTTTAATGGCTGCATCGGAAAGAAAGCCTCAATCGGTGGATGGAAATGCGTAGTGATAGAGCCGGCTTTTATGAGCCAAGACTCGAGGATATCGAGCAGAGATAATGGCTCGACCAGAAAAATACATCCCGAAATTCTTTGGCACATATTGCGCCTATGTCAAGAGTTCAAGAGTTTCAAAATTGAAGCGATTTAATTTAGGTTAAATTCTATCACGCTGATTAGACACTAGAAAAACTATAATGACTCGGGAGGAACTGTGGGACAATCTATGGATTCCCAGTATTGTTGACTTTGCATCTCGGTGATCCTGGATACTGCTCTGCCTAGAGCGAATATTTCGTCCTCACCTGTTATGAAACTGAGATCGCGTCCCTCCTTTGAGGTTAGGCCCAGGTCGTCGATTAGGGTCCTAGATTCATCTTCTACCATTTCGTCACTTCCAAACTCACCAGATGTGTCAAAATTGAACAGTTTCTCCAGCTGTACTTCTGCTGAAAAGATCACCCTGACTCTGTTGTCGTACATCATATCGATGAGAGTGATGAACCTCCTGACTTCGGATTTCATCTTGATCGTCAGTTGGGGAATATCACGTACTATCACAGTGTGAAACATTTTTCCCATTCTATCATAATCGTCGGCGCCTAAGGGTTGCTTGCAGAGCTCTTCAAAGTAACAATCTGCTATACCGCCGCAAACTTTGCTCAATCTGACTGGACGATTATTGACTATGAACACTTTTGGACCAACAACGTCGTTTTCAGCTAATGCCAAAACATTGAACAAACTATCTAAATTATCCTTCTCTGAAGGTTGCGTTGACACAAAATAGACTTTTTTCATCTCTTTGGGTGCTTTTCGGTAGTCAATATTTGAATCGAGACATTGGATGTTACAGTTATCTTTGAGTATACTTATGAACGGTAGAAAGGCAGATCTTTGCAAGCCTGACTTGTACAATTCATCGGGTGCACGATTCGATGTTGCAAGTAGAATGACTCCGTCATCAAATAAATGATTAAATAACTGTTTAAGTATCATCGCATCTGCTACATCAGTAACCTGAAACTCATCTAGACACAATAACCAAGATCGGTTTGCTATTAACCTTGCAACAGATGGTATGGGATTCTTCTGGTCTAACAGTTTCGATTTGGGTATTTTACCTAACTTTATCTGGTGAACCTCCGAATGAACGTCCAGCATAAACCGATGAAAATGTACTCGTTTCTTGAATTCATCTGAAACTGAACAATTCTCATAGAACAAGTCCATGAGATAGGTCTTGCCACAGCCCACTGAACCCCAAAGGTACAAACCCTTGGGTTTGTTTCTATTTTGAAATCGTCCCCCGAGTAACCTACTTAAGACGGATACTCTTGGAGGGGCGTAAGTCTTCAATCTATCATCTAGTTGCTGTAGAGATTCTACAATTTTTGACTGGTGGTTGTCCTGCTTGATTGTATTGGTCTGAATTTGCTTCTGATAAGCCCTAACAATCAGATTATCACTATTAGTCTTCCGAGGTTGGGGACTGTGATGGTACGCGCATCTCGAAGATTTTGCAGATATTCCTATTTTACCTAGAAGTGCTGGGGTATCGGTTCCGATGAAAACTTTGATAAAGTCCATATAGTGGTGTATGGAGGATCTTATGATGGGGTATCGCGAATATATATTCTGAGCACGGGCGAATATATCAGGGCATCCTAATAACTTCTCCAAGAAGGCCCCAAACTTGAGCCACAACCATGGAAGGAGAAACGACAGATCTCGATAGCCAAATGCATTATATGCATTATGAGTCCAAGCAGTCTAAAATATGCCTCTTGGTAGGATCTCATCACCCGGCTTCATCAGCAAGCAAATTAGGCAGTCCAAGAAGGTTATAGCTGCACAAGCTCAGGTCATCCACGAGTGGACTGCCCTTTTTACGCTACTCGTCGTAAACCCGCGCCCTCCCTTCACCTACGGCGTGACGCTAGTTATGGCCGTATGGTGGCCAAGAGTCTGCATGCGACACCAAAAACAAATGACATGATACAGACTAGACTTGTTCGAAGTCCGTTAGTCGGGCAGCCCATCGAAATTACCTCAGACCGAACCGAAATTAGCCAACAATCACTTGAAGCGAAATATTCCAAGGCAGTTCATATTCGCCTTCTACAATCCATAGATTATATCAAAGACGTGAAAAAGTTTGCTATTGATCAAGTTGAAAAAATCGCGGCAGACCGGTTCATTCGCGTCAGCATTTAGGTTATCACATATTTATAGATTTCCACTACAAATTCAAAAATCTCAACGATGTCCACTTCGGATAATAGTAGCCAAGACGATGTCAATAAATGGTTGTTTACCTCCGAACAGCTTCAAAATACCCCCTCAATTCGCAGAGGGATGTCTCAAGTAGACGAACTGTATCAGAGGCAAAATGCTGCCTCCCTAATTAGGAATATAGCCGGCAAGCTGAAAGACCACTGTAACCAACCAAATTCCTCTGGATTATGTTCTTGTACCGCAATGGTTTTCATGCATCGATTCTACATGTTTCATCCTTTCCAAAAATTTCCGGCCAATGTGATGGCGCCATGCTTTTTGTTTCTAGCTGCAAAGGTCGAAGAGGCTCCTATAAGGTTAGAATACGTGCTTAAAACTGCCCACATGTTTATACATCCCAAAAGTCCACCACCTACAGAGAAAGAGTTGACCAGGCTGAAAAACGATCTGATATATAATGAGAATTTGCTTCTGCAAACCTTAGGCTTTGACTTTATAATATTACACCCCCATACGCCCGTAATCGAATGTGCTGCTTTGATCCGTGCAACTAAAGGTATGACTCGACAAGCTTATGATTTGGCAACGAATAGTCTCCACTTTACAACGATGTGTGTCAGATATACACCAGAGGTAGTGGCGTGTGTTTGTCTAAACACTGTCCTGAAGGGCCACTCTTTAACAATCGGACCTTCGGAAGAAGGCAAATACTGGTGGAATCACTTTTCAAAAGATCTCACTAAAGAGGAGCTCGAGTCGATAACGGAGGAGTATGCTAACATAATGAAACATAGCAAAAACTTTAAGAGATGGATGCAACCCGAACCACGGACACATGGCAGCCAGGATTCACACATGCATGGTGGGTCAACAGGTCGGTAGTCCGGAAAGACTACGCAGTAGATTGATGCGCTCCTTGACCATCCCAGAGCGCATTGACCATCAACAGCGTCGCAGTCGATCAGTGAGTTGGGATGGTCAAAAAAATATGACATGAGCACTTCCGGCTTTTCCTATGGACCAAACAAGGTCCTTACTTCCTAATATTAAATAGTGAAAGTTTATTGAACGCACAAGAATTAGGCTTCAAATCTATAAATTTATAACAAAAGCTAGTGAGATAAATTAGCTCTGTGCCTCAGTCCTCCTCATACAGATCAATCAGATAAGCAACAGTCGGCGGAAGCAGGTATAGAAGAGGAAACTAACGCAGACTAATAGAAGAAAAGACCGTAAGATCATTGTGGCAAGAAGAAATGGCATCGAAAATTGGATATCGTGTATTAGCTATATTCATAGCATTGAATTGCCTTGCTATCATGGAGTCGCAGATCGACCCATTGGTGCGAAGCCTATCTAGCAATCCCAAATCTAGGATACAATTAACTGCCTCCGCGTTCTCAATCGGTCGTTTCGGTTGGCCTGGGTTAGAATGGCGTGAAATCATCGATTGGTGGACAAGTGGTTACTCGCGTGGTGTTGTCATAGGCCGTAATTACATACCCCCCTGCAAGCTATGCGATATGCCAAGGATGTTTCGTGTTGACAAGTGAGCGCTCGCATACGATCGATCATCACCGATGAGTTGAGACCACGTAGTAGAGCAAAACTCTATGCATCGAATTTATTAGATTACCATAATTTAACTCAATTCATGAGTATCATGATAGAATAAAAATCTATTGAATTGGTGTGAAAAAATTTGATAAAGTATGGCACAATCTCCGTGTTGAATGTCGAGTGCAATAGTCAGAGATCTGATTACTTTCAAATAGAATTCAATCATTAATACCTGTATCTTGTGGAGTAATCTTTTGGTGATACCACAAGACCTCTACCTTTTCTCGCCCCTCTATAGACTGTCTCTATTATATCTATCATCTCTTGCGTGTTGTCTAACGCCCAGTTTATCTTGTTATTGTTACCTGTTCCTAAGTCGACCATGATGTGTTTGTTCCTGAAGAAGAACATCACTGTGCAGGGATCGTATAATTCGTACATACGATTGAAATCTGGTACCTCACTTATGTCCACCAGATAGATGACAGCGAAATTTTTGACTTTTTCAGCAATAGAGAGTAAAACTTCGTCCATTTTCATACATGTTGGATCCCAATCGTGCCCAAATCTTATGACAACTACCCTGTCCTCCTCACTTAGGATGGCTTGATCGACTTGCCAGCCATTGTGTAAATGCTGTAGCATATAAGACATGATGGGAATTGTAACTGAACATCGATTCAGTTGTTCAAATCAATAGATGAGATTGAAACCTCACGTGATAATAAGGCGGGAACAGATTCTTGTTATTTACACCTGGCATTCCGCATGCGTGAAACATCCACACACAGTTTCCACTCTGTCTGACTGCCTGGCTTCAAAGCAAAATCTCCTCTCTCCTCTCCGACAACTTGTGACTTGAACACACTGATTGATTTGAATGCGATCGGTAGCAGAGAGGTATTCAATCAAATGGAGTCACGCCAACTTCTTCAATTGATTTATTATAATCAGTCGATTGAGTATTCTCTTTTACTGTCCCGTATAAGTCTCCCAATAAGGCCGAGAGAGTGTTTCAGAGCTCTTATCCGCTGGTACGATATATTTGGCACAAGCGTCGTGTATATAAAGTCCAGAATTTCGCAACTGGTGACACTAGGCAATTGGGTGAAGGCATCTTGTCTATGGCGCATAATTTTGGCTTTCTTACAGGTCACCTGAGCGTAGCATTTCCGACTGGTAGACTGCCAGCACTATCGAGACGATATCGAGTATCGCATTTCCTACCACCACAATTTGTTGCGATTGGACGACTGCAATGATGACCAAGATTGCCATGATGATGGCGAACGTGAGTAAAAGTTGCCGATTATCTCGATAGGAGCCGAGAAAACCGATAACCAAAATGATCAGTTGGACCACCAAAACCACTACATGATTAGCATTGCTTCGCTGCTTCTGCAGCTCTGGGGCTAATGCAAGAATGACGACCACAAGCCTAGAAAAACGAGGATCAAGCTGAGAGGTTAGATTATGAGAATATGAGAGTGATTGTAGAAGGATGATATGGAAACATGATGCGACGAAACGATCCAGAGCTGGAGAGTTTTCTGTGGGCGAACGTGATCAATGTTTCAAACAAGAGGACAAAACACTTACCCAAGGAGCAGGATGATCATAAGGGTGTATTTGACTGGCAGATAGAGACTCATTTTGGTGTATTTGTGTGTTTTCTTGGAGATTTGACTGATTCTCTAAATGATTCTCTAAATTGAGATGAGAAACAATAATCAAGAATTGAGAATGCGATCAAGGATTATGCTTCGCTATGATGAGATGAGAATTATTTGTATCAAGTGTATGCTTCTGGTCATTGGTCACGAACTTAGAGAAAGGAAACGACTCTGACGAGAGAAAGTGCCCTGCAGTCTATTTCCTATGCCAATCATTACGGTGAGATGAGACAAGAGAGCCTCGGTTGCAAAGGAGCAGCCGCAAATTGTAAGCCCGGGCGTAACCATGCGGCGTAACTAAGAGAGAGAGAGAGAGAGAGAGAGCTTGGCTGAAGGAAGACGGGAAGCAGACAACATATAACTACCCCAATGGGTCGCAGGTGCAAGCCCAGAGTTGCTCTTCCTGCAGCTGTGTTCTAACATAAAATCATGTCCGTGGCGACAATGCAACGTTTGGCCCTCCAAACGTGGTTCTTTTTCTATCTGAATGGTGGAGCATGTTGGGATACGGCAGAATATCTGAGAGCCTCGCCCTCTCAGCCAGTCTCTTGGCTTCTCCTCCCATTTTTCAGAGCCGAGCAAGACGATTACTGAGCATCGCGGCGCCTGCGCCGCTCCACTCGAATTCATTCCACCTTAGTACGCCTACGCGATCCCAATTAGCGGCGGCCTCAGAAATGCATCTTTACATACGAGGACTAAGAGCAGCTGTTGCTGTCTGATCACACGAGCCAAGCCATCTTGCAGCAAGTCCGCACTTCATCCCACTGGTATTGCCTTCCGATCTCGGTCTCTCTGGGGTGACGTGGGCGAGACATGCTTTCCCTCATGGTGCACTATCGCAAGTCTTCAACTGTGTTTCTCTGTGTCACACTTTGGGGCAATATCCCACAATTGCATGCATACGTTTCCATTGAACCAAGACCGTGAGAAGAATCACAACAAGATAAGCGGACAATTGTGCTTGATATTTGCTGTGTGATAAAGGTTCCTAAGGCGCACCTGTAGGCCAGATTCATTGTTGAAACCTGCATCCTCAATACTGTTCCTCGTGCGCTTGAATGGAAAGCATTGATCATCGGCAGTAAGTCACAAAGGATTTGTTTATTGCGCCCGTAATTTTCAACCCAGCCTCCTCTGTTCAAAGTTTCGGCTTGGTGTCGTTTTTTTCCACGACTACACAGATGAGAACACCAAATTCAATTCACCAAGCAGTTGGCCTTGACGGGCAACTTTAGTTTAAGAAAGGAACCTAAAGGCCTCTCCAGCTGTAGGCTTGACATGTGCAAACGGGGAGCCAATTTAGCCAGTCACCGTACTCCTCGCTACAGGATTAGTGGGAGAACCTCGCTACTTGCTCTCAGTGATGTCCATCTTTCTTCATCTGACCATTCCACATGATGCGGCTTCTCGTTGCTCATTGCCGTATATCATCGATCTGAATCCCAGTTTTCCATCAGGAGAATCCAGTTCATTGTATTGAACTGCCATTTGTTGCTCAAGTCGAGAAATCTTGAGACCGATTGATCCGTCAGTGCTGATCAGTGCGACGCAAGCCGCTGCGCGAAATGCGACGCTTGCTCTGCACATCGGCGCGTCTCAGCGAACGTCGCCAACTAGCTTGTCTGAACAGCTGATTTCCTATTCTCTCCTCGGGCAAGACGTCATTGTTTTTGTCTAGCAAGTCGACTTACCATGATCTACCATGGTCGGTGATAAGGTTTGTTATTATATCATGCCTGATGAGAGACCATAGAACATAAGGCAACCATTCCAAGAGCGTTAAGGGAATTCCACCGAATCCTTAACCATGGGAGAATCAAGGATAGGATCGAGCAGGAGTAGTCAGTTGCATATGTTAAGAACAGAAGCCGATATAGATGTTCTATTGTAAGTTCCAAAACTTATCATGTATTGGGAAAAAGAGTCGATCTCTTGACTACCGAATCATAACTTCCAGATCGATTTCACTCGGATTAACCCCACGATTCTGTAAAAATTTCCCCTCTCATCGTCTCGCTCAATACAACCAATATGACGAATCTAGGACCAGCGAATCACCTCAGATACAAGAAATCAGATTGTACCGGGAGCTCAGTAAAGAGATTGAGAAACAATCCGCCGATCGGCAGAGATATTTGAATTCAGATATCTACGCCAAAGCTAGAGAGAGATCTCCTACAAGCTCCCGAAGTTCTGAGATCCAGACCACAACTGTTAACATTGAACCGACCTATCAATCGAATAGGACTACTCCGAAAGTGAATCCCATCAATCATGCGTCGAGCGGTCTCTCACCAGGGACAAATGATAATGGGGTGGACTTCAATGAAGTCAAAAATGAAATGAATGATTTGAGAGCATTGGATACGGATGGCAATTGTCAAGTCTGTGTCGTCAAAAAACTAAGAGAAGATCTCACAAATATAACCAAAGTTATACAGGAGAGGAATGATCAATTAACTTCCAAACTCAAGGCTAAGCGTATGAGATCCTTCTTCGAGCGCCATATGTTGGACTGAAGGTCGATCATATCGGATGCTGTCCGGTGAGCAGGTTTGTTGCGGTTGCACCAGATAAATTAATGTCATCGAAGAAATCCATTGTGTATGGTTGGTCTAGCGTTCAGGGTAACACTTGGACATGTTCGGACGCAACTCGTCGAGCTACGGGAATGGGTAGAGCCTACACGACCACTTTCGTCGATGGAGCGAAATTCTCTAGGCTCTTTGTCGAGACGGTTGCATCCAACATTCAGATCCGCGCTAGTCAAGTCATCAGCGCTGCTTCTCTTGCCCGGCAGGATATGCGCTACATAACTGGTATACTTGACTCCTGGTGATCAATCAACTAGTCATATCGTTGACAAAGCCAGGTTTGGACATCATTGTCGCGACAACCATAGAAGAGCATCGATGTGAAGTATTCTGTATAGCTTCGCTGTATAGAAACATGCACCTGTGTATATATAGTTGCGTGCACAAATATTATCCGTCCAAATAGATAAAAAGTTTGTGCGTGCATATATGCCAATCAAAAATGGTGTTCGTGAAGATGAGGCAGCTTACCTGGAAGAAAAAAGGGGAAGCTTGTGTCTTTTCGACCATCGTAATCCTTTCCGTCTTATATCTAAGTGCAATTGCGAAAGAGAGTCAGGCAATCAAGAATCTCATGTTCGTCCAACAAGCTCATCTACGGTAAGTGTAGGCCACCGTCTCGAAAAGTTAGCGGAGAAATCTTTAGGCTCCAGAATAGAAGCTGATCAAATCTCTCGATGATTATGCCAGATTTTGCTACCAACCAGGGGATCAATTGAGCCAGCAAAATGCACCAATAAGCACACAATGCGTTTATTGTAACAAGCACCAGTTCGACTTCACGCTATTCAAATGTACAGGGATTTCAGCCGTGCAACAGTACATAAATACCACACAGGCATTTTGCATAATAACGCAGTGCTTGGAGCAAATCCGCAATCAGACACCTGTTCTGCTCGGTTAAGCACTATATCACCCTCGGCGCAACGACTAGCCGATCTTCGATTTGATCGATGATGGGGATGAGTTCTCTAGTCTAGCGACTATAATGGAGTATTCCTCAAGATCGTAATAAGCTTGTAAATGATATATAATGTTGGCAATAATAACTATATATTCCAAGAAGGAGAATCCTGAATAAACGCCCGGCTCGCAGTAACGGTTATGCCGGTCGTAAAGGTATAGGGCAGAGACTATTGCGATGAAATTGATTGCTGCTATTCGTTTTTTCACTAATTTCGTTCTCTCGAGTTTCTTGATTGTGCTTTCATTGATGTTTGAGAGTTTTGATGGTTTAACGTAGTCGTTACATACAAGCGCCATATGTACAACCGACGTCAATAAGAAAACTCCGACACAAGTGGCATGGAAAGCTATCATGATTCAGAGACATGTGATTAGACGGTGGTCGCGAGAGGGTTAACAGGACTTTGACGTATGAACGGAGTCTGTGAAGTTCTACTTACCGAAATATCTGATAGAGTCTACTATGCTGAGTCCTATCAGGGCTGAGATCTCGATCCAATGTAGCCATAATAAGAGTCTCGATAAGAAAATTATTCTGTAATATAGAAATGCTATGAAATATCTGGGGAATCCTGATAATCCTATACAAGAGCGCCAGATGTCTCTCTGTGGAGTAAAATCTAATGTGGCACTGAGGCTGGGCAAATAATTTGCAACCCTACAATGAGTTGCCGTGGATTCATGGAAATTAAACTTGATTGACCAAGCCAGACAAAACACTAACGATGATATTTGAGCGGTTGCAGTGGCCACTGCTAATGATCTGAATGGAATCTTGATATCAATCTGCTGTTCGCGTTCAGTATATCCCATCAGGGGGTTATCATCGACGACCTTAATCCAACCAGGATCCTCTTCTTGTTCTGAACTCCCGTGGCGGTCACCCAGCGATTTGGGGTTCCTTTGTCGACTAGAAAGCTTCGTTACCATACCCGTAGTTATATTGCACATCTAAATTAGTCGAATCAAACAGATCAATCTATATATATATCCTAGATGAGATTCTCACATCTTGTCAAACATATGGTATTGCTTGCCGAACACCGCCACCGATTAGGAATTTCGGGCCACTCAGCACTTGCTTTGACACTGCCCCTAGTCGCACCGATCAATTGCATGCTCTGCATGACTAGACTTCATGCGCCTGAGGAAGCCAAAGTTCGGCTACTCTAGGCACCGAGTCTCCTGTTTGCCTTACAGAACTTGGATACTTGCAACAAATCACACGTTCGCTGTTTTCCTTGTCGAGGTTGGTTGTCAGAATATCGTTGACGGAACAATAATGGAAAATCCTGCGGCACTACTGGGAGGGACTCTAGATCTCCACAACTCATCTCTGATGCATTTGGATACTCTCTAGACACAAAACTGATTGACCTTAATGCTAGATCATCTCTATCACACTATTTCTAGGCGGCGTGCATCTTGGACGCAAGGGAACAAAGCTAAACTATAAAAAGGTCAGACTTCACTCCGCGTTCCAAAACGAAGTCACAGAGGCGAACCAAACATACCATAGAACGAGGAGTACAGTTTAATTCTCGCTTTCATAAATCGAAAATCTTCAAAACTTAGATGCATGACAAGCTCACAGCCATGTCTCATTGAAAGGCTTAGAGGTTTTTCACACAAGTTGTGGAGATCTGTACCTCAATTTCAAAATTCTTAGAATCTCGATCCTTATCCCCATTGTGGTCTAATTTCTCTTCCTCTTGATGAGCAGAAATTTAGAGACCAAGCCGTAAGAGTGAACTCCTATGCCATCAGATGCTTCTCCACAAGTTGCATTAGTTGATTCTGATTACTGCCAACTAGGGTATCCAGGTGGGCACCCTTTTTTTTGAATACGAAGGTTGGCATCACACTGATGGAATATTCCGCTGCCAATTCTTCTAACAAATCGACGTCAACTTTCAAGATGACTAATTTATCTGCTTTAGATTTTGCCATCTCCTCAAGAACCGGTGCAATCATCTTGCAGGGTCCGCACCAGGTAGCGAAGAAATCGATGACAACAAGTTTTTCTCCAGCTTCAGCAAGCTTCTTTTCCATATCCTCTCTGCTGGTTACTGCAATAGCCATCTTTACGTTATTTTAACTTTAGCTAGAGATTTGATTCACAAGTAGACAGATTAAGATTACCACGATTACTTTAGGTGAACTGCCTGAGAGCGTGTTACGTCTGTCAGTTAAATATTATTTCACTGGCTTCGGGCAAAGGCTTTGCTGGCGTTGATGGTCCGCATTGTTTTTCTAGTCGCGTGCGAGCACCTTGGCATGCTGTCTGATGTCATGGCGGGGGGACGTGAAGTGAACTGTGTTGATTCGTGCAGTTTTGGGGTGCGGGCCTCGACTCCGAAACATGCGGAGAGGCTCGACTTCGGGTCCGCCCAGTCTGCGTGCACTTTCAACGGCTGGAACCATCTTCGATCCCGAGGGAATATGAAGGCGTAACCTGCCCGAAGTCCCGACACAAAAGCATGTGATCTGCCGGACCGAGCGCAACTCTGTTCAGATCGCCATCTGTGACCACAATACAGTTGCACGTGTCTCGGCGCGAACCCGTTACAAACAAGACTCTTCTATATCTTCCTATTTCAAAGAAACTCAAACAACTCTACATAGCAACAGATTCACACGTGAGAATGAGTCAATCTCCGGAGCCTGAAGAAACCTTCGTTGAGGAGGTACAGGACATGGAGGAGGAAGATGTAGAAGCACCTGTGATGCTCAACGCCATTGCACAACCGCTCGCCGACATGAAACTCTCGAAAAAACTACTCAAGTTGATCAAGAAATCAGTAGCGCACAAGAACAAGCTCCATCGAGGCCTTAGGAATGTGCAAACGAGGATCCGCAAGGGTGGCACTGGCATCTGTGTCCTAGCTGGAGACGTCACTCCAATCGACATCTACTGCCATTTACCAATTGTATGTGAAGACAAGAATATACCCTATTGCTTTGTTCCATCTAAGAAAGAGATTGCTACATCGATAGGTGCTAAGAGGCCGTGCATCGTGGTGCTGATAAGCGAGGATGATGAATATAAAGAACTCTATGACAAGTGCTACAAAAAGGTCTCAAAACTGAGCTGCTAGAGGGGACTAGTTTATCCTTGGTTTGAGAAGTTGGTAGGCCTGTTGCACCTTAATGAACTGTTCATGTTTGTCACGTTTTTTCGACTCGTCCCTCTCGCGATCTGGATGGTACTCTCGCGACAACTTCTTATATTGAGCGATGATCTGTTCCTTGGTTGCACCGGACTCTAGTCCTAGTGTATTCAGGGCTGTGTTCTTGCCGCTAACATCAAATTCTTGCATCATCTCCGCCCAAAGTCCTGAGATTCCCTGATGTCTGGCGTGCTCATACAACATCCATAAAGCTTCAGATAGATTCGTATAAGCTGAACTTTTGAAGAAGTTCTGCAAAGCTATGTGACATTTTATAGGTCTCTGGGTGTCAGGATCCTCGATTGTGCAGTTGTGATACAAACCAGATAACCAAAGTGAGCCATACAGGAGGAGACCAAGTGATAGGGCGAGTATCCTCGTCATAACTGGCGTCTTCTTAGGGGGTTTGACGCGCCATTCCTTACTGTACCTATTGAATACAATCACAGCTGCTAATGTTGAGAACGACCCGAACTGGATACTTTCTAATAAAATTGCAGGAGATGACACAAGATATGCTGCTATTAGGGGCTTGTCCAGCGAACCTTGATGGCGACCCACATTTCCGGCCAACCAAACACCGAAAGCTGAGGCAAATGGGACCAACAAAAATCTTAAAGTTAACGATATTTCTTTTGTGAGATGATCTTTAGGTATCGCGTATTCGACAAGATAGGCGAAGAGATTACCCATAATCATTAGCCCACTCTGTCTCACTATGCTTGATGGTGGTCTTTTATGTTTTCTCATCTGTGCATGTAAGTTCTCTTGGAACTCGAGATCGTTGTTAGCATCTCTCAGATATTCTGGTAGGCGCCATAAATCTCTAATGAGACCTAGCGAGAAGTATCCCCCGAAGGTGGCGAACGTGATGAAGGCATGGGCGTCCCTACCCAGGTAAAGATGATGTAGACCGAATAGCCCACCGATCATCCAACAAGCATAAGCTACAGCTAAACTCTTCGGCATGTTACGCTTCTTTGGTGAGCGAGCTTCCCTTGTGCCGACAAAATTAAATAGTCTTTAATATACAGAGATCCGTCTGACCACTTTAGTTTAGTGGCCTAGCTATGTGAGGTATGTCATTGTCTGGCTGACTCTGGGGTACGCACCTGTTGCCGGCAATGCGATATCACACCTTGCATCGCAGAGCCGGCCCAACCTCAAAGGAGGCCAATACTGACTTGCTACCTCTTACACCGCGCGCAAATGTAAATAAAACCACGTCGTCACTTTATCCCCTGCCTTCCTGACTCGCTTCAGCCATTTCAGCGTAGCTATCGTTTCACCGGTCCCCACTTATTGGTACGGGAGGCGATAATACCTCATAACTATGATGGAATTATCAAGGAACCTTCTCCAGCCGGAGTACAAGATGGTGTTTGTTGTGAATACAGAGTTAAACATGGGAAGAGGGAAACAATGTGCTCAGGTTGCACACGCTGCAGTTGCATTATCCGTTGAGATGCTTACGTCGAGCGATGAACTCCATAATCTGATGTTCAATGTTTGGTACACAAGCGGCCAGAAGAAGATTGTTCTGAGGGGAGAAACGCTTGAGGAGGTATTGAGGATACTGGACAAAGCAAGGACCGCTGGACGTCCCAACCATCTCGTAACCGACGCCGGACATACTCAGATAGCACCTGGTTCAAAAACAGTGCTGGCAATATTCGGTAGCGAAGACGAGCTACAGGATATAACAGGATCACTGAGGCTATTGTGATATTGTTAGGACCTTGCGGGAGCCGGAGTTTTCTCGAAGCTTCTCCCGCGTGTCAGCTAAAAAATTCCTAGCGAGTGTATTATTCTTACGCCCGCGAATTGTTTTCTTATTGTTTTGTTCCAAATCATCGATTTCACAGCTTTAGAGATGTCCATCAGTGATGCCACCAAGTCTCGTGTTGGAAATGACGAAGGCCCAGAACGTGAACATGTTACTAATGTTCCATTGATGCCCTCTCTCGAATCAGTCTTCGATGATCAGTTGAAACTTGTTGAGAAGCTTTTCCTAGATAAGGATTCCACAAAGATACCCTTGGCGACCAAGTCATCTAAACAGAAGAACAAAAAATCCAAAAACCCCTCGGTACAGCCCTCAAGTTCAAGATCTGACGATTGTGACGGAAGCAGAATCAGTTATGCGGATGGGGACAATAAAAAATATACGGGGAGTAACTCAAGCGACAGATACAAAGTAACTCACTGCTCACGAATATATCGCTTCGATGATGTTCCGAGTGTTTCGGTAGGTTGTCAACACCCCGACGATGTCTCATCGTACCAGAAGCCTTTGATGGCCCCCTCCCCAAGAAGAAATTCCACCCATTCAGACATTGATGATGAGGAAAGTGTTCGGTCAGCCATGTTGAGATCTTGGTATGATGCAGGTTATCGAACAGGTTATTACGAAGCGATGATGATATACAAGCATAGAGACTGCAAAAAATAAGTATGTTGAATATCTCGCGAAACGCACGTCGTGGCGAAATGAGGGTCTGCGTTGAAAAGCGTGTCACATACATCTAACGTTCACAGTCCTCTCAAAAATTATTAGAATAGGCTTGAATAAATTTGATTTCTGTCCTGTTCAAAACTTGATTACCACACTATTGTATTCAACCATGGCCAAACACCATCCTGATCTATTATTCTGCCGTAAGCAACCAGGAGTTGCTATTGGAAGACTGTGTGAGAAGTGTGATGGTCGGTGCGTAATCTGCGATTCGTACGTTAGACCATCAACTCTTGTCCGTATATGTGATGAATGTAACTATGGTTCCTATGCCGGAAGATGTGTCATTTGTGGGGGCCTCGGGGTAAGCGATGCATATTATTGCAAAGAGTGCACATTGTTGGAGAAGGATAGGGATGGTTGCCCGAAGATAATCAATTTAGGCTCGGCAAAGACTGATTTGTTCTTCGAGCGGAAGAAATACAAATTCAAAAAGCAATCATGATCAAACGCCTCCACTTGTAAGTTGTGAATATTACGTTATGGATCTTTTATTCTGTATGAGCTTGGCGGCGTTGTTGAAACCAATAATGGATCCCAACTGAAGAGTATCATGGTTGCTAAACAAAGTGATAGCGGAGAATTGAGATGCTGCACCCCCAATGAACTTCTTCCCCTGAAGTTCGGGGCATAACAATTCTATCATTTCCATATAGAATTTTGCGAAGACTGGAGGCTCGTAAAAGATTATATTTCTTACCCCTTTTATCTTGTAACGATGATAAAAGTGACAGCGTTCCGTGTAGATTAGAAATTGTCTCGCTCCAAAATAGAATAATTGTCTAGCCTTCGAGGTCTTATTCTCTTCTGTATACTCACAAATTTGGGTGAAGCTCAGTTTCTCACGCCGGAAATGGTTGCGCAAGCGGACGTAGTCAAAGTATGAGCTCACAAATATCAGGGTGTGACCCAAAGGACCCTGGTTAGTATCTACGGAATTATTCCCACCTGTATTAAAACTACTCTCCAAACCTATGAACCTCGGAAGTACACTCTTGACGAAAAAATTAAACCTATTATCGCAGGAGTCTCTAGCACTTGGTGAATCATAGTACAGGAAACTCTGTGTTGCTTTCGTGATAAGTTTCTTCGCTTGGACATATTCTACCCGATGCTTGAATGCTACGTAACCCTCATAATTGAAAGAATAAGTTTGAAAGAAACTGTGCACTAGGGGAACAGTGATCGAGGTGAAGATAAGCAATTGCCGATAGTACTTAGACCAGTTCTCTAAATGCCATAGATGCACACGAGAAATATCCATCTTTCTGGGTTTCGATGGCATATGATTGAGATGTTGCATGACGTCGATAACGTGCTCCCAGTTTTGCATCAGGAATATTTCGGCTTGATCAAGAATGACAATCTCGATGGAAGAAAGAAAATCCTTGTCCCCAATTACGGGTAGATATTCTTCATTGACGGCCGATGCCTCTACCACACTGTCTTCAGGAGGAGTGATGAGGGTTTTGAGTCCGAGAGGCGAGGCGATGATGATGTCACTGTTGTAGAAATCTGAGAAGAACTTGATGCTATTTTTTGTTATCTTCAATCCTATCCTGAATGAATCGTCGACATTGCCATGGAAGGTCTGGTAATAGTCACTTGGCTTATGGCCATCGCAAGCAATTGGTCTTGTAGTGCTATCGACACCATCACCATCGCCAAACTCTTGAATAAACCTATCTAAATGCACAATATTATGTGTTTCTTTCAAGTTATCAGCAATACATTTCCCTAATTTCAATGCTGAGTAACGAAACGGCAAGAGACACAATATGCGAGCCCTCGTGAAGCCTTGGTCTCTCAGTTTTGGATCATCATTCGCCACGAGGTTACCAACTGACTGCTTGCCAAACAACTTATTATTTGAAACTATCTTTGACCTCGAGTACATCAAATGACCCAATATATGAGAGACATACGCTTGTTGTATATTTGGCATATTCTCAATGGATTCGTTGGTATACAATAGATCTCTGTAGCTGGATAAAAGGGCGTGTAATTCCATCTGAAAGCTATGATTCTTCTTGGTCTTTGAGAGAGAATCTTGGACATTGAAGGCTTTTGGATCTCTCAACAAGTTATCGGTGTTCATAGGTTCATCGCCGTCACTATGAGAACCACCAGAACTCTGACTGTCCTCTCCACCTGTCATGGACGGAGACGGAAGTTTCGATTCTCCGCTAGGTATTTCATTGCATTGATCCTTAGGGTAGAGACTTGTGCTTGGCCTGCAGGTTGGTGACTCTATTATGGAATCATTGTTTTCCTCAATCATTGGTTTTAGGTACGATAACGAACCCAGTGTTGAAAATTTGAGCTGTTCTAATTCGAAGTTCTTCTTCAACATAGGCCTTGCGTGAAAGTCATCAATGACCTTAATAGACTTTTCATCAATCAGCCTATCGAAGTGCCTCCTCAGAGACACATCAGGCAATCCCATTTCTTCCCGTATGATGTTTCCTCTAGTGGTGAGGCGATCACTTTGACAATTGACGAGGCGATGTTGTGGCGGGTTTTGGATACACGTGAATGAGAACCGCGTGGCGCCGCGCGGTGGAGGCGTGGACGTGCCAAAGACCGGCGTGGAAAGCCGCCGAGCTACAGTGAGGGCCAGAGAGGAACCGGCGAAAGCTAGCAAAGAGGCCCAGACTTCAGTACCGTAAATATTTGCCTCTAGAACTCGGGCTCACCGGAGCTGTTTCCAGACTCTCGAAAAGTTCTTGGCAGAATGTACCGTGGGTGATTGACACCTGCACTTTCACCATGCGGGTTCGGATCCGTCTGATTCGTGCAAGCTGCAGTTGGGGAGCTCGACACTGATTCCATCTGATTGCACGACGTTAAAAAACACTCGTACATAGAGAGCTCTGCGCTCGTACATGTATTTGGATTCAACTCATACGCATCCCATTAAAGCCTACAACAAGTTATAGGCTCTAATAAGCTAGCAACTGCGCTCGCAAGTTGTTGTTAGATCGAAGGAATAGCTTTCAACATGAAGTATGGTTGTATTAGCTGTTTGGGCCGCTCAACACGAACTCCCTTCATTTTATAAGTTAGTTTATCAATTGATAGGCGGGAAAGTGTGCAGATCTACCTCCATCAACCTTACACTTGTCGCCCCCTAAAGGAGTTCATTATTGACTGCCACTATTTAGAACATCTCATTATGACAATGTCTACTGTCTAGATCAACGTCTAAAGATTCTTCCAACCTCGTCGCCGGCGAGGTGGATGGTTTCGAAATCCACCAAGACCGAAACGAGACTGTTGGGGCCCACGTAGACACAGTGCGTCGGGAAAATAGGTCCCAAACAGAGACGCGTTTTGCGGGCCTCGCGCCGCTGCTTCCGAACGCTAGTTGACACGCCCCTTCCGACCGTGCTTCGAGGAGAAGTTTTCCGGAATCGCCACTGGGGCCCGCTCGCGCAGGCACACCAAGGTAGCTGCGCCAGTCTCGTCGTCGTGGTTGCGCTACTTGACTGGTGTCTTTACATGTGTGTGTGTATGCCCGTGCTGATTGGGGACATCTCTAGTTGAGCGCCAAGAGTTCCAGGGCTCAGATCGCACGAGTTTTCTGAGACCGCCCTGCCAAAGACTGATCAAAACATAAATATAGAGCAATAAACATAAAGCATAAATCAAACTGCTGAATTGGCCGATCGGGTCACACACCGACATAGACGGACACACATTAAGCTAGATATACGAACCAGCACATCGATACAAGCACACAAGCAAACAGACAGTCGCAAGAAAACCGAAGCCAACACGTACCGGAAGATATCGAGATATATGAAAGCAGATCGCGATTCGCCGAGAATCATCGGAAACTTTGAGGTAAGTTTTGGTCGACTTCTTCGGCCAATACTTGTCATATATCTTGCTCGTCGCAACCGATCGAAACGGGAGCCGCCAAACTTGAGGCGACTGTGGATATTGCTTTACCGGAGTGTTTTCTTCCACCGCCACCCCCAGCACGGCCGCTTTGTTGTCTGTGGCGTCCGCGTGGGGGCCCAATCTCGATAGACCAGTCGATGAGATGGGAGGCTGGAGAGGTAGACCGAGTCACTGGATCTGCCTCAGCTTCGCCCCTATGCAACCACCACTGCTACTTTGTTGGCGCCAGATATCGCTAGATATTCCGGAATTTGCAAATACTCTAAAGCGTATATTCGTCCATTTTCTCTGGTAGCTCGTCATCTAAATTCCTCATCACGATGTCTCTCATTGTATCTGAAGTCATCCAACTTCAGCTAAAAACTTTAGACTAATTCAGAGAAAAATCCAACAAATTTATCGATAAATACAACATTCAGACACATGAATGAACCGGTCCATAACATAAGAACCTCTATTCAATAATTCAGGAAACGGATGCTGCTGAGATGAGCCATTCTCCAGATAGATTTAACTAATTCTAATTTTTCTCACTAACTGCGATACAAGATTTCCCGGCTAATCGACAAGTTTTGTTTTCCAAAAGAACAGCTTCCATGTGTTCTCAGCCCATTAGATACGTTTGTTGGACTGGAAGCACCAACACTCCTTATACCTCAATATGGCCAACCAGAACAAATTTTTCATTCACAAGGTTTATTTATATCACTACTTTATTTCTTTCAATTGCCAGTTCATTTGTTACAGTCACCATGGGAGAAAATCCATCTCATAGGCAAATTAAACGTGCAGCCCATTCACTACATTCTAGTCACGAATTAACACTCGAAGGGATCACAAATCGATACAGCAACTCTCAGTTAGGACCAAGCATTCACTATGGCTCAACTCCTATTCTTCCAAGAGTGGAATATCATAAGTCAACAAGCACCAGCAATTTCAATGCCGGCCGGCGGCGAAAAAGATCCATCACGCCTTATAGGATTTCCGACAAACTAGTCCCCTTTGATTCGTCGGATGATCTACACCGACCCATCTACGAAGAAGCTTTCGACGAAGTGGAATTGCGAAGATCTGAGAGACATGCTCAATTCGGGAGGATATCCACCAGTTCAATGGATGCTAGCAATAATCTTCTCGATTTGATTGAACCAGGCAGCGGAGCAGGCTGGGATCAATCGATAACGGATGAGTCGGCCACAAACAATGATAATATTATTAATCCAAGTAGAGTCTTGAACAACCAAATGTTAACTCCCAAATTTGCAGACAGTAGCGCTATTGATCAAAATTTAGACGACCAGTCCCCCTCGTTGTCAAGAAGACTGCCGGTTTTAACTGCGACTGCTGGACAAATCTGGCGCTACACTATACCGGCAGATACTTTCGATGATGAGGATGGATCCATGAGAAAGCTACAATCTTCACTCGAATTCAAGTCTTCGTTCGATGAGCTCAAAAATACTCTAGAACTCACAAATGATATGGACCAACCATTTGATCAGTACTTGCATTGGTTACAATACGACCAATCTTCGCAAACTATGGTGGGCTATCCAACGATCAACGACGTTGGCAAACACACCTATGAGCTGGTTGTTGCCGACAGATGGGGCCAAACCAGCAATCTGACTATTGAGATTCTCGTTCACCATCACCCTTCAATACGTGCATTTAGCCATGCTTTTGAGACCAGTATCGATTGGAATCCTCAGAAGTATATTTCACTTACGAAAGCCTTGATAGATATTGCTAGACGCGTGACAGAGGGAGTATATTCCGATTCATCGAGCAAGAATTTTGTGCTACATTCTTATCATTTCCCAAACAGAAACTCGAGTTCAGCACCTGCAAATGTAGCCCTCACCCCGTTGAAGATAGTCTGGTCAAACTCATCAGTGCCGGTGTATCCTTGCAATTCCACTCAGTTAGATTTAATATTGAAACTTTTGGTTAAGGACCAATATTACTTGCCTAATCAAACTTCATCCGACGAGACAGCCAGCAGTTTCACTCCGTCGGCGGAGTTGAGCAAGGTTTTGGAGCCAGAATTCAGGGTGACCAAAGTGGATTTCTTATTGCTAGGTTCTTGTAGGAATGCAATCCTGGGCAATAGTCTCAGATATAGCGACACCACATCGAGTCGCGAACCAATGGTCCGGACCAGAATCCAAAGATTGCAGTGGAGACTGGGACAGCCATTTGCCTTTCACATTCCGGACAACACTTTCGGTCTGGATTCTGATGCCAAGAAGTCGGCTAATTTAACATTATCCATGCACACTATTGATGGAATACCTCTGGAGGACGATCCGCACTACAGTTATATGGAGTTTGATTCCGATAGCAGAACTCTTTTCGGGCTACCATATGATATGAAACTACATGCTGGTCAGAGAGAACTACTACTAACCGCCCGCAATCCGAATCCCGAAGACAAAGCTGCCCGCGATGTTGTTATAGTTGATATATTGAACCCAGAACTAACAACTATCAACAATCGAGCGTTCAACATGTCGCTGTACTTCATTTCTCGAGTCAACTCATTCAAACCACGCCTCCGATTCGATCTGAGCCGAAAGATTATCAAATCTTTGGGGGCGGGGGAGTTGACGAATAACAGTGACCCAAGTCGAACCGAATTCATTGCTGTCGAGATAAAAAAGTTTCAAATTGATACTCATCTGAGCTCATATGTAGATCATACAGAATTATGGGCCTACAATGAAAAGATACGCCGTGTAGATGACACATTCGGTTTAGACCAGAAAGATTCCCAAGGAATTGGCGAGAGCAGTGTTCTATATAAGTTCACCTGGACCAACGAGTCGATAGGCCACCGCGGAGACTGCCCGGTCGAGGTTATAACTGAGAATGTTGTAGGTGCCTTGGAACGGAACATGTTTGATTATCATCTTCCTGAGGATTACAAAAATGATGACCCCACCAAAAACGATTCAGTTCGATTCTATGAGCGGTTGCGGGCATTCTTCGAGCCAGAGATTGATTTGATATTCCTAAGTATAGGACCTATTGAGGGAAGTGCATGTACCAATTCTCTTGGATACTATGATGTAGGGAACAGTGACTTGGCCGATCTAGTGACCATGGCAGACTCTTCAGGTAGTAGATTTGTTGTCGCCGACTACCAAGATCCAATAACTCCGAGCCCGAAATCTCGTGAAAGCCCCAAAGTAACACGTCCAGTTATCAATAGTGATGAGTATTGGTCAATAGTTGTCCTGATAATATTAGTAGTAGCATTGATATTTGTAGTCATGATGTTTTTCATGGGCATGCATACATACAGAATCAACCAAGAGAAGAGATTTGAATTGCAGCTGAAATTGGCCCAGGCTAGACAAACTTCAATGTACCTTTCGAGTATGATGCTCAAAGATCGGATCCCAAACCAGAATATGCTGACCCAAATCCCAATGCAGAATGGTATCTGTGGACCAGGGTCAATCGAGGACGGATCATCAAGGAAGCCGATAATCTTAGATAACGAAAAACAGCTATGGGCTGACGGACAAAATGATATGAAAATTTTCAGATCAACGGCAGTTCAACTGAACGGGCAAACTGTACAAACAACACCCTTGAGACCGAACATGACTTTCACTCTAGATTCGATTGCAAGCATGCAAAACCCTCTACAACTGGCAAATGGTAATCCTTCTCCATATATCAACCAATTCTTCATTGATGGTAGAAAACAAAGCATGACCTTAAACAGAAGGGTTACTTCTGAATCGCAGCAATCGAGAATGCTCGCCAGACAGGCATCCATGAACCAACTCAATCATTCTCAATCTATCTTAACTGTAGCATCATTGTCAACACCGATGCAGTTCATTCCTCACCAAGGCCCTACAGATATGCCTGTTGTCTATGCACCTCTGCCGGTCGTCCGTGAGTCCAATGAGATAGCGAACAGGGGAGTGTAACATGGAGACCGGATGTACGGAACACATTCACACGCGAATGCTAATGCATTCAGTCTTTCTCCTAGGAGCGACATCGAAGTAAGAATAAAGGTGGACTGCTGACTCAGGAAGTAGCTTGGCGAGAAAATGCATCCCAACTTCTTGCCAATCTTTTGTCTGGCGCGCAGAGAACAAAAACGTCTAGCTTTCGAGCATCGCCATTGGTTTAAGCTGAACCGTCGTAGAACCACATCTCATTCTCCGTCCACCGCTACTGCCTATCAATCAGTAAATCAGGTTTGGTTAGACACAGGCCCGGAGGGAGAAAGAAGCAAACCTAAGATTTAATCTTCCTCCTCAAATACCATAGGGCATAACAAGTCTTTTGACAGATCTTTAAGTTTCCTAGATATGAAATAAATCAACACATTGTTAAGAATAATTGAGAACGGTATAATCATCAGGTCAATGCGCTCACATATGGGTGCGAACATTGCGACTATGATCGCGCTGAGAGCAGATGATATGATGAGCTTAAAATTTACAAGACCTTTGTCATTCAGCCTTGAGCTTAGTTCCGTGAGAGAGCTGAAATATTGATAAACCATCAATGAAGTAACGCTTCGCGTGAATAATCGCACCAGAGACATAAGCCAATCTCGCTCGATGAGGTGACTCTTCTTCTGTGACATCAAAGCAATCACCAGCCACTCAAAGATCAGAACTTTGCTCCCGTGCAGGGAGATGGAGAAAAGCCTGTTTAAACTGAAGAACGTTCTTTTTATGTTGGCGATGTTAGCAACATGTAGCATCATGATTACCACTTCTATGGGCCAACCGTTGAGATAGATGGTGTTGAGCAATATGGCTATAGGATTTGAGGACATTTTCAGCGTCTCCATCATCGCCATCGCGTAGCCTCCATTCCAATAATTGAATACTGTGTTCGAAGAGTTATGATTCTTGAGTTTGTCCAGATCCTCTTTGCTTTGATTTCGATGATCTGATAGCTCGTTTGATACAATCTCAAAAGTTGGGACAATCGTGATCGGCCTCCGTTCAGATGATGGCCTGTGAGATATTCCTAATGGCCCGTGATCCAGATGATCTCGCGAATCGCTTTGATGCAAATCAGTGGTTATCTTGTGGGCGGGGACATAATTGTTGCCGATTCCATGTGTCTCGTAAGTCATCAGCTCTGACTTAGATTCTTCCTGTCTCTTATGTTCAAGGTTTGCACTTCTGAATAAAAGCTTGCGATCATCCAGCGAAACAATAGATTCTGCATGGAGCATCTTGTGATCAGGCATCGTTTGAATAAGGAAGTAATTGTAAGATAGACAGAAGGCCAAGATGATCAACAGTTGTGTAGATTTCTCCGCCGAGTTTTTCAAATGCACAGCTCCAAAACTGCTGTCACAGCATCGTGAGCTGGAAGGTCTAGCTGTTGGGCCGATTGTAACTACGGGACGATAATTATTACCCAAAGGCATCGTCGTTGGTGGGTAAGGGGAGCTGCTGCTGAACGAGCCGACATCTCGCAGTAGGCAAACTTCACACACTTTCATGTTACGACCTCTGTCCGTTGGATTCTGGGCTTCGCCTATATTCATTGAAATTCTGTCTACGCTAGGCATTGCAGACTCATGAGTCTCCGCGTTTTGATCATCTCCTGGGCGCATGAGGTTCAACAGCGTTATGACATCACTGGTATTCTTCAGGTCAATCTCCCGTGCTCTCAGTCTACCATCGTTTGTGCAGTGTATTTGTTCATTTTTCGTGATAACCAGGTTCCGAACTACATTGAGGCCACCGAGGAAAAGAATGTTGCCTGACAGGAAGAGATTCAGATCCGACCAATTCTGTGAAAACCTCAATGCTAGTGGGACGACGGTGAACTTCGAGACGATCATGATAAAAACGAAAAGTAGGAAGGTAGTGTAGGAGGTCATTCGGGGACCATTCAGCATTGGTTGTTCTTGACTAGACGTAGTTGCTCCACGAATAGCATTCAAAGTAACTTGCATTACGAGCACTGACCTGAGGAAGCTACAGGCCACTAAGGAGATGTACTTTTCATCTGATTTCTCCTGCTGCCCATGGTGATCAAGAATCAGCATATGATTCACTGAAATCAAAATCAGGGCTAACCATGGCACCAATGCGGCCGTTTTTGATGACATGGTGCGTACGGTTCTGAAATCTTGTCGTGTGGCTTTTCTCTCAACTGTAAGCTCATCAGAGTACATAATTGAGCCCCCGAGAAGACCCAGCGGGACCATCAAGCCAAAAAGGACTCTCATCCATTGGCGAGAGCACATTAGATCTAGCTGACCCACGATAGAATTGGCAGCCGCGCCTACGTTGTCGTAACTGATTCCAAATTTACAGGGCTCTAAGGACTCCATATTGTATATCAACTCACCACTGGTTTCATTCTGGTCGCTTGGGTATTCAAAGCAATGAGCTATATCATCGTAGTCGATACCCATCGAATCAGCTCTCGCCATGGTGAATGAATCCTCCGTTGTAGCGTCGAACAGGTTTGACTGTATGGAATCCAGATCTATGAGCTCAGAATATCTATCTCTAAAGAGTTTAGTATGGTTGTTTAAGCTTGATGACTTCGCACAAGAGTGGTTGATAGGCCATAAGAATAGGTAATTTGATTGGAACTCCATCATTATACTGTAAAAACATAGCCCCACCATAAATTGATTGAATTTGAGAGAATGACTCATCTTTGTTTGATTGGAATCCACGGGCCAGATGCGATTGAAGGATCAATAGATGAATTTGAAGAAATTTAGAGCATGTATGCGAATGATGTAATACTGAGCACAACAAAGGAGCAGTCACTATGAGAAAGGTTACAGACTCTGTTTGGGGATGGGTATAGAATTTCTCGTTAAAGATCTCTTTATCCGTTGAGCTTTTGAATCTCAATGAAGCAAACTGGAGTCTTATCAGCGGAATTAAGCCCAATCACATGGAAAATCCGCATACTTTCTGGGGCCGAGAGAGTCCGATGGATCTTAGACAGTTTGCCGTAATCGACACCCTGTTCAGAAGCTCCCTCCAGTTGGGGTACCAGTAGATCCCTGTACACTAAAGAGTACGACTTTTATCGAAATCACAGAAAGCTTCACTAGTGTTTTGTTAGCAACTACCGACTCGTATACACAGCATGAGAGTCTATCTGAGGCGCGTGCCAGACAATAAACGCTTAATCTCTGGTTAACATAATAAGTCTGTAAGTGTTGTTGAGAAAACTTGAATCGGGCAATTGGGTACGAGTTTTTAGATATCCTGGAGATGGTCAGTGTAGGAATCCGGAGGAACTAACTTCTACTATCGAGCTCGCTTGCTACCATTCTATCAATTTGACGGGAGCTTGAAGGCTCTACTAAGCTGATCTACTGATATCATGTCAAAGATGTTCATAGGAACTTTTAAGGCCTAGGAAGAGACAGGGAGCGAGAGAGACTGGATACTCCCAACTTCCTTTGCTCCTCAGATCCGCACTCGGGAACACTGAGGGGCGTTGAAAATACCAGTTGAAGATATTGAGGTGCAGCGGGTGATGAAGGCTAACTTTCATTTCCTCACGATGGTGGACTCTTGTAAGAAAACTTCTTTCAAGACTCTACGAAAGCGAAACTATGTGTATCCTTGTCAAAACAACTCAAACAAATTCGACTCGATAATCCCTCCAAGAACACTAACAAATCAATCGGTCAAATGACGCGGAAAGGAGGCACAGCGAAGCGCATCTAAGATTTGGTGATACTAATTCCGGTTCCAGAGACAGAAACACCCATGACCGGTATTGACTGAGAATTTTTGGCAATATTCCACGATTGATCGGCGCAAGGGTATGTATTCTGTGCTTATGATACTGACCACTCATCTGCAGACTGCGCGATTATATATGTATGTATGACACATGTCATACAATGAACATTTACTTACTCGCCTACATTTGTACTACTAACAACTTCCGCATCACCTATCGAATAGTTGGTACGTAGTTCCGTTAAACCAATCTGTGTTCGTAGCAATATTGAGGCAGCGCTCATGTCCATCCATAATGGTAGATAATGGTGCCTTGTAACTTGAGAGAATCTATCTTCTGGCCAGACGGCTCGAAAAATGTCGAGGATGTGATCACGCAGATCAGAGACACCCTGGGATACAGTCGTATAGGACCGCTCCGGAGGAGGGAAACTGTTCTGTCCTGAGCGCAAACAGATATACGTAGAACCACACTGCCTCGTTCACTCGTTGAATTATTCTATGAAAATTGAAATTCAGCATAAAGTTTCCTCGTGTTCCCTCTGGATCGAGGCAATTTCAGAACAATTCACATCTCTAGGAGTTGCGAAAATCAAAGTTTGCGGAGGCAACGCAATCTATCCTGCTGCATACAGCCTGTTGTCAATATTTCAATGTTCTCAACATTTTTTGATTGCCAACCTGTCATTTTCAGCCTGGTGACCATGTACATTCTAACACTGGACAGGTAACGAAGATCGATGATGACAACAAAACAGACGCTTGGCGGTTTCTTTGCGGTGTCCAGATCTATTAGCTAATTTATGATTGATCCTTTCGTGGAGTTGATGATGCGATGGTATCTGATCCTGTCAATCGTGTATAACACCAAGTCAGGTATGGTGGTACACACAAGTGCTCCGAACGTGTAGACCCAAAATTTATGACTCGTGAAGATAGGCATAAACTGATTCTGGAGAGAATTTTCTTGGAAAACGTTCTGCCTGAAGTGTTTCAAGTTGGGAAATTGCGTCAATGGTTAGAGATCGATTCCAGTAGGCAATTGGCATATAATCTGTCATGTTCGGGAGTTCTTACTTACATATCGAGTGTACTGCATAGGTAGAACATTACGGGAAGCAGGACGCATGATAAGATGCTAGCGATGTGAAAGAGCCAACCTCGACTCCTCGCAAGAAAGTACAATCTCACCGTCGAGGTCATGACAACGACAAAGAATAATATGGTAGCAAAACTGATCTTGTTGAGAAGTTTATCCGATCCCTGACCTGCTCCGCTGTACCCTTCGACATAGTAAAGGAAGTAGAACGCTAGTGCTGCCTGGATCGCGCCTGAAATAATCCAGGTAAAGAACACGAAATAACTCATCTGACTGTTTCCCTTATTAAGCGTATATAGTCTCGGATAACTCTCAAGTAACCTTTTCGATATGTGGATCTCGAAGAGGCCGTAGACTAGAATGGGCGCTGATGTGAATACTAGATTGTATGTGATAAGCATTATCGGGTGGTATAAACTAGCTGCCATACGAGCACTATAGAAAGAATAAATGAATTGGGGTAATACAAACAACATATTTTTGTAGAAAAAATAAAGTACCGTGTTCGCTGTCCTATGATAGAACAAATGTCCATGAACAAACAATAACCTATTCAGCATGTAAAATCGGTTCAATGAAAAATCACTACCATTGACCGCTTGTCTTCCTTCCTTTCCCCTAATACCAATACCCACATGCGCTTCCTGGATCATCGAGACATCATTGGCACCATCACCAATGGCAGCACATATGGGTTTTGACTCACTTTTCTTGATCATATCGACTATCTCAGCCTTCTGTAAGGGAGATAAACGGCAACCTATTACACAATCGCATTGCTTACAAATATATCTAAGATCTTTCTTTGCGTACTTCATAGCATAATGCAAACTCCTCCCATCGGAGATAAGGGCAAACTTTGGAGGCTCGTTGAGCATATCCACATACTTATGGGAATTATCCTTAGTTTTTTTAAGTCTTCTGGCTGTTATGAATTTCTTCATATTCGATGGAAATTTGAGGTCACCAAGAGGACTCTTTGACTGCTGCATTTGTTCCTGCATCGAGCTTAGATAAGCTTTGTAAGTAATTACCAAATCTCTGCAAGATCGCGAGTCTTGTTGACGCACCAAATGTAGAAGAGTCATACTCCGATCCAACAGTTTGCACAGGTAGGCCACCGATATTGCGGTCTCAACTTTGTCGCCTGTTAGGAGCCAAACCTTGATACCGGCAATCCTAAGATCGGCGATCGCCTCTGGTACTCCTTCCTGAAGACTGTCCTCCACAGCAGTGGCGCCAATCAAATGCATCTCGCTCTCAACCTGGTTGCTGATCGCCATTAGCTGTTGTTCTCTGTCGTGTATGGTTGACATTAGCCGAGCCTCGACCTGTTCCTCAACAACCTTTTCATATTCTTTTTGGGTTACTTGTCTCTTCGCAACGAGCATAGTCCTAAGACCGGATTTAGAGAACGCTTCGAAAAGGGCCATCGTTTTATCAACTATCATTTCGTTTTCGGCACTCAAGTTACTCAACTTGATACAATCTAAGACGTTTTCGCTGCCTTTTGTGAAGAGTATCAGACAGTTATTATCACAGTCTTTATAGAGAACGCTCATTTTCTTCCGAGTTGAATTAAACTCGAAAGTTATCAGGCGCTCGAAGTGCCGCACGAAATAGCCATCAGTCGAGTTATCTGTTTCAACTATCGGCTTGAAGTACCCACTTTGCTTCCGGATAGAAGTTTGCCTCCCTTTGCTATGTTGTTTTGATCTCCGTATGGCAATAAAGCATTCTCTGTCGGTGGATTTGCACAAGATGACACCGAACAATGCAGCGGCCGAGATTAGGGACTCCTCGTCGGGCGAAGCTGAGCGCAGATCATACCTCTCAACTTTGTCAGGCAAACATTTAGCTAGTTCCTGCTGATCGTTCATCGTTATCGTCGAGCATAGACAAAGACCCATAAAGAATTCAACAACTTGTGGATTCTTCTCTAGATCATTTATCAAGATTAGCTGCTCTGGAGGGGGGATTACTCGGTGATCAAAAGGGCGCTGCTCGGGCGGAAGTAGGTTCAGCCTCTCACTGGACATACTGGAGGCTGAGTTATTAGCCGTTTTAAGGCCACCAGATGCGCTCCTCGATCCTTGACCTTTGGATCTGAAGCCACTCATGTTTGTCCCAAGTGCAGCATAACGATGACTTGACAAATTGCATATTTTCTTAACGATTGGGTTAATAACCAATTGGCAAAGTCCGTCCGGCTGCTGATACAAGCGATCTGAGAAAAGACGATACAGACCTAGACCGATGGCACAAGCTTTGAATCTCATCTTATTCTCGGTCAATGTGCCGGTTTTATCTGAGAAGAGTACCTCTATCTGACCAAGATCTTCATTCAGATCAGAAGAGTTGCATTGGGCACCAACAATTTTGTTATTCTGTACTTTCTTCTTCTTGGTCTGACTTGTAGATTTGGGTGCTATTGATTCGCTTTTATATGTCATAACTTGGAATTTCTTATCCTCTATAACTGCGATGGTACCCAAAAATTTGATGAACTCCAAGGTCACATAAAGTGAGATCGGGACTAGATAGTTGTAGATGACAAAGTGGGCCATCAAAAGCTGCAAAATGGAGTGATCCTTATGAACTTCAACTTTTTCTACGTCATCTTTCCAGATCCCAACTGAGGGTCGGCCAATACCGAGGGCGCTGATCAGAGATAATGTAAGAAGAATCATAAAGGCGATTATTAGAAACATATTGACTCGATTCTCTAGGGTTGAGAATTTGTTTGCTTTAACTTGACTGTTATGGGCCAAGCGTGTGTCTTTTCCAGTATATATGACCAAACCATAGATAAAGCTGGTGTTACGTAGCCTCGAAGCTCTAGGCAGTAGGTTACTTATATCCAATGAGATCTCGACATATTTCTGGCTTTCTGATCGAACAGAGCTACCCGCACGAGATCCTTGGATTATATGATCTGCACCGATACTCTTTATCTGTTGAGCGCTCTTCTTTGCCAGTTTATGTAGCTCTCTTCTGGGTCTACGAATTTTCCTAATTATAATCTGAATTAATGATGAGCGACTGACTGGATCAGATTGATCAACTGTTTGGATCGTGAGGCCAGGAGGATCCGATTGTGAGCTCTTGAATTTCTTTAACTGCTGAGGATTTGTAGATGCCTGCTGCTGGGCATAGCTTAGGGTCTTCCTGGCGCTAACCCCGTACCTCATCTCGGCATTAATCTCGGCATTCAATTCTTTGACCAGCTGCTCATAACATTCGCGATTCTTGGGCGACCTGATGAACCCATTAAACTCATACAAAGTTGCATTAGGTCTCTCGCACTCAACCACCAAAAGAGTATCATCAATCTCTTTTATTGTTCCTATCTGTTGGCGGATTGCAAAACAAGTCCGCATCTTTAGACTGCTCTCGCCGTCTAGGTTGGCAGTGGTGATGTAACAGCGATCTCCACTACTTTCTCGAAAACTATTCGAGTCCTTCGGGCTGACTGTTGTGCCTCCTCTGGTTCCACTACTGGAGGCTAGTAGAATCATATCACAAGGAAGTTCCTCATTGTTCCTAACAAGAACTATATCGCCGACTCGAATATCTTTCGACGGGACATGGTGCAACTTTTTTCCCCTTAAAACTGTGCATCGTCTATAATTAGTATCACGATCTAGCTTGTGTCGCAAATAATCCTCGTACCCTTGCTTAATTGAAGTCGTCGAAACAACAAATATGAGGGGCAGCAGACTAGTGGCTGGGCCGATGGGGCTGTAGGGCATTAGCATTTGGAATATAGCAGTGGTCAAGAAGTAGAAATTGGCCAATCGTCTGAATTGCTCGAACAAGTTTTTGGGCAGGAAATTAATCAAGGTATATTTAGAGGTGATTATCTCATTGGTTGGAAAGGGGCCCGAATCAAATGTGTTCGAATTGTCCGAGGCAGCAGTTTTAGTCTTACGACCCCGTCCATCAAGCGCTTCCTTCCGGCCACTGGAAGACTTTGATCCCGATTCATCTTGACCTCTCTTGAACAGTCCACAACAGCAACTACCAAACCATGAGAAACAATCCGACAGACCCGATTTTAAATCATCAAAACTTGTTCGATCATGGGTCTGGCAAAGTTCTGACCAATAGGCATTTGTATCGCGCCTATTAACGATAATAACGCGATTGTTATTTCGATAGGTAGGCCCATCGAGGGTGAGCGATGATCTTTGTTCGAATGAGTGTACATTTTCCATCATCAAATCATCGTTGCTTTCGTTGCGTCGAAATATTAATCTCTATCATGGGACGACAGAGAGAAAGATTATTCCAACAACATACCGGTTGAAATATGTCATGCTTACATGGTTAAACATGATAGGATGGTAATCATAAAGAGTCGGCTGACGGTAAACACGGGGCCTACGACAGATGGATATCACGAAGCAAAGATAAGGATCAGAATTTTCTGCAGTGGGAATCAAGGCATTTTTTTCTGATTGATCGTCTGTCGGACACTCGATCCTGTCACTGGTCAGATCAATTATGACTCTTTCTGGGTTGTTACGATTGAGTGTTGATTTTAGTTGACCCCTCAGATGAAATGTCCGGCCTGGATGTCTTTCACAACAGAATTGCTAAGCCTCGCCAAAAAGTACCATAGTGCTTTAAGAGTATCAGAAGTAAAAAGAAGAAATCAATGAGAAAATTAACAATCTAATAATATTGTTGTGCAACACCGTTAATGTTGTTAAGAGGTTCTGAGAGAAGACCGTGATTCTTGTGATAGCTTAATATCAACCAGGCACATTCGTGTGAGCCTACCCATGATGGAGCAGAAGTTGCACCAATCACCCATGAGGTCATAACATCCGACGACTGCCTTGAAAGAACATTCTAGATGCGGTACCAAGTCGTGATTGAATACACTCATGCTCCAATGAACGTCTATCACTCACCGATTATTGGATAAAGGATTAAGTTTCTTTCCTCCACACTGATGTGAGGGAACGAGTGCCAAAAGATTGTGCCAGAACGCAGCGCGTAGCAGTCAAACCTAGAGCCATGAAGTTTCGAATCGTCGAGACCTCAGTTGTTTGCCTTCAGAGGTCATAATGGATTCAAATCCATACGTAGAGAGAAGGCTCTAAGACTGTAGAGAATTCTGCACAAGATTGATCCGAGAGAACTGACCAGCTTGTGGTGCCGACCCACTTTACTTCGAAGGAGAGAGACAGAGAGGACATGGATCTCGGCCTCTATGTCTTCAGGCCCCAACTCCTTCGCGCTAGTCTCAATGCTCCTCCCATAACAGTCTATTTTGCAGGCCGTCGAGAGCACTCCCAGGTCCAAGTGCGATTACATGTAGGAGCAGGCCCTTGTAAGACGAGTATCAGCCTGCCGAATTTATAGGTGAAGATCTCAATCCGCTCTTTGACTCGGGTCGAGCTATTGAGGGTGCGCAAATCATCTCGCAAATTATCGAGTCTGAAAGCATTCTAGCATAACGCCAGTGACTCAGAGAGTCGCGATTTGATATGGCACTCACATGCTCATTCATTAGATGTTTCGGATTCATTCAAACTTCATTGATTTCGATCTTTGTCTTCTATCACAGGTGAATTACAAAAAAAGCAATCATGAATTTAATGCACTACCTTGGATACCTATCCTTCACTTTGGTGTTGATTCTATCAATAAAATCATTTACTTGCGCATCACCCATTGATCTGATGGATATGTCAGAAATGATGTCGGAAGATATGCATGAAAATTTGCACGATGGCATGGTAGAGAAGTACCATGCTCAGGCACACAGAACTTATCTCGGTGATCCACCTGAAGAAACTGCAGGAGATGTGACCGTCTACACCGGAAGTAGCAGAGGTAGCGCATATTGCGGACGCAGCGCCTTACTAGATTGAGTTAACCACTAGGCAGCTGGGACCCGTTTTCGAATAGGTGAGGCATGCATCTTCTTGATAGAAGTAGTAATGGTGCTATATTCGACCCAACATTTGGGTAAAAATTTGTGACGACGAGATCTGTGGCAAGGATCACACAGAACCAGCCTCTCTGAGGTCATTACCAATAAATAAAAAAAAGAGATCTTGCTCCGTTAAGAACCTGTGACGCGTCATTGGTATGGTGTATGCAATTTCCTTCTACTCGCCATAGGCCAGACCAGTAGCTCAGAGTCACCAATTACTCGCTTGTCAGCGTGAGAGTTATTTAATGCACTGTTCATGGTGGAATGAGTCGAAGATATCTCTTTCTATCAACAGCTATCAGGTTACACTCTTCTGCACACAATTTGTTTCCAAATCGCTGCCAAGTTTCCCTGAGATGTTGACCAGCTGATAGTTAGTTCCTTTTTTTTGATGGACTCTCCATGAGAATAAATCAAAATGGGTTATCTTACCCTTCTGAGCTTTTGTCTGACACTTATTCATTCGGTGGCCTACTTGGAAACTGTTCAATGCTCCGACAAGCAGCAAAATGACCCAGGTTCTGACTTTACAGATGATTTTCACTCGCTTAGAAAACAGGAACAAAGGGAGCTAGTTCTTAGACTAGAGAAGATTATGATTGAAATGGGTATAGAGCCAGGTCTTGCCCGCCAGATAGACAAATATTTGGCAAGTGCGCCAGCAAATGATACAATGCGAAGATTCGGCAAAAAGTTGCTGGGATCCATGGGGGTGACCAAAATTCGGTCCGAAGATGAGAATAAACTGATCACCTTGGATGAAGCATTCAAAAAGGGTAACAATTTTTTGGTCCACTTGGTACACATGTATCTCGGAACCTATGGCATGGACACGAGTACCGAAGCGGGTCAGGTTTGCTCGAATCAAAGTTGTCTTCCTGAAGCAGCCGGCCCCTGCAACTGTTGTCCAGTCTGCCGTGGATGTACCGTGCAGAACTGTTCCAAACAGGGCAAGGATGCAACGAGGACGCATCTAGGAGATAGCCCTGCTCAAGACGAAATTTTCATGAGTGATCTATACAATAACAAAGAATTCGGGGAAAGTTTCTCCGAGCGGAAGAAGGAGGTTAAATTTGTACTCTCTCAACTGCCACCGAGGGAAAGGGCCATGTTTAAAGACATTCTCATCAAGGTTGGATATCAAACTGTTATAGCTACTTTTCTTAAGTTACACGACGATTATAACTCGATAAAAGGCCAATTGGATGAGAAGAGAGCTAGTATGGCCCAAAGTATTCTGGTCAGGTTCATGAGGCTGTGCCGTAATCGCGATGTCCCTGAATTCGGCAAAATAATCAACGAAGGCTCCTATCTCGTCAATATTTTTCTCCATTTGTCAGTCAGAGCGACAGATAAATCGCTCGGCTGCAAACTTTGCCCAATAGATTGCATTAATTCATGCTCTGTAGAATGCGCCTCGTCAGTTTGTAAACCGTGTAAATGCACAAACAGTTGTGAAAAAATAGGTCCTGGGCGCTTGGTGGAATGGTTCGGATAGAATAGAGAGATCATCATCTGATCTCTTTGGCGAAGAACCAGGCAGATAGCAATTTCGAAAGAAAACTCATTTGTTCAGTAAATCACTCGACAGACGACGGTGAGAGCGGAACCGATGCAGAATAATGAAGACACTCGTCGAGCCGTTCGAGTCACCAAGTTTGTAGGCGACATCTCATTCCACCCTTCCAACCTTCACTGTGGTAGAATGGTGTGGTTGCACAATTTCACGCGTCCGAGACGAAGCGTCCCCAGCTATGAGCTCGGGATGAAAATTGTCATCATATCTTCGTTCATTGAATGTCCTCTTAGAAACAGCGTCCCATAAAGTGTAGGGGAGATAAGTGCAACGGAAGTGACGCGCCGAGCTGACGCGCAGAGCTATCAGATGATGGCTTCGTTAACTTCTGGTGTAGCCAACAACAAAAAACTTACACACGGGTCATACGTTGTCACTAACACTTGATACAGCTCGATAAGTTGACAAATGAATCCCAAAAAGAGCCCCAATGACACCCAAACACTCCACGTCGTGCGGGTATTGTTGGTGAGACCAATTCACGTTCCAGACCAGCACACCAGGAACAAAAAGCTTGCACACGAGTCATATATTGTCACTAACTGTTGTTAGACAAACAAGTTATAACACAGAAGCTAGGTACCTAGTCTTTGTGAACGTTTACACGCACTACGGGCTCGTCGGAGTTAGCCTGTCAACTATCGGTTGAGCATAAGGCTCTAGTCTACGCAATCGCCGCAAAGCGACATGTTATCTTCTTCGGACAACACTCGAGATGGAAGTCTGAGACTCGGATCGAGCGGCAACTTTGAGCGGTTTAATCGTTTCAAATTGATTTAGAGCACAAGAATTTAGACCATCGGTACTGATCTGAGTTTACTTGAACTCGCTTCTTCGGTCCCCAACGAGTTTTCTGCAAATATATCTGGAACAGCGTCCACTTTGTGTGTGCCCGAAGAGAGAAGCCCTCTTCAACCGTATCTTGAATGCATCCGGTATGTATGCATTTATCAGAATATGACCCAGAAGTCTATTGTGTTCCGAAACGTGGTGGTTATATAAAGAAAGTCTCGTTAGGTATGGGTCAGTAAAGCTAGAAGGGAGGAGGGATGAGAAGCGGGTTCTTAACCGAAAAGGTCTGACTTACATAGACGAGACTGCACGATCTAATTTATCCGCTTTCTCTATGTTTTGAGGATCACTAAACTCGCAAGACAATCGTTCGAGACAGTGATCAGATTCACTGAGCAATCCGTCACAAGTTAGGTAACTGAATTTTTTCAATTTTTAGTTAATTGACACGATCAAATCAATGCTTGATCCATAAAAATTGTCATAATCCTACTTACCTGGCCATTAATTTGTCTCTGTCTGAATCGCTAACTTGGTTTCTATTCAAGAGATAGTCATTCATGCTGTGAGCTGAGTTGACAGTACCCTCTTGCCAACCCAAGTTATTGACATAGTTTGGGGAGTCTCCCCTATATTGTGAGGAATCTGGACTTACATTTGTCATCAAGTTTTGCTGATTCGAGCTACCAGAGTAGTTAGCATGATTTTGGTACCCAGGTGGACCAGCATTCGAGAAACGCTGCTCTTTCGGGGAATCTAATCCCGAATTGCTGCCAGAGGGCCTCTCTAGATCCAAGCCTCTAATTGGATCTTTGTAGCTCAGCTCGGTATCATTTCTCAAGTTGGATGACCGGGAGTGTAGGTCATTATATGTACCTCGGTGAAAATAATCCCCATGGATGGCGTGATTTGAGTTTTGATGGCTAGACTCGCCATCATTCCTCGATGGTGAAATAGGCTCCATTTGATAGTCGTATCGGTCAGAATATCGCATAGAGTTTGGTATATGGTAGTCAGGTTGTTGTTGCCTATCTGTGCCATGGATTCTTCCACGGAATGTATCGGGTTGGAAAAGATTCCCTTCAAAGTGTTTATCGAAGTTTTTCAGCGTAAACTTGCCCAATTTTTCGAACGGCCTATCCTGTCTGTCTCGTTCTTTATAATTCATGAACCCATGGTCAGGTGGACCGTTCACTCTGGATTCGATACCGTTCGAGTCTAAGGGCTGATTTGTCTGCCGATAGATCATACGGTTAGGTTGTCTCGATGGACGTTGATACGATATTGGTGTTCCGGTGTGATCGAATTGATTGTTAAAATGCATCCTACCCAGGTACTGGGCGTGGGTGGGCTCCCGTCTCGCATCAGATTCCGAATTTCCATCAATTTGATTTGTAAAATCGTTCGAAAACGAGGGATAATTTTCTGTTGAGGAATAAAAATTATCTCTCAGCAAATCTACTGCTGTGTGACGATTACTCCTTGGGGGCTTAGAATGTGATAGATTGTCCATTGCGGAGTCCTCTTTTCGGACCTCACCTTCGGCTAGCTCACTACTTGATTGCACTGGCTGCAGGATGAATTTACCATGATTAGCAACGATAGGCTTATGGATTCCTTCGATTATATCTCGTCTCAATATATCCGATGGTTCTGTATCTTCAGGCAGAGAGAAACTCTGACGATGTTTATCAGGTGAAATATGGCCATCAAATCCGAGCAGCTTACGATGATTTTGGTCCTCGCGAAACCTTTCACCCCTGATAGGTCCTATTGGCTTGAGACTGTTGCTGATATTTGGAGAATCGCTCGGAGATGGCCTCTTTGCGTCATCGTCGGAATCATTACCAATCTGAGTAATCATTGTAGTAACGATGGCAGTCTTCGTTCTCGTAGAAGCCCTTTTGAGGTTGTCCTCAAGACGAACTGGTTTCAAGTTCTGGTTCGTTTGATTTCGCCTCAGATGTTCTTGGTTTGGTTTTTGAATACCAAGTCTGCCACTGGACTTTCTCGAATTATACAGTTTGCTGACTATTTTCTTTTCTTTCACCAATCTCTTCTGTCTATCTCTCCATGATGACTCGTTGTTCCCCTCAGAGAATGTCTCTTGAATTGAGCTATCGTTTGTTTGTCGTTTGAATCTTCTCCCCTGCCTGACTGACCTAGGTATTCCAGATAAGTGCTCATTTTCTATAATGTCCATAGAATCCCTGAATCTAAGCACAGGATTGGCAGCACTCTTCGAGGTCGAAACTAGAATATTAGCAAGCCGCGAATCAGCCTTTGTACTGGAAGTAACATCGTCTTGATGGCTTAGAACATTGTCATATTTGTAAGCGAGACGAGTTGGCAATATGGGTGGATTATTCACGCTGCCAAGGTGATCGAGCCGGACGCTTCCGGTCGCGTTGTGCTCATTGACTCCAATAGTCTCTGAGTGAAATCTAAAAGGCGAATCATAAATCGTTCGGTTGCCTTGGCTTGTTACCAGAGAAACTTTCCGACGTCTGACTGGAAACAATGGCAGACCATGGAAGCTTTGATCTTCAGACTGATTGTCGCTTGAAAATTGTTTTGTAAATGGCGCAGGGGTGGAGGAAGTCGTTGGCCTTGCAGAATCATCCTTGGTATGGGTTTGTTGCGCCGATATCTGTTGAGTTTTGTTGAGGCTCGCAAATTGCGCATCAAAGTCAGCTCCCTCATAGCCGATATCGTAGTGAGGCATTGTAGATGTTGGTATACTGGCATTTTCTTTCAGAGTTATAGAAATTGTGTCATCATTGTGATCTCCTTGTCGTCTGCCGGTCGTAGTCTTATTGTGGATGCCAAGGAATTCCTGTGAATCGATTATGAAATCTTTCTGGTGATCATAGTGGTTGCTCTCCTTCCGTTCGTCTAGAGCGACTTTTTTCTGAGTTTGCACTGTTGAGAAGGGTGCTGTAACACTAGAAATGTCGAAATTTTCATATGTTGAGTTGACTCGCTGGACAGTTGTTCTCGTTGGCCCGGATGGAGATCGAGATGTCGGTACTGTCACATTTTTCGTTAGAAGCTTCCCCTTTGGCGGGTGAAGGCTAATCCCTGTTAGAGCGGTGAGGGTGAAGCTTGTTTTCGATTTTTCTGTCTGCTTTTGTCCGCCTACTGTGGGTGCAACATTTCCTCTCTCTGAGTGTTCGAACTGGTCTTGAGGTTCAGGGGTTAGAGTATGTTCAAGTCCCTGGGTCTGTCCGACTTGGGGAGCTGGCTTTTTTAGACGCTCCTGCCCAGTGAGATTGATGAACACGAGTGATGAATCGGTCAAATTTGTGGAAAGATCTTGAGAAGCATCAAGGGGATCGGATACGTTCCCGAGTTGAGAGCTCTTATTGAGCATGTCATGAGATGAAGTTTCTGGTATTGCTTGACCAGAATGCTGGAACCGCGCCGTTTGGGGGCCTATGACTGATTGTCTAGGTGAGGCGGCAAACATTAAACCCAATGTTGGCGCCAGAAGAAGCGGCAGCGCGCTCAACAGGATCTGGCCGGCGTTGGCGAAGAGATCGCTAGACCGCTTTTTCCCTTTAGTGGGCGTCATCTTGCTTGCATCTTCCGGCTCACTGTTATCTATCGCGTTTAGTGCACCATTATGTGAACTCAGAGATTGTTTCTCTCTTAACGTTTGATAATCTGGAGATGTTTGACTCAACAAGTTGGCATCTTTAGCAGAATTCACTGAATTGAGGTTCGACGCCATTTCCCTCATCCCATCAGTCGTTTCCCCACCCATGAAATGATGGTCTAGTCGAGATGGGGCCATCAGTTGCGCTTGATTCTGCATTGCAAGATACATTGCATTAGGAGAATGAGATTGATGTTGAGGGGGGTTCATAGTGGTCTCCCTTTTTGTAGCTGGAAACCTGTCGAGGAATGTATTTTGTTGATCAAACGGTAAGTAGTTCACCATATTTTGTTCCCTCCTACTATCTAGAGAAGTATCCGTAGGGGCCAAGAATGATGACGATTGCCGTCCTGGAATCTCGTTGTACATTTCTGGTAGATTAACGAAAGTTAATTGTGTTAAGGCCTGCTGCTGGCCCTGGTCGGAAGCATAGTTTTCAGGAGTGGGAAATTTATGATCGTTAGGCAAGCCTAATGTTGGATCGAAGTTATTGGTTAGCTGCTCCTGTATGATGTTGTATAGATTGGGTTGAGATCTGAAGCGTTGATTCACACGACTTGTTGGCTCGATGGCCGAATGAGAATCCGCATTCGAGCTGAGGCTTTCGTATTGCTGGGCCAAAAAGGGATTAGGTTGATAGCTACGATGACTATATTCGACTTGAGGGTTTCCAGGATATTCTTTATACTCAAACAGTCTAGTTTTGTTGTGATGATGCTTCTTTAGTGTTTTCTTTTGATATGGAGCCTCCTGGAAGAAGTTTATCTCATGAGGGAGTTGATGATCTGAAGGAGCAGCGAAGTCATTTATCACGCCATTCAGCATTGAACTTGTGAGACCCGATGCTCTAGGCTCTTGGCTGGTTGAGTAATAATTTCCATCGATCTCCGGATGCGAATCTACGGGTCTGAATCTTCTCTTCAACTGATCCGTTGGAAACCTATCTTCAGGATATCGATCGAACGAGTATCCTGAGTGGGTTCCACTCGATACATCGTTTTTTACCATGGTCCGGCGATTATTTGGCCGAGGCGTGAACATTGGCGGCTGGACTGTCATTGGTATGACGGGAATATTATTCGGAAGACTCACAAATTGACGCATTCCCGATGTTACAAGGTTAGGTGTCAAAAATTGCATGGATTTGAATGGTTCGAGGTCTATGGTTTGTGTCGAGCTGATCAAACTTGAATTGGGAATCATGAATTTTTGCCTCACTTTCTGTCGAGATCCCATCGGCATTCTTTCTTGATTTTTCACAGAGTAATCGTTTTCATTTTTCGATGAGAACTTCCGGTTTCGAAATCGACTAGCGGGAAACTTCGTCCCGTAAAAGCTATCTTCAATTGAGGACTGCCGCATAGATTCCTTAGAAATGTAATCAGAAATGTATTTCTGATAGTGATCCAATTTTGGTAGGAAAGAATAACTATGGATCTTCTTTAACACAGAATCCTTGCCTGCATTCATAAGCATTGTAGGTCGTACAGATGCGGGACTGTCTATAGTTCTGTGGAGTACCCTCCTCGGAAACGCTGTTGGACGATCCAACATGATTCCACCATTCATCAGTTCTGAGGTAGCTGCATCAGCTTGTGCCGGGACTCTCATCCTTGAGGGTGAAAAACCTTCCACTGGTCTTGGAGTAGAGTAATGAGTTAATGGAACGGAGTAATCTACTTTCGTCTGCTGCGGAGGGTCTGATCCCCATCCTTCTATAGCATGGAAGGAGCTGGGGTGCAATGGTGGAAACTGCGGATTTGGCGATTGGGTGACCTGTGAATGGGTATCACGAATGTAACCCCCACGAGAAGCCATAGGTTCCTCATAATGATGTGCCATCGGTGCTAATTTGTCGATATGCAATGGATACTCTGGAGTGCTGAATTGTTTCGCATAGTTTTCCTGGCCATTTGGGCTATTGGACCGATTCCAGTCATCGTCATTTACAAATCCGTCGTATAGCACCCTCCTATGGCTACTCCCCAGCGTCGACACTCCTGGTTGTAAGCTAGATTTGGGCCAGTGATTAGCACTCGGCCGATCGCCGCCTGAACTCATTGCGCTGGCCAGCCATCCCACACTTGGATTTGGGCTATCAAAATCTCGACCACTTTTTCGACGAGATTCCGTTGAGCTCTTCAATTTGAAGGCCCCATCCTGATTCAATCTCTCTTCAGTTCTTTGGTCGTCAAAGAGAACCGGCTGCGAGGCATTGGTCATCTCTTTGTGCGAAGAAACACTAAAATTTTGCGACTTCAAGGCTGGCTCTGTCTCGTTTGAGTGAGCGATATGTCTAGGAGAATCACCGCTGGCAAGATGACCTTTCATTGCGCTGAATGTAGGATGGAAATCTTCGTTTCTCAGGCCAGGAGTCTTATGTGCATAGTTCTCAAATGGGTTCCGATCCCCCGATAGAGCCTCTTCGTCAAAGTTCACTTGTGAATTGTGTAAATTGTTAGATGATTTGGGAAGAGTTATCGAACCACTACGCGAAGTGTAGTTATCAATCGTACCCAAATCTTGGTCAAAAAACTCGGTACTGGTGTTCGGCTCGTCTACGTGGGCCCTTTTCAGATGGAATATTGGCTCCGAACCGTTATTATCGGACCTCGCCGACGCTTTCGGTTCCTCCTCCATAGTTGCTATCACTGCCCTCAAGGAAGACGCATCCTGCGTCAGTTGAATTTTTGGTTCACTCTTGGCCGCCATCATTCGATGTTCCTTGGTGCGTATTGGTTTGACCTTGGTGGGTCTGACTCTTACTCGATGATCTAGCAGTGGGTCTATTCATTCGGAAGGGTGAATGGATATTCATTCTGATTAGCAATACCGCTTCAGGTTTGCACCAAAGCGCATCAAAGAGCGCAACATTCTGCATTCAGGTCTGTATGTGTCGAACTAATCTGTTGCTCAAGTAATCGGTCATAAGGTCTCGGACACTTACCCAAAACTGTTGTGAATATATTGCTTGTACCTGAAGAGTGAACGCTCGAGCACCTGCGTTCGGTGTTTCCCGTCAAAGAGGGACCGTAGAAGTCAATTCGTATCGTGCCGGAATCCTCTGCCTCGAAACGGATGCAGAAATCTTTTGAGTATACGTCCTGGTTGTCGCCGCTGGATTTGATATTTTCAGATGACGAGGTTAATTGTTTATCCAATCAAACTGGGTCCCTTCATAGCATGATCCCGCTAAGTTTCTTCTGACGAAATGGTCAACAGCTCGAGCACCGCTGAGTATGATTGTTTTCGACAGTGTTCATCACAGGAGTTCATAGACAGATGTAGAGATGATCTAATTGCAAGCTAAAAATTCTTCCAGCAAGATAAATCGAGATGAATGTAGTGAAAGTTCGACACAACGCGCCAAAGTCTCACCTTTTCTTGTCGTTGATCGAAACCGAGTGCTAAGAAACTCGAGCTGCGAAATCTGGTGCAATACATCAAGAGGCAAATTCGAAGAGATACGACACGAGGTCACCATCTGTGGCGAATGACCTAACAACTGCACGATCAGGGCACCGCACAAGAGGACAGCAGCATTCAATCACACCGTCATTGGAGCTACGCAATAACCACCAGTGCGATCATCGGTAGACTACTCACCAATTCTTAGTTATTTGTATCAAATAGATTGTGTCGTTGATAGTTTGCGGCGATCTTGACTGGATTGTGGGCGCTTGCGACTGATCGGGTAGCTGATTAATGGGCTGGTTTCCAGCCGAAGAGTGTCTTCTATTGCTAGCCGCATATTGGTGGCCAATTCTTGACGTGTGACTCGCATAGTGGAAACCTAGATTTGCTTGACCACTGGGAACTGTGAATTGTTGCAAACAGGTGGCCTCTTCAATCACGTTGCCCTCTCTTGTCTCTTTCACTTGATACCTTGTTGAGTTTTCGTCGAAAATATAAATTAATGAGTTGTCAACACTGAGCCAGTTCTCTGATTGGTCTTTTATGTAGCCAGGGAAGTGGCATTTGTTA
>Ga0058701_10000232_pt1 | contig 45253 bp, 41 predicted proteins | sample AgamicOrMae_FD_97039 | JGI IMG/M metagenome (GOLD analysis project Ga0058701, IMG submission 97039) | Agave microbial communities from Guanajuato, Mexico - Or.Ma.e | ecosystem: Host-associated > Plants > Phyllosphere > Phylloplane/Leaf | place: Guanajuato, Mexico | collected 2012-06-04
AAAGTCGAATTCGCAATCCAATAGAAGAAATCCAACAAAATGGCCCAACAACAAAGAACACTGGTTGCTATCGTCTGCCTGTTCGGAGCGGTCGCCTGTTGCTCGGCCCAGATGTTCGACTACCAAGCTTGCTCGAACGCAGTTCGCTACGAAGCCGGTGAGTATCTTAGGACGAGGGCCATGCTTTCGCTTGCCATTAGCTTGGCTGGATCCCATTGAAATGGCTCCCATTTGGCTGAGAGATGAGCCAAATGAGACGAGCGGCCCAAATTGAACAAACTTTAAACGAACAAAAACAAAGCGCCGAAAAGTGCCCTGTAAAGCTGGCTTTTTTCCCTGAAAAGCCGCAGAATGCACCAAAAAGCGCACAAAAAGCCCGATAGTGCGACAAATTCCCCAACTCCTGCCCCAAAGAGAGCATACAGCCCCCGTCTCCAGTGCAACTCCCCGACTAACCGACGAAATCCCAATTAAATTGACAACAAATCGGCAGACCGTTACCGCGAAACCCTGACAAAGGCGGGCCAGAAGTTCACGGCCAGCCTGCAGGAGGTTGGCGCCCAGGCAACTGACACCAGCGTGTTCCAGAAGGACCTGGACAGACTCACCCAGTCGATCAGCTCGATGGCCGACCTGTCGCAGGGCTTCGACCTGACCCGCTTCTTCACCGTCTACATGGAGAACATCCAAACGGTGAGCTCGATGATGAGGAACTCGATGCGTCTGTCGCTCTTCTCAGGGGCCCTCAGCCAGTACATCGAGTTTGGAAACAGAATCTATGGAGCAAACACAGACTTCCTTGAGCGCGTCACTCAGAGCTGCATGCCCACCAACCGACGCATCGTCTTGCCGGCCGACGCTTAGGCTCGCCCGCATGAATGCACCAACACTCAGCGCCACTCACAGTAGCTCGCGCACACCACTTTGGCCAGCCACTTTTGGGCCCCAATTGCCAATTTCCGGCCCAATTGATGGCCACTTGGATGCAGAGACTCGTGCGGGCGCCCGTCCACTGCTAATGATGATAATAAACAGCCGAATGGGCGTCCCCATTTGAGCGCATTTGAACAATCCATTTGAACAGAAGACAAAAGAGTTTTCTCCGAAGAGTCAAGAGAAAAATATCCTCTTTCACTCGCCAGCGCCAATCTGTCCGCCAGCGCCGCTCATTAGCCTCCATCGGACCTTAGCTGCGGGGCTTCCGTTTGGGCGCCAGACCAGCTCGTCCCCCGACGCTATAGGTCGAGAGTGGCCGCGCAGGCAAACAATTTGGCGCGCCCTAAGCGCCGGAATGGGAGGAATTCGGCGCTTTGTTTGCATGGGGCGGCTGCTGACAAACGAGCGCTGCCCATTCTGTGCGCTTCTCTATTCGAGTCGATGCACTACAGTCTGTATATACTGTCTGCATATACAGTATATACTGTATGTTCTGTGTATTCTCCATATACACTCTATGCTGCATTGTGGGAATTCCGTGCCAAAGTTCTGAGAAAGTTTTCTCGCAAGATTTTCGCTGCTCTTTCGAGGGGCCAGCTCTGCTCTTGGACTAGGCTTTTCTCAATGCAAACTCCACACCGCCGCAAACGACGACAAACGACTGACAACCTGTTGATTGGCGTGCCGAATTTCTGTCTCGCCAATCTGCCAGTCTGAGAGCCAGCCAAACCGCCAAGAGTCTAAGCAAACACGCGAGACTGTGAGCGGCCAGAGGCAGCAAGAGTCCAAAGGCCAAAGTGTGGGAGACTGTGTGCAGTTGACTCAGACGGCTGCTCGCAAACACGAAGCGTGTCGCTCGCTTTGGCCGGCGCCTAAGCTGCCAGCCAAGTGCAATTGAGCCGCAACTTTGAGACGTTTGAGACAAATTAACCCGCACGGAAGAGCGTCAACTCGAGTGGAGAGAAATGAAACTAATTAACAGGCAACAAATTAACTCGAACGAGCGTGTTCTGCTCTCTTCTGGCTGTTCTGCTTGGAATTGAAATTGGCGACAGTAAATGAGACAATTAGGAGAGACAATTGGGAGGAGAGTCTGCAACTTCTGGTGAGAAGATCCTGGCCGGTTCAAAGGTTTCTCTGGTTTCTCTGGATGTGTCGAGCACTGGAGGCAAACGATCGGCCGGAGAGTGTGTGTTTTTCTTTCAGCGAGCAACATTTTCCACCTTGTTTGAGGTGGAGAATGTTGCATTTTGCAATAGACTGTTGCATCTTGCGACATGTTTCTGCTAATTTGACAAGAATAAATGACGAAATTTCGCAATTTATTCTTGCAAGATTCACACAAACTTTTTGCATTTTGCGGTGTCACAAAAAGGTAAACAAAGCGCCTCTCTTACACAGTCTGCTGCAGACTGTGTGCGGCAAAAGCCCATTGGCCAGAACACGCAACGGGCGGCCTTCAGTGCGCGCTGCTCATCGCGCGCGAGTCCTAAGGTCTAAAAGGGCCGAATGTTTACATTTCGCACAAGCACAGGAAACAGGCCAGAGCTAAGGAGCAAAAAGGGAAGCCAAAAGGGGGCGACTTTTCTTGTTTAGGACCCGCTTTTCCTTCTAGACCCAACAGCTTGCCACTCTGCCAAGTGGAGAACTTCATTAGCGGGCGGCAGTCATTGTTGTTCGCATGCTTGGCCACCATTAGCACGCCACGAGGACAAGCACCACTTGCTCCACTTGATCTTCCACTTGCTCGCCTCCAGTGGGCCGCCCACCAAGCCTGCGCACTTGTTGTTGTTTGTTAATAGTTTTGCTCATGATCTCAACTCGACTAAACTCAATGAATGGTTGTCCAAATGAATGGTTGCCAATTGGCCAAGTGGAGGAAGCTCGCTCGCTGGAGTTTGTTAGCTTAGATTGTGAGCGTTGAATTTGGCAAGAAGTGGCCACTTCTTGCATGGTGTTGTGTCCATTTTGGGACACAACAAATGGCGCACAGACAAATTTGGCGCTCGCTCCATTGCGAGGCAGTAATCTCTCGCCTCACTCCGAGCTGCAACTAAAAGCCTGAAGTGCTGCTTCCAAAGCTAAGAGCCAAAAGCGCAACAGGCCGGCGAGAGAGACTGCAGCAAGCGAGTGGCCAAGAGCTGTCGCCGAGGATGAGGGGCAACAGTTGGCCGTGCAGCTTGCTTGAAGCTCCAACTCGAAGCCGAAACTATAAACTATAAAGCGGCCCAGTGGAGCAGTTCGCCTGCCGGCTGAGTGCTGGCAGGCAAACTGTGAAGACTGTGTGCGCCGGCGGGACCAGAGCGCAGGCTGCGCGCAGTCCTGCCGCCTTCCTGCGGCGGCTCGTCTGCGCGGGCCGCAACAGGTCGCCGCGGAGTGCGCATGCGCACAAATCGCCCTCTTGGCCCACCAGAAAGCCGTGGACAGTCCGCCGGCCGAGTGGCCAGTGGCCGGCGCTGCGCAGAGCAAACCGCCGCCCCGAAACACAAACACTGACTGACTGACTGACTGACTGACAGTAGTCTCAGCCCTCAACTCGTCCGGGGCCCCTTTTGTTGGCCACAAATCGCCTGAAGTCGCCAAAAATCGCCAGAAGTCGCGAGTCGCAAGTCGTGAGGCCAACGCCAAACAGTTGACAGAACAGTTGGCCCCACTTTCAGCCACGAGCAACTGTCGCCGGCCGCTAATTGACATTCGGCCAGCGGCGCCAACAAGTGAGCAGCGGAGATTGAGCCCAGAGGAAGTGGGCGAGCAAGTTCGCGCTGAATTCTAAAAAGATCTAAAAAGAAACAGTATCAAATTCAAATTATCAAATATTCAAGATTTCAGACCTTTTGACAGCTCTTAGAAGCGGAAATCATTCGCAAATTTTGCAGAATTCGCGCTCAAGACCAGCTCAAGATCGGAGACAGTCTGAGGCGCCGACGACTGTCTGAAGAGGTTTCAAGCGAGCTCTCGTTTAGGCAAGCTCCAAGCACACTTCAAGCGGCCAAGAGAAGGCTCAGAAGTGCGTAAAAGTGCAGAAAAGTGCATAAGAGGCCGAATAAAAGTGCATAAAGGGCCAAATAAAAGCAGAAAATAGAACTAGTTATCAGTTGCCTTTAGCTTAGGCTGGCAGAATGCAGACCATGAGCAGCCAGATCAGCTCGACGACGCGCACGAGACAGTGCGAGGAGGAGGCTCTGCTGGAGCAGCAGAGATGCGGGCCGGGCGTTAGTTTGGGCCAGGCGAGCATTCAGGTGACCAGCAGCCACCAGTACAGACAGCCCGTGAAGAGGCAGCGAAACAATGATCCAGATTTGGAGAAGCGCCGCGTGCACGACTGCAAATATCCGGGCTGCGACAAGGTGTACACGAAGAGCTCGCACTTGAAGGCGCACGAACGGATCCACACGGGCGAGAAGCCCTACTTGTGCGACTTTGGCAACTGTGATTCGCGCTTTGCCCGCTCGGACGAGCTCACGAGACACAAGCGGAAACACACTGGAGACAGGCCGTTCAAGTGCGACTTTTGCACCAAGTCGTTTGCGCGCTCAGACCACTTGGCACTGCACCAGAAACGGCACACGAAACCACCCAAGCAGCTCGGTCGAGCGGCCAGCAAACTGTGCTCCTCGGCCAGCAAGCAGCGCGGCCAGCTCATTGCGCGCGCCCTCGCCCACAAACAACACCAGCTTCATCTGCAACACTTGCACGGTAGCGTTGGAGGCACAACCACAGCAACAAGTGGCCACTTCCTCGAACAGAGCCACACGACGAACCCAAGGGCGCCCCTCAAGCCGGCCAGCGAGGCGCACGGCTATGTGGGCGTGGCCGCGCAGTCGGCCGCACGCCACTCGCTGGGGCCCTCGCTGGCGCAGTTGGGCCAACAGCAGCACGGGGGCGCGCCGGAGCAGCGCCAGGAGCCGGAGCACCAGAGTGGGGCCCAAAATCAGCAACTGGGTCTGGGCCAGGAGGCCGCAAATGGTGGCGACGCGCCAATCGGACTGCCGCGCCGCGCCTACTCGCACGCGCACCCGCACCCGCTCGGCCCGCACGCCCACCCGCTGCACAGTTCGCCGGCGCGCGCCCACCACGCCCACCTGCACGCGCAGCACCAACTGTACCCGCAGCACGCGTACTACGAGTACTCCCCAGCGGCTGGCTACCCCGAACAGTCGCACTACCAGTCCCACGCGCACCACTACCACTCTCACCAGTCTCTATCTTTATCTCAGTCTCACTCTCACTCACTATCTCAGTCTGATCAGTCTCAGCAGGCCCAGCAGTCTCAACAGTCTCAAACTCTCCCCGAACACCAACTCCACGAACAGCACAATCACCACCACCAGCACCTCCACCAACTGGCCCACCAGCACCACCAGCACCAAGCTCAACAGCACCAAGCTCAACACCAGCAGCACCAACAGCAGCAACAACATCATCTGCGCAAACAACGCCAAACCTATAGCCAGACGGCCACCTCCGCAGAGGAGCCAGTGCGCGCGGCCGGCCGCAGTCCGCACGAGCTCGCCTTCGGGCCGGCCGCCCAGGAGAACCCAGTCTACGGGGAGTCTGCCGCAAACACAGCTTACTCTGCGCCAGAACCGCAGCAGCACCACCTCCAGAGCTACGCGGCGGCCTCCCAGCAACACTACCTTCTGCACCAGCAGCACCAGCAGCACGAGCTCCCCTTCCAGCTTTATGCAAACGCGAGCGGCGCCCAAACTGCCAGCTACAACTACGCGCCCGGAAGCGCGCCCGCAAACGCCACCCTCAAGCCCATCGCCTATACCTAGAGGCTCCTGATCTGCATTCTGGCGAGACTGTTTGCAATTTATTGAGACTGTTTGCAGTCTAAATATTGCAAACGGTCTCGATGGGATGGAATCAAGAATTTAGCCGGCTGGACAGGCCCGCACAACTGGCCAAGCGACTTGTGCACTCTCGTGGAAGAGTTGCAAATTGGGCGGCTAATTGGGGGCGCTTGCAGCTAGCCCTTGTTGCACTAGTTACACTAGTTGCACTTGTTGCACTTGCCACAATTGTTGCATCTTATACAGTCTGCAGAAAATGAGCTCAATTGGAGCCAATTCGCCAATTGCAGCAAGACTGAGCTGCAATTGCGCGCCTGTGATAGTGACGTGCGGCGGACAGAGAGCGGCGAGCGGCCCTTAGCCACCGACGCTTAGCCACCGGCCGAGCGGCTCTGCTCGAGAACGATTAGTGCCAATTTGGCGAGCGGCCACTTTGCATTCGGCGGCCGCAAGTCTTTCGCTCTTCTTCCACTTCTTCCACTTGTTTCAGCTTGTTGCAAATGAGCAGCTCTGCAAGCTCCAGAAGGTCCAAAAGGCGAAACGGACGGCCCATCGACTGCGGCCGGCCGGCTGTGATTATGAATTTGGAAATAAAAATTCCGCCCCATTGGAGCGCGGCCCGAAGTGCAGTTGGCGCGCAAGCTCCACTGCCGCAAACAGTATCAAACTCAGACTGAGAGCAAAACTAAATCCAAAAGAAAAACAAAAAACTGAGACTAAAATTCAAGCTCCACATTTGCCCTAAGAACTGCGCTTCGAACTGGGCTCCTCCAGACGAACGAGGCTCGAGAGTGGAAATTAGGACTCTGTTTCGGGCCAATTCTTTGCCTGTTTCTTCTCCTTTTCCTTCGCCTTTTTCTTCGCCCTTTTCTCTCCCTCCAACTGGCCTCTTTGTCTTTCCGCCGAAAACGCTCGCCAAGCCAGCGCCAAGCTGCGCGAGTGGCCCGAAAGCAAACATTTCTCCCCTTCTCTTGGCATTTTTGGAGAGAGAGAAGAGCTCTCTTGCTGCTTTGGTGCTGCACTTCTGCATTGCTGCACTTCTGCATTGCTGCACTGCTGGAGCTGAGCCGGCGCGTCCCAGTCTCTAGAATGCAGAGTGCAGAGTGCAGAGTGCACAATGCACAAAGTACAAGCTCGGCCAAGTTTTCCACTTGCTTGCCGCCTTCAAGCTCTCCACTGCTCACTGCTCGCTGCTCACTGCTCGCTGCTCACTGCAAGCCCGGCCGGCAATTTGACGCCGCAACTGGTCGGCGTTGGAAAATTATTGAATTATTATTCAGACGCGGCCAACTATTTCAGCCTGATTCAGGTGCTCTCGTTTCCTCGCCAGATGGAGACCACTAGGCAAAGCATTGGGCTGTGCTAGTGTGGCGCAGACTGTCTGCCGCAGACTGTCTGCGCAATGCATGCTCATCTCTCTCGCTCGCTCGCTCGCTCGCTTGCTCGCCCGCCGCCCAACTCGATGCAACGAGAGGCGCGCTAATTGAGCAAAGATCCGGAGGCGGCACAATCGGCCCGAGCGAGACACTGCTCGAGTGGCGCGCAATTGGCTGCTGGCTGGTGGCTAGTGGAAGTCTCCCCCAAAGGGCAGCCTCGATGAGATTACATGCAGAGAGTGCAGCACAGGTCCAGTCCCAGTCTCTAGCTTTCTGCGTGCCAGTCTCTGTCTCTGCGGCTCGGGCGGCGCGGGCCTGCTGATTATGATGATGATGATCGCGCTAATCGTCAGCCGGCCGAGCAAACTTTGAGCGGCCGGGCACGCGTACAGCTCGCCCTCTGCAGTCCGGCGGCCAGACACTTGTGGAGGCAGTCTCAGCTCGCAGCCTCTCGGCTCCAGTTGCGCGCCCGGCACACTTCCTGCGGCCGCGCTCGCCCACTGCACATGATCGACCGGCGCTAATAGATAGCTCGCGTGCGCCACTCGCGCCTTACCTTACCACTGGGCAGCCAAAACTCGGCACTCTTTGCGTTCTCTTCCGGCCTTCCAGCAAGACGCAATCAAGCGCGCCCTTTGCAGTGCGCCCTTTGAGGCCCCGACTGATGGAGGCAGCCCATTTAGCCCTTGGTAGACTGTCCTTTGTAGACCGAATTGCGCTAATTGGGCGCCAGAAGTGGCCAGGAAGAAGAAGAGGCGCTTTTTTGCACACTTTTGGCCGCTCTTCTTCCTCTCAACTTGAGAGTCTCGAGTGAGAGACCCTTTGGCCCACTGTTGCCGCTCTGGTGACCAGCAGTCCCCCGCAGACAGTCTCTCGTTTGGAGTGCAGCTCAGCGCGCACAGAGCACAGTGCACACTTTCCGTCAAAAGTAAGGTGATAAATTTCTGCGTGGTTCTACCTCAAAATGTAACCGTAGTTTTGACGCCCAGTGCACACAACTCAATGCAGTGCAGGGCGAAAAGTGGCGCGCGGCAAAAACTCACTTGGGCCCAAATTTTGCCAAAACACACAGTCTTCAATGCCTGTTTTGCCGCCGCTCACTGGCCCTGCTCATTTTGCCGCTGCAAAGGGTGCTCATTTTGTCAAAAGGCAGTAATAAAATGTCTCCTTAGATATCAAACAATCAAGTGATCCGCTTTGGATGGCTTGATTATCCGTCTGAAGCTTTCTCAAGTCTGACGAAAACCGGTGGCTACCAGTTGCAAGGTGGAGCACTGGTGGAACAGCATCACATTCAGCCCCAAAGTGTGTGCAGTCAATTTAATGCCCGTCAAAGTGGAAGAAGTGCCCTTTGTGCAAAAGGACGGCCGCACTTCTCGCGCAGACAGAGTGTGGCCGCGAAATGGGCCCAAATCGATTGGATTTCTCAGGTTCCCAATTGCAATCCAGCGCCCATTTCCAGTCCATCTGCAGCCTTTTGCGCCCATTTGATTGGCACCACTTTGGCCACTCTGGATTTGGGCTACGCTCTGGGCCCGCGCTGACAACTGTGAAGAGGCCACAACAGGAAGGGGCAGTCTAATGGAGCGCAAATTGGGTGCCAATTTGGCTTCGGCGCGCGCCAAGTGTCCCTCTCTCTTTAGGGGCCGCCTTTCTCTAAGCAATTGAGTTGACTTGGACCTTAGGACGAGCCTAAAACGTTTTCTGAGGCGCGAAAGGTTTATTTTCTCCCTTTTTCTCATCGGTGGCCACAGAGACGCGCACTGAGCAGCGCCAAAAAGACTTGCAGTGCAGTGCTTCTGGGGCACACAACAACAACACGCCACCGTCCAGTGCTAGTCTGCGGCACTCGAGCGCCGCTCAAGCAGCGCTCAAGCAGCCAAGTCTGCACAATTTGATACACACTCTGGCCCGCCTCTAGCAAAGCAGACCTTAGGGCGGCCAATTGCTCGCCCCCAAACACTTTGGCTGCCCGATTGGCCGCCAAAGTGGCCCGCAAACTGGCGGCCCAGAAAACAATGAGCAAATAACAATTAAGCCCAGGCCTCCCTTTTGACTTAGCCGCTCTGGCCGTTAAAAGGCAAACTCCACAATCGTTCACTTATGCCTCTCTCTGCTGGCCCTCAACCTACTCCTCCGCCTCCTCTTCTGCTTTTGCTTCTTCTCGCTTTGCTTATTATTCTATTTGTCTGCCTGTTCCGTTTTCAAGCTGAACGCCAAACGCCAAACAGCGAACGCCAAACACAAAACGCCAAACGCCTGCCCTAAGGTGAGCCCCCATCGCTCGGCCGCACTGGCACCTTGCGGCTCGCTGCAAATTAACTGCCCCATCCGGTTTCCAAACTGATTCCCGGCCGGCCGGATGTAGTGGGCCTGCCAGGCGGCCAGTTCAGCATTCACTGTGCAGTCTTCACTGTTCACTCTTGGCAGCAGTTTGCGCCGAGGGCAAACTCTGTTGCCTTTGTTCTCCTTCTCTTCTCCAGTGCACAAGTGTTGCACTGGCCGCAGACTGTCTTCCACACATGCACTGCACTGCTCCCAAGCCTCCCAAGCGCCAAGTCTTGGCCGCCGGTGCCCAATCAAGGCCGGCCGGCAACGAGTATCGATCCAGTTTTCTCCTTTGTTTTTGCGCTCTCTTCTTGCTCTCTTTTTGACCACTTCTGCGTCCGCCTGGCCGCCCGATCGGCGCACTTGAATGCAGTTTGACGCTGCTCAATGCAACTCGATGCAATTCAATCCTGTTCACTGGAATTCGTCCAAGTTTTCCGCTCGAAATGCTCCTCTTCTGGCACCTTAGGTCTGGCGCTGCGAGTTTGTGCTGCAACTGCATTGTACAATGCAGTGCAGTGCGCGCGTTGCATTATATTGTGCGCAGAGACGCGCACAAAATCCGTTGAAAGTGCGCCCCAAATTCGCACTTGCTGCTCGCGTTTGTCGCACAACGCGCTGCACCTAAGCTCCAATGCAGATTGCAATGCGCGCAATCCAATTGGACACATCATCTGACGGCCGCCGCTCGTCTCTTGTCGCTCGTCTGCTCGTCTTTTGGGGCCACGAAAACGCCCAGCTGCTTTGAGGGACGGCCCAAGTGGAAATTGAGGCCTCCCGAGTCCTTCTGGCTGGTCGGTGGCGCGCAAAAGTGGGAGGAGCCTCGAGGGGGAGCCCCGAAGGAGCCCTGAAGATGAGGCCGAGCAGGTTCTAGTGCAGCTCGGCCGCAAGCCACTTGAGTGGTGGCCAGCCTGAATTGGCCTAAGAGAGTTTTCTCTCAGCCACCAGAGTCAGTCCATCGCTCAGTTATACTCAAGCCAATCGGCTGCCATTTGGGGCCCAGAGGGCGCCAGAAGTGGGCGCCTGCTCGGCAATTTCCAGTGAGCCAACTCGAATTTGGGCCCACAAGAAGCCCCCAAAGCTGCGCCAAAAGAGGGAAGTGAGGGAAGTGAAAGAAAAATAGCAAAATCGGACGCAATTTGGACTGGCCACAAAGGAAGCTCTAGTCTATAGGTTGGGACTGTTGTTCGCGTGGCGCAGGCCAGATGATTGGCAAGTTGGCGGCCGGCAGATTGCGCAGACTGTTGCCGGAATGATCCAGTGTTTTCAGTGCTTTTCTATGCTTTTCTGTGTTTTTCTGTCTTTTCCGCGCCGCTCAGACCAGTTTTCTGGCTTGTTTTCTTCTCTCTTGCTCGCTCTAAGCTCGCCTTCAGCTCGCTTTCGGCTCTCACAAGCAAACAAGCGGCTGGCCAGCCGAAAAAGCGCGCCCACTGACCTCGAAAATTAACGAGCGCAACCGAGAGCTCGTTGTTGGCCAGATTCAAGCTCTGAGATAACATTCCATAACGCAGAGACGCTCATTTGAATCAATCAAACGAACGGGCCGCCACTCGAGGGCTCACATTTCTGCCCGAATCTCTTTGGATCTCTTTGGATCTGTTTGAATCTGCTTCAGTTCTGCTCAATTCTGTTCGAATATCTCCAACTTGGGCCCGCAGCTAAGCTCTGATTGAGGGCCGCCCGTTCTCGTTAGGGCAACCTGTTGCTCGGCGTTCGATTGCACATTACAGTAGCCGGCTTACTGGCGCTCGCTTGTTGCATTTCGGTGGACTGGCGCGCGCCAGACGGGCACAAATTGGGCAGAAATTGCCCATTTCTCCATTGTGAAATCCGAGCTTCCTCCCCACAGACTGGCTCTGGTCGCGCGAGGGGCGTTCCCCCAAATGCTAATCGCGCGATCGATCGGCCGCCACCAGCCACTTCCACTAGCCACTTCCACTTCCACTTGCAGCTACAATCTCCGCCTCCACTTCTTTGCCTCCACTCAACGGCGGACATTTTAATCGCGCGCCACGCCCACCGCGGCCTGATTATCAATTTTTGGGCCGAATTTTTGCGAGCAAAATTCAATGAATGAAGGAGCTTCGTTGGGCTGCTTAGTTTGCTGGAGGGTTTCGACTCGCAAGATTGTCTATCTTACGAGCCGAGCGAGTGTCTAAACTGTTTGTTTCGGGCGGCCAAAAGCGGCAGATAGTCTCTTTCCATGTTTCCCTGCAGCTTAGCCTGCAGCTGGGCGCGAGAGTTGGCGGTGGCGCCACCTGGCGGGTTCAAATGGAATCTTTTTCGCTGCTTTTAAGGGAGCTTAGGGCTAGTCGAGGGAGGCCCGAATGGGTCCAGATAGTCTGAAATGGCGCCACCAGAGGGCGGCCCGCCCGTTTCTCTCGCGCCGGAAGGGCGTCTCTTCAGACTCTCTTCGCAAAGACTGCTCGACTAGGGCCAAAGAGTGGCCCAAGTGAACAGCCAAAGCGAGCGCCCACAGGAAGAGCCGGCGGGCCAATCAGGCGGCCGAGTGGGGCCCGAGTGGAGCCTGCTCGCCGGGGGCCGCCCAGACGAGGAGGGGCGCGAGTTGGGGCGCACGAAGCGTGAAGCTTGGCGAGTCTGGACGAGTGCGTGTGTGGCCGCGAGCAGTTTGGCGAGCGCGTCGAGCGTGCGATCAAATTTGGGCCCCAAATTTCGCCTCAGTTCAGCCCGTTCGGCTCGGCTGGACCACTGCGGGCCGCCGCCAGTGACCTGTGGCCGCTTGGGCTGCCCCCTCGAGCAGCCTAAGGTCGCGGCTGCAGCCGAGCTGTCCGAAAATTACTGAGCTTGCCGCAGCTGAGCGTCCAAATTGCGCCTCTCTGGCCGCCCAATTATTGCCGCCCCTCAAGGTGGGCGCCGATATTTGTCTTTCGGTGCTCGAGTGGCGAGCTTGCAGTGGCCGAAAAAGAGCCCTAAGAGTGCAAAGAGTAGCTGCAAAGAGCCCTAAGAGTGCAAAGAGCTGCTGCAAAGAGTTGCTGCAAAGAACAACTTCCGGCACGCAGACAGCTCGAAATGGGGGCCGAGACAGTGGCCGGCTGGAGGGGCAAACGAGCGGCACAAATGGCGCCTCCAGCTTGTTCCGGCGAGACCGCTTTAAAGAGAGACTGTCTGTCTGGCCAGTTTGTTTGTCTGGCCACAAACAGCTCGCAAACAGGCAACAAACAGGCCGAACAAGAGGCCACACTCGTTCGGCTCTCTAGGGCACTGCTCTGGACTGTTTCGCGCAAACACGCGCCCTTGATGACGAGATAATCACCACAATGGTCGCTCGAGAAGCTTGCCATTGCGGCGGCTATTTCGGCAAGTTGGCCAGCCTACTAGCTCGCCAGTCTGCTAGCTTGCCAGTCTGCCAGCCAGACGGCCAGACCTGCCGGATGTTCGCCAATCGGACGGTCCAATTGGGCTGCTTCGGAAGAAAGCACACAAATGAGGCCGATGCACAAATGAGCCTGTGGACTGTGTGTGGCGCCTCTTTGGGCCTTTTTTCCTGCTTTGTTTCTCCTTTTTGGGCCCATTTTGGGCGCCCAAAAGCGGCCAAATGGGTGGAAATGTTGCCCAAATTGGCCCTGTTTGTGTGTCGAGCGTGAACGTGTGCTTGCAGTGCGCAGTGTGTGACCCAGTGGCAAGGCGGCAAAGTGGAAAAGTGGCGCCCAGAAGCAGAAGCAGAAGCAGGAGAGCTAAGGGCTGGCTGTTTTATTAATCTTCTGCATTGGCGCACATTCAAGCCCCTTTGCAGCCGCCTGCTTCAGCCTAATGGGCCAGCCAGCCAGCCAGCCAGTGGAGTGTCTTGTTGTTGGCGGTTGCTTGGTGGCGATCGTTCGTTCGTTCGATTGAAACAGGCGCCAGATGAAGTGTCTTGGCAGGAAGACTGTTTGTGCTCGCTATTTCCAGCCGAATGGTTGTTGCCCAAATGGAGAGAGAGTGAAATGGGAGAATATACTTATTGTACATTGTATATACATAGAAACGAGTCAACATTTGTTGCGTCTGCCTGGCAGTGCTCCTTTTGCGGCCACTTTTGGAGCCACTCTCGAAGCTTGTTTCTCGGCTGGCTTGGCGTTGGCGACGAAGAAGAAGCAACTCGGCTGCTTATTATTGCCATTATTTGCCAACACAAACACGCCACTCAAGCAGCTCTCGAAGCTGAGGAGAAACTGGGGCCGAGCAGAAGTGGAGGCGACAAGCAGCGACGAGCAGCGACGAGCGGGCACACAAGTGCAGCATGGGGGCGCAGACTGTCTTCCAGGGAAATTCCAATTTAGTCTTAGTGGAGCGCCGGTGCTGCGCGGCCAGCAGGCCAGTCTCGCGCTTTGTGCTCCTGTTTCTTGTTGTTTTTGCAACTGTCTGCGGCCACGAGCGCGCCTCCTCAGCCTTCAGGCTGGAGCCACTCGGCCCAACTGCAGTCTGTAGTGGGCAAACACGGCCGCCCTCCAGTGTGTCTGGCGGCTCGCCAGCCTTGGCCGCCTCGCCAAACTCGAGCTCGCCCTTGTCTGTGGTGGGCCCGCAGGCACAGACAGGCGCCCGCGGGCGCCAAACAGGCCGCTTGTTTAGCCGTTGTTCAGCAGAGGGGCGCCCCAGACGAGCCGCCAGGCCGCCAAGCTGGACGGGCGACAGAAGTGGCCAGTCCAGGTCGAGGCGCCACCATAACAGATGTGCCCCTTTGCGCGTGCTTAGCCGCCCAAGACAGTCGCCGGCCGTGGACCGGCTGGACCCTAGCTGCACACTAGCTTAGGACTAGCTCGGACGGCAATGCAGCCACCTGTGCCCAAGGTCTGGCGGCCGGCTGGGCGGATAATGCAAAAATGGGCCCTCCAATTGGGGCGAGTGGCGCCAGATCGCCGCCCCAATGCAGCCTCTCTCATCTGGCCGTTAATTTGACTCGCTAATGCGCCCATTCGGGGCCCCAAAGCGCCCTCATGAAGCTGCCATTGCGCTGCCATTGCCAAGACTGTGTGCGGCTGCCGTGCGCCACGAGAGGGCGCCACTGTTTGCGGCGCTGCGCACGGACCAGCTGCACTTGCTGCGGGCGGTGCGTCAAAAATAGGATTACATTTGTCCGCAGCATTGGACAGAACTTTATCATCATACTTTTGGCGGATAGTGCACAGTGCAGGCCCACTGCGCTGGCTCGCCACTCGCTTGCCACTCGCCGCCTCTCCTTCCGGCGCCCTCCAGCTGGCCAAAAGCGCAGAGGCGCCTCTCATGCTCTGCTGACGAGCGGGTCTAACCCAGACGAGGCTCGTCTGCTCGTCCGCTCGCAAGCCCGCAAGATCGCCAACCCTTTCAGGGCGTGGCCGGGCGGGCAGTTGGCACGCGCCGGCACCATTGGGCGGCCGGGCGACAAACGAGGAGGGGCGGAAATTTGAATTTCATGCTCGGCGCCTCCACCAAGACGGCGCGCAGACGGCCGAATATTGTTATTTATTTTTATTCCCATCCAGTGGCGGCGCTTGGAGGGGGCGACCCTTAGCTGCGGCCAGCCAGCGGCAAAAAGTGGGCCGTCTGTGTGCGGCGACCAATCTCGTTCGGGCAACCAGCTGGCGGCCGGCATCTTGGCCGCCAGATCACGTCGCCGGCCGGCTGGACACGCTTTGCAAAGGGGCGACGCGGCGGGGGGCCGCGCGGGCGAGCGTCTCTCTCTGGGCTAATTTCTGTCCGCGCTGGCTCGGCGCGACCACTGCGCCCCCAGAGCTGCACTGGGGCGTGTGTGCGCCGCCTGCAAATTCAATAATTTGCCCAATCGGCCCCAATTTCTCCCTCCGAGTCGCCCGGGCGAGCTGCCCGGCGCCGCAGACTGTCTCCGACCAACAAGCAGTCCATTTGGACCCCAAATGGGTCCCCTCAAAGCGTCCCTCTCGCCTAGCCGGAAGCTGCGCCCGTGCAACTGCCCCTTCCGGCTCGCTCGGCGTCGCATCCGAGGGGAAACGCTGACCACTGGCGCCCTTTCGCCAGGGCGCCGACCGCAAGCCTGCCGGCGAGTGATTTGCCGCGGACTGTGTGCGGCTGCCTGAGGGCGACCTGCGCGAACCTAAGCGAAGAGGAGCGCCCCTGTGCGCGCGAATGCACGTTCGCCGCACACAGTCCGCAGACAGTCTGCAGTGCACAGTGCGCGCTTTCCCATTGGGCCACGCACTCTCTAAGGCGCGTAATCCGAACTCGCCGTGTAACTGGAGCCCCAATCTCGCTCGCTCGCTCTCTCTCTCTCTCTCTCGAGCTTGGCGCCCGCTTCCGGCGCGCCCTTTGCCACGGGCGGCCACTCGTCGGCGGGCGACACATCGCCGACATTGATCATTATCGGGCCCGGCTGCTCCGCGGCGAGCGAGGTGTGCGAGTGCGTGGCGGCGGCCGCAGATTAGCCGCCGCCAGGCGCCCCCTTTGGCCAGCCCATGCGGGCGCACCTAAGCGCCGGCCGCGCGCGCTCACAACTGGCAAGCCAACAGGGCCAGTCCGCGGCCGAAACAATGGCCGCCCGGGCGGACAAGTGGCAAATCATCGTGCCTCTTCGGCGGCCACTTTGCAGCGCCCGCTCGCCCGCTAAGCTCGGCCCAGCTTAGCGAGCGGCGAAAACATAAATTACTCGCCCCCGCCGGCTCGCAGTGCTCGCCACTAGGCGCCACTGTTGCCCACTGCACAACGACAGAACGCCGACCGGCCGCAAGCTGCCAGAGACGAGGGCGCGCTGGCCCCAAATGGCCCGATAGATCAGCCCTAAGGGGCGGAATTTATCATTCGCGTGCCGCGCTCGCCATGAATGTCAATCTGATGCTCACTTGGGCGCACTTGCCGCCTGCGAGCTAACAGTTTGCCCAAACTGTTAGCCCAGCTTGCAATTGCCATCCAGCTCGCTCGCGAGAGACCGTCTCAAACTCGGCCTCAGGCTCAGACTCGAGCTTCAGACTCGCTCAGACTCGAGCCTCAGACTCAAACTGGAGCTCATGCGGGCCACAAGTGGCTTAATGGTGGCGAGTTGTGAGTTGTGGTGAAGTTTTGGCCCAATTTACATCCAATTGCCATTTGCAGTTTCCAGCACAAGTGCAGTGCAGCGGGCGCGCAACGCACGCCGACAACACACAATGGCAAGTGCACGGCCGCCCATCACAGCGCGCCAATGGGCCGTGCAGCGCGGGCCGCGCTCTTCGCCCACTCGCAGTGCACGCGCGCTGCCACGCGCCCATCCTAGTCTGCGGCAGTGCACTGGCAGCACTGCACTGCACTGCACTGCATTGGCAGAACTGCACTGCAGAGGCGCCCTAGTGTCTGGCTGGGCGGCACTCAATTTGCCGCCCGTCCCACTGGTCAATCAGAGGGGCGACAAAGTGGCCGGCCGGCCGAAGTGTGCGCCCACAAATCACTCCACTCGGCGCCCCGGCTCTTCATTGTCATTCCGGCCGCCGAGACAGAGCCCGGGCGCCGCTGGGCCGCCCGCCAAGTGGCCAGAAACCGCACCGACGCGCCCGATTGGATCTTGCCAGTCGGCCGTCCTTCGAGGAGCCGCGGCCAAGCAGCGCCCGGCTGCCTCTCCATCACTTGGCCGAGCAGCCACTTCAGCCGATTGGCAGGTGCGCCTGTGGCTGGCCTCTATAGGCAACTCCAGAGAGTGTCTGCTCTCTCGTGCTGGAGAAGCTCGCCGAGAGGCAGCCGCTTGGACGAGCCGCTTGGACGAGCTGCCGGGGGAAGCTGCATGGACGAGCTTCCAGGAGAAGCTGCCATTTGGCGCGCCATTTGCTTGGCTTTCATTGGGGCGAGAAATCTCGCCAATTGGGCGAGTGGTCCGCCCGCAAACCCGCAAGATGGAAGCTCGGGAACGAGCGAAAAGTCGCCGAGTGTTTCCCGAGCGCTCTTGTTCATGGGCTTGCGGTGGCGGCGAGCGTCCTGTGCTCTTCGGTGCAGTCTGGAGCTTCCGCCAAGACTAGGCGGCGAGAAAGGGCGGCCGGCAAGCTCGCTGCTGGTTGGGCGCAATGCAGTTTAGTGCAGTGTGCAGTATACAGTATGCAGTGTGCAGCGCGCGTAAAGCAGAGTGCATTGTGCAGAAAGTAGTGTGCATTGTGCACTGCGAGGATGGTGGCGCACCTGCACAGTGGCTGCATTGGGCGGCTGCATTGGCCGAATAGTGCGCGCTTCTGTGCAGCGGCTTAGCGGTGTCAAAAATGGTGGCATCAGTGCTTATCCGCTCGGGCGCTGCATGGAGATTTGCCCCTCGAATGGTTGTGCGCAACATTAGCCCATCAGCGACAGTGCTTCTGGCGCGAACAAGTGCACGTCGCCCACTGTGTGCCCGGAATAATCAGGATCCAGAGGCTGCAAGTTGCCAGTTGGCGCTGGTGGGCCTCGCTGCAGACTTGCAGACTGGCGGAGACTTGCAGAGCCACTCACGGGGCCACATGCACGCTCAGGCAAAGGGCGACGGGCCACACACACTCACTCACGAGGGGTGCACTATGGACGCGCGTGCCAGCCAGCCGACAGTCCTAATGATGAGCACGGAGTCTGTCTGGCGCACTGGCTTGCCGGGTGCTACAGCGAGAAGCGAGCGGTGAACAGTGAGCGGCCAGGCTGGAAAAAGTGGACACATTTTTCACGCTAACATTTGCGCGCGCCCGACGACAACATTTGCTGCAGCAGTGCGCCAACAACATCGGCAACAAACAACACCGACGAACGACGCGCATCGCCCTGGGCCCAAACGGACAAATGCACGCCCGCGAGCTGCCAGCAAACATCAGAGGCCAACATCTCGGCCAGGCGCACATTTCTCAAACATCAGCAGCGCCCCACAGGCAGTTGTGTGGAAAGGGAGCCGCTTGGGCGCTTGGAGCTGAAAGGGCACAACAACAACAACGACAGGCAAAGACTAATGAGCGGCCTAGGTGCACGGGCGGCCTGTCAGTGTGGAGGAGCAGAGGCGCGCCAGTGGTGTGGCCCGCTGGAGGCCACGCTTTCTGCCTCGGCCGCCAACTCGGTCTGGCCGCTTTTATAAATATCCCAGCCGAGGCCAAGTTAAAATAAATAAGTAACCCGAGAGACTCTACTTGTTGGCCGTCATTCGAGCCAGGTTCTCGTGGAGCAGAGCAGAGTGGGCGAAGAGTTGCTCCTTTGGCGGCCCCCCATTTGTCGCCAGTCGTCGGCCAGTCAGACAGACAGCAAGACAGCAAGACAGTGAGCAAACTAGCCAGAAAGAGAGCGAGCAAAATAGCCAGCAGGACAGCAGTGAGCAAGACGACAGCCACCTAGACAGTGAGCAAAATAGCCACCTAGACACTAGTAACTTACTAAGCAAGCTAGCCAGTTCCAAGTGCAGCCAAGTGCGCCCATCTGGGTCCACTGCAGTGGATGAGCGAGCGTGAAAGTGAAAGTGCAAGTGCAAGTGGAAGCGAGTTTATGTGTTTGTGTGTGTCTGTGTCTGTCCGTCAGGGCCAGTGTCTCGTGCGCGGCCAATCCTTAGCTTCGGGCCGCCTCTGCCCGACCACTTTGGGCCTGTCAAACTAGTGCGGCCCAAACGAGTGAGTGAGTGTCTCTTGCGCAACCGCGTAGACAGACAGTTGCCGCGCTAACACTGCAACACCGCAAGCTCTCACCGAGGGCTCCTCTTTCCCTTAGTGTTGCCCCTCCGCGAGCTTGTTTTTGTTTGCTGACCAAAGTTTTATTTATTATCATATTATTATTATTATTATTATTATTATTATCATTATTATCGACACCCAACATTTAAGAGACACGGTCCAAGATGACTATCGTTGGAACCATACTCAAGGGCATCAAATGGAACGAGGATTCCGCTTCCACTGTTACGGTTCGTATAGATAAAAATGGATTCTATATTTATTGGGTTTGTCAAAATGGGGAAACGGATACGTTAGAGATTAGCTCAATTCGTGATACTAGGACAGGTAAATATGCTCGTGTTCCATCAAGTGCTAAATTAAGAACACTCATCAATTATTGTGGCAATTCAGAGGCATTAGAAGATAAACAGATACAGATCATCTATGGGTCGCAATTTAATAATTTGGATGAGATTAATTTCTCTTGTGCTAGTAAAGATTTGGCACAATTATGGACAAATGAATTGATGAAAATGGCATATAACATCTATGCAATTAATGCTTGCCCTTTAACATTCCTAAAGAAAGCCCATGCACGATTGAGATTTATGGTTGAAAAGGGTGATGTGTTGCCTGTTAAAAAATTAACCCGCATGTTAACTAAGGATAAAGTTGAAATGAAACGAATTGAAAAAGCTTTAGAATTAACCCAATTACCATCATCTAGAAACGATTCTATATTAATTGATGATTTTACATTTGAAAGATTTCTATCATTCTATAAGAATCTAGTTCAACGCCAGGAATTAGAACAAATCTTTGATAAGCTCTTCCCCCAAGCACAACAATACAATCCAAATCAACACCATCATCAAACAAGTTCCTCATCAACATTCTCAACTTCAACCTTCCATTCATCATCGCATCATCACCATCGGGATCATCATAATTCATTCCAAGGTTATAGTAGCAAATATATACATCTTGATACATTGGTACAATTCTTAAATAAACACCAACGTGATCCAAGATTAAATGAAATATTACACCCATATGCTGATAAACAACGCGGTTTAGATATTATTAAAACATATGAACCACATAAGGAGATTGCAAAATTAGATTGTCTATCTTATGATGGTTTTATGCGTTATCTAATGAGCGATGATAATGCCATTGTTGCACCAGAGAAGCTAGATCTACATATGGATATGAGCCAACCATTGAATCATTATTTCATAAACTCCTCCCATAACACCTATCTAACTGGGCACCAATTGCGAGGAAAATCGTCTGTTGATATGTATAGGCAATGTTTGTTAGCCGGTTGCCGTTGTGTTGAGCTAGATTGTTGGAATGGAAAAACGGATGAGGAACCAATTATAACCCATGGCTATACAGTAGTAACAGAAATCTCATTTAAAGAGGTTTTGGAAGCCATCAATGAGAGTGCATTCAAAACTAGTCCCTATCCAGTGATATTATCATTCGAGAATCATTGTTCACCAAGGCAACAAGCAAAAATGGTGCAATATTGCAAAGAGATATTCAGCAGTGATGTATTGTTAACTGAACCATTAAGCGATTATCCTTTAGATCACAATATTCCATTGCCATCGCCCAATCAGCTGATGAGAAGAATCATAATCAAGAACAAGAAGAAACACACCAAGAAGCATCATCATAGCACACATTCTAATAGCACAAGCACGAGTAACAATCAAGTCCCTGTCGTTAGCAATAATAGTATTCCATCAGCAAATACACAATCCTCCATATCATCCACATCACAACAACAATCACAACAACCACAGCAGCAACAACAATCACAAGCCCAGCAAGATGGAACTCCTCAAGGAGCCGAGTCCAATTCTACCACCGTTCAGAATGCAAATCTCACCAACGCTTGCGTCAGTGGTAGCCCGTCAACCACTTCAGGAATAGTCACCGATTCCAACCAATCGGGCAGATATGTGCCCTCGTTATCCTCTTCGACGGTTGCCTCTACCTGTGATACCGAGGAAACAGACATTAGAGATCCTGACGAAGAGAGCGATGCCGATGAGGAGGATCTGCCTCCATTGACGGATTTAAATGGGGAGCTTAATCAGAATGCCGGCGAGATTATGGTGTCACCAATGTCACGCGAGGCCGAGCCAGCCGTGGAGATGTCCGAGCTTGTGGTCTATATGCAACCGGTGAGGTTTAAAACGTTCGAGGAGGCCGAACGGCGTGACAGGAGCTATGAGGTGTCGTCGTTTGCTGAAACTCAGGCCACCTCATTGCTTAAGGAGCGTCCCATTGATTTCGTCAGTCTAAACAAGAGACAGTTCACTAGAGTCTATCCAAAGGGCACCCGAGTGGATTCGAGTAACTACATTCCGCAAGTTTACTGGAACGCTGGATGCCAAATGGTGGCGCTTAATTTCCAAACATTCGACCTGGGAATGCAACTGAACATGGGCCTATTCGACTATAACAATAGATCTGGTTACATATTGAAGCCGGAGTTCATGCGCCGTCCAGATAGACAATTTGATCCATTCACCGAATCAACTGTTGATGGGATCATAGCTGGAACCGTAAGCGTTCAAGTGATTTCAGGACAATTTTTATCCGAAAAGAGGGGCAACACATTCGTAGAGGTGGAAATGTACGGTTTGCCAGCTGATACTGCGCGCCGAAGGCGCACCAAAATATCCCAATCGAACGGAGTGAATCCAACATGGGACGACGATCCGTTTGTATTCAAGAAGATAGTTTTACCAGACTTGGCTAGTCTACGTATTGCTGCTTACGAGGAGGTTGGCCGTTCAAATCGACTCATTGGCTACAGGATACTGCCAGTGGTTGGTCTCAGGCCAGGATACAGGCATTTACCACTTCGTAGTGAATCTAATCAGCCTCTCACTCTGCCAACGTTGTTCTTGAAAGTTGAAGTCAATGATTATGTGCCAGATAGATTATCTGAGTTGGCCGACGCCCTGGCCAACCCGATAGCTCATCAATCAATGGTTGACAGGCACGCCAAGCAATTGATGGTCTTGAATGAGCAAAACGAACAACCAGATTGAGCTGCTCCAGCCTCTCAGGGGACAATAATTAGGGGATAAAAGTGGTCTGAGGTAGACATAGGGACCGCTAGCAACGATTGGCTAGCAGCAATGGTTGTTTATTGCCAAAGACAGGTATCAGCGCCAAATCTTGATTACGCCGTCGCGACTAGCTGAAAGTAGCAGGCTGGACTGTTGGACGGCCGCCAGGCAGCTTATGGAGTCCCGGTGTGCCGCCGAGGCAGCGTTCGCTAATTGGAGCATAGAAGAGGGGCCAGTCTTGGATGACGACATCGCTGGCGGTGTCGTCAGAGAGGATCCAGATTGTTGGCTGTGAGAGCCGGAGGGGGTACCAATCAATCCAGATGATGCTCTGCTGCCTGCGGGCTCCTGGCTGGCTGCGTTGCCGCCTCCAGAATGGGTGGAAAGCATTTTGTCTGTCTCCTGTATCACTTGAATTCCATCAACCAGTTTGGTCTGGTAATAAACCTGACTTGCAGTCCCAAAGCCTTCATCGTTGGGATCCCCCTCAGGCGGGGCTTTTGATCCATTTCTCAACTTATGATAACTGTTATAGGCTGGCCGACTGACAGGATAGGATCTACTTGGATTGTTAAGGTCCCAGAATCTAATCTTCATATCGTCACCCGCGGTGATAACACTGCTCATTTCCTTGTTAGAGTCTATAACCATGCTTAGGACACTATGGTGCGACGAGTGGCGTGAGGATAAACAGGGTGCATTACTGGCCCAAAGTGTTTTGGTTCTCGAAGCAGACTCACAATCCCAAGTGGAAACCTCGTTGTTTCCATCAACCGAACAGTAGATCTCATCATTAGATATCACTATTTTTCTGATCCGTTTTTTCATCTTCTCCTGAAATAAGGGGTAACTCATGCTCGTTGCTCTGATATAGAATCTCAAATCAAACATTGATATCACACTAGAGGATGTTCCGCAAGCGATACAATACTCGTTCCCGTCCATGCAGGTGATCAAACCTGCACTTCCCTCCATCTTAAGATTCCATACATCCGAGGCGGTTGGTAAGCGCAAATCATAACCGCGTATATTTGAGCTAGTTGAGCAAGTTGCATAGGTATATGGCGATAAAGATATCAGTTCAGTTATCATCTCTGGCTCACTAGAACTAGCGTTCAAATTTACAGTCTTAATAAGCCTACTGTGCGACGAAGGCGAGCAGAGCTGCAGCAGATGCAAGTTGCTGCTCTCGCTTAAAGCCAACAGAGTGTCTGTGCCCAGACAAGCGGAAATGGTTGTGAAAGCACCAGCGTCCGGTGACACAAAAGTCTGCTTAGACCTAAAGAGCACTTGTGGTTTCGTTGAGACCCCAGTGCAGTCCCAGAACTTGATGGTAGCGTCATTGGAGCATGAAATGAATTGGCTAGTTCCGGGAACAACTATTAGCTTATTGACAGCTCCTTTGTGCTCATGCAAATGAGCCAGTAGCACTCCTCGCGGTCTAAGACTTCTTGTTAGGCCGCTTACTGAAGACGACATCAAGAGTTGAGAATCTGCATAAGTAGCGCTGGACAAAGTTGCGTTATTAGCCAATGTGGGCGAATTAGATAGGCCTCCTATAGAGCTGATTATGTTTGGAACCCCAATTGAGCCACTGCTCTGAATTAAGACTACATCTTGTCTTCTAACGCTTATGTTGGGCTCAACTTGTCTACTGGATGAGGTTCGCTTGTTTCGATGAATTCTTCTTAGGGTTTCTTCGCTATCTAATAGACGATCCTCACTCAAGCGATCGATGTTCAACGAGAGCTCGTTTTCATATCGTTGCATTGAACTCCCCGAGCTTGGCCCATCAGCTAGTGTATCATAATCTTGTGAGTCGCTTTCATTGGTTGTGGTACGGAATCTCTTCTTGCCTCTTAGGCGCTTTCGCTCGGTAATCGAGTGAAATATTTCATCAATATCATGGTCACCATTTAGTATTGACTCTATCACCACACGAGGCAACGGATTTTGCAATGAATCTAACAAAACGGATGCATCATGGAATGCGGAGATCTCTCTAATTAGGTGCAATTTCATACAGGGTAGTATCCTATCCCCAAACTCATTCGAGAAGGGTCCCTCTGGTTTTGATAGAACTAGAACAAAATTTATCACCGCATTCCTGATCCACTTGTTTGGGAATGATATAAATAAAACAGCATCTTGAAATAATTCGTAAACAACTTCCTTTGTCAAAAGTCCCTTTTCCGTCATGTCAGATATCGCGTTTAGACTCTTATAAATAACCATCTCTTCACTATCTGCCAGTCCCTTTTGCATCAGTGGCTTCACAACAGGCGCATAGTTAATCCCCAGACTTGCAATGATACTACATATATTATCAAAAAAGGATGCTCTCAAGCGGAAGTCGCTTTTGTCGTTCAAAAAGGTGATTATGTGGCTCAATATAACTTCATCCGTTCGTTCGGCATCAAAGAAATTGCACAACATCAATATGTTCTCATTTAGAACAGCTCGCCGGACATTATTGTTTGGATCAACCAATAATTGGCTAACAATTCCGCCGAAAGCCTCTTGTAGGGAATTCAGCTTCAGGTTATAATCTTCACTATCTCGGTCTAGGAACCTTTTTGCAGTTTCGGCAAGCTCACTAATTGTTGACGCTAGAGCGATCCTAACCAAAGAAGATGGGTCATAAGCGAGAGGTAAGAGACTGGGCAGGATATAATCAATGAATACGTTTGTATCGCTCAACTGTAGTCTAGTTACATGCTTGAGTGCACGATTCAATGATGATACACAAAGAGCCCTCACTCGAGACTCAGATTTTCCCAAAAGTTGAACTATGTATGGTAACAATCTATCGATGGTATATTCAGCCATAACTGAAGACGATTCGATCAATCTAAGGCACAGCTTTAGACCGATTAATCTCTGATCGATGCCTTTTAGAGATCTGAGTGTAGAAGTTGCTAGTAGAAGAGGCAAAAGGAGTCCATGCTCATCCTCCGTGATAATTTCGTCCATTAATTTCTCTAAATCTTTCTCTAGCCTCAATATTTTTGCGTCCGCTTCGAGCGGGATCAACTTACGGAAGTAGTCGTAGAGAGTCTGGAAGTAGGCTGGAAACAAACTCGGCACCAATTGTTCGAGATGGTAGCTAGCCGAATTACGTTTGCTCGGATCAAGATCAGTCAGATTCAAGATCAACCTCTTGACTCTTGAATCCGTGATTCCCTGATCGATGAATTCTGTTGGATCATATTTGCCTTTTCTGAACATGAGTATTTGGCCTAAGTCAAACATGGAACTGTTGGGAGTGTCATCGGAGAACAATTCTGCAAACACACAACCTAAGCTGAATAAATCCATTTGAGCGGTAAGTTCTGTTGGTGCTTCAACATCCTCTAGAAGATGATGGCCTGACGATGAGTTATTGGGGTCGGTGTCGAAAGTTTGAGGTTCAAAATCTGTATCTTGCTTCGTATCAGCTGATGAAGGATCGGGTGCCATTGGATTACCAGGTGGTTCAACGAATCTCTCAGGGGCCATGTTACATATGTGACGACGGGAAGTGTCGAAAAAGTAAGAGAAATCTGATGGGTTGTTTGCAGGTAAAACAACAGGCTTGTATGAGGCAAAATCTGCCAATGTAATCCATAAGAATGATGTGACTAGAACATTTTCAGACTTGATATCACCATGATAAATGGATTGTTTGTGTAGAGACTGTACGCATCTCAATAATTGGTAAGCAATCCAGCGTTTCTCTATCGAAGTTAGAAACGGGCGGGTAGAGAGTCGATCGTACAAGTTGTACTTAATATACTGTCTCAATATAATAGCACATTTGTCGTTAATACTGCAGGCAAGAAACGGCAAGGCACTGAGTTCACCTATGGATTTGATTGAGTCCCTTATAAACTCTATCTTTTGTTTGTGCTCTTGAATGGGTATTGAGGTATCATTTATGGCATATACCTTGGCGACACAGTAGCCCACATCCTTGTGTCTGACACGGGCAACCTTCATAAACCTAGTAGAGCCTAGGCTGACATCCAGGGTCATATCATTGCAGTAATCAATGAGATAGTAGTCGACTGGATATATCTGACCTAAGGTGGTAACCTGGTTTCCCATATTGAAATGGCCCACAATTGCTAAATGATCTCATGGGTATCCAAGCAGAATGCCCGGCAGATTGACGGTCAGGCAAGGTAAAAATCGCTAATCAGATAAATTGTACATATATTGTTACATATATATGTATGTATCAAAATATAATTCGTTTGATCTACAGCGGAGGCTGGCAGTTGACGTTTCTGAGGAATGCGTGCGATGTAAACAAACAAAATTTTCACGCAGAGAGGAGCTAAGCAAGAGCTTCATGGCACGGCTTCTGGGCCCATTGAGTCACCAGGCTAGCTAGTTTGCATAGTCATGTGGGCTTACTATCATCAACCCGTAGCCAAGATCAGCCCCAGAAACGGAGGTTTAATGTAGAAGTCTGCACCGCTTGTACATTTCGTCCTTCTTATGTAGCGCTTTCTGGAAGGAGATCCCAATTCATCGTGATGATTTACGATATTCTCGCGTAAATTTATCGCTTGATCGAGTGTCTTTTTTCCCTAAGATATCAATAATTTGCTCCATTGAGAGTCCATCGTCACCGCCTGTTACCATGATGACGAACATTATGAGCGCAAGCCTAGGTAGGGAGCCAGCACGACTGATAACTGGAGGAAAGCTGAGAGATGGCAGGGAGCTGATACGACGTCACGATGAAAGCAGCGAGGAGATGAAGGTTCCTGCAGGAGTGCACTATGCGATTGGGGCACTCTCAAAAGACACAACTTTCCACCGAGACCCCAGTCTCTAGCTGGCATGTGACCCTCTAGTCTGTATCAAATGCATGCCAGGAGTCTGTTGAGCACCTCGTTTCACAGGTCGTGTATAGAGGCTCTGATGAGGGCGGTTGTCATGTATGAGACGCTTCATGCAAGAATCAGAGCCTCATACCCTCTTAGCGGCTAGGCAGCTCGTTGTTGTGGCCAAATGAACCTGCAATCTACGTCGGACACCATCTTGGAGCATTTCTGTACCTCTTGAGTCAGTCTTGAGGTTCAATGAGCTTGCTACCAATGTTGTCGTTTAGTCAAAACTGTATTGTACCTGATCAGCTTACCAACACACAAACGAGGCCTAAAATCGATCAAATTTAGTTGCGAGTGAACAATTATCCAATCTAATTGCGTGTCTATTGCTATAGACTGTGAGTCTACTCAAGCGAGGAGGCCCCTTAAAGGAAACTGTCCTTCAAGAGAGATGGGCGATAAAGAGAGACAGAAAGTGGGAGAGAGAGCGAGATAAGGACCGGCAGGCAGAAGTAGCCCAGGCAATCGGAAGCAATCGTCCTCTCGATTTGAAACAAGTAACCAACAAGCAACTGTGCAGCTTTCTCGATCGGCCAACTTGGATGCGAGTTCGTACAAAATTGCGGCCTTGTTCCCGTCCGCTTCCTCTATTGGTTTTGTGAAAGCCAAAGAGTAGCACCAAGGAGTGAAAAGATCGCCAATTGTATTGTAAGGTGCTGCTCTGGGTCGTGGAGGAAACAGTGAGAAGGTTGAGGCAAGAAATGCTACCGCCATTTGGCATAGAGTCATTATCGATCGATTCATGCTTTTTGAGCTGGCCCTTCCTCTGTGACAGAGGACAAATTCACTTGCAGATCAATATCAATGCAAGCGTGTGTCTAACTTTCGATTGGTCAGTCTTTGTTTGGTTTTGATCGAGGGAGAAAATATTGTAAGGCAAGATCATGGTGGGCCAGTCTTGGGTAATAATGGCCTCAGCATGGCCAGAGGAGACGAGTAGAGCGGCTGGCTGCCAACTGGACAAGTGGCGCAATTGGTGTTTCCCTCCTTCTCTCTTCCACTCGTTGGCCAGCCATTTGTTCAGGTGCGTCTGCCATTGCATTGTCCTGGCCCGGTGCAAGTGCAACAACTTTGCCTGGTTGTTGTAGAGAGAGAGAGAAAAAATGGCTGCCACTGGCTCATTGCGGCTTGGGAAGAACTCGTAAACAAAACAAAGCATTACCCTGCCAGACACTCTCCATACTTGCTTCTAGCTAGTTGCAAGTCTCCACAGCAACTTCATGCTTGCCACTTATTGATAGTCATCGTATGTGAAAAAAGAGATCCTCTCTCTCTCTCTCTCTCTCTCTCTCTCTTCCTTCCACTTTTCGCCCACCACGTCTTCTCGCCAACCGAGTCTTGGCACCGGAAGCACAACCGTTGCAAATGCTCGACTAGCACAATCATTCCGCTGAGCGTCTTCCCTAAGATTACTCGTCGGAAACTCTCTGCAATGTGTTATAAATATTACAGATCAGGAGCCAGCGAGAGAGCCAACTAATTAGGGCTTCATGGTGAGGGAGGGCGGCCGAAAAATAGACTCTGCTCATCCGAGAGCTCAGGAGATTAGGGATTGAGGGGGCGCATTCTTGGATAAAATATTCCACCGATAACAGCGGTTGGCCAGCCTGAGAATGTGTGTCTGAAGAAGCGGCCCAATCCATTGTTTGGCCATTGTTTTCTCACCGCCCGCACAAGCCTACAAGCTACTTAAGGGAACCACTTGCGGCAATATTGCACCAACATTGTACTCTCAGTGTCTCGGCTATCGATTCATAATCGCATGCAGGGATTAGCGGCGCCATTTGCGCGTCAGTTGTCATCGGCGGTGTGATATTGGTCAAAATGTTTGCTCGTCACCAAGACGATCGCCTTTCTGGAGTTCTAAAATGGGCTCAAGAGAACGAGAGGAGGATGAGAAAGTGGGTGATGGAGAGCGAAAAATTGGCATCTTTTCTCCAGGATCAACTGTGACGAAAGGCCCAGACTGGAGCTGTTGGGTTGAAAATTCTTGCATGAATATCATGCACTGAACATCCATGAGAGAGAGAGAGAGAGAGCGGCTTTCACTTGGTTTGCGGATAAGAACTCGAGAAGAGGACAGGAGAAGAGTGCTGCCAATTGAAGATGAAGCGATCGGCGCTGACGCTCGGCAGCTATAAGCTCTAAGCGTCCGGAGACTGTGCCTGGAAAGCGGTCGTAAATGGAGACCAGGATGCAGCCAGGGTGGTAGTTGTGGTGCCGTGCAAGCCGGGAGGAGCGAGACTCGATTTGGAAGGAAGAGTTGATCAAATATATATTGGCAGGCGGCCTTTTTTGACTCTTCAATCGTTTTTTCTCCTCCTCCTGCTCCTTCTCCTGCGGGCGAAGTGCATCAAACGTGCAAAGAATTTCCCTTCAATTTTGGGAGCTCCTCCGCAGTACTCCCGCCCAGCTGCCCCTTGTCAGGACAAAGCAATAGCAGAGGCATCAATTGGTAAGCGATCGGCGAGCTCTCTCCCAAAGGGCCAATGAGAGCGAGTGAGAGACTGGGAGACTGAGAGACTGAGAGAATGAGAAGGCAGGAAGAAATGGGCAGAGATTTGGCGCCGAGAAGAGTAGGCTAAATGGACGTGAACTACTAGGAAGTGGTTGTGCGAGCTTCGAGCCAGCAAGGCAGCTCTCATGTGGGATTCCTATCGAGGACTGTCTTGTTAGTGGCGCTTGTTAGTCTTGGCTCCTCGAACGCTTAGCTTCGGCGCCTTTGCAGAAGCTAGTGTGTGTCTCCAAATGAAAGTGACACTCTCCAGCGAGCGCCTGTGCCACAGTTTCACCGCCACCACCAGAAGTTGGCCTGAAGACGAGAGGCCGCCGCAAAGCAAGCCGGCAGCCCAAGTTAGTGTGTGTTCGGCTTTCTCTTGGAGAGAAATCTGTCGCCAAAATGATAAGAAGAAAAAACTACTTCTTCACCTCCCAGTCTCAGTCTCAGTCTCTCGCTCTGACCGCTTGACTTTTCTCTTTTTCTTATCGCTTGATGTGGCCAACACCAGACACACACAATCGCACTCACACTCGCTTTCTCCCACCTGTTGCACTGTTAAGACTGTGCTCGGGCTCACTTTCACACTAAAACTCGCGCTCACACAACGCTCACAAGTGTCACTCTGGCCAGTTTGGGATCACAGCCAAACAACAAGAGAGAGATGAGGGCAAAAAATGAGCTCTTCCTGGGGCAAAAAATGCCTCTCAAAGTCTCCTGTTCCTCCTCTCAAGCTAGCTAGCTGGCTGGCTGGCTGCGGCTGGCTCGGCGCCGGCGGATGGCGAGAAAATCCTCTCCACTCGCCTTTGTTAGTGAGCTTGCCAGAATCAGAAGGCACACTCTCTTCCACAGACAGACCCAAGCCAATCATCCCGAAGTCAGACCCTTCGATTTTCCGATTGAAAATTGAATGAGTTTAGCCAATCGCCGCCGATGAACCCGCTCCATGCAGTCTCCAATATTCTTCGCAGTGCACTCTCTATGGGGGCAGCGCTATTCTCGTTCTCGTGCCAGAACCCAATGGGGAGGACTGCAATTGGTGCTCTCTGTCTCTCTCTTCTATTTGTTCAATTGCTAAACCTTTGCAGCCACAACAAGGCAGAAATGCACCGAAAAAGGTCCTGCGCTCAGCTCGAAACAGTTGGCCCTTGTTCCTGGCCACTGTCTGGCTCTTTTCCGAAACCTCCTCTTCCTTCTCTCTTTCTGTCCTTTTCTCTCCTTCTCTCTTTCTCCATTTCCACTTCCACTTTCCACTGCCGCCGGTCAAGAGTTGGCGACCAGAAGCCAGCCAGAGTCTCTGGCTGGCCCATTGCTGGACTAACAAGCGGCGAGCTGCAAGTGGCGAGCGGCGGCCCATTGTGCAAGCGATCTTGCGGCCAAGATAACGCCGAGACGATGGCAAATAAATCAACGCCAGCACAATTAGGGACTCTTGTGGCCAACTGTTGGCCGCCTCTGCTTCTGCTGCTCCTCCTCTTCCTTCTCCATTGTCTTGGCTACACTTCATCTGCATCAACCACCACGAGGGAAGCCCAACTAGAAGGACCACCAGACTGAAAGCTAAAAACTTGCTCTCTTCTCTCCAAAACCTCCCTCAAGACTGCCGTCCGGCGAGTGGGCAGTTCGCCACTGGCTGCAGACTGTGTGCAGCAGAGGAGATCTTCAGCCAAACTTTGAGGGAAAATGGTAATCCCGATCGATTGACACCCGTTTGAGCCGCTCACGTGGACCATTATGATCGGAGGAGCTTGGAGAGAAGCAGGAAAAAAGAATGGGCAAGCAAAGCCGGACATAAATCAATTAAATATGCCACTTGAATGTTTGCTCCGCTGGGCATCTCTGTCCTCCACAAGCAGTCTCACTTTCCTCTACTAAGGCGCCACTAAGGACCCCCTAAGGCAACCCTTCCAGCGGAAAGCTTGAGGCTCTTCTGGGCGATCTTTTGATGGTGTTCAGTCGATGAAGAATAGCCCAAAAGAGTCAGCATCTGAAGGGCTCAATGAGTAGATAAAACGAGAGAATTCTTTTGTATTTGCTCTCAAAACTTGCTGGCCGATTTCTGAGCGTTGGGCGAAAAATGTTTGGCCCGCTTGTTTGGCAACAACTTTCCTCTCGCTCTCACAACTCTCAAAGGAGCTCTCAGCTCCCCGTTCATTGTGGTCTCAGTTAGCTTGGCGCCAAAGCGGGCAGGTTGAATTGGAAATTGGGTTTAAATTTGAATGGTAATGCTAAGAAACAGGTGCCAAAAATGCCCCCTTTGCGTACAAATGTTTCGTGCGGCTGCCTGAAGGCGCCCATAAAAATGGGCACACTTTCTCCTTGCTTGGCTCGCGCGGCGCCACTACAGACTAGCTGCAAGCTGCTCGCCTCTGCTAGCCTCTGCTCGCCACTTCCGATGGGCCGCACTTCCGAGGAGCTTGGGGCAACTGTTGCCGCTCTTGCCACTTCGACTTGTAAGACCCGGACAACAACAACAACAAAAGGGCGGCCAAACAGGCGCCAGCTCGGCCCTAATCGGATCTACTTTTGCCATTCGCGAGTGAATCCCGCCTTGCACAATTACGCAAATGCCTCCTAAGGCAAAGTTGAGCCGCAACTTCTTGGCTCTGGCCGCCAAGATGGTGCCGTAAGGAGCACAAAGCAAGCGAGAAAGGCAGACCAAGAGAGCACACAACAAACAGAGAGAGAGACACAAAAAGAAGCGCTCACTGTTGAGCGCGACTAATTTGCACTAAAGGATTCTCGGGCCGGAAGTTGGCCGCTCGTCCTGTCAGCACGGCAGAGCGATTAGAGTGTTGCCGCAACAAGTGTTTGTGTCAGATAATTTCATCATTTGGTCTCGGCGGGATTCTGTGTGTGCATTTGTGCTTGCAGTGAAAGCCTTAGACTGTGTGTGGCTTGTCGAGGCCGCTGGACGCCATTGGCGAGCTAGCGAAGCGAGTGGACGGGATTAGAGAGTGAGTCTCGGCGACTATCAATTCAATTTGGCGCCACAAGTGCCACAAGTGATTCAGCTCGCCTCAAAGTGGCTCCAAGTGCCCGTCACACGCCAGCTCGGCCGACGCTAGTCTGCGAGTCTGGCGCCTCGCAATCCTCGAGACTGGCGCCGGAAGCTTTGGCTCGGCGAGACGCTGGCCGATCGCGTGGCCCTCGGCGCACACAAGCTGATTGAAATCCACGCCCAGTCTTGGCCCAGCTTCGGCCGAACTGGAGCGCCAAGCTGGCACAGAGCTGGCGGCGAGCTAGCGGCAAGCTTGCGACGAGTTGAAGACAAGCTTAGCTCAGCTCCGGCCGGGTCTTGCCGGCGAACAAATCAAATGGAAACTCCTGTGCCTGTGTCGAATCACGAGCCTCCTGGATAAGCATCAGGCACGCACTCGTGGGCAGTGCTAAGTAGCCGCGCACAGGCAGATCTAGCAGCTTGCCAGTGTGGCTCGTCTGGCGCCGCTCTCTTGGCAGTTTGGCAGATTTGCCAAGAGCAATGAACGGTGAAAAAACACCCATGTGATAGGCGGCCCATTGGCAATTGTTATCGCACTCAGTTGGCCGCTCTCGTTCCTTGGCCGCGCGCTTGGGGAACAAACAAATCCAAGCCCAACTTCCTGATTAGCTTGCCACCTCGTGCCGGCCAGAGGTTAGTGTTAGTGGCGCAGACGAGCTCTTGCTCCACTGGCCGGCCCTAGTCTGTGGCGCCTCTTTACGGCTTCATCCAGTTCGTGGGCTCACAGATGTGCTCGATGTGCCGCTCAATGGGCGCACAGTGTCCAATGGACGCCGATCGATCGCCGATGCTAACAAGTCGATGAAGCAAGCCAATCGAAGCTGGGCCACCAGCTTGCCCATTGGCCGAAATCCAATGGCGTCACACAGACAACAAGGGCTTGTGATTAGGACAGTCTGTGAAGTGGTGGGCGCCCACCAACAGCTGAGAGCGGGCCAAGAGTGACCATAATGAGCGGCGTGGGCCAGAAGTGAAACTCTTGGCAAGTGGTTGGCGTTGGTCGCACCATCGAGGCACTTACATGTGTTGCTTGTGTTGCTCGCCATGCTGCACAGACTGTGTCTGGTCCAAGTCCCACACACAAACACTTGCAGTGTCTTTTGGCTTCCCTTGGGTTGACTCTAATGCCTGCAGATGCTGCACGCATTGGAGAAGCTCCCATCAGCCGGTGCTCCTAATTGATGGGCATTTAGTCGGTGCCAAATGTAGATAACAACTAGACTTTGAGGAGCACAAAAGTGCCACTTAAATGTCACGATTTCTCCTCTGCAAAGATCTCTCTCTTAGTTTAACGGCTCCATTTGGCCGCCAGTTGTTCAGTTTGGCCAACAAGTGGGAGCTGCTGGGCGCTCCTTAGGATACGGCCAATCCAATTGCTGCCCCCACACACTCACCAAAAGCCAATGGGTCACGCTTCAGCATTGCTCCCTTTTGGACGCTCTCACTTTTCTCCAAGATGGAAGATTTTTCCAAAATTCGCCAGCCTCTCTCTCCCTCTGTCCTAGTCTCTCCCTCTCCCTCTCCTTCTCGTGTGCGTGGGCCGCCTTTACCAGCTGAGTTCGCTGTCCATTTATTGATATATAAAGATATATAAATTTCCCCCTCGTGCTCCATTGTGCCTCCTCGAGGGTGTTTGGGAGTGAAAAAAGGTCGAAGGCAAAAGTTGGAGAGACTAGTGCAAGTGGAGAGGCCAGAGCAAAGGGCGCACTTTGGAGAACAGACACTTGCTCGTTCGTGGCCTAACAAAGCAGGCAAACTTTGCAGCTCTTTCATTTTGCTGGCCGCAAGCAATTTGTTTCCCGGCGGCCAAACTTCTGGGCCAACTTTTTTTGCCCTCACTTGTCGCTCTTGCTGCCACAAAAGAGCTCCGGCTCTTGAGAAAGTGTCTGCCTTTGGTGGCGAATGAAAGTGGATATTTGGCCCAGGTTTTCTTGCTCTTCGCTGGGAAATTCATTGGCCTCATGTTGCCCTAAGCGCCGGCAGTGTGGAAACTGCAGTGGTCAGGTCGCATTTGGCCAGCCAAACGGCCAGTTTGCTCGCCAATGCAACGAGCTGGCGCATCTCTTCCTCCTCCCGAAGAAGAGTTCAACTCCTCAACTCTTTTCCTCCTCATTTATCAGAACCAACCGCCTCTCCGCTGACCTGCAAAGGCCACCCGTGGACAGACTTCACTAGATACTGCTGCACGACGTTCTGCTGGAGTGTGTTTTTCCATCGTCTAATGGTGGAAAATGCCATAAATTGCGCAAAACTCTCGCCTAATTGGCCCCAAAGGTAACCAATTAGCCGATGAATCTGATTATACGAGCTCAGAGGATCTGAAATTGAAGAAAATTGATGCAATTATGGGATATGAGTGTCTTATTAGCGTCATACTAACGCGCAGCGATGGGCGCAAAATGCATTGGGCCTCTGGCGCAAAATAAGCGCAAGCCAGAAAACTGAGCAATGGACTCTTTTTGCCTACTCTTTTTGCACAGCTGCGACGGGTGGCGCAAAAGTAGTGGCATGCGGATGGTCGTCTTGTCTGGGCGGCCAATTTGGTGATAACCTGGACTCGAGTTAGCGGTAACAATAAGAAAGATGAGCACCAATGGTCGGCGAGCAGTGTGGTGGCAGCAAGAGTGATGGAATCACATTAGCAGTGTAAAGAGCCGCTGAATGGGACGCGGAAATGAGAGGAGAATTGGGCGAGCGAGCGAGATTCAGAGCCAGAGCTAGAGTGTGATGGAAATTTGAGCACTTGAATGGATCACATTAGCGTAAGGCACACAGCAACCAGCTGAGACTTGTTCCAAGTCAATTGCAAGACCGTTGCTAATAAGCAGTCGCCTTGGCAATGGGCCAGCGAGGCTCAGTCAGCTGGCAGGTGTGCGAATGGCGAGTTGGTGGCGTGCGAATGGATTCAAATTAACATTCTTGATTGATGCATCCCAATGGCTAAGGAGCGCCAAAGTCTGGCCAAAGTCTTGCTGCTGCTCGCAGTGTCGCCCTCACACACAAGAGGCAACAAGTGGAGGCAACGAGTGGCCAATCTGAGGCGGCCGGTTTGCCTAATTTCGTAAGTTGGCCGCCAATTTCGTAGCAGTCTCTCAGCGAGCTGAACTGAGCTGAGCTGAGCAAACACGGCTCATTGTTGTGCAATGGTTGCTTCTTGTGCGGCCAGAGACTAGGTCTGAGGGTGGCCATTGGGCAGCGAGAGTGGTCGCTCGGCGAGTGCATTTGGGGGAAGTGGAAGAAGCGAGTAGAAGCGAGCGAGTGTGTGTGGGAAAGCTTGCGGCGAAGGGTGATTGTTGTTGGCGAGGCGAGCGAGCTTGTGTTTGGCTCCCTTAGACTCGGCGCAGTAAAAGTAAAATCCGCCGGCTACAAATGAGACTCGAGGACGAGCAGAGTGGAGCGAGGCGCATGCGTCCAACAGTGCAAACTGTTGGCCGAGCGTCAAAAGAAGCGACAGTATCCAGCAACTTGGCTGCAGTATGCAGTTTGTAGTATACAGTCTGCAGTATACAGTCTGCGGCGCTCGAGCCGCTCGAGACTGCGATGGATTGTATTTAGCGGCCTGCCCAATGGCCAGAGACTGGCTTCGGCGTTTGCAGGTGAGCTTTAGGCGAGCTCACCTGCAGCTCAGGCAGGCACAATGGTGCGTGCGGCGCACGCAAGCACACACGCAGGGCCACAATCGAGCCGAATTGGGCCGAGCGAGCTTGGCATGGTCGAGCTGCGGCGAGACGAGCCAGACACCACAAACGAGAGTGAGCGAAAGTGAAGCGCCAGATCCAAAGCGAGACGCCAAGACGCCAGAGGAGAGCAAGAGACAGTGTTACACAGTAGCCGATTGGAGCTCAATTCTGGCGCTCAATACTTGGCTCATCGAGTGATAAGCAGCCAAGAGGAGAAGGATATTGGACTTGTATTGCTTGTAGGCTTGTTGCGGGCAAGAGTGCGTGTTGTTGGTACTAGTTGCTGGTGGCAAGTGGAATGTGTGCAGCTCACTGGAGGCGGAGATGTGAGATGCTGTGATGGTGTTGTTGACGTCAGGAGGAGGCAGAGACGGGGCGCCGGACGAGACAGTGTCTGGTGGTGACAATGGAGGCGGCGATTGGAGCAGCAGAGGGGAGAGTGTTTTGGGCGACAGTGAGCAGAACATGATAGGCCTTGAGCGATGGGCAGTGAGTGGCAGTTTTAGTTTTGCTCGCAGCTGTGCTTGCGGTTTGGCTTGCGGTTGCTTGGGCAAAGGTGCTGCCACAGGGGAGGAGGAACTGGAAGTGCGTCCAGTTGGGCGCGAGACAGTGGTCGGCCCTTGTGCAGAGGCAACAAGTGAGCAGCGGGCGGCAACAATGGCCGAGTGGTGGACGCGCGAGCTTAGGCACGACTCGAACATGCAGCCTTCTGCGCGCGCCCGACGCCCAATTGGCGCCCGCCAGATGAAGATGAAGATGGCGGCCAGAAGTGGCGCGCCGCAAGACAAATCTAATTCAAAGGCGACCACCATTACCACCAGCACAAGAAGAAGAGCGGCGGCCAGAATAACAGAAGCAGCAAGAGCGGAAACGGAAACGAGCAGAAGCACGAAGAGAGGCAGTTGTGAAAGTGCCACCGATGGGCAGCGAGCGGCCAATGGAAATGAGCTGAGTCAAGTTCAAGCGGAACTGCCTGCCGAGCGGCCGAGAGTTATGGGAGATTATTGTGCGCGAGCGGGCGGCTTGTTGGCGGCCGGCTTGGCGGCGGCGAGCAGTGTGGCCCCGCAGAGTGTCTGTGGGCGCAGTGGAGCGCCAAGTGTAGATCGGACCACGACAGAGAGCTGCCCAGTGGTGATGGAGTGCGAGCCAGTTGCAAGCATAGAGGTGCAAAGTGGCGGAAAATTACCATCGGCAGCGAGCGACAACAAGAAGGGCCGCATCCTAAGGGCCGACTCGGCCGCCAGCCTTGGCCAGCGGCAGTGGCAGTTGTTGTTGCAGGAGCAATCATTGCAAGCGACGACCAGTTGGGCCAAGGAGACAGAAGTTGAGCAGTGTGATAAGGAGGAGAATGATAATTGCATTAGCCAGAGAGGAAGCCAAGCAGAGGTGGAGATGGCGAGGAAACAACAGCAAGGCCCAGTTGAGCGGAGGGCGCTGGAGGAAGGCAAATCAGGGCAGCAGCAAGAGCGGAACAATGGAGCTGGCTCGATTGGCGGTCAATTAGCGAGCGGGGAACAGAAAGAAGAGGAGAACAACAAGAAGAGAAAGGAAGTTTTCTCGCTTAGTTGTGACAGTGAAAATGTGCACACTTGCAAGAGGCGCCATTCGAGCCAGTGGAGCACGCGCCAAGACCAGCGAGAAAATCGGCGCCCACCAGAAGAGAGCAGCAGCAGCAACAGTGTGCCGGCAGAGAGGCCATTTTTTGTAGCCCAGAGAGTGCAGCAGGTGCGCCGCAGGAAGACAGTAGCAAGCGAGGTGGAGGAGCCCCGGCGGGCGCCAAGTGATGGGTGCTTTTCGAGTTGGCAAGGCGACAAGTTAGCTGCGCCCCGAGAGCAAAGTCGGCCCCTGAAGAGAGTGACCGGCGGCCGTCTGGTGGCCGACCTGCGCGCCTTGATGAGAGAGAAGCGCCCGGGCGCTGAGCAGCTTCCAGCCAGCGGCCAGAGAGGGGCCGGAAGCGGAGGCGCCAAAGGAAGTGGCGCCAGAGCCATGGGCGCGCGGGGCTGGCGACGCTACTCGCTGGCCTCCACGGCGGCCACCACAATGAGACACCAGTGTTGCCGGCTGCCTCTGGTGGTGCTGGTGCTCTTGGGACTGACGCTGGCCAGCCTCTTGGCCACCGTGCTCAACCAGCAGACGAGCGCCGGCCAGAAGCACCTGTTTGTGGGCTCGGCGGCGGCCCAGGACGCGCCCCAAGTGGCGCCGGCTCGCAGCGGGGCCGGGCCCAAAGTTCAGATGGCCAAAGTGGCGACCACCGGCGCCAAGTCAACACAACCAGTGACACCACAAGCGACAGCAACAGTCCAAAATGAAGGCAGACAGGCCAGCCAGCAGAGGCAGAAGCAGCAAGCGGCAAGCAGTCAGTCTGGACAGCAAAGCGCGCGCGAGAGTGACATCCAGCAAACGAGTGACGCCTCAGGGCCAAGCTCCGGCTCTCCAGCTGTCCAGGGCACCAGCTCGACGACGGCGAGCGAGCCGGCTGGCCGCCGAGGCACCGAACATGCGACAGGAAGTGGCGCCCCCGATCAGCCGCCGAAGAGCGGCCAGACTTCCGGCCGAGCTGGCGAGACGCAGAAAGGCTCGGCCAGCGCGCTCTCCACCAGCACCACGACCATAGCGCCGCTAGGAGTCGAGGTTGCGGGCCGGCAGGAGGCCCGAGGTGCGGCCAACGAGCAGCGGCAGCTAGTCATGGGCGACCTGTACAGCACGGCCAGCACGCAGCAAGAGCGCCGGCCGGCGCCAGTGGAGCAGCGCGAGCTCGGCTCCACCGGAAGTGCCCAGCCTCAGTCTCAGCTACAGTCTCAAGCGCAGTCTCAGTCCCAAACTCAGACGCAGACAAAGGCCCAGACCCAGTCCCAGGCGCCCTCGGGGGCGCTCAGGCTTGTGTCTGGGCCAGCGTTGGAGGCGGGCCGCAGCAGAGGTAGAGCTGAGGAGCGGCCCCAATGGCAGACTGTCGAGCGGCCGCGCCACCAGAGCGGCTGGACCAAGAGCCCAGAAGTGGCGCCCTGGAACGAGCAACCCTTCGGGAGACAGTCGGCGGCAGGAAGTCAGGGCGCCGGGCAGGCGTGGGCCTCGGCCAAGGAGCAGGCGTTGGTGGGCGAGGCGGTGCGGAGTGCGCTGAGCGAGCTGGCGCTCGCAGCTCGGCCGGCGAGCGGCGCCGGAAGTGGGGCCACCCAACACAACCACTTCTGGCTGGCGCCTTTGAGCTTCGGGCCGGGCGGAAGTGGGCAGGCGGCGTTTGGGCCGCTGGCGAGTGGGCGCAACAAGGAGGAGGCGACCAGGCAGGGGCAGCAGTTCCAGTCGGTGGCCAGCCAGTCGGCGCCCAGCGTCTCCTTGCCGCCCATCTCGCACCTGCTCAGCCCCCGCAACCCCTTCAAGCTGTTCGCGTCCGCCTCGGCGCCCATAAGCACCCGCTACTGGCAGCACGTGAAGGTGGCCCAGCAGAAGCAGAACCAGCAGCAAGCGGCAGCCCAGGAGGAGCGGCCGCGCTTCGTGGCCCGCTGGCTGCCCTTCGGCGGCGGCTCGAGCGGGCGCGCCTCCAGCAAAGCCTCCCAGCAGCAGCAGCAGCAACAACAACAGTATCAACAGCAGCAGCAGCAGCAACTGCCCAGCGCCAGTTCCAACTCGCTGGCCACCTCCAGTCTGGCCGAGCTGGGCGAGGGCGGCGTGCTTGCGGCGCTGGCGGCCGCCTCTTCCGCTTCCGCCTCGGCGGCCGTGGCGGCGGAGGGGCCGACGGTGTACGCGCACTCGCACAGCGCCGAGCAGCTGGAGCAACTGGTGCGCGCGGCCAGCCAGGCGGGCCACCTGCCGCGCAACCAGCCGCCCATCTTGGCGGCCATCGTCAGCGGCCCAGACGGGCGCACCTTTCCTGGCTACTACATTCCGGCCATCGAGCAGCAGCCGGCGAGCTCGCCCTCCACTGTGGCCGGCCACCAGTCGCAAGAGTCGCGCCTCAACGAGCACTTCCTGGCCTCCAACTCGCTGGGAAGTCTGGCTGCCGGAAGTCTAGCGGCCGCCTCCAGTCTGCCCTCGGCCGCCGAGATGCTGTCCAAAATTCCGGGCACCGACTACGTGCTCCATCCGGAAGAGGTGCGCGCCATGATGAACATCGGCGAGCTGGCCTGGCGCAAGCGGCTCCTCGGGGCCGACGGGCAGCAGCAGGCGGCCGCCAGCGAGCAGTACGTGCCGGCCGCCAGCACGGCCAACTGGCTCGCCAACGAGCAGCAGCAGAGCCACAACGAGCTGGGCCCCCTCGCCTGGCACTTCGGCGGCCAACACCAAGCGGGCGGCCTCATGGAGGAGAACCACCTGGAGAACGCGCGCAACTACGCCTACGTGGACCACCCGCAGACGAGCCCCGGCAGCCAGGGCGGCTTCTCTGGCTCCTCTGCTTCCGGTGGCCCCGGCAGTCCAAGTGGCCAGTCGCAGCTGCACGCTCAGCAGCCGCAGGACAAGCTGGAGCAGCTACGCGGCTCGCACTCGCAACCGGAACCAGTGGGAAGCCGGCCGGGCGGCGGAAACCAGGCTCAGCTGGAGCCCTCTCAGCACACGAACGGCTCCTCCTCCTCCTTGCAGAGCAGCCTGGCCAGACACTTGGCCCGCGCGCGGCTCGACGCTCTGCCCGCCCTGATTCGGGTCAACGACCAGGACTACGTGCACTGGCCGCTCATCCAGCTGGGCGCCAAGCAGCAGCAGCTGCAGCAGCCCCAAGAGTCGGCGGCGCTCATGTTCGTGAGCCCGAGCTCGGCGGCCAGCTCCATCGGGCCCACCCACCAGGCGGCGGCGGCGCCCTTGAGAGAACTGGCCCAGCGAGGCGGCACTGGCCACTTGGGCGCCTCGGAGGTGCGGCTGCGCACCCAGCTGACCCCGAGCGAGATCCGCCAGGTGGAGGAGTCCATCCTGGAGACTCTGATGCTGAGCCAGAGCGTCGAGCAGCAGCACAGGATGGCGGCCGCCCTGCGCAACATGCGCCTCGGCCAGCATGCGGCCGACTCTAAGCTCCACATGGAACCCCTGCGAACGGCCGCCACGCAACACCGCTGGCCCAGGTTCCGGCTCCAGCCGGGCCAGCAGGCGTCCCCCGGCGCCAGGGGGCGCGGCTCCACTCTGGGCGGCTTCTTGCTGGGCCGGCGGAGACGCCAGAGGCGCAGGCGGAACTCGCCCGCCTCCAGCGGCCAAGCTAAGCACTACGCGGCGGCCCCAGCGCAGCAGAGTGTCCCTGTTGGCGCCACTTCCGGGCTAGTGGCGGGCGATCTTCATCCCACCGGTTCGGCTTCCAGCGAGCAGCGGCCGGCCCAGGCGGGCCTCCTGGTGCTGCCCTCGAGCTTGGCCAGCTTCGCCTCAGATCAATTAGCCCAAGACGAAGTGCCGGCGGGCGGCTCCTCCACGCCACTGCAAAGCACAACCGACTCGGCCCAGTCCAAGATGGGCCACCCACTTCCGGTGTTGCTGGCCGACCAGGAGGGGAGCAGAATGGCGGCCGTCTCGGTTCGGCCTGAGCAGCAGAGTTCGTCCTTGGTGGCCGAGTCGAGCGCGCCGCAGGCGACGGTGCTCGGCCGATCGTGGGCCGCCGACGAGCGACCAGCGCCCACTGGCCAGCTGACCAATGGGCTGGCGGCGGGCGGCCGCAGAGACGCCGGCCGCCAGTTGTTTGGCGCCCGGCTCAACGTTGGCCGAGCGGCTGGGCAGTCGAGCACGCCGGAAGTGGCGACTGGGGCCGGACAAAGCTCGCAGGGAACTGCCTCCAGCTCGAAACAGGCTGAGGGCGCCGAGCCGCATGGGCAATCCACGAGTCGCACGAGCTCGCTGGCCGCCCCCCAAGCCGTCGACAGATTCATCACCTTCGTCCCGATGGCCAACAACCGCGACAGACAGATCTCAATGTACACCAGCGGGGGCGCCCCCAAGCCAGCCAGCGCCGGCCAGTGGGCGTCCCCCTGGAGGCCAAGCGGCGAGACCGCAACACTCGCGGCCAGCCCCAGAGGCCAGCGGATCAGTGTGGACTGGCCCACCATCACCAGCGACTCCGACTACTTCCCCCAGCAGCCCAAGGAGGGCGCCTCGCCGCACCGGAACCCCAGCGGCGGCGGCCGCTCTGAGACGGCGCCAACCGGAGCCCACGCCTCGCTGCAGGCGCCCACCACCTCCAGACTGTTCGGCTCGCTTCCGGGACCCCAGGTGCCCAGACTGCAGTTCGCCCCAGACTACCAGACGCGCGAGGGTGTGCCCATATACAACAACAACGTCCGGCTCACCACTGTGATCGATCGTCACGGCTCGCCCGACCCACCACGTGTCCCAAGCCTGAGCGCAAGTCGAACTGCTTCCCATGAGACTGGCTCGGGCGATGCGTCGGACGACTACAACTATGAGGAGTCAGCACTGCACGAGATCAAACCGAATGGTCGTCCAAAGGAGCAGAGACAGGGATCGACCGCAGACTCGAAGCCGAAGGCACTTGCTCAAGAGAGCGAGTCGGGCAAAAGTCCGCCAGTTTTGAAGTCGGAAAGCAAGAGGAACAGTTAGATAGATTAGCTTTAGTTTTTTAGCGAACATTTCCATTGATTTTGAATGAGAGAACAGGGCAACCAATTGAAGGCCCCACGTCGTCAAGTGCCAAGGGCCAGTTTGGGGCGCTCAACTGGCCGAGGAGTCATGGGGATGGAATTCAGGAGAAGGGGCAGGCCAAGTTGTTCTTGATATAGTTTTTGTTTCGATTTTTGACGTGAAACGTCTATTAAAATCGGTATGGGGGGGGGGGTGTCTGTGCGAGAATTCGCGTTACAAAATCTGTCACGGAAGTAGAGTACGCCTGCGTACCACGAGGAGAGGCAAATTGGGACACTATACACATAGTGCCGCTCTATTCTACTGTGTGACAAGAAATGAAATCTACGTTTTTCGTAAACAATGCTGATAAGGCATCGCAGGACTTCGCTCCATGGGCACGCTCAATCTGCGATGCAGGCGGCCCGCCTTTTCTCGACAGCGGGTGGCGGCCCTCGGGCCTCCGGTTACAGGTGCCCTTGCACCTAGATGGCTGGTCACGATGAAATAATGAAATGGAAAAAGATCTTCGCGGTGGCGCCCTTATACTGTTCGGCATTTCTCTATCTACTCACAAAACAGTATCATTTAAATGCCCACCGAATCACAGATCTTATTATAATCTCGTATCATTTTATAAATTCATATTTTCAAATTTTCAATTTCGTCTACAATAATGGATCACGAACAGGAAGCTGGACCCTCAACAGGTCGAGGAGAGAAGATGAGCGAGAAACAGCGCATGTGGGTTTTCTATTACCTCGGCCAAGCTCGCAAGTCATTGAATCGTGACGATGATGATCTCTCAAGACCAGTGTACCGAGAGCTTTGTAGCCTCCTTGCCGCCAATCATGCTCAACACCAACTTTTGTCGCCACCAAATATCATGGCTGTTAGAAGACTCTGGCAAAAAGTCACCGAGAGAGGAACTTTGAGACCCACAAAGAGTTCTGGCCGGCCAAAACTTCCATGCAGAGAGGAAGTTGAATACATGGTCAAGACAACCGAGTCCTCCGTCCGCCAGATAACTGATCAGCTAGAACTCGCCTCACGAGAAACTGTGCGCAAGATCATCAAAGGCCTCAATATGCACCCCTACAAGATCAGTATCGGTCAAAAACTAGAATTGTTCGACATCCAAAGACGCCTTGAGTTTGCCCAAATCATCCATCACCACACAACATCCACCGGCGGTCTCAGCTGTGACAACATCCTTTTTACCGATGAGTGCGCTGTCGGCATTGGTGATGGAGTGAACCGGCAGAATGACCGGCACTGGCGCATCCGATATGAGAATGACCCATATGAAGCCTTGAAAGAGCGCCGGTATCAAGGTTCTAAAGTGCACATATGGGTCGGAATCCACTCGAAAGCTGGCATTATTGGCCCCTACCCGATTGATGAAATCTCTGATGCAAATGATCCTCGCTCTACACTTACTGCTTCACGTTATGTCCACATGCTCGATACCCAAGTTATACCGGAACTCAGACGCCGCCTAACAGAAGAGGAATTCCAGGCCTGCTGGTACCAACAAGATGGTGCAAAAGTTCATCTCGCGAGGCAGAGTATGGAATATCTGAATAGGACTTTCAATGGCCGGCTAATCAGTCTCAATGGGTTCATACAGTGGCCTCCGTATAGTCCGGACCTTTCACCCCTCGATTATATGTTCTGGGCCCTGATGAAAAAGTTTGTGAACAAGCAGGATCCACAAGATGTTACTGAGCTCAAACTCGTTATAGCACAGGCCTGCTCAGTCATCGACATTGAGACATGTCGAAATGCCATTCGTGATTTTCCTATTCGGATAATGGCTCTCATCGAAGCTGGTGGCCGGCATTTCGAGCAAACACTGAGGCAATACAAGACACGTCAGAATATTGGGCGCCGGGAATGTGAGTTCTGCAATGAGGTCCACTTGTGTGACTGTAACGACTGCCAGAACAGTTGCCTCGAGGAGCAGCTAAACCGTCTTGCCGGAAGAGAAACAGACGAAGAGAGTGAATAGTGGAACCACCAACCGCCCCACCTCTCCAAGTTCACCACCATCAACCGCGCTTCAGACGCGCCCACAGGCGGCACTCACACACTGCGCCATCAGCTAAACTGCCAAAACGTAGATTTCATTTATTGTCACACGGTACATGAGAAGTGTATTTCTTTCCAATTTAAAATCTCCGTCCTTCGCTCTGCGTGCAGTTCGTTCCAAAAGTTTTTTAAAACTTTTAGGGCCCAGGGCCCTCTTGAGGCAGAATGCGAATTGTGTGCAACACAACGCGATCATCCCAATGCTCTTCGTCTGCCCATTTTTTTGCTGATTGCAAATTGGCTAGTCTTGACGCGTAACACACGACTCAACGTTATCGACAACTCAACTGTTTAACCATGCTCAAGACTTTAAAGACTGCCTTTAAAGAAGATGACCATGATTAAACATCTGACTGACCCCATGTTTAGAGGTGTCTATCATTCAAGTCGAAAGCATCATGATGATTTCCAAGACATGCTGTCGCGATCAAAAGAACATGGTGTTGCAAGAATCATAGTAACCGGAGGCT